>Ga0209536_100015475_pt1 | contig 10893 bp, 14 predicted proteins | sample DeeMarSeWOR28_12_FD_187461 | JGI IMG/M metagenome (GOLD analysis project Ga0209536, IMG submission 187461) | Marine sediment microbial communities from White Oak River estuary, North Carolina - WOR-2-8_12 (SPAdes) (version 2) | ecosystem: Environmental > Aquatic > Marine > Intertidal zone >... | reverse complement strand
CGACAAAACCCAGGCTCAAGATTTAGTTTCTTCAGCCTGTCTTTGTACAAGAACCAGTACACGAAGTTTTCACTCGTGAAGTAAATATCGTTTTCTGTGTAGACGTAGAAGTCGTAGTACTTGTTTAAAACTGCTTCACGCAGCAGACCTTTATGTGCCCAGGTCAAGGAGTACCCCTCCCAAGACTCTGAAGCTACAACGATATGTAGCGAGTTAAAAGTAACGTTAGCTTCAACTAAGTCTTTTACAGTATCTTTATCGTCTTCATGCTCATAGTCGATGTGTATAAATACATCCTTCACCCCTGGTATGCCTTCATAACCACGCAGAGTTTTAAGTAGAGCGTCAAACCTCGCTAAAGGGTTATGCGCCGTAACGAAAATAAGAAACTTATAGTCTTCCATCAGTACTCCATCTCGAAGTTGCCGCGACGCTGCAGAAAGCAGACGAGGTGAGTGTACGCGTCCAACAAGTCATCGTGAGATGTCGCACCGATGTTAATCAGCTGATCGAACAAGGCATCGAATTTGCGATATCTGTTAAAGGTGACTTTCTTGTTCTCTAGGAGACCCAAAGTTCCTCGGAAACGAGCAATCTTGTCTCCTCGGAAACCCTTGACCTCGTGGATATGCAAGTTGCCTAGACCCCACTCGCTGAGCATCACACGCCGTAAGTCAGCCGCCAAAGAAGCCTGATAAGCGACCGATTCAACAACTAATGAACAGGTTGAGTAGGTTGGAAAATACTTACCGTCGTTGTCCTCCTGAAGTATCCCCCACTCAACAAGCATCTTGCACAGCAGATCTATCTTCTCAAGGTTGCCTATAGAGCGCACTTGGTGTGCGTCAATAATATAGTACTTATCTTTTAAACGACCGCCCAGCACAAACGCTGTGTAGTCCGACGTTTCATTCTTACTCGCCGACAGGTCGATACCTACCGCGAGGCTATCAAATTCAGTTACCACATCTCCTTTAATCAAAAGATCTGGCGAGAGAACCAGGTCCGAGGACATAACCGGCTGCTGCTGGTACTGGAAAGCGAACGCAACAGGGTCGAGTTCTTTTTGTCCTAGAAGGTAATCAACGCTCCACTGCTCAGGCCAATAGCTGACTGGCTCACCATCGTCATCATAAGTAAGTGCTTCTTGCTGTACTTGTTTCCAGCCCTTATTCGGGATGAACATCGTCTTATGGATATCGAGCGGATGGAATCGAGTACCAAGACAGATCGACCGGCCGCCCTCAAAAATAATCGGTGCGATCACAGAGCTCCAGTTGTTGTTCATCTCTTCCCTAATAGTAGGGTTTTTAATATCAGTACTAGACTTGATAGGGTCATCTACGATAACAAGATGAGCACGTTTTGACGTAATAGAACCTCTAAGACCGGCGGCTCGGAGGGTAAATTCCTCATCACCCACGCGGCTAATGCCTGCGTAATCAAAATCTATACTCCAACCGATGTCCGACTGCATACCTGAGCGCAGCATAACTTTCGGAAAAATCTTTTTGTACGTCGAGGAATCGATAATCTGCTTAATGATTCGACTCTTAGGTATGGCTGTGGCGATGTTGTATGAACAGTAAATAATCTGTAAAGGTAGCCCTGCGGTTGTGTGTCGACCGATAATCCAAGCAGTGAACATATTGAGCACAGTGCTCTTTGCACTACCCCTGGGCGCAAGAATATCTAAATTAGGGCCTGCGATGTCTAATAAGTATCTATTACTCTCGCCTGTTATTAAATGCTTATGCCATTCCAGCATGTGAGTAGCTGGAGCTTTATCCATAATTGTACAGAAGGTATGAAAGTCGTCTGCTGCTCGTAAAAAGATATTATCTATCGCTGAGCTCTCAGAATCAATAGCCTTAGCTGCACGTAGTTTTAACGCACGACGATACGCAAAAGTCTCTCTACTAGGCATGTTTCTGTAAAAAGTGTCTGTATACTGTTAGCAAGATTCTAATGCCAAATGGCAAAAATCCTCTGGTACGGCGACATTCTCTCTAACACGGGTTTCGCTAGAGTAACACACAGTATTCTCGAGCATCTCGCTCTGACCAACGAAGTTGTAGCGTACGGAATCAACTATACGGGGGATCCTCACGACTTACCGTTTAAGGTCTACCCCGCTGGAGCCCACAACCCTTCGGATCGATTTGGAATAGGTCGACTGCCTCAAGTAGTAGAACGAGAAAAACCCGATTTTATTATTTGTCTGAACGACATCTGGATCGTCAACCAGGTGTGGGAGCGGGTGCACTTACTGAAGGACTCCTTAAAATTCAAGTTTATTGCGTACTTTCCTGTCGACTCAGCTTACTACGTGAGCTCCATGCTCTCGTATATTAAAGACTGGGACTTTGCGATCACGTTCTCTGTAGAGCAAGCGCACCGTCTAACGGCTCAGGGAGTTCAACCAAAACTTCTTGGTGTCGTGCCTCACGGCTTAGATCAAGGGAAGTTCTTCCCCATCGATCAGAATGAAGCTCGGCGAATGCTTCGTTTGCCGGAAGACAAGTTCATTGTGCTGAACGCAAATCGAAACCAACCTCGCAAGCAAATCGATCTGACGATCAAAGCATTTGTTGAATTTGCAGTAGATAAGCCTGACACGCTCTTGTACCTACACATGAGCGAAAAAGATCTCGGATGGGATGTTCGAGCAATATTCGACGCGGAAATGAAGCGCAAGGGAATCCCTTCTGACAACCGTCTGGTGATGACGACAAGCAATATCGATTACACAAATGCGCCGCCGGACGAACTCCTGAATAAAATCTATAACGCCTGTGACGTAGGTATAAACACAGCAAACGGAGAAGGTTGGGGCTTAGTTCCTTTCGAGCACGCATCTTGTCGAAAGCCACTCGTTCTCCCCAACCACACGTCGTTCAGCGACATCTGGAAAAAGAGCGCTTGTCTGGCAGACATCGCAGCCTGGGTTTACGACAAAGATTTGAGCGTTGAGCGAGGCATCGTGGACGTAAAAGATATGGCAGCTATGCTCACTAAGCTGTACGAAGACAAAGGTTTTTACAACGACGTCGCCGAGTCTTGCTTTAAAGTCACGCAAAACCCCGCTTATCGCTGGGATCGAATTGCCGAAGCATTCAATAAAGCTATGGAGGAGCTGAGCAAGTGACACAGTTTCATCGCTACCGCACCTATCACAACAGCGTAGCTCGCCGAGCTTTTGCTCCTACAAAATCTGGCTTCCCTTCAGTTTTTGATCAAGCTCACGAGATCGGAGGCACGTTTACCAAAATCACGTCAGGACTCCCAGCAGACAGCTTCGCTAACTTCAGCCCTTGCGTGATTCAGCACCGAGGCGCAACTCTAATCGCGTGGCGGTCGCAGCCTAAGCATTTCGTGTTCAGGCACGACATGAAGTATTTCTACTATAACAACACACCTACAGATATCTATATTGGTCAGATGTTGACTGATGACACACTTATAGCTCCTAGAAAACTAATCAATAAGCCACACCGGCTTAGCTATGAAGACCCTCGTATTTTTGTGTCGCCCGATGACAATCTGCTGTGTCAGTTTGTCACAAGCACCTACGCAACAAAGTGGGATGCGACAAAACACAAAATTATAAAAACACCGAAAGTTTGTACGGGAGCAATAGACGAGTTTGGGAACTTAGTTGATAAGTTCTATCCACCGATAGGACTAAATTTAGAAGAAGGTAAAGCAGAGAAGAACTGGTGTTTCTTCTCGGATCTTCAGAGGCTAAGACTTCTTTACTCCACGCAACCAATCGTCATCAAAACACCAGGTGAGCCTGACAAAATTATCGACTCATCCTGCTTGAAACAAGTTACCGGTGAGCACCCAACATTTAACTCAACAGCGCCGATTCTCGTTGAGGACGAGTGGTTGGTTTTCTATCACTGGAAGTTTATGTGTCGCGAAGTCGACAGACGCCCCTATCTGCTGTACGCCCTTGGTGCTTACACACTGGATAAAGACTTAACTCGCGTCACGAAGATGCTGACCGAACCTCTCTTTGTTGGCTCTACAAACGATGATCTAGTCACTTGGACTGATCCTGTAGGCAACGACATCTCCAACCAGCCAGCTTGTATCTTGCCTTTCGGGTGCTTTATAGACCAAGACGAAGACTTAGTTATGTCACTAGGTGTGAATGACTACTTTATGGGTGTCTTTAGAGCACCTGTACTCAACGTGTTATCGTTGATGGAGCCCGTCGAATAAGGGGTTCTCTAACACCCCTAATATTCTCGAAGCCAAGTCGGGTTAGGAGGTAGGTTTCGATCTACCTTCGCAAACTCAACTCTTTTCTTCTTTCTCGATGGTCGACCACACGACCATGGAGGCATCTTCAAGAAGAGCGTAGAGTGTCGGGGAATCCTCGAAGCTGTTCATCAGCTCGCGCATACAGCGGTCAGCGCCAGCTAGCAACAAACCTCGGCGGTCCATACCGTCTGTAAGTTGCCTGACTGCTTGAATGTGAGAACGAATCTCTTTTTGAAGAACAGCAATTTTAGTTGCGGCTGTTGCGTGGTCCAACATGCCCGTAAGGGTCATCTGCCTTACGTTGTGCAAGTCAGTCTTCATAGAGTCGATCTCAATAAGAAGGATCTTGCGAAGATCTTCTTTGGGGTACTTTTCCTGCACCCAAGCTGTAAGGTCAGAAATCGAACCTGTGTAGCTGGGTTTCAAAAACCGAGCGTACAAGTAAGCTTCAATGTCACTTGCGGCGTTTTTAGCGTAGTGCTTAAACGCATCTTGCTGAGACTTGTCTAACAAGCCAAGCCAAGTCCCAACAGAAGTCGAATCGCCAACGGTTGATTTAATCACGCAAAAGCTCGTGTGCCAGCAAGAGCTTGGTTAGCACCGAACTGTTTTAAAGCAAGCTGACCTTTGGTAGATGCTTTTGTTCGGGCTAAATCACCAAGCGTCCGTACTTTATCTAACTGAGCTGCGTTTTCAAACTGCTGAGCACCCAAAGCAAGAAGACCTTCGTTACTGGCTCGGGTTTGAGCAATCGAATTTAAAGTCTCAGCTTGGTTCTTAGCAACGTCGCCACGGAGCTGTTCCTGGTACGAACGAACGCCGATATTGGTATTACCGAGTTGATTGGCGAGCTGATTCTGACCTGCCAAAGAAGCAGAACCAGCTTGAGCCAGCAGTTGAGGCGCCTGAAGCTCTGTAGACAGCTTGGCTTGACCTAAGTTATACAGAGTATCAAGACCTTTACCGGAAGCGTAGCCGGCCACCGAGGCTTGCAGCGTGGCGTCTTTTTGAGCTCGCTGGAGTGCTTCAGTGAGCATACTCAGCTGAGCAGATGCTTTAGTTGTACTTTCTTGGCCGATAGCACCAGCTAAAGCACCCTGTAGAAGGCTAAGACCTTGATAAGCAGCTGTTAAAGGGTTGTTTTGCGCAGCCAGCTGCGCTGCAAATTGAGTATAGGCGTCACCAGGTTGACTACCGCTAGTGCTAGTGCTACTGCCACTATCTCCACCACCGAATATTTTACCTAGTCCCCACGAAACGCCGGCTCCAGCCGCAGTACCTAATACAGGCCCAAGAATTGCGGGAAGTGCCATGACTAACTAATGGTGGACGAAGGTGTACCGAAGCTAGCTCGACCTTGGCCAGCTAGAGAAGCGCCACCCTGAAGAACATTAGGGTTCGGCATACCAGCGGTATAAGCCAGCTGCATCATCCCTAAGCCAAGTGTCGCATCTCGATTAATTTGAGCTTCTGTGATGCCACGCCAAGCAGCGATTGTGTCGCCTTCAATTTTCCTGCGAGTCAATTCACGGGTCTGCTCCATACCCGCGATGCGACCAAGCTCTTGCATCCGCTCATAGTTGGCCTGATCAATAGCGGCCCGCTGAGCGTAAAAAGCGGGATCGATAACAGACTCGATCAGCCGTCCTTTTTGCTTCAGCTCTTCTTCCGAATAAGCTGCGCTCTGTCTATTTTTTTCTTTTAATAGTTCGGTGAGAATTTTGATTTGTTCTTCAAATGTCTCCTGGCTCTGAGGCTGAGTATTTGAAGGATCGGGGGCACCTCCAGCAGGAACACCAGCACTACCTTGAGGTACTGCTGTCTCAGGAAACACAGATTGCAGTCCCCCACGGAGGCCCGAGGCCACATAGGGTGCACCTAATACTGCAGCCCCTACGTATGCGCCTTTCTTCAACAAGTCGCCAAGCACTGGAGACGCTGCTCGCCAACCTGCAGATGCTGCGGGTCCAACGGCTTGTGTGATTCCTGAAATGCGACTCATCGGCCTGTGCTCACAGCTTCAATCCCTGGGTAAATACTAGGACGAGCAAGATAAGATTGCGCAACTTGTTGCCCAAGTCCGCTAGTAGCTTGTGCCTGCGTGCCCGCCGTACGCAAGGCTTCTTGAGCCACGGCGCCTTCGACTTCCGCAAGTTTACGTGTCAACTCACGTTCACCTGCTTGAGCGGCAGATTCACGCAGAGCTGCTTCGCGATCTGCGATAAGAGCGTCGGCGTCAAGAGGAGGAAGACCCATCAGACTTCGACGAAAATTGAGGCTTTCGTAAGCCATCTGAAGGCGCTGAGCCTCAGGGAGGGTGATCATATATTTACTGCCTTGACCCCCGCTCTCCAGCACAGGCTCCAAGCCGCTTCGTGTCGCCCCGAATAACCCTGCGGCACCTTGCCCAATCAACTCAGCAATAACCGCGTTAAGTAACTGGTTACCTCCCAGAATCTGGGCTCCTTTTGCAGCTGTAATAGGAACAGTCATAACTACGAGAGTCCGGGATTGTCGTAACCAGTGCCCGACTTAGGCTTAGTCTGTTTTAATTTTAAACTATCTGCAAGCTGTTGATCACCTAAGCCAAGCTGTGTTTGCTTAGGAGAAGGCAGCGAAGAAGTCTGAGGGAAATTACTTTCCATATACAACTGCATAAAAGTATCCGCATTAAGCTCAGGGGAGAGCTTGCGAACATCTCGTTCTCGCAGCTGTCGTTGACGTGCGTTAAGTGTCATCAGCTCAGAGCTTGATAGGCGCGAGAAGGCTCAATTCCGTTGGAGGACGGAGCGTTCAGTACGCTGTAATTTGAACCGAGATTAGGAGTGTCGTACTCCATGGGGCGTTGAGAGGAAAGACGATCAGACTCTTCGTCTTCCTGATCAGACAGCTGCTCTAGCAGCATCATTATCAATTGATACTCCTCTGGGTCCAGCAAAGCCAGAAGCTCCATCAGGTAAGCATCCTCGTGGGGACGCTCTGGCTCAGTGCGGAGACGAGACGCCAGCTGCGCTTTCTGCATAGGCATCGTGTTGTCAGGGTACCCGTTTAACGAACGAGTGGCACCTGTGTAAAAACCATCTCCTTCCATGCCAGGCATCGGAGGCAGCCCTTGACCAAACCGACGCACAATTTCAGCCGTAGCTGGTGTGGCCGCAGCCATCTCGGCTGTTGTCTGAGGTACAGGGAGCCCTAAAATGCGAGCAGCTAATTCGTAATCGGCTTTAGAAAACACCAGACACCACCACGGCTGATTCTTCTATATTACCGCGAATATCCAAGATATCGCCAGGTACACAACTTAGAGTCACACAAAGCTTCTCCAGTACATCAGGAGACGGTATGTAATCAGGATCACTATATATTTTCCTTGTCGTTGTCGGTGACAAGTTAGCTCGCTTGCTTAAAGCAAACGACGACAAGCTTTTACTATCTAAAAGTGTTTTTAACTTATTAACAAGCTTGCTGCTGCCAGTATAAGAAGAGTAAAAAGGCATACTACTGGAACCAAGTTGACTTAATCATAAATCCAGGATCCAGATTATAAGTAGAAATTAAGTTGTTACACGAATCAGCGGTAAGTGCATAAATAGAATTTAAGTCACAATTTAACTCAGAAGCAATCAACTTACTTATTTCTTTAACATTACACAACAAAGGTCTTGAAGAATACACAGTACATCTATTATCTTCGAGCATAACGCAAGCACCTGCACTATCCCAAGAGTATGGAAAAGATGCTGCAGCCCTATACATAATAGATTCCTTAGGATAAGTTAAAGCACTAGCACGTATATTTTGTAAATTGCGGCAACACAGTGAACAACCTGTGCACGGAAAATCGTCTGAAAACATGGTAGATCTAGAAACCAAGATGTTTCCGGCGCACGAACTCTAAATCATACGTGGTGAAATCGATAGGAAGCTCGGGAACATTAAAAGGAGTTTTGTACGTATCGCCCTCCACATGCGCTTGCCAAGCCTCACTCCACTTCATGTGCATGTATCTTTTGTTAAGTTCATGTGCCACGTGTACTGCGGTCTGTAGCCGAGGCTCAGAACGCCAAGTTTGAGACCCGTCTGAGTAATCTTTGTATCTACCGTGGTAGTACCCGTGCTCTAGCGTCAAAACCCTCTTCAACTCGTCATGTATAAAACGCATCCCATAATCCATATCTTCACAGTAACCAGGGTATAAGTTCTCATCAAACAAACCATACTTATTCACAATCCAGTCTTTTAGAAGAAAAATGTCCCAACCGCCGCCAGAACCGTGGACAGTGCCCACCTCTTCGTCTTGTGCCTTATTGTTCATCTCCTCTAAAAAACCAGGTTCAAACATAACGTCGTGATTAGATATAACCCAGTACGGTGCTTTCATGAAGCACTTAATTATTAGATTCCAGGCACCAGAGCAGCCGATGTTGGCTGGCATATGGGTGACATGAACCTTCTTTACAAACGGATTAGACAAATTACGAACGTTTTCTACCGCGTCTGTAATCTGCCCACGGCCGTTGTTATTTATAACAAAAAAGTTATCAACCGGGTAGTCGATGCTCATAAAGAGCCTGTGTAGCCAATAAGGATTATTGACGATCGCAGTACCAAGAACGGGGATGGACTCCGCCATTTGAGCAATAGCTTATGTCAGTATGTTATCAGACTAAAGCCTGAAATAGGTTACACCCTCTAGCGTCTTCGGTTTGGGCTTCGGGAATGTCGAAAGTGCAGCCACTAGACGCTAAGTGAACACAATCGCAACAGGGAATCTCAGGAACTTCGATCTCAACAGGAAGCTCCACTGCTGGCTTAGGGGACTCAAGAGGCACTTCTAATACAGCGTCCCTGATAAGAGCAAACTTAGAGCGAAGCATACGAAGCTCTTCATAGCATTCGGATGGAACTTCGTACATAGTCTGCTTAAAGTCACAGGACTCGCACCTATAGCGACGACGAGTCCCATCGAAAGTTTTCCTACTTTCTATAATTTTAAATTTATGCTGGCCACAGGAAGGGCACTCTTTGCTTTGGTGGTAAGCGTAAAAACCACTTAGTTGAACTTCGGTGTGCTTCTTAAGCTGCGATGCCATTTAAATTGAAGTTAAAAGAAAATACCCGAGGTGGGATTCGAACCCACGCTGGAGCGATTTTAAGTCGCTTGCCTACTACCGCTGGGCTACTCGGGCTTGTAGTTGAGGTAAAAGCCGTAGCGTACGGACTATAGCGCAGGTGCCTCGTCAGAATCGGATTTTTTCCAAGTTTTGTCGCCTGGAAGCGGTTCTGTGCCATACTCAAAAGTATCATAGTCATCTTCATTACGAGGATCCTCTACAAGCACATAATGCGTGGTTTCCGTCTCAATAAAAGATTGAAGGTTTTTGATGGCTTCCTTTAGAAGTTGCTGTTCTTCTGGGGTTAGTTCGTTGGGCTCAGACAAAGTAATCACCTCTCAGAGTTAAGGTTAACGGTGCTCGTAGAAATTAAGGTAGGAGTTAACATATCGACGGCAAGAAGGAGCATCTCGGCGTCCGTACTTCTCCTGCTGTAATACCAAACACTTGCCCACAGCGGCATTAAACTCATTCATGCGCGTCGCGTAAGAGTCTTGATTCCTTACAAATTTAGGAAATAGTGTTGCGAAAGCAATCAGTAAACAAACAGAAACGGTTAATCCGAAGACTTGAGTCAGGACAGCGTAGAGGACGGCGTCTTTGGAGTTGGCTTTGATTTCGATGTTGTTTGGCATGTAAGTCACCGAGTGACATGACAAGCATACACCCCAAACCCGAGCATGTCAAGAAAACCCTGCTACGATGCTGACACACCAAGGTTTTGACCATGACCACGACGAGTAAGCCAAGCTTTAAGGAGCTGATGGCCCAACTAGGCGAGGAAGCGGCAGAAACAGCCCCCGTGGTGCAGGTTCAAGGTAAGAAAAAGTTAGACGAGCGTTATAAGTTCAACCAGGGTTGGTACGACGCCCTTTTAAACACTGATATGGTGATGTGCACCCGAGATGAGGCGTCAGATCTTCGGTTAGACCCGTCCGCCAAGCGTCAAGTTGTCGAAATCGGCGTCTACGAGGGCGCTTCTAGTTGTTTTTGGTCTGATTTCTACCTTTCTCACCCTGATTCGCGCCTTATTTCTATCGATCCGTTTACTGGAAGTTCAGAACACCACGAAAAACCAGAAAACTACCCGGAATTACCGAATATCGAGCTCATCGCACGAGGAAATATCGCCAAATCCGACAACGCAGCTAAGATTGAAGTAATCAAAGGCTGTAGTTGGGATATCTTCCCCGAACTCAACCGCCGTAATGAAGGCGAGCCTTGGATTGACGTCCTCTATATCGATGGTGCACACGATCCTACTTCTGTCGCACGGGATACCGCGTTGTATGTCCCTATGGTTAAGACTGGAGGCATCGTCATCTTTGACGATTACGGCCACCCCGACGTCAGGCGCGGCGTAGACGGAGCACTTAATGCGTTCGCTTCAATGCAGCTTGCAGTGTTTACAGGGTGGCAACTCGTTACCAAAGTTGCATGACTAGCGAAAACAACTGCCGGGATTGTCGGTATTTTCAAATGACGCACGACGCGGAAGTCAACGCGA
>Ga0209536_100015474_pt1 | contig 10894 bp, 8 predicted proteins | sample DeeMarSeWOR28_12_FD_187461 | JGI IMG/M metagenome (GOLD analysis project Ga0209536, IMG submission 187461) | Marine sediment microbial communities from White Oak River estuary, North Carolina - WOR-2-8_12 (SPAdes) (version 2) | ecosystem: Environmental > Aquatic > Marine > Intertidal zone >... | reverse complement strand
AATGGAGCAAACAAAAAGTCTATGATTTATTTCCCGCCTTAAAAGAGATGGATCGCCGCAAGGGCGGGCTGCTGAGCGGCGGCGAGCAAAAAATGCTGGCCGTCGGGCGCGCCTTGATGACCAACCCGCAGTTTCTTTTGCTCGATGAGCCCACCGAAGGATTGGCGCCGGTCCTCGTAAAAACTCTAGGTGAGCGAATCAGAAAACTGAAAGAAGTTGGCTTAACCGTTTTGCTTGCCGAACAAAATTTTAAATTCACGCTGGCCTTAAGCGACTACGGCTATATTATCGACAACGGTCGCATATGCTATCAAGGACCGGTTGATGAGCTGATCGATAATGACGAGGTTAAAAAAATCTGCGGAATATAAAAATGGAAGAAAAAAAAGTATTTCAGACCGATAAGGCGGCGGTGACGGGGGGACCCTATTCCCAGGCCATCATTCACAATGGCATTATTTACGTGGCCGGCCAGGGAGCGGTTGATCCCCGGACCAATGAAATTAAGCTTGGTACGATCGAAGAAGAAGCCGAACTGGGGATGGAAAACCTGCGCATTATTCTAGAAGAAGCCGGATCTTCGCTGGACAAGGTATTAACGGTTACCGTTTATCTTCTCGACATCGAAGAATACAGCCGCTTTAACGAAGTCTATAAAAAATATTTCAAGGAAAACCGCCCGGCGCGAACCTGCATTCAGGCGGGCAGCCTGCCTTTTAATACACGGGTGGAGATTACAGCCACGGCTTATGTCTAAAGGTCTTCCGGCGGCGCGTCCACATCAGCGTCAAAATCATCAGAAAGAATTTCAGCTTTTGAATTTTGTGGCTTGCCATCCGGCCCCAGTACCGCTACGCCGGGTAAAATATCCTTGAATGCCACTCCGTAAATTTCCCACACCGTCACAAAGAGCGCCGCAACAATCGGGCCGATGATGATGCCCACCACGCCGAACATGATTATGCCGCCCAGGGTTCCGAAAAGAATCATCAGTTCGTGCATCTGGGTGTCTCTGCCCACCAGAATGGGGCGCAGCAGATTATCGACGCTGCCCACCACCGCTGCACAGAACACCCCCAGGCCAATGGCCTTGGCCGCGTGTCCGGTAGCGGCCAGTATAATCGCCGCCGGTCCCCACACCAGTGCGGTACCGATGCCGGGGATAAATGACAGCACCGCCATGATGGTGCCCCAGAATACAGCACTGTCAATGCCTACCACGGCAAAGGCCGCGCCGGCCAAGCCCCCCTGCAGAATGCCGATCACCGCCGTGCCTTTGAGCGTGGCACGGGTGACCGATGTGAATTTATCCAGCATGCGGCGTTCATCCTGATCCTCCAGGGGAAGATAATACAGAATTTTATCGATCAATTTTTTGCCGTCCATGAAAAAAAAGAACATGGTATACAGCATAATAAACAGCATAAAAATGAAGTTGACCGTACCGAGGGTAACGGACCGCAGGCGGTTGATTAAAAAGCCGCTGATGTGGCCGACCAGTTCGCCGGCCTTCTTTAAAATCAGATTGCGGTAAGGCTCAACCTTATCATAAAGCGGAAGGGATTTCAGGGCCTCGGATATCGCGTCCGGCTCGGAGAGTTGCCTTGTCACCCAGGGGGTGACAGCTTCGCCGACCTTGATCGCCTGGCCGGTGACGACCCCCAACAACCCGCCCAGAGGCAAAAGAACAACAACGACAATCAGCAAAAGGGTCGCCAGGGAGGCCAGGCCGCGGCGGCCGCCGAACCAGCGTTCAAGGCGACGGTACAAAGGGTAAGACAGCGCCGAGAAAATACCGGCTAAAAAAATGGCCATCAGAAACTGGCGGATCATCGACAGAAAAAGGGCGGAGATAAAAAATACCAGCAGCAGCAGTACCCATCTGTTAATCGCTTCTTTGTTCATGGCATCTGTCCTCGAAAACTAAATTTACCGATTGAGGAAAAAAATAGTAAACAAATAAGACGTGGCCCTCTTATTTCTCTTCAATCTGCTGTAAATAGTTGCGTGCCTCCTGAATTATTTTATCTTCACCGGCGTTGCTCGCAAGTTTCACGGACTGATTCAACCATTTCTGTGCATCATCAAAAAGGCCCTGCAATGCGGCACTTCGTCCGGCTCTGAGATAAAAGATTGCCGATTCTCTGGTGCGCTCCGCTTTTTCGCTGGCGCTGCCTGCTAAAGCCAGGACGTTCACCATCCCTCGATAGTCGAGCGTTTCACGGCGCAGTTTCGCCGACAAGTCAAATGCTTCTGTGGCGGCATCCCATTTCTGTTCTGCCATGGCCAGATGCCCCGCCAACTCCTCGCGATCGGCAAGCAACCGAGGGTGCTCCGGCTGTCCAAGGGCGGCGATTGACTCACGCAACTGACCCTTATCGCCCCTTTTGCCTGCAATCAAGCCCCGCAAGAAATACGTTTTGCTTCTGACAACTGAAGACGCTTGAGCCGCGTTGGATAGGATTTGATCCGTAATCTTCCAGGCTTCATCCGAATCCCCACGACGGTGAAGAATGGTGGCTTTCAGGAGAAGAAGATCGAGCGAGTTTTCACCACCCGCCTGCGCCATTTCCGTGGTGGCGCCCTGAACCACACCCAGCGCTTCCTCATAGGATTGCAAATGCATTAGACAAAGTGCCAGATTGTATTGGGCATCCAGGATTGCAGCTGCATCATCACGCACGTAAGCTTGCTCCAGCGCCTTGCGGTAGAAACTTACAGCCTGCTCGAGTCGGCCCTTATCATAGGCCTGTCGCGCGGCCCGATTAAAACGCACAAGATTTTCATCTACGGCCGGACCTTTTTGTTTTGGTGCCGAAGACCCACACCCGCTCAAAATTAAGACGGCAACTGCCATCAGCAAACGGACAAACCCGACCCAATGAGATGAGTGAAGAAAACGGATCATGGGTTCACCTCCAGCGGCGATATTCGGGTAGCGGTCTGGGCCGGTTGGCCGGATCCACCCCCGAGCAACCAGTGAGACTGAAGTTGCTGTACTAGACGCTCCACCTCGACCATTACCTGTTGCACCTGCAACACGAGCACGGGAACCGCATCTGTCGTGTCTCCGACATTTTTGACAATTTTCGGCAGTTGCGGCGTCGCCTGCCTGAGATCCGCCATGACCATTTCCATGGATTCAAGGGTCTTTTTGAGATTGCGGGTAATTTTCGGAATATCGCCGGTTTCGATATCGAATTCTTTAGAAAATTCCGAAACGTTTTGAATCGTTTTTCCCAAATCATCAACGAGCGGTCCCATTCTGGCAATCAAGGCTTCCAGGTCTCTCACGAGTTTATCTTCGGAGAGCAGGCGCCCAATCGCCCCCTCTCCCTGATCAATCTTGTCGGCAATGGAATTCAGGTTTGTCAGCAACTGCTGGACCCCCTTTTCGGGATCCTGCAAATCTTTGGCAACAGCCGTAAGCATAAGGATGGCCTTATGGGCATCATCAACGACCGGAAATACCTTGGCCCGCAGCTCTGCAATTAATTCAGCCACCGTGTCGGATGTTTTGCGATCCGATTGGACGGCAATTACCGCAAATTCCCAATCAAGCGGCTCCCCCTGACCCCGCGTAATTTCAAGATAGGCATCACCGGCAATGCCGAATGTTTTGCGTATGGTTGCTTTTGAATCGCTGCGAATAAATACCGCCATATCGCTGTCAATGCGCGCCGTCGCATGAATCTTCTGATCAGGATTTATAACGATATCGCGTATTTCCCCCGCCTTGGTTCCCAGAATTTCAACGCTCGATCCTTCTGTAAGACCGAAAAGGCCGTCATCCGGCAACACCACCTTGAGCGTTTCGCCGGGATTAAACCACTTTCGCACCTGACCCGAATAAATCAGTCCGGCCACGAAAATCAGCAAGGTAATCAAAACAAACAATCCTACTATTTCATTGGTATAGCGGAATCTTGTTTGCGGCAGATTTTCTTTCACGTTGTCACCTCCATCAACTTTCCAGCGACCAATTGATATCGCTGGGTTGCCGGCAGGGTTTGATCTTTCCATATCAAATGCTTTCTTGTCAGCCAGATGACGGCGGCTCCGCGCTCACGTGCCTCTCGAACGGCATCCATCAATGGGGATATGATTTCAAGGAAAATGCCGGTTGTGGGCTCTTCTAAAAGAATCAACAGGGGGTGACCCATAAATGCCCGCACACAGGCAGCACGCTGCAGATCAGCCGCCGCAAAATCGCCAGGCAGTCCCAGAGGAAGCCCGGGAAGACCAAATCGTTGTGCCAGTTCCCCGGCCTCGTCACAAAGCTCGCGTGCAGATCGTCGGGTATGGTGCCGCTGGGGAAGCAATATATTATCCATAAGCGATAGGTGCTTAATCCAGTTTCCGCTCTTAAATACACGCCCGATCCGGCCCCGAAGCGCATTGGCCTGGTCCGGGGACAGTTCCGGCCAATTTCTTCCCAGAAAATTGACAATACCGCTGCTCGGTTCAATGATGCCGGCGCAAGCATCCGCAAATACCGCTGTTTGCTCCAGGCGGGCAAGGCGGATCATAACCAAATCCCCACCGAAAATACTCAGGGTGACTTCATCAGACTTAGCAGCGCCACCGGTTGCACTTGTGAAAACGGTCTTATCAAATCGCAGAATGATGCGTTGCTTTTTAAGAATTGGCGCCATCAGATTTCACCTTCACCTCAATAATATCGTCAGGGCAATGGATATGATCAGCGTGGCCAAAGCAGATTTGGTAAAACCCCGTGGCATGATATCCTGTACTTTGGCCGAGACGCCGCTGAGCGACAGCGACGTCCTACAGGATATCAGCGCAACCGTAAAACCTATGGTGACTGTTTTCAGCGTAAACAAAACATATGTCTGCCATCCGATTGATCCAATGGCGCGATTGATGAAATCGAAAAACGTGAATTGTATCAAGCCGAGTAAAGCACCTAAGGCAAACCCAGCTAAAAATGCCACCGCCACAAAAACCGTCGTCAGCGAAAACATGCAAACGCAAAATGCCAGGACCCGCGGCACCACGAGGTATAGAAACGGATCGATGCCCTGGGCATCCAGCATGCGGACCTGGCCTTCCGTCTTCATCGTGCCCAGTTCGACCAGCAAGCTTGATCCACTGCGTCCGATCAAAATCAGGCCCACCAGCACCGGTGCAATTTCGCGTACCAAAACAGTGGACATAAAACCGCCGAACAACGCCGTGCTGCCGAACATCTTCAACCAGTGAATCGCCTGGGCGAGAATGCCAAACCCGACGAAGATCCCGCTGAACAGAATAAATGGCAGCGCACTTGCGCCCACCTGATAACACTGGCGCATAAACTCGGTGCGGATCGAATATCGCCAGGTTGTCGGCCGGCAACTTTGCCAGATGACAGCCACGGCATCGCTGATAAATTGAACCGGCCATTGCCAGAAGCCGATCGTCCATTGTCCGATGATTGCAAGCAAACGTCTCGGCATCGATCCCGCATGCGATTTATCGTTTCCGCTTGATTGTATAACGGCTTCGTCGTTCATATTCGTCCCGTCAGAAGATAGGTTGATGTCTCGCCGATTTTGGGCAAATAATAGCGGCCGCGCACCTTAAACAGGTAATGGGAGCGCAGGCGCTGGTAAGTGGTCTGCGAAACCTGAATTCCGCCCGGTACGCCGGATTGCGCCATCTTTGATGCAAAACGAGCTGCCTCGCCCCAAATATTGTATTCTTTCTGTTCGCTACCCACCTGACAGCCCATGACCCCGCCGGTGTCGATTCCGATTCGATACTCCAATGGGGAGTTCAGTGATACGAATAAACCCGTATATCGATTCTGGAGGTTGAGCGCCAAGTCAGCAATCAGACCGGAATGGTTTTCTTTATGGACGTCTCCGATCCCCGCTGCACAGACGATCTCATTCCCCATAATTTTCATATAGTCGATGCCCTGAGATGAGGCCAGCTCTTCCAGATAGTCAGCCATAAGCTCAAACATCGTCGTGGATTCGGTATCCGTAATGTGCGCAGCAAGCGATAGGGGATCTGTAAATTGCAGGGACAGGACAGTCGCATCCGCAAAAATGTCCGCAGCAGTTTGCTCAGGATCAATACCACCGGCTGTTAGACGATCGAAAAAAGAGGTAAGACGGGATGTCCCGCCCGTCGAATCAAGACTTGGCCGTTGAATGGCGGCATCAGGTGCAACCGGATGGCGCCCGGCTCGAATGTCGCTGGAGCCAGAAACCGTTCCTGACGATGGCACAACAGATGCATCTTCAGTTTCGGTATCTTCCAGCTCTGCAAATGCCTGAATGCATCTTTGATCCACTGACAGCCGAAGCGCAAGCATGTCGGCGATGGCATGGGCAAAAGAAATTTCCTCGGCCGACAAGTCGTAGTGCAGTCGCTCGTGCTCTAACCACAGAGCCCCTAATGTAAGATCGTGATAACGAATCGGTACCGCTAACAATGATTCGCAGCCCAGCGGTTGCAAGTACACCCGATACAGTTCCACCAAGCGGTTATCCGTGTCCACATCAGGAGCGTTGATATCCTCGCCGTTTTTCAACAGAGCGAACACTCCGGGAAAGTCCTCCCGGGCAAGTACTGTCCCGTATGTATGACCATTGCTTTCACGATCATAGCTGTCGATGCACTTTAACAAGCGGCCGTCATCATCAAAATGCCACAGGCTGGTGCGTCTTAAGTCGATTGCATCGGAAACAATCTCTGTTAACTGCCCAAAGGATTCCCTATCCTCGGCATCAAACAATGCCGCTTTAGATGACAGCTCGGAAAACGCCCTGCTCTGGGCCTCGAGTTCAGCCTGGCGATCGAGCACCTGCTGGGCACTGCGCTCCGCCCGCAGCCCCTGAAAAACCAGCAGACCGGCCATAATTGCCGCCAGGGTCAAGATGCCGGAGGAGATCAGCAAAATGGTTCGGTTGTTGCGCGAGACAAAGCCGACAAAGTCTTCTTCCGGCACGAAAATAAATACCGATAAATTGAGTCCGGTTTCTTCGGGAAGCAGGAAAGCACTACTCAGATAGCGCTGATCGTCAACAATCAAATCTTGATGGCCATGCCCGTCGATTCGGAAGCGGTTGTATGCGCGGGTTAAAACCGGGTTTTCCAGTTCTTCGACCCGGATGGGTTTGTAGACATCGCCTTCCTTTCTCACCATTTTTTTGATTTCCGGATGGGCAACGATGTAACCGTCTTCGTTTACAATGATGGCCTCACCGGTCTGACCGATTCTCAATGTTTCGAGAAATGCGCTGATTTCCTTTAATTCGATATCCAGACCGAATACACCCAGGCGTTCATCGTTTTCTCCCATAATCGGCAACGAGATGGTTGCGCCATGGGTCTGGCTGGTAAAAAAAACATAGAAATCCGACCAATTTGGCTCTTCGCTGTCTACAGCACCCGTATACCAGGGCCGATTCCGGGGATCGTATGAATCATCAACGGATGTTTGTTCATCAACCACGCTGCCTTCTGTATCGCGACGAATCCAGGTGACCTGCGGGACTCCTGCAGAGCGCTCGATGGTTTTGGTGTGCAGGGATCCGTCCGGCTGGCGCGCGATCATCAAGAAATTGCCCTGGGGGTCTGCAATAATGAAATTGGCGACCTGCGAAAGATTGTTCAATATCCTGAAAGCAAGCGGTTCCAGTAAATCCCGATTGTGAATATCAAATACCGTATTTTCCAAGAAGTTAGCCGTAAGTTTCACTGTATCTTCAATCGGGGCAATAAAAGCGACCAGCTCTCCGGCGATGCGCCTTTCGATCGCGCCCAGCACTTCACTCGACAGCGCCAGCGCATCCCGCCGATTGCTAAAGTAAGAGTAGGCGGTAATCGCCAGCAAGGCCCCCAGCATGATAACGGTAAATCCGATCGGGCCGGCCACTCGAAAGAAGTGCCCCCACTGAGATTTCCGGCTAGCGCGGTCACCGAGGCTGACTTTAACCACTTCTTCTCTTTTCAATGTTTTTCCCCCAAATTTGGATGATGGAAAATTGGTTACCGATCAGCGTATGTCTCTAATTTAATTAATGAATGAAATAATTCATAGAACGCTTTTGGAAAAATGGCAATACCATTTTAAATATATATCTATATAGCAGCAAAGCACCTTTAAATCGGAAGATGAACGTAAATAAAGCATTTTTAAACGCTGATTCCGTATAGATATTCGAAAATGTAGACATTAAGCAGATGGGTGTCAATCAGCTCCAAAGGACAATCGAATTCTTCTAAAATAGACTTTATAGTGGATATAGAAAAGGCCCGGTTCGAAATGAACCGGGCCTTCTGGTTTTTCGATATTCAAGCTCTAATTATAGTTCAATCCCCAGCCGTTCCCACACAGACTCATCGTCTTTGATTTCCGCCGCTTTTAAATGCGGATAGGTGGTGATGAGAAAATAGGCCAGCGGCAGCACCCCCAGTACGATGATGATGGTGTCGGGCAGGGCACGGAATGTTCCGAGCCAGACGACTGCGCCCTTTTCGAAGAAATCCGCACTGCGGGCCACCCAAAGCCCGTCTCTAAAGGAAATCCAGGCCTGCATGGCTCCTACCGGCAGCAGCGTAACAAACGCCATCAGAAACAATCCCCCGTTCAGACCCCAGAAGGACAGCTTCAGGATGCCATCTTTCCAGTGGGCTTTGTCTACCAGACCGCGCCAGGAGAACAGCAGCAAGGCGATGGAAAGCATGCCGTAGGTCCCAAACATGGCCGTATGGCCGTGGTGCATGGTCAGGTAGGTCCCGTGTTCATAGAAATTAACGATCGGCAGATTGATCAGGAAGCCGAAAATTCCGGCCCCCAGAAAGTTCCAGAAGGAGGCGGCCACCAGAAAATACATGGGCCACTTGTAGCTGAACTCCCTGCCGGCTTTGCGAATCTCCCGGTACTCCATGAAACCGCGAACCACCAGGGTCAGCAAGGGCACGGGCTCCATGGAGGAGAATATTGCCCCCCAGCCAATCCAGAACGCCGCCCCGCCATACCAGTAATAATGATGGGCGGTTCCGATGATACCGCTAATGAAGGTCAGCGCCGCAGTGAAATAGGCCACTCTTAAGGCTGCCTGGGCCGTGGCCAGCCCCATGGCCACCATCAGCAATGCGATGACCGCAATACCGAAAAACTCGAAAATGCTTTCCACCCACAGGTGAACCACGAACCAGCGCCAGTAGTCCGCCATGGTCAAGTGCGAGCCCTTGCCGTAAAACAGCCCGAATGCGAAAAAAGCGACCACAAAGACGGCGCTGAACACGTAAAACCAGATCAGGGCGCTGAATTCATCCTTGTGGCGCTTCAGATGGCCACCGACAGCCCGGTACACGATCAACAACCAGAAAATCAGGCCCACAAACAGCAGGATCTGCCAGAGGCGGCCCAGCTCCAGAAATTCCCAGCCCTGATGGCCCAGCCAGAACCACAGATCCCCCAGCTTGCCCTTGATGCCCAGGACCTCTCCGGTCAGGCTGCCTACAGCGACAATCAGTACGGCTCCGAAAAGCAGCTTCACCAGCAGGCTCTGCTTGGCGGGCTCCTTGCCGCCGATGATCGGCGCCAGATAGATGGCAGATGCCAGCCAGGTGGTGGCGATCCAGAAAACCATCAGCTGCAAATGGAACGTTTTGGCCCAGCTGTAAGGAATCAGGTCGGCCACAAAATCCACGAAAAAGCTTCCCGGATGAATGGTATAGTGCGCCAGCAACCCGCCAAAGCTGGTCTGGAGCAAAAATAGCAGCGTCACCACCACGAAAAATTTGGCGGCCTGAAACTGGCTGCGGGTTAAAGGCATATCGATCAATTTTTCAGCCAGGGCCGTTCCTTTTGCTTGTCCATACCATAATCCGTAGCGATGGATCCAGTAGACAAAGAGCGCCAGAACCACCAGCAGGGCCAGCACACCGGCGATGGAATAGAAAAAGGCATCGGTACTCGGCACGTTGCCCACCCGGGTGTCCGGGGGCCAGTTGTTGGTGTAAGAGTAATCTTCTCCGGGTCGAAGCGTTGAGGCCACCCAGGCGGTCCAGAAGAAAAAGCGAGCGATCTGAAGACGCTGCTCCTGTTCGGGAACCGTGTTGGGAAGAAAACCATAACGGATTTCACCTTCTTTAAAGGTTTTTTCCCAGTGCTGCACCACCCGCTCCAGGCCTTTAACCTGAGCGTCGGTGAGTTTGAGTGTATCGCTTGCGGCATCATAGCGGTTGGGTTTTACCTCAGCTTTGGTTTTTACATCGACAATGCCTTTTTGCAAATCATCGAGCTGGGCATAGGACTTGCCGTAATCCGCCATGGCGTGGTAATCGCCGATGGCCTCGGCAATAATGTTCAACGAGGCCGCTGAAAACTCCGGACCCCGCTGGGAGCCGTGCCCCCATACCGCCCCGTGATCCATCAGGCCGAAACGCTGATAGACGTTTTGGCCGGCGATGATATCCGGTTTCTCAAAAAGCACTTTGCCGCCGGAATCGACGACTTTGCCGGGATAGGGCGGAAGATCTTTTTTCATGGCGATGCCGCCACCCAGCAGTACGGCCATTCCAACGATAAAGCAAAGGATTGCTGCCCATTTTAATGTTTTAAGTGACATTTGTAACTCCTCTTTTGGCGTTAAAGGTCATTTGAAAAATCTACGTGCCCCCATATACCATCATTAATATTACCCCAACGCGAAAAACGCTTTGACTTAGATCAATGAATGGAATGTTTTTAAATTAGAGGAAACAGTGGTTGGCAGGATTGGGAAGAGAAAGATCAGATCGGCGTTTTTGAGTGACCCTCTATCATTGCCGCATAAATGACATGCCCTGAAAAAATGTAAAAATTCCGTAATGATATGTTTTTATTTTCGTTGATTTTCACTATTCGGGTGTTATTACAAAAATGTAG
>Ga0209536_100015473_pt1 | contig 10894 bp, 8 predicted proteins | sample DeeMarSeWOR28_12_FD_187461 | JGI IMG/M metagenome (GOLD analysis project Ga0209536, IMG submission 187461) | Marine sediment microbial communities from White Oak River estuary, North Carolina - WOR-2-8_12 (SPAdes) (version 2) | ecosystem: Environmental > Aquatic > Marine > Intertidal zone >... | reverse complement strand
TTGCACTCATCAAGCATACCCTCGCGGTATCGGTAGAACCTTTTAAATTCTCACCGGCAGAGCCGGTGGCTTATGAATTGAGTTAAATGATGAAAAAACCTAAACTTTCAGCGCCATTCCATCCGGTTGGCGTACTATTGATCGGGCTTTTGATGGCTCAGGTACTTGCCACCATCCAGGTGTATCTATCAAACCTTGATCTGTATGCCACTGTTTCAGCCGCAAACGCTGCGGGATATCTTACGATACCGAATCAGCAGGTTATGGCCGGCCTGCAAAATTTCGCACCGGCTTTTTTCGGTGGTCTTTTTTTTACATTCACCATCGGGGCCGGCATCACACTTGCCGCCATGGCGGCGGCCTGGATATGGGCGCGGGTTTGTCTGCGCAATAAATTTGTCCTGTTTCTTTTTCTATCTGCCTGGGTGGGGGCCCTGATTTTTGTCAACATCCACGGATGTTGCCTGATCCCCACCTTGTATTTTCTGCTCATTCCCCCGGTTCTTTTCAAGCTGTCGGTCAAACGGATATCCCATGCGGCCAACCCATCGAACTGGATGCAGCAACTGGTGCATTTAATTCCCGTTCCATTGCTGGCCCTGATGTGGTTTACTCAATTTGACAGTGCCATGTTTTTGGATTTGAGAGACAATCTGCTCTTATCCAACCTTTTGGGACGAAAATTTAGTGATTTTTATTATACCTACACGCTTTATCCCGCAGAAGCATTTAAATCCCTGGATCAAAAAATGATCAAAACCTGGGCACTTGAAAATACTCAAACCCCCTCCATCAATCTGAATCTCCAAGACAGGTTAACAGCCAACGGTTATCTGCTGTTACCGGATACCGCCGACGTTGATTTGAAGATCAGCCAAAAGGCAGACAACCTTGTATTCCGATCCGGTGAACGCATGATTTTTCAAGTTCCGGCCAATCAATTTTTATCGGATTCACAAAAAATACTGCAAAAATTCTCGCAACAAATAGATCGCAATGCCACATTTCGGCAATCTACATTTCTATCATTACTGATTGGATTTCCTGTCTTAATCTATATGATTCTTCACGCAGTCTTGTACTACCTGTTTTTTTTGTTTTTTAACCGAAAAGCTGCGGCCCTGACAGCTTCAATCATGTGTTTGCTCATCGGTAGTATCGTGCTGGTCTATTTTCAATTCAACCGCAGTGGAAACGTCAATTTTAAAGAATTATCTCAAGCCTTGGAATCCGAAAATTGGCAAACCCGGGTGGCGGCTTTAAAAACAATTCAACAAGAGAAACTGGAGATTGCCGATTACAGCGCATATCCGCGATTGCTCAAAAGCCGGATTCCCCAGGAGCGCTATTGGTTTGTAAAAACGCTGGCGTTCAGCCGCCGGTCCGGCACCTACAACGATCTATTGACAGTCTTAGATGATAAAAATACCAATGTCCGATGCATGGCTTTTTATTCACTGGGACTGCGCCAAAACCCAAACGCAATTAAACCGATATTAGAGAGAATAAAAATATCCGATAACTGGTATAGCCAAATGTATGCCTATAATGCCTTGAGATCTCTGGGATGGAAGCAAACCAAATTACCTTGAAAACCCTGACCATATCGATTGCTGCAGTTTTGGCCATCGAAACCGTCTTCAGGCTGGCGATAAGCGGGCAACCCGGATCCCATTTGCCGGCATTGGGCATTATCCGCTGTCTGGAAGCCCTTTTACTGGCATTTATTACCGGCCGGTTTGAAAAGGATCCAAACGCTATCGGGTTGTCCCGCTCAAAAATGCTTCCAGGATTATTGAGGGGCTTGATCTGGTCCGTTTGTTTTGCAATTGCCGCAGGCGTTTTGTTTTTGGTGTTGTTCGCTGCCGGTATAAATCCGCTAAAACTTGTCCAGACACCACTGCCTTCGGCACCACGGCAGATTTTCATGTTCTTTCTGGTGGGCGGTGTCATCGCGCCTGTTTCGGAAGAAATATTTTTCAGAGGCATCATTTTCGGATTTTTCAGGCGCTGGGGATTTTATGCGGCCATCCTGATCAGCACCGTATTCTTTGTATTGCCCCACGGACGTCACCTTCCCCTCACCCAAATTGCGGGTGGCATTGTGTTTGCGATCGCCTACGAAAAAGAAAAAAGTCTGATGGTTCCCATCACCATTCACTGTTTGGGTAACATGGCTATTTTTAGTCTGGCGTTTTTTCCCTGACGCTAGTTAGTATATCTATCCTGTTGATCCTGTCAGAAAAATAGCCTCAGGGCCCTAAGCCTACCACCAACCCCGGCAATAGGAACCCGAAATATATGCTCTGCGTCTCTCAGGGTATCCGATATTTTTCCTCCACCTTACACCACCTTTTTTGAAATTCAATAAAAATTTTAACATCATAGAATTATTTCAAAAATCAAAATCGTTCTTATTTTTTTCTTGACACTTATAAAGATCTATATTCTAATGGGGGAGCAAAGTGGATAAATGTGGATGTTAGGTAAAAATGTTTCGAGGAAGCTCCTTTCATACAATTGACATCAAAGGGCGTATCATCATACCGACCCGGTTTCGGGATGTCATAAAGGCAGATGGGGCCGATAGTGTCATGGTATCCCGCATAGACAACTGCGTGGTTGCCTATACCATCGAAAAATGGCGCAAACTGGAAAACGAAATACTCTCTTTAGCCAAGCCCAGTGCAAGCATGCGCCGCTTTCGACGGGTGTTTATCGGCGGTGCCTTTGAGTGTAGCTGCGACAAACAGGATCGCATTCTCATACCATCCACCTTGAGAACGTACGCTTCACTTGACAAAGATATCGTTCTGGTCGGCGCGTTGGAGCGTTTTGAAATTTGGTCACGGGAAAATTGGGATAAAGAAGTTCTGAGTCTGGATGAAGATATGCAAAACGAGGAGGTTAGAAAGGAAATCGACGAATTAGGAATCTAACCGAATGAGGTATCGACATATCCCTGCCATGCCGAAGGAAGTGGTTTATTACCTCAATTGCCGGCCTGGAAAAATATTCGTCGACGGCACCATCGGCGGGTGCGGCCACGCCTGGAAAATTTGTGAAAAAATTCTCCCGGACGGATTATTGATCGGTATCGATCAGGATATAGAGGCCATTACCAATGCTGAAAGGACCCTGGCACCCTATGCATCGAATATCCGCCTGTTTAACGGCAATTTCATTCAGCTTCCTGATTTCCTGTCACAATTAAAGATTGCTGCGGTCGACGGAATACTTTTGGATCTCGGTGTTTCACTCCACCAAATTGAAAACAGCGGCCGGGGATTCAGCTTCAGAAAAGATGAATCGCTGGATATGCGCATGGATAAGCAATCAGGGCAAACTGCGGAAAATCTCATCAACAATCTGGCCCGGGAAGATCTGCGAAACCTCTTTAGAGACTACGGCGAGGAACGCTGGGCAAAGCAAATCGCTCATAAAATTGTAAAAGTCAGAAAGCAGAAAAAGATTCGGACCAGCCAACAGCTGGCTCAATTAATCATTGATGCGATCCCGCGACATGCATTGTCCAAACAAAAGATCCACCCGGCCACCCGGGTATTCATGGCGCTGCGAATCGCGGTCAATCAGGAACTCGAAAGACTGAAAACCTTCATGGAACAGGCCCCAGATTTTCTGAATCCCGGCGGCCGCCTGTGTGTGCTCTCATTCCACTCACTGGAAGATCGCATCGTAAAACAGCAATTGAAAGCCCTTGAAAAAGGATGTTCGTGTCCACCGCAGCTGCCCATGTGTGTTTGCGGCCAGAAACCGCAAGTCAGCATTCTAACAAAGAAGGTGGTACGGCCCACAACAGAAGAAGCTATCGCCAACCCCATGGCTAGAAGCACTCGGCTGCGAGCGGCAGAAAAGCTTTAGAAGACGGATGACAGAAAAAATTGTCAGCCGTCAACGATCCAACCGATCAAAATCATTTATACGAACAAGATGGCGAAAGCAAAGAAACGCAAACATCGCAACCCAAAAGTAACCATCGTCTTTCTTTGTTTGATGCTCGTTTTTATCGCTGAGCTTCTTTTTTACACCTGGTGCAGGGTGCAGAGCGTTCGCATCAAATATGAAATCACAGCGCAAACGTCCCGCTTACGGCAACTGTCGGCCATGCAGGACAACTTAAAAATTGAATTCGCGCGTCTGAAATCACCCTCGCGCATTGCGAAAATAGCTAAAACGCAGCTGGGTCTAATCACGCCGACATCGAAACAAATGATTTTAATACCATGAACAAATGAACATGGAAAATAAATATTTTAAATTCCGGATACTGCTGGTGGGCGCCTTTTTTCTGATTGCCTTTATGGTAATCTCGGCCAAGGTAATTCATCTGCAGGTATATCGCAGCCCGTGGTTGTCCCAAAAGGCATCCGATCAATACGAACAGTCGTTAACCACATCAGGCAAACGCGGCATCATTTATGATCGCAACCTTCGAGAAATGGCTGTCAGTATTAATGTGACATCCATTGCCGCTTATCCACCCCGGCTAGAAGGCGCCCAGTTCACCGCCAAAGTGCTGGCCGATATTTTAAATTTGGACGCTGCTAAAATCCAACGCAAACTGGCGGCAAACAAACCGTTTGTTTGGATCAAACGCCAAACGACTGCCAAGGAAACCAGGGCCGTTAGAGATCTTCAGATACCGGGCATTGATTTCGTCACGGAGTACAACCGCTTTTATCCCCATACGACCCTAGCTGCCCAGGCTTTGGGTTTTACCGGGTTGGACGGAGCCGGTCTGGAAGGAATCGAATTTTATTACAATCAGCTTCTCAAAGGGGCACCCAAAAAATTTACAGTTTTCAAGGATGCACTGGGCAACGGCTTCAGTGCCGAGCCCGAGCAATCTGCAAATAACCGCGGCCATGATCTGATTCTGACCATTGACAGCAACATTCAGTATATAACCGAAAAAGCTCTGCAGGAAGCAGTGGATCAATATTCGGCTCTCTCCGCCCTTGCAATTGTTATGCAGCCGCGCACCGGGGCTATTTTGGCAATTGCCCATTGTCCGCATATCAATCCGAACGCCTATGCGGATTTCGATAAATCCCTGTGGCGCAACCGAGCTGTCACCGATTCATTTGAACCGGGCTCAACCATGAAAATTTTCAGCGCTGCCGCCGCTCTGGAGTATGGTGAAACCACACCCAGCAGCATTTTTTATTGTGAGAATGGTGCCTACCGAATTGGAAAAAACGTTGTTCACGACATTCATAAACACGGATGGTTGTCGCTCCAACAAATTATCAAGTTCTCGAGCAACATCGGGGCGGTAAAAGTCGGTGAAAAGGTGGGCGCCAAGAATCTATACCGCACCTTGCGAAATTTTGGATTCGGCCGGAAAACGGGCATTGACTCTCCTGGTGAGACAACCGGCAGCCTGTCCAATTACAGATCCTGGTCGAATATCGACACCGGTGCCATTTCGTTTGGCCATGGGGTTTCCGTCTCGGCGATTCAAATGGTCACGGCGGTTTCCGCAATTGCAAATGACGGTATCCTCATGAAGCCGTATATTGTTCAAGAAATTGTCAATCAAAACGATCATCCCGTCAAGCGTTTCAAACCGCAGGAAATCAGAAGGGCCATTTCAGCCCGCACCGCAAAAATAGTCAAAAATATCATGAAAACCGTCATCACAGAAGGCGGCACCGGGGTGAACGCCGCCCTCGACGGATATTCCGTAGGCGGTAAGACAGGTACCAGCCGGAAGCTAGATGAAAACGGCCAATACTCGGTCAACAGCCATACGGCATCGTTTATCGGTTTTACGCCTGCCGACAATCCGGAGATTGCGGTTATAGTGGTTATTGATGAGCCTAAGGGAAAATATTATGGCGGTATCGTAGCAGCACCGGTATTTAAACAAATTGCTCAGCAAACCCTGAACTATTTAAACGTGCCGCCTGATGGCGGTACGACAAAATTCAGGGTGTCCCTGGACAGTGAGGCGCAAGGGTGAAGCTGTCAAAGTTACTTGAAGCAATTGAGCCGATCACTTTAGGCGCGGAGTGCAAAGCACAAAGCGCAAAGCGCAATGAAATAGAACGCCATGCGCCATGCGCTATGCGCTATGCGGACCTGCCGGATTCAGACATTGGATCAATTCATTATAGGGCCCAGGAGGTTCAACCGGGCGGTATGTTTGTCGCCATTGAGGGGCAAACTGCCGACGGTCATGATTTTATGCATCAGGCTCTTAAAAGAGGAGCTGCTGCAATTGTCACTCAAAAAGAGCCTCCTCAGCCCTTCCTGAATGAATTGAGGGCCGCATCCCCCAAAAACCGGCCGATCATCATCCGGGTACCCAATACCCGCATAGCCCTGGCCGACCTGGCGGTCCGTTTTTTCGACCATCCGTCCCAGCGTATGACCCTGATCGGCATTACCGGAACCAACGGTAAGACCACCGTGGCCTATTTAATCGAAAGCATCCTGTTACAGGCCGGTTTTAAGGTCGGTGTGATCGGAACCATAAATTATCACTATGGCGACAAAACATTTGCCAATCCCATGACGACTCCTGAATCCCTTGATCTTCAGAGTATTCTGTCGCACATGCAGCGTGATGGCGCCACCCATGTCGTTGCGGAAGCCTCTTCCCATGCCATGGATCTATACCGAATCAAAAACTGCTGGTTTGACGCGGCCGCCTTTACGAATTTGAGCCAGGACCATCTCGACTTTCACGGTGACATGCAATCGTACTGGTCCAGTAAAAAAAGATTGTTTACCGAGTATCTCACTACCGGACCCAAAAAAGAAAACGCCTCGGCTGTCATCAATTGCGATGATGCCAGGGGCAGAGAACTGGCGGGTTCGCTGCCGATGCCGGTGGTTAAAACGGGATCGGCTCCCGATTGCGAAATCAGGCCTGAAAATATCCGATGCAATTTAAATGGCACCGCCGGGAAGGTTGCCGCCCCCGGGGGGAGTTTTAATTTCAAAACTCCCCTCGTGGGGATACACAATGTAGAAAATATTCTTAGTGCCACCGGTGTCGCATCGGTTCTGAACATTGCTTCCGATACGATTAAAGCTGGAATTGAAGCCTTATCTGCCATACCCGGCCGACTTGAACCCATAGAAAACAAAACCGGACGATTTGTCTATGTGGACTATGCGCATACACCGGATGCTCTGGAAAATGCCGTATCGGCCTTAAAAAAAATTGCGCCGGCCCGAATCATCTGTGTTTTTGGGTGCGGCGGCGACCGAGATAAAAAAAAGCGTCCCTTGATGGGGGAGATCGTCGCCCGGCTTTGCGATCTTTCAATCGTTACCTCCGACAATCCCCGCACCGAGAATCCAGCAGCGATCATCGATCAAATTTTACCCGGGGTCAGAAAGACCGACGGTCTCGAATATTCAACAATTGATCTGAAAACAGGATTTAAGGCGAAAGGATACGCCGTCGAACCCGATCGGCGCCGTGCCATCGAACTGGGAATTCTGGCATCCCGGCCGGGGGACGCCGTAATAATAGCCGGCAAGGGCCATGAGACGTATCAGATACTGGGCACCACCGCCGTTGCCTTTGATGACCGGGAAGAAGCCGGAAAGGTACTGCGCGCAATGGGTGGTCAATAGTCAGCGCCATGGCCGGCTGCCGGAGCGACCAGTTTGATCGAAAAAGAAACTTTGCAATTTGGCGCAGTATCATACGAACGAATATCAAATGACGAATGATCGAATTTTAATTTAAAACACAACGGACAACAATCAATGACCCAAAGCCACCCCCTGCCATGGACAGCCGCAGAAATCTTAGAAGCCACCCGGGGTGAGCTTTTATGCGGAGACTTGGGCCGTCCGTTCTCAAGGGTTTCCATTGACTCGCGCAACATCTCTGCCGACGATGTATTTGTGGCCATCATCGGCGAGGTCCATGACGGCCATGCATTTACCTCCAATATAGTCGATCAGGGGGTGCGTGGTCTTATCATCAGCCGCCATAAGGCCAAACAAATGCCCATTGCAGCATGGAAAGCAAGCAATATTGCCTGTATCGCAGTTGAAGACACCACCCGGGCATTGGGGGACATCGCGGCGTTTAACCGTCTGCGGTCACACGCATCCGTGGTAGCCATTACGGGGTCCAACGGAAAGACGACCACCCGTTGGATGGCCACCGCGGTCTTAGATCAGCAGTATGACACCCTAACGGCCGTTGGCAATTTTAACAATGACATCGGATTGCCGTTAACCTTGCTCGGATTATCTATCGGTCACCAGTGGGCGGTCCTGGAACTGGGCACGAACAATCCCGGTGAAATTGCGAGGTTGGCCGAAATATGCTCGCCGGATATCGGTGTATTGACCAATATCGGTCCGGCACACTTGGAAGGATTGGGGTCCGTTGAAGGCGTCATGCAGGAAAAAGGAGATCTCCTCAAAAGTCTCGGACCCGGTGGCAAGGCAATTCTCAATGCGGATGATCCGCGCGTGATTCAATTGGCCTCAAAAACAAAAGCCGAAGTGATTCTTTACGGGCTGTCACGGGAAGCGGCCATCAGAGCCAAAGATGTCAATGAAACCCAGCACACAATTTCTTTTACGCTGATCTTTGCCGGCGAAAGCATTCCAATTCATTTGAATTGTCACGGCCGTTTTATGGTTTCCAATGCCCTGGCGGCAGCGGCCGTAGGCTATCAAACAGGTCTTTCTTGCGAGACCGTTAAAACCGGTATCGAAGCATTCAAACCGGTATCCGGTAGAATGAACATCAAGCATATGCCCGGTGGCATCCACCTTATCGACGATACATACAACGCCAATCCAGAATCCATGAAAGCCGCCTTTGCAACTCTCAATACACTGCGGGCCGGGGCCAGGGGAGTCGTTGTGATCGGAGATATGCTTGAACTGGGCGCCCAGGCGCAATCACTGCATCGAAAAGTCGGTGCCCGGGCCGCCCGTTTGGGTATTTGCCGGCTATATGCATATGGTGAGTTTGCCGCCGAGGTGTCAGCCGGTGCCCAGGATCAAGGCATGCAGCCGACCGATACCTTTGAAGGCACTCATGACGAAATCGTTGAAGACCTGAAAAATTGGCTGCAACCCGGTGACTGGTTGCTGGTGAAGGGTTCCCGCGGAATGGCCATGGAAAAAGTGGTGCGAAAGCTTCAGAAGTGGGCGGGAGAGAAAAAAAGTTAATTGTTAACGGATAACCGATACAGGAAAAGAAATTGTTCTCCCAGAAATTCAATTAAGCGCAACCGATAAAGAAACGATGCTCTACCACCTGCTATATCCACTGCATACGACCTTTTCAGTCTTTAACGTATTTCGTTACATCACGTTCAGGACGATTTATGCCAGTTTGACGGCTTTTTTCATCTGCTTTCTCTTGGGGCCTTGGATGATCCGCAAACTGGGCGCCCTGCAGGTTGGTCAGTACATCCGGGATGATGGTCCCAAGACCCACCTGAACAAGGCCGGCACGCCGACCATGGGTGGAACGCTGATCATTATAGCCATTACCGTATCCATTCTTCTTTGGAGCGATTTGACCAATTATTTTGTATGGATCGTGCTGTTTGTCATCATCGCCAATGGAACGATTGGATTTATCGATGACTATCTGATGCAAGTCAAAAGACAAAGCAAAGGCTTAACTGTACGCAAAAAGCTGGCCTTGCAAGGGATTGTCGCCCTGGTTACCAGCTTTATGGTATACGTCAGCCCGGATTTTTCAACCCAGGTCACCATACCGTTTTTTAAAAATATCTCTCCGGACTTTGGTTGGGGTTACATCATTTTTGCAGCCCTTGTCATTGTGGGAGCGTCCAATGCGGTCAATCTCACTGACGGACTCGACGGGCTTGCCATCGGCCCGGTGATCATTGCAGCGTCGACATACATGATTTTTGCTTATGTGGCCGGCCATGTCAAAATTGCTGATTATCTGCAAATAAATCATGTGATCGGAAGTGGTGAAATAGCCATCTTCTGTGGCGCACTGGCCGGTTCCGGCCTCGGATTTTTGTGGTTCAACACCTACCCGGCACAAATCTTCATGGGAGACGTTGGTTCCCTCTCCTTAGGCGCATCTCTGGGAACCATCGCCGTCATTACCAAACAGGAAATTTTACTGGTGCTGGTCGGTGGGCTGTTTGTTATGGAAGCCTTATCCGTCATTTTCCAGGTCGGATTTTTCAAAATGACCCACGGTAAAAGAATTTTTCGTATGGCGCCACTGCACCACCATTTTGAATTAAAGGGCTGGTCGGAACCTAAGGTGATTGTCCGCTTCTGGATCATTGCCATCGCTCTGGCCCTGCTGGCCATGAGCACCTTAAAATTAAGATAGCCATATGCCTGGGATCACGAATCGGCTCAATTATGTTTTTTTTAAGCTTTATGCTTCTGGAGTACCGGAGTAATGGAGTAATGGATATTTTAGAATATCAAAGGCCAAATTCCGACCGCCTTCGCTCTTGCTCAGGCCTTGCCCTCCTGCCGGCAAGGGCGAAGCGGTCGGTTTGGACAATAGAGGGTAGGAATGTTGGAATTCTGAATCATTGGAATAATGGGCTTTGGGATACTGGCATGTTGGATTAATGGTAAAATTCGTCTTCGCGAAAAATTATGATGGAATAACATCCTTTAATATTCCACGATTCCATCATTCCAATATTCCATTACTCCATAATCGAGGTAACAAACTCAAACCTCAAAAAACACCCCATATTGTCATTGAGTTTTAGAAACTTCGAGACGTTTAACAATGGAGCTTGCAAACAAAACAGTTATAGTGGTCGGACTCGGCGTAACCGGGATCGCTGTTGCCCGCTTCCTGAAAAAAAGGGGGGCGGTGGTGATTGCAACCGACCAGGCCACCGAGGTGACACTAGGGGCCCGGGCCCAG
>Ga0209536_100015472_pt1 | contig 10894 bp, 9 predicted proteins | sample DeeMarSeWOR28_12_FD_187461 | JGI IMG/M metagenome (GOLD analysis project Ga0209536, IMG submission 187461) | Marine sediment microbial communities from White Oak River estuary, North Carolina - WOR-2-8_12 (SPAdes) (version 2) | ecosystem: Environmental > Aquatic > Marine > Intertidal zone >... | reverse complement strand
AGATTGCTTGGTTATAGTAGTTGCGCATGAGCGTTTTAGTCGATTAAATCTACATAGACTGCAGATGTTGATGAGGCAACCTGCAGCAATAGTGGATATGGGACAAGTTGTTGATCCTGCAAAAGCCGAAAAAGCGGGTTTTGTGTATCGTGGGTTTGGAAGAGGAAACAGTCAAAAACAGAAAACAATATAATTTATAGTTTTTTCGGGGCAAGGCTTAAGTCTTTAGTTACAGATGCTCTCTAAATAATAGAACTACCCAAACTGAAGATACCAAAACAGAGGCAAATAAAATGGCGAATTTGATGTTTTTCAGTTTAATGATAATTTTCTCATTTCTAACTGGAACTGTTGCTGGATTTTTTGATTTGATGTTATTAAACATCAACGAGTTTGTTCTGGTAGGAGTAATCCTTTTTTTAAGTTTTTTTGTTACCGCGTTTCTTACAAAAAAATGGATAAAATCAGCTAACGCAACTCAGTTTGTAGGAAAAGACATGAACAAACCTAACAAACCGCTTGTTCCTAGGTCTGGTGGGCTTGTTGTAACTATAGTGATTTGTTTTGCTTTGTTGCTTTACATTTTTATGAAAACTTTCTCTATAATGGGAACCCCATCAGTAAACGTAGTTGAGGCGTTCGCGATTTCGGCAACAATCCTTCTTGCAGGATTTATAGGCTTCGTTGACGACGTTTTAGGTTGGAAAGAAGGATTAAGTCAACTTCAAAAAGTTTTACTTACTATTCCTATAGCGCTTCCATTAACAGTTTTGAATGTAGACCAAATAGTAGTGCTTCCGTTCTTGGGCAATATAGATTTACCGTTGCTTTACCCTTTATTTTTTGTTCCTTTAGGTGTAATTGGTGCAACAAACGGATTCAACCTTCTCGCAGGGTATAATGGTCTAGAAGCAGGCATGGGATTAGTATTCTTTGCTACCTTTGGATTTACTGGCCTACTTGTTGGGAGATTATGGATAGCTTTGATAGCATTAATTGCTTGCGCATCCATATTGGCGTTTCTTTTGTTTAACTGGTTTCCTGCCAAAGTTTTTCCAGGCAATTCATTTAGCTATGCTATCGGTGCGTTAATCGCTACGTTAGCTATTTTAGGAAACATGGAAAAAATTGCCTTGTGGCTTTTCATACCTTATTATATTGAAATATTTCTCTATTTTAAAGCCAGAGTTATCGACAAAACGGGAGACGTTCAAGCTTTTGCGAAAACAAACCTTGATGGTTCACTGGAAGTTCCATACTATCAGCTTTATGATACGACGCACATAGCAATATGGATCTTAAAACACGTAAAAACCAAAGTGTACGAAAAAGATGTTGTAATTTTTCTGATGTCTATCCAAGCTTTGATTGCCATAGCAGGAATGGTACTGCTAATTTAAGTTTTCAGATTAAAGCCAGTTTCGTGACTTGAAGACATCTTTATTGCCTAACTTGAGTTTAAGGCAATCTTTGTAAGGACACATTTCTACGCATCTCGTGCAAAGCATACACATAGATGTTTTTATTGGTCCGCCTTTTTGTTCATACACTTCTTCTACCTGTAATGGGCAAACCCGTTTGCATATTCCACATTTTGTGCATTTTTCTTCGTCTTTATCCAGATGAAGTAGAGGTGCCCATCTAAAACCTTTGAATCGGTTTACTATTGCGAGTGATGATCCTGTTGGACAGAATCGACACCAGAACCGTCTTACAAAGAATGAGGCAAATACAGTTAATCCAATAAAAACAATAACTGGAACAAGATATGATTCTCCGCTCCAGAATATTATATCCGTAATGTAGGGAAAACTGACATCTATATTGAATAGTTTTAATCCGGTTTCCCATGGAATAATGAGTGGTTCAAGTGGACCTAAAAGAATGCTAATAGGTCTAAATGGACCTGCTAGAAACAAGCCAAGGAACCACTCCCAACTTTCTATTGGACCCAAAACAAATGGCAGAAACAAAAAGAATAGAAGAATAACATATCTAAGTTGGTGCAGAATTCTGTTTAGTCTATCTGGAAGCAGACGGTAACGCACTTTTGCTGCTCTTCTTACTGCTGTTATAATGTCTCCATAGAATCCAAAGGGGCACAGCCAACCGCAGAAAAATCTGCCTAAAAACAAAGGTAAAATAAGAATTATGCCAAGCATAAGAAGAAGCCAAAGAGAATAAGTGTAAAGGTAGTAAATAGATATCAGAGCTACTAGCTGAACAAAAAATCGCAGATAAGTTATTTTCATTTTCAAATCTTTTTTCCATATAACAATAACCAGCATTCCTGCCAATGCTAGTCCAGCAAAAACAGTTAACTTCAGTAGTTCAGCTATTATTTCCAACATCAATTTTTCGCCTTTACAGACATGATGTATTGCATCAGAGTCTTACGCAACATTAGATTTTTGATTTTTTATGGGATTTTTATTTAACAACAAGTAGAGATCACAGAATTTAAGGTTTGCATTAATGTAACATCAATATCGATGGCTGTTTAGAGGTTTTGTTTGTTTCGTTTCCTGAAGTAGATTATAGATGTATCAATAATAACCATCACCAGCAAAACAGCACCAACCCATGTAGTCAATGAAGCAGGTTGAGGCTCAAGGCTGCGAGGATCGATTATTTTTCTGCTGTTGTATTCTTGGAGGTAAGCGTTATGTTCTGTATCATATGGATAGTTTTCTGGTTCAGTATATGGAAAGCCAGTCATATTCCTAAAAGGCATTGGTTCAACGGTAAAATCAAAACCATATCCCCAGTTGTTTGGGGTGTCTTTGAACCAACATGCACCAAACAAGAAAAATGCTCGTTCTGTTCCTTCCTGAATAGGGTCCAGGTCGTCAACAGGGAACAGCAGAGCTACTTCGTCTCCTTGCATTCCAATCACAAATTTGTCGTCGCATTCTTTAACCAACTCTGTTACATCACCGTAACGTGTGAAGTCGCCTGATGCTTCAGAGGGTGTTTCAAACACTTGGCGAAGTTCAGCAACTGGGTCAAGTCTTTGTATTGTTAAGTTTTCTTTGGGTGATGTATCTACTCCAATGTAGTCAAATGTTACATTCCAGAAGTTGTTCAATCTAATCTTGTAGTTGTCTGTGAGGAAAATTCCTGTCAAGTCAACAACAAATGGTCTAGCTACATAATCTGCGGGAATTGGAGTCTGTCTTTCTTCTGGAACTTGAACCCAGTTGCCGTTTACATCAAGAACTTCTATGAATGGTGGTGGAGTAATCTCTGTACCGTTTGGTATCTGCCCCTCTGAGGCTGCAGCTTGAAACTTATCGATTCTATCGTAATAGATGTCGGCTGGTCCCCAGTCTACCATTCCTTTGATTAACAGTTTAATCTGTTCAGCGTTGGATAAATCGCCCAAGTCTATAGTTAATTGGTTCCATGTGAACTCTTGCCATCTTTCACTGTCAAGACCATTAATTCCCGGAGTGAAAATTCCATCCATTTTAGATATGTGAGAAAGGACGTCTTCTCCTTTCTCATTTACTGCAGAGATTGGTGTCAGCGCATTGTTTATTGTAAAAATTTCATCTGTGTACTTTGGATTCATATAACGTACAATAGTTGAGTAGACATCCACATCTGTTGGATGGTCAACGACAAGTAGGTAAGCTGCATCAAGATAAAAGATTTCGTCCCATTTCTGGGTTAAAGTAATGTCATAATAACTTTTGGATCCAATTTCTCGTATTGCAAGCTCGTCTGGGTTTAGTTTCACTCCGTCCCATGGATTGCCACCAACGAACACAATTTCGCCTTTATCTGTAATATAACCTATGTATCCTAACCATCCAGGATTTGATATTTCAGCAGTATAGTAGTAATCTGTTCCGTTCCAAGTAAAAACCGAAGGACAGCATATGCCTCCGCTAAAGTCAACAGTAATTGTTTTTCGTTCATCCAAAGTTACTGTCCGGGTAAGACTTGTAGAATTATCTTCCCATCCAACGAAAAGGTATTTTCCACTGTCGTATGTTGGTTCGACCTCAAAATGGTATTCGCCTACAGGTAAAAGTTGTGCATAGGACGTTTTGTATTCTACGCCATCTTGTACAAATGGAATACCTAAAACTGGATATGAACTAACTGTAAGTGTGTGCATTCCATTCTCAACTACTGTAAAGTAACCACTTTTGGTGTTTTCTTCATTACCAAGGTTAACTATTTTAAGAGGGTATTTACCTACAGCACCAGCAGTAAAAGTTAGCTCAAGTTGCACTTCTTCTGCGCCCGCTGCCATTTCAAATCCTTTAGTTGCCTTTATTTCATCCTTATGAAGAACTCTCACTTGAAGTGTACCCTGTTCGTTTACTAGGTTAGTTGCAGTTATTGTTAAAGTAACAGTTTCACCTTCCCAAACTTCGTAAGGTTTTACATTTACTTTATTTATTTCTATGTCCTTTGACGGAGGAGACAAGTTTTCAACATCAAAAGAGCTTGAGAGGCCACCAATTTCAACTGTATGAGAACCTGATGCTGTTTCAATAACCTCGAAAGTCACAACTTTTGTCGCTCCACCCGAAAGTGAAACTTCCTGTGAGTCTTTTGGGGATCCATCAATGTTTAGGTCAACAGTGTAGCTGCCTGTTTCTTCTCCAACATTAGTTACTTTGACTGAGACAGTTACACTTTCACCGCCAATAACTGCAGTGGGGTCAACAATCAAGTCTGTTAATTTAAACTCTGCAGGTTTTGCTGGTTCGGCTTCAGCTGTAATCTTAAATTGGGTTGTTAAGTCACCTATTTTTACTTCATAAGTTCCTTCATTGTTTTCTACAACTTCAAATTGTAATAGTTCAGATTGTTTAGCTTCAAGTTGAATATTTTTTATTTCGATTATTTGGTCATTTATTGAAAGCTCAATTATAAATTCTCCGACTTCGTCACCTACGTTGGATGCCGTTGCAGAAACTGTTATCAGGTCCCCAACTCCGGCTTCTGTTCGGCTAACACGTAGATCTGTTATTTGTAGTGTAGCAGGTCTAGTTGGAGTGTCCGAAGTTACTTTTATTGTTCCATTCAAACCTTCTATGTTGATTGTGTGATCCCCAATGTCAACTTCAGTAAGACTGAAAATCAATGTTGTTTCGTTTTGTCCCGAAAGTCGCACTGTTTCAGTTGCTGATGTTTGATTATCAACCATAAGTGTTACTTCAAAGTCGCCGCTCTTTTCTCCTACATTGCTAACCTTAACTGATACCTGAACTGGCTCTCCGAATTGTACCCATTCAGGATTGATAACTAAATTGGATAATTCAAAACTAGCTTCTTTTGGAACCAACGAATCAACGTACAAGTAACTTGGAGCCGCAATTGCAACAATTAATAAGTCAATAATAAGGATAATTTTGAGAGTACTAAATGCTGATTTGGTGCTCATTTGTAATCAGTTTTTATTGGTTGTTGATTAAGTATTTAATGTTATTGAGAATCGCACTCTTTTTTATGAACCAATAGGTTTTATTAGCATCAAATCATCAATTATTTTTTCTTTCCAAAAAAATTAAAGTATGAAAATACAACAAAAGGGTTATTGGTGAAAGAAATGTCCAAATCTCAACCAAAAGCAAGATTGTATAGGCGTATAAATGAGCAGGACTACCTCGGGTTTACAGTTTGGCCAGGAAAAGCTGACCCATCAGCAGAGGTTTTAACAATTCAACTTAGACGAAATACTGAAGATAACTGGGTAACAGTTGCACGTTTAGCAGTTTATCGGTCTTCTGATGGAAAGTATACAGAACTTCCTGAACGAAGAGAATAATTAAATGAAAACAGAAATCTTTTACTCAACCATATGAATTTGTCTACACAGTTAAGTCGATTTTCCGATGTTGAAGGGTTTGCCTTCTGTTAGTATTTGCTTTGGAAATTTTTGTTTCCATTTTTTCATGAATGGCAGTTCATCTTTTTCGTTTCGAAGTTCGTCAGGAAGCATTTCAGGGATTTCATCACGTATTGGATACCAGCGGGAACATTTGGGACATATTATCAATCCTTCAGCTATTTCTTCTGTTTCTTCAAAAACATGCAACTCCAAAGGGTAATGTTTATCGATTGGGCATGCAAGGATGTCCATTAACTTCTTTTTAATGATTAATCCCTCCGATTGTAATTATTGATTAATGTGTGTTATTATAAAAGATTCTGTTAAATTAGATGATCCTGAAGTTATTTTACGTGAATATCTAGAACTATCTGGTACCATCGAGGACCAATTGTTCTCACAATTTTTCCGAAAGTAAGTTGAAAGTTAGGATACACTTTATTCAGCTTCTGTGATACTTTGGAGGCGATCTTTGTTATTGGGTTTTCACTCTTTTTTGCGTGCTCAAAGTCGTAGTAGTGGATCCATCCGCCTTTAGGTTTTAGTGCCAATAAAGCGAACTCGAGATAATCATAGGCTAATTCAGGTAATGGCATAAGTATTCTGTCAACTGTATGTTTAAGTTTTTCTTGTGTTACCGTTTTTGCGTCTCCTTTAAGTCCAACAACAGTTTTTTCAACTCTGTTTATCCTGATGTTCTCTTCCAGGTAGTGGAAAGCGGATGGATTAACATCAACTGAATAAACTATTCTTGGTTCTGCATGTCTAGCTATTGCAATTGAATAGCAGCCTACACCAGCGAACATGTTTAGCACTATTTCTTGTTTTTGGACTTGTTTTGCTATTCGCATCCGTTCATAAGAGAGTCTAGGTGAAAAATAGGTTTTTTTTAAGTCTGTTTTGTAGATACATCCGTACTCTTTGTAGGTTGTTTTTGTCGTTTCTTTTCCATAAACAAATTCCAAGTTTCGTAACCTATAATCTCCTGAAACTGAACTTGCTTGCATCCAAACAGATTTAACTTCCCTATGGATGGTCATTATTGCTTTTGCTATTTCTAGTCTAAGATGTTTTAATTGTTCTGGTACACGGATGATTGCTATGTCGCCGATAATATCATATGTTTTGTATAATTGGTTTAGTTGTTTTGGTTCAATTTTATCGGCTAGAACAGTTTTGATGTTTGTTTTCAGCGTTATCAATCTCCAGCAGACATCAATGTGGTTATGCAGGTTCTTTTGGTTTGTATTTTCCTCTTCCCTTATATTTGCCACCGTAGCGTCTACTTTTGGTTCTTTTTTTAATGGCTTTCTTTTCAGCCTTCTCTTGGTCCATTACCCTATTTCTCCATAGGCATCCAAAATTGGCTTTAGGTACATAATATAGATATTAACTGAAATGTCTTTTTTGGAAAGTCATAAAATATTTTGTGTTCTTTTTCGATTAAATCTAATCAAAAAAATTGAAATAATAATCAATAGGAAACCCAGAAGTAAAAGCTGTCCTCGGGCTACTCCCATGTAGCCTTTGACATACCACAATGCTTCTCCAATTTCAAGAGTTTTTCTAATGTCAAGAGCAACTGGGCCGTCTTTTATCAGAAATGGGGGTAGTAATATTAGGCAAATTCCAATTATTGTAAAAATTATCGCAAGAGATAATGAAAACTTTGTAATCTTTCTAATGTTTTTTGCTTTCTCTATTTTATTTAGTGAACTTAAATGTCTTTTTAGGAATGTTACAAATCGGTCGTAAGTTTCTTCTCCCTCAATAGGTTCAGTAGTGTCGTCGTATTGTTTATTTGAATCATCTAAAAATCCTAATTCAGCAATTATCAATGGAAGTACAAGAATTCCGAAAATAATTAGTGTTGTATAGAGAAAAATGGTGCTTGTAAGTGTAATAGCAGGATAAAACGCGTAAGATGGTTCGATTGGTATTCCTGCAATTTTTTCTATGATTAATGATTTAATTGTCCATTTTGAGTCAGGACTTAGAGGATTAACACTTAAAAAATATCCGAGCAAAATAAAGTAAAGTACAATTACTGTAATTAGGATACCTTTCACTTTGTTTGTGTTAACTTTTTTTGTGTTCGGATCTTCAGGTAAAGTGTACCAGAAAGTGATTGTGAATATGAAACCGAAAAAAAGCGAGATAAAACCTGAAAGAAGAAAACCTGCTGCAAAATTTTCAACCAAGTCTTTATTGATTTGTAAGGCAACTGACATAAAATCCATTTTTTCTTCGCCTAGAAATAAGCTAATAAAAACAGCTGCAGCAACAATCAAAACTAGTCCAATGTTGAAAAGATTCTCTTTGATCAACTTAAATATGTTCACGATGCTTTTCCCTTAACCAACCTGATGTAAAGGTGAAATTGAAATTAAAATTATCTCCTTATAACATTTTAGCGGAATCTTAGAAAAGTAAAATTCGCTGTTGATGAAAAAAGAAGAGAGGTAACTCCAAAGATTTTTCCTTATTTAGTTGACCTAATCTGGAATTTCAAATGAGTTAAACTAAAGGGTCACTTGGTTGTTCTTTGACTTCCCATATTAGTATGCGGCATTGTTCCCAACTTACGTCATCTGTTCCCCCTCAATACACCTACTCGTTTTCGTTAACAGTAAACCATAATTCTCCAACCCAAGAGTATTCTTCACCTGAAAGAAAAATATCCGTTCCTAGATAATCTTGGTGATATAGCCATTAGCCCATCCACATGGCTTGTCCATAAAAATAGACGAATAAGTTCTCTGTTGTTCCCAAGTTGTGTGTAAAGTACTCTGTCTCCTGAGTAGTTAATGTTACCCATACACTATCGTAGTCTGGTGCACCATATCCTCCTGGTAGTCCTTGAATTCCTTTTTTTCCCTCCTCACCTTTTGGTCCTTGAGATCCTGCTGGTCCCTTAGGTCCAATAGCTAGTTGAGTAGCTATACTGTTGAAAGGATGCTGGAGGCTAAAATTGCAATTATTATTCCTGTTATGAACATCGTCTTTGAAATTACATTATTATTGCTCATTTTTCCACCTTCTTTCTAAAAAAACGGTTTGAACCTACAACTTACTAATATGTTATACAAAAGATTTAGGCGAATCAAGCTTAACCTTGAATAATGTTAAAACATAACTAGAGAATATTTTGATTTGTGATCTCACGGATCTTTTTATGACAAAGAGAATTAGTTAATACTTTTTTGATTTATTAATAACTCTGTTAAAAAAATTGATTTTCTTGTTAAAGTCGGGTGAAGGAAATTGGTTTTTTGCATTCTTTGCATATGAGGCTTTTTCCTTTCAGTGAGCTGAGCCTATATGGTGTCACTCTTCCACAATTTGGGCATTTGGAAAATCTAAGTTTTTTTTCTTCTCTATTTTTGATTGAATGATCCAAACTTATGAAATCTCTATAAGGACTATCTGCTGTCAATTGTTTTTCCTCTTTTTACGTCTTTCAGAAGAAATCGGATATATTTTTTCAGAATTAAAAATTAATACTAGGGATAAAAATTGTATGCAATTAGAGGTCAGTAAGAATAAAGATGTTAGTTCTTTGAATTTGGTTTATGAACACTTTAAATGCTCTTTTATTCTTTTGGTAAACTTTTTGTTCCTAAATTTTTGAATTTTTTTATTTTTTCAGAATGGTCTGTATCCTGGAATCGTAGTAAAAATTCTTCGCCGCTCTTGCTTTTTACTAAGAAACCTAGTAACTGTTTGAATTCTAGAAATTTTTTAGGTGACATTTGATCTATTTGGGTTTTAATTTTTTGTTTTTCTAGTAATAACGTTATCATGTTTTTTCCTTTAGTGGTAAGAGCATATTTCTCGATTCCCTGTTTTCTTTTTGGTTTCAAAACAATGTTTCCATCGTCAATTAGCTCATTCAAATACATGCTGACTGTTGCTCTGTCTACGTCACAAATTTCAACAATTTGAATAAAGTTGGCTGATTTCTTTAAAAGTAACTCTTGTATTTGAAAACAAATTTTTTTTCTATTTATTGCTCCTTCTGACAAATCTATCACATAAATGTTTGAACTTAGTTTGAACAATTAATAATATTAGTATAGTTAAAATAAGTTTCAGATTAAAAATCTGTTTTTTTAGAACTTCTTTCAGTATAAGCTAGATGGAGCCTCGGGCGGGGTTTGAACCCGCGACCTCTGCCTTACCAACTCAAGCCTTTGATGAGATTTTAGGCAAGTTTGAGCGTTTTTGTGGTGTTGATTTGCAGTTATCACCTGTTACTGTTAAGGATCATAGTTCTGGAATTTGCAGAGTCTTAAGGCGAATGCAAAAGGAATATTGTGAAGTTACAAAAGAAGACTTGAGAGCGTATCTTTTCAAGTTTAAACAGAATCATGCACCAGCTACGGTTGCGGGAGTAATCAAAACTTTAAGAGTGTTCTATCGTGATTTTATTGGTTCACCTGAACTGGTGGATTCTTTCAAATTTCCAAATATACCCTATAGACCGAAGATTATTCCATCAAGGGATGAATTGCAGAAGTTTTATAGTTGCTTAGATTCAAGTTTTGCCGAAGCATTGTTTTTATTCTATGCGTCAAGCGGTTTGAGGAAATGTGAAGTATTATCGGTTAATGTGAATGATATTGACTTTGAAAAAAGAATGATTGTCCCTTTAAATCATACTGGAACTACGAAATGTAGCTATATCAGTTTCTTTAACAAGGAAGCAAACGAAGCATTGAATAGACTTGATTTAGGCGGGGAAAAGCTGTTCAATGTTAGTGACAGGCAATACAAAAAATTGTGGAAATCTGCTCAGAGAAAATCGGGATTGCATATTACAGCTAAACGGTTAAGAGATTGGTTCTGTTGTGAAATGGGAAACTTGGGAGTTAGTGACCGCTATATTGATGCTTTCTGTGGACGAACACCAAAATCAGTATTAGCGAGACATTACACTGACTATAATCCAGAAAGATTGAAAAAAATCTATGACAATGCTAACTTAAGGATATTATACGCTTAATAGAAAAAAGGGGAGATTATTAATCGGGTTCATTTTTT
>Ga0209536_100015471_pt1 | contig 10894 bp, 11 predicted proteins | sample DeeMarSeWOR28_12_FD_187461 | JGI IMG/M metagenome (GOLD analysis project Ga0209536, IMG submission 187461) | Marine sediment microbial communities from White Oak River estuary, North Carolina - WOR-2-8_12 (SPAdes) (version 2) | ecosystem: Environmental > Aquatic > Marine > Intertidal zone >... | reverse complement strand
TGGCGGCACGCGGCGTCGGGCCGGGTCGTCGCGTTTCGTATCAGCTGCCCACCCGAATCGGCACGGTCGTGACGATGGGAGCGCTCGCTCGCCTCGGCGCGATTCAGAACCCGATCGTTCCCGCCTACCGCGAGCGCGAGCTCGCATTCTGCCTCGACGAGACCCGAGCAGAGTTCCTCTGCGTCTCCAGCGAGTCCGCCACGATCGACTACTCGGCCCTCTGCGCGGCGGCGGATCCGAAGATCGAGTTGATCGACTGCCTACCGGAGCTGCCGCAGGGTGACCCCGCGAGTCTTCCGCCGCCGCCGTCGGATGCCGAGGCGATCCGTTGGGTCTACTACACATCGGGGACGACCTCGCGACCGAAGGGCGCGTTGCATAGCGACCTCTCCGTCTCGACGGCCGCGGCTGGTCTGGTCGCCCGCCACGCAGTCAGCGACCAGGACCGCCTGGGCATGGCTTTTCCTTTCACCCATGTCGGCGGCTTGATCAACGTCCTCTCGCTGATGCAGGTCGGGCACGCCATGGTCATCGTCGAGTCCTTCGAAGCCGCGCGGACGGCCGAGGTCTTCGCGCGGCACGATGTCTCGGTAGTCGGCGGTGGGCCGGTCTTCTATCGCGCCTTCCTCGAGGAGCAACGGCGCCACCCGGAGCGCCCACTCCTGCCGCGCTTCAGGCTGTTCAGCGGCGGCGGCGCACCGATGCCGAGCGAGCTCCACTACGAGGTCCAGCGGGAGATGGGCGGACGCGGCTGCCTGCACGGGTTCGGGATGACGGAGTGCGGCATCGTCTGCGCCAACGACGTGCATGACCGCGACGAGCGATTGGCCCAGACGGAAGGCCGCCCGATCGAAGGTGTGGCGTTGCGCATCCGAAGCTTCGAGGGTCGGACCGGTGTCGTCGACGAGGAGGGAGACATCGAGCTGCGCGGCCCCGCCGTCTGTCACGGCTACGTCGATCCCGAGGCGACCGCGCAGGCCTTCGATGCCGATGGCTGGTTCGTAACCGGTGACATCGGCCGGGTCGACCGCGACGGCTACCTGACCATCACCGGCCGTCGCAAGGACATCATCATCCGCAAGGGAGAGAACATCTCCGCCAACGAGATCGAGGACCTGCTCTACGCGCATCCCGGGGTCGCGGACGTGGCCGTGATCGGATTGCCCGACCCCGCGCGGGGGGAGCTCGTATGTGCCGTGGTCGTGCCGACGGCCGACGCAGCCTGCTTCGACTTCAGCGAGATGGTGGAGTACCTGCGGCGTGCGCAGATCATGCCCCAGAAGATCCCCGAACGGCTCGAGATCGTGGATGCGATCCCCCGCAACGCCACGGGCAAGATCTTGAAGCACGTGCTGCGGGAGCGTTTCGTCTGAGCGTTCGGAGGCTTCGCCTCAGCGGGCGTAGGTGTTGCCCCCGTCGACCATGAGGGTGCTGACCGGAAACTGCTCCTTGTCACTGATGCCTTCCTGCGACGCCCACCGGGAGGAGGCCATCGGTGTCTTCTGCGACATCGAGGACATTCCCGAGCCGACCATGCGCAACGGCCTGCCGTGGGATTGGGAGAGCTACGCCGACTACCGGGATTCACAGCAACGGGGTGGACTCGCGGTGCATACGGCCGCGCTGATCGGCCACTCGACGCTTCGGATCTACGTGATGGGTGCGGAGGCCTGGGAGCGCGCGTCCAGCGAGGAAGAGCTGCGTCGAATCGTGCAGACGATGGATTCGGCCATGGCGGCGGGCTGCTTCGGCTTCTCGACCTCGTTTTTCGATACGGATCGGCACGCCCGTCCCGTGCCCAGCCGACATGCGGACCCGCGCGAGCTCGAGGCGCTCGTCGACGTGATCGCGCGAAACGGAGCGGGCTTCGTCGAGTTCATCCCGAACCAATCCGTCGAGGACCCCCGCCAGGATCTCGACCGGATGGCCGAGATCCTGGGGCCCCGCGGCGTGCCCGGCACCTGGAACGGTCTGGTCGTCTCGAAGATGGCGCCCGAGACCTGCGCTCTGCTCGCGAGCCACGCGGAGAAGCAGCGCATGGAAGGGCTGGATCTCTACGCCCAGTTCTCTCCCCGCACTCTCGACATGATGATCACACGGGAGCAGTCGCTCGTCTTCATCATGCATCCGCGCGGTTGGAACACGCTGATGTCGGAAGACGATCCCGCCGCGAAGCGGTCGATGCTCGCAGACGCCGACTGGCGCCGGGTCGCCCGCGAGGAGTGGGACTCGCTCGGCATGTCGATCTTCCCGATCAAGCATCCCGAGAAGGCGCTCTTCGTCTCGGTCACGAAGCCCGAGCTCGAGCCCTGGGTGGGCCGAAATCTGGCCGAGCTGGCGGAGGCGCGCGGGCTGCATCCGTCGGACGCCCTCGCTGAGTGGGTGCTGGAGAACGACCTGAATCCCGGCGTGGTCGCAGTCGGCGTGGCCAACGACGACATCGACGACGTCGCTCGCATGCTGCGCCATCCGGCGACGATCGTCGGCGCGAGCGACGCGGGGGCGCATCTTTAGATGATGTGCGCGGCGGGTGACTCGACGCTTTTCCTGACGCGCCACGTCCGAGATCGTGGGGACTTCACGCTCGAGCAGGGAATCTTCGAGCTCACGGGTCGACAGGCCGATTGCTTCGGCTTCGATCGACGCGGTCGGGTCCGAGAGGGTCTCGACGCGGATCTCGTGATCTTCCGGCTCGACGAGCTCGCCTGGGAGAAGGAGGTCATGGTGGACGACCTGCCCGGCGGAGCCCGACGCCTTCGGCGCCCTGCCGGGGGCTATCGCTTCACGATCGCGGCCGGCGAGATCACGCAGGAGTACGGAGAGCTCACCGGAGCGCGTCCGGCGGGGCTGCTCGACGCGCGCGCGGAGAAGGGGCTCGTCTGACGAGACCGCTCGCGGCCGAGGCGGGTGTCGCGCGTTAGGCGGTGCCCTCGCGGATCTGTCGGAGCGCGCTTCCCAACACCCTGATCGTCGAACGCAGGAAGAGCCATGGCAGCGTGAAGGCGATCTGGCCGGCCACCGCGACCGTCGCCAGCAGGATCAGTGAGCCCTTCACGAGCGCGACCCGGGCCTTGGCACTGGCAGAGCCGCCGACGACGGCAAAGCTCAGCGCATACGTGAGCGCGTCGCCCAGATTGTCGAGTGCGCCCGAAAGAAGGGAAGAAGAGCCACTCAGGAAGGCAGAGGCCGTTACGAGCAGGAACGTGACGGTATTGATGGCGAAGACGACGGCCAGGATCCGGCGCTGGCGCACCTTCAAGCCGGTCGTGTCGATCGTGGCTTCGCAGCAGGGATCGCGCCTGGTGCAGAGTCCGGGCCCAGGGCCGCGCCGAGCTCGCAAGGGTCGGCGCGCAGCCGAGACGCCCTTCCCGTGCATCGCCCCAGTGACGCGACGGCTCATGAAGAGCCCGACCTGCTGCGGGCTCGTGCAGCCTCGCTTTACACGCCGCGACGTCTGTAGCAGGATGGCTTCGCAGGCGAGGAGGAGATGCCGTGCCCTACGTCGCGGGCGACAACGCGGGACCGATCGAGATCTACTACGAGGAGGTCGGCGACGGGCCACCCGTGGTGCTGATCGGTGGCCTCACCAGCACGATCGAGCTCTGGGCGCACCAGCGACCGGCGCTCGCCGAGCACCACCGCGTGATCGCACCCGACAACCGCGGAAGCGGACGCACCCGCATCCCGGAAGACGACGGCGTGCGCACACCGGCGCGCTGGACAGGCGATGTCGAGCTGCTGCTCGACGCGCTCGGTCTCGATCGCGTCCACCTCGTCGGGGGATCGATGGGCGGGCTCATCGTGCAGGAGTTCGCGCTGACGCACCCCGAGCGCCTGCGTTCGCTCGCGATCCTCTGCTCGACGCCAGGCGAGGCGCACGGCGTCCCCGTGTCCGAGCAAACGCTGCGCACGCTCGTCGCCGGGCAGGCGCCGGACGCAACCGCCGAGCAGAGACGCGCTTCGGTGCGCGCGATCGCGCATCCCCGAAGCTTCGAGATCTGTGCCGAGCGTCTCGAGCGCTACGAGGCGGACAAGGCGGCGCACCCGCACTCGACGGAGGAGATCGCCGCCCGCCAGCGCGGCATGAACGGATGGGAGAGCTACACAAGACTGCCCGAGCTGCGCGTGCCGACGCTGGTGATGACCGGGGACAGCGATGTGCTGGTCCCGCCCGGCAACGCCGAAATCATCGCCGCACGCATCCCGGGCGCCGAGCTCGTGACGATCGCGGAGGCCGGACACGTGCTGATGGTCGAGCAGCCCGAGGCGGTCAACCGTGCGCTGCTCGAGTTCTTCGCCAAGCACTGATCGGGCGGGAGACCGGCCCCATGCGGAGGGTCTGGGCGATCTGATCCGATGCCTCGATGCCGCGCCTATCACGTGTGGCGGTCGCGAGCCGTGGCGAGACGCGCTGGTGACGAGTGCTCGAGCCATTGAATAAAGGCCGGCGCATCTCGGCTGGTCTTCGAACTGCTCCCCCGGCCCGATCTTGTCGCGCTCCGTCGCGCGATCGGTCGGGCCATTCACGCCTCGGCCTCAGGAATACCGGCCCGTCTTCGAGTCGTAGGTGGCTTCCTCCGGCAGCTTCTTTCCATGCTTGCCGAGATAATGCGCCGTGAAGTGGGGCTCGCGCTCGAGGATCTCGGTCACCTCGTAGACCCGTTCGTAGATGCCGTACTCGATTTGCCATCGCCCCTCGACCTTCCGGTAGCGATCCCGATAGATCCCGGTTCCCATCAGGAACTCTTTCGAGCGAAAGTGATAGACCTGATCGTGGAAATACACGGTCCCGGTCGCGTGCTCATCGTCGATCAGGTCGATCTCCGGACCGTGCCCATTGTGTTGCGTCACGATCTCCTGGTGAAAGCTGTTCGCGGTCATCTCGAGGAACTCCGACTTGCTGTCGGCCTTGTACTCGTAGTCGCCACCGATACACAGGCAGGAAAAGTCATCCGTCAACAACCCGGCAAGCTCTTCGATATTGGCGGTATCGAGACAGCGAAAATAGGCCGCTCGCAAGCGTTTGATTTCTTCGATGTCGGTCAAGCGCTGACACTGGCGGGCGAGCGTCTCTAGATCGGGAACGGCCATGGGTCGGATTCTCCTGACTGGGTGGGAGGCGGTGCGAACGATATGCGAGTCGACGAGCCCTGGGCAATTGCGTCGCAGTCAGGGGCGCAAGGATCCATCGGAGCGATCGACCGAGCTACGTCCGTTCTCGACCCTCGTGCATCGTCGACGGACGGGCGCGTTCCGATCGGGCTACGCGGGAATCGAATGCCGTTGCTATTCTCGCTGGCCCATACGTTGCGGCCGCGACGAACGAGGGGCGCCCATGACCGAGCCATCCGGAAAAGAAAAGCGTCGTGCCACGGTCGACTCGCCGCGTCTGCCGCGTTTCGGGCTCTACTACGACTTCCGCAACCCCGAATTCGCCGGGCGGTCCTTCACGCGCCTGTACAGCGAGACGCTCGAGCAAGCCGTCTGGGCCGAGCGAGCCCTCGGCTTCGACTCGGTGTGGATCTCGGAGCATCACCTCGCGATCGACGGCTACACGCCGTCGCCCTTGACGCTGGCCGCGGCGCTCGCGACCCGAACCGAGCGGATGTCGATCGGCACGAGCATCCTGATACTGCCGCTCCATCACCCTGTGCGACTCGCCGAAGATGCGCTGACGGTGAACGCGCTCTCGGGGGGACGGCTGAAGCTCGGTGTCGGCCTCGGCTACCGCTCGGTCGAGTTCGCTGGCTTCGGAATTCCGATGCGCGATCGCCGCGGCCGCCTCGAAGAGGGTCTCGCGATCCTGCGGGCCGCGTTCGCCGGCGAGACCTTCACCCACCGCGGCCAACACTTCGATCTCGGGGAGCTCACGATCACGCCTAAGCCGGAGCAGGACGCGACTCCGGAGCTCTGGATCGGCGGCTTCGCACCGGTCGCGATCGCACGCGGCGCACGGGTCGCCGACGGGATGTTGTTGCCCATCCCGTCGCTGTGGGGACAATACGCGGCCGAGTGTGAAAAGGTGGGGCGTGTGCCGCGGATCGCGGCCGGGTACCACTGGATTCTCGGCGACGATCCCGAAGCAGAGCTCGCCGCGTCCGCACCCTATCTGATGCATCAGATGAACGAGTATGGTGCCCATGGCGCCTACGGTCCGGCCGAGGACTGGCGCCCGATCACCGACGCGGCCGAGGTCCTGACCCGCGGTCCCTACGTACTCAAGGACGCGGAAGGCGCCGCCGATGACGTCGTCGCCGCTGCCAAGGCGGGTGTAGAAGACGTACATTGGTGGACGATCTTCCCGGGCGAGCCCATCGAGCGATCGAGCGCCCGGCTCGAGTTCTTCGCGAAGCAGGTCGTTCCCCGCGTGCAGCAGCGGCTCGGGATCGTCTAGAATCGGCGGCCCGGCACCGAGCCGCCCGAGCCCGCACCGAGGAAGAAGCCCCCATGGCCGGACGCGCCTACGACCCCGAGATCGCGCCCATCGTCCCCATGCTGCCGACCGTGATGGATTGGAGCGACATGCCGGCTGCGCGCCAGCAGATGGACCAGATGTTCGAGCAGATGGGCATCGAGCCGCCGCAGGCGAGCGAGGACGTCGCGTGGGAGGATCGCCAGGTGCCCGGCCCTAAGGGCGCGCCCGACGTCACCGTGCGCCTCTACCGACCGCCCGGCGGCGCCGGCACGCGCCCCGGCGTGCTCTACATCCACGGCGGCGGCTTCTGCGTCGGCAACATCGAGAGCGAGCACCCGAACGCAGCGCACGTGTGCGTCGAGGTCGACGCCGTCGTCGCGAGCGTCGAGTACCGGCTCGCCCCCGAGCACCCCTTCCCCTCCGGCCTCGAGGATTGCTATGCCGCGCTGCAGTGGCTCCACGCCAGCGCCGCCGAGCTCAGCATCGACCCCGCGCGTATCGGCATCATGGGCCAGAGCGCCGGCGGCGGCCTGAGCGCCGGCCTCGCCCTGCTGGCCCGCGACCGCGGCGGCCCGGCGATCAAGTACCAGGTACTCGGCATCCCCGAGCTCGACGACCGGCTCGAGACCCCGAGCATGACCCAGTTCACCGACACCCCGCTCTGGAACCGTCCCAACGCAATCGTCAGCTGGAAGTACTACCTCGGCGAGGGCGGCGGCGAGGTCTCCCCCTACGCCGCCCCCGCGCGCGCGAAGGACCTCGCGGGCCTCCCGCCCGCGTACGTCTCCACGATGGAGTTCGACCCGCTGCGCGACGAGGGCATCCAGTACGCGCTGCGCCTGCTCGAGCACGGCGTCTCGGTCGAGCTGCACCAGTTCCCCGGCACCTTCCACGGCAGCTCGCTGGCGGCGAACGCCGAGGTCTCGCAGCGCGGGAACGAGGAGATGATCGGGGCGCTGCGGCGCGGGCTGCGGCGTTAGGGCGCGAGCGCGCGGGAGCGCGACCCGGCGCCGGCGCGGGGCGTCACCCGCGAGGCGCCGATTTCGCCAGCACGTCACATGCAGCGCGCGGCCGCGCCGCTTGACATGCGGAGCCGCCATGGCCGACCTCGAGTACCGCCGCGACTTCGTCCCCGAGAAGCTCACCCCCAGTCGCCCCCTCGGCGAGCCCCTCTTCGAGACCCTCCGCGACTGCCTCGCCCGCGCCAATCGGTGGTGGATACGAAATTCAAGCGGGCATTTCGCCACCACCGATATCTACTTTACTTCCAGGTTCCTGCGAGCAGTCGCCGTGGTCGTCGAGGCGACCGGCCAGCTGGTGGGCCGAGACGATTCGAAGCACGAGGAGCACCCGGTCTCGAGACCACTCGCCCTCCAGGACGGGGAGGTCGAACTTTCCGACCTCGCCAGACAAGCCCGCCCGTCCGAGGCACTCGATCCGGGGCAATGCGAACGTCGAGGCGGCGATTCGTGGCCCGATGGGTGTTGATCGAGTCGAGATGGCTCAGCTGCGAGGCGACCGTGAGACCAGACTAACAGAGATCACCTTCACTTCACTGCGCCGCGGCAGAACAGGTTTGATGAGGCTTCATGCCCGGCCGCGAGTCGACGAGTTACGCAGGGGCGAAAGTCGAGACGGCTTGTCCGTGAACAGCGACATTCCGCCCCATCGACGTTCACGGACTTGCCTGGGGCGAGCGCAGGGGCCCGCAGACATTGGCGCATATACTGCTCAATGGATTCGCGTCGGATTCGCGGGCTCGCGGCGTCTAGTCGGCGGGAGGGGTTCTCCGGATGACGAATCGCAGCTTGGATCCGACGGTGCGGGGCTCGTTCCGACGCGCGGGTTTCGACCTGAGCCTGCAGCGTCTAGTCTACGCATCGGATCTCGCAAAGAGGAAGACCCGGCGTCCGCCGGTCGCCGAGATGCTCGATTGATCCCAGTCACTGCCGCAGGCATGGAGTCGAGAAAGATGAAACCGACCAAAACCGCCCTGGTGCTCGCCGCTCTGGTCTCGTTGCAGTTCGCTTGCTCGCCGAGCCAAGGCCCGGACTCCGCGGCCTTCTCATACGACGGAGGCCGCTTCGAAGGGGAGGCGACTCCATGGACGTCCGCCGCGTTTCCCAATGACTCCGACGATTTTCAGTTCGCGATCATCGGAGATCGAACCGGGGGCGCCAACGCGGAGGGAACCTTCAAGCTCGCGGTGGGCCAGATCAATCTGCTGATGCCAGAGTTCGTCATCAACGTGGGCGACTCGATCGAAGGCTACAGCGGAGAGAAGGCCAAGCTCCATGCCGAGTGGGACGACTTCGACGAGATGGCGAAGCAGCTCGAGATGCCGTTCTTCCGCACGCCGGGGAACCACGACATTGCGAACGACACCGCGCAGGAGGTCTGGATCGAGCGCTACGGCGCCACCCACTACTACTTCGTCTACAAGAACGTCCTCTTTCTGGTTCTCGACAGCGAAGATCCCCCGCGTCCGGCTCCGGAAGGCATCGAAGAGAAGCTGGAGACGTACAATCGACTCCAGACCGAGGACCCGGCCAAGGCCAAGGCGATGCTCGCGGAGTTCATGTCCGACGAGGCGGTGATCGCCGCGCTCACGAAGCCTGTCGAGTTCGACGACGAGCAGATGTCCTTCATCGAAAGCACACTCGAGCGCCACCCCGACGTGCGCTGGACCTTCGTATTCCTCCACGAGCCCGCGTGGGAGAACCCTTCGGAAAGCTTCAAGGCGATCGAGGAGATGCTCGCGACTCGTCGCCACACGATCTTCGCCGGGCATCTCCACTACTACGACTACGACAACATCGACGGCTTCGAACACATCACGATGGGACCCGCCGGAGCGTCCTTTCATCAAGAGGGCCCGGGCAATGTGGATCACATCGCATGGGTGACCATGACCGGGGACGGCCCCGAGATCGGTAACATCGCCCTCAAGGGAATATTCGATCGTAAGGGTCTCGATCCCTCGTTGTTCGGCGCCTACGACCGAAAGGGCGTGGCTCCGAGCGAAGCGGCAGATGATTAGTGGTTCGCGCTCCGGGACTTTCTCCGAACGATGGTGGATCGAGAGGATCGCAACGACCCAGGCGAATCGACACCTCGCCTACGGAGATCGATTCGGAGATCTCGGACAAGGGAGTGAAGAACATGCGTAAGGCCGCTCGAAGCATCCTGATCGCAGCGGTCTGCGGGCTTGCCGTAGCCGCAGCTCACGCCGAGGAGGACGGCGACGGTCACATCGAGCCTGGTGAGAACAAGGTCTCAGAGCTGGCCAAATCAGCGCAGAATCCGGTGGCGAGCCTGATCAGTGTCCCTTTTCAGAACAACACGACCTATGAATTCGGACCCCGCGACCGGACGCAGAACGTCCTCAATATCCAGCCGGTGATTCCGTTCTCCCTGAACGAGGATTGGAACCTGATCACGCGTACGATCCTGCCCGTCGTCTCCCAGCCCTCTTTCGTACGGGGACAGAATCGGAACAACGGGGTGGGGGACACGCTCGTGACTCTCTTTGCGTCTCCGAAACAGCCGGTCTTCGGTCGGCTCCTTCTGGGAGCGGGCCCTGTCGTCAACATCCCGACTGCGTCGGACGAGCGTCTCGGCGCCGATCTGTGGGGAATGGGCCTTTCCGGCGTCGCGCTGACTGTGACCGGACCCTTCGTCACGGGGCTACTGGTGACTCAGACCTGGAATCTCGAAGGCGACGACTTCAGCCGATTCCTGACGCAGCCCTTCTTCAACATCAACTTCCCGGGTGGATGGTACTTCTCGACGTCGCCAGCGATCACCGCGGACTTCGAGGCGGACGACAACGCCTGGCTCGTACCGGTCGGAGGCGGATTCGGCAAAGTCCAGTTCATCGGAAAGCTGCCCGTGAACTTGTCCTTCCAGGCCTACTACAACGCCGAGAAGCCCAGATTCGGAGGCGACTGGTCCACACGCTTCACGATTCAGTTTCTCTTCCCGAAATGAGGCGCCGTCGCACATGAACGTGAGGGCTGCACGGGTTTGGGTCGGGCCGATCCGCCTTGAGGCGGCCATGAAGGAAAGAGCGAGACAGATTGAGAGCCAGCCTCAGTCTCTTTCTCGAGGTGATTCGTTCCTGTGCGTTCGCCACGAGCGTGTCAGCCGTTTCCCCGGAAGTCCGGCTCGTACTCCAGCTGACGGTCGACCAGCTGCGCGGTGAGGGGATAAGGCATTCAAGCGGGATTTTCTTCACCGCCGCCAATAGTCATTCACAAGTAGGCCCCAAGGGTGAAAGAGATTCTCGAGGGTACCTGGAAATTTCCGGTGCCGGTGCCGGTGCCGGTGACGCCTTAGATCGGACCCGGTAGTGCATGGCACGTTGGGAGAACAACAGGGAGAACGACCATGAGAAAGATGATTCCGCGAATCATGGCCGACGCCGCGATCGGAGCCTGCCTGGCGTTCCTGTCCATTGCTTCGGCTGCGAACGCATCT
>Ga0209536_100015470_pt1 | contig 10894 bp, 5 predicted proteins | sample DeeMarSeWOR28_12_FD_187461 | JGI IMG/M metagenome (GOLD analysis project Ga0209536, IMG submission 187461) | Marine sediment microbial communities from White Oak River estuary, North Carolina - WOR-2-8_12 (SPAdes) (version 2) | ecosystem: Environmental > Aquatic > Marine > Intertidal zone >... | reverse complement strand
AAGTAAGCACGTTTAAACAAACGCGGAAAATGTTATTGGTGCGATGATAAACAACCCCTCCCAAACCCTCCCCTTAGTAAGGGGAGGGCAGGTGGGGTTATGAAAGAAAAAAACCGCCCGGGGGTTCTAAACCTCCGAGAGGTTAAACCAACAGGTTATTTAAATAAATGGGGGGATTTATCATGAAGATTTTTAACACAGTCACTTTTTTAATGGTTCTTTGTGCGCTGTCTTTTGCGGGCATCATCCGCGTTCCGCAAGACCAGCCTACCATTCAGGATGGCATCAACGCCGCGGTAAGCGGCGACACTGTTCTGGTAGCCGACAATACTTACTACGAAAATATCAATTTCAATGGAAAAGCCATCATAGTTGCCAGTTACATGCTCATGGATAATGATTCTACACATCGCGACAACACCATCATCGACGGCAGCCAGCCCGCCAATCCCAACATCGGTTCGGTAGTCAGTTTTGTTTCCGGGGAAGATACCAATTCGGTGATTTACGGATTTACTATTACCGGCGGTACCGGCACGTTATATAACAGCAATAATCGGATCGGAGGAGGTATTTATTACAAATATTCTGGTGCCTCTATTATCCATAACAAGATTGTATTTAATTCTGTAAATCATAATCAGGATTGCTATGGTGGGGGTATTGGCACATTGACGGGGCTCCACGATCTGCACCAAATTGTCATTAAGAATAATATCATCGAATCAAATACAATCACAGCAGGTCACGCCAGCCGGGGTGGGGGTATTTCCATTATTGCGGGAAAAATTATTGGCAATAGAATCAGGTTCAACTCATGTTACGCCACCACCTCAAATGCCGCAGGGGGAGCTATAACAAATTATTGCGATACCACATTTCACCGGACATTGGTAATAATTGATAGCAATATAATTACCCATAATCTTGTCAACTCAACTCAAGCGAATGGAATTGGCGGCGGTGTTGATATACAGATGAGCAACGTTCACCTCACTTCCAATCTAATTAGCCATAATAATATCAGCGGAATTTACCCTTCTGGCTGCGGGATTCGAATTATATTTTCCAGAGAGATTAGTATAGTGAAGGACAACATCATTTCTCACAATTCATATATCAATGGAAGCTGTTGGGGTGGAGGAGTAGATGCCTACCAAACGATCGGTTTAACTATTGAAGGGAATCGCTTCATCAATAATGTCACCTACACTGGGGGAGGTGGTGTTTCTGACATGTACACTGAAGGAAGTGTCATTTCTGGTAATGAGTTTATCGACAACGAGAGCCAAAACATTTTTGGGGCGGGTGGAGGTGCTATTGTATGTTATTCATCAGATAATATTACAGTAAAAGGAAATCTGATCAAACAAAATTCATCATATTATGGGGGTGGACTTGCAAGTCAAAATTGTGATCTTCTGATGATCAACAACCTGTTCATACAAAATCAAGCCCAGGGAGGGGGTGCAATCTGTGTTTTCCAGGTGCCTCCCATCCCGTCGATTACTAATGCAATGTGGAATAATACCATTATCGGAAACGTAGCGGATTCGGCTGGGGGTATTTGGCTTGGTGGCCTTACTTTAAAAGTGATGAATAATATTTGCTGGGGAAATACCGCTCCCTTTGCCCCGGAAATTTATGTGCAGGAAGGCATTATGGATATTAGCTATTCCGATATCCGTTTTGGTGCAGATAGTATTCAGGTAGCCGCCGGTGCCACTTTAAATTGGCTTTCCGGCAATATTGATGCTGATCCACAACTGATGGATAGCGTATTGACATCGGGAGATACTTTGTTCTGCACACTCCCTGCTGGTTCTCCATGCATCGATACGGGTGATCCTGACCCTGCATTTAACGATCCGGAAGACCCAAATAATCCGGGATTTGCTCTGTGGCCCTCAATGGGCACTGTTCGAAATGACATGGGCGCTTACGGTGGTCCAGGCGCTTCAGGATGGATTACAGGAATTGAGGACAAATTTGAATTGGGAGCAGAAATTCCAACTGGTTTCCAATTAAGTCAAAACTATCCCAACCCCTTTAATCCGACAACTACCATTGAGTTTTCCCTGGTCCATTCCGGATTTGTGACTTTGAAGATTTACAACATTTTGGGGGAGAAAGTAGTGACATTGGTTTCTGGAGATTTACGGACAGGTACTTACAAATATGAATGGGATGCAAGCGGTCTTGCCAGCGGGGTCTACTTTTACCGGTTAGAAACAAAAGCGTTTACGCAAACGAAGAAAATGCTGCTGGTCCGGTAGGCAAGAATAAGAGGTCATATAAAACAATAGAGGTGTATCATGAACCGGTATTTTATTTCCATCACGCTGACCGTTTTATGGTCAATCCTTGCCCTGGCGCCTTTGCGAGCCCAGAATAGCTTGAATACCACCCTGGTGGGGCGTTTGGTGGATGGCCCCTGTTTAGCTGTGGATGTGTCTGGTAATATCAGCTACTTCGGCAATGGCGGTCACCTTATGATTGCCGATGTAACCAATCCGTCAAACCCAGTGGAATTAGGGAGGATTATCCTTCCCAAACCACTCAACGGTGTGACAGTGAGCGGCAATTATGCCTATGTGATCGACGAGGATAGTCTTCGGATCATTGATGTAAACACTCCTTCAAATCCCTTTGAGGTCGGTTTTTTGAATACCCCATATTCTGCCGTAGATTTGGCGTTCAGCGGTAATTATGCCTATGTGGCTGATGGTGATTCTGGTTTACGGATCATTGATGTGAACACACCTTCAATCCCATTTGAGGTTGGTTTTTTCAAGATCGGCGGTCCTGTTTCTGCCCGGTCTGTAGCGTTGAGCGGCAATCTTGCTTACGTGGCGTATGGTACTTCTGGTCTTCGGATTATCAATGTGAGCAATCCCTCCAATCCCATCCAAGTCGGCTTCTTCAATGTCACTCATTTTGCTGCGGCTGTAGCTGTGGGAGGCAACTACGCTTACGTGACGGATCTGGGGTATGGTCTGCGAATTATCGATGTGAGCAATCCTTCCAGTCCCTTTGAGGTTGGCTTTATTGATACTGGAGATCGGAGCTATCATGTGGCCGTAAGCGGTGATTATGCCTATGTGACGAATGACTCCGGCTTACAAATCATCGACGTGAGCACGCCCTCAAGTCCCTTTAAAGTAGGTATTTTCAATTCTTCGTATTCAGCTGGCGATGTTGTGGTCAGCGGTAACTTTGTCTATCTAGCAGATGAATTTTTCGGCTTGCGAATCATCGATGTAAGCACGCCTTCAAGCCCCATTCAAGCCGGCTTTTTCGAGACCGGAGGTTATACCGAGGATATAGCAGTAAGCGGTAACCTTTTCTATCTGGCTGCGAGTTGCGGCCTGCGAATCATCGATGTGAGCAATCCTTCCAGTTCCTTTGAGGTTGGCTTTATTGATACTGGAGATTGGAGCTATCATGTGGCCGTAAGCGGTAACTATGCCTACCTGGCTACGAGTTGCGGCCTGCGAATCATCGATGTGAGCACACCTTCCAACCCCGTTGAGGTCGGCTTTTTCGGGACCTCCGGAAATATTGCAGTGAGTGGCAATTACGCCTATGTGGCGGTGAATGATTCTGGTCTATTTATCATCGATGTGAGTACACCTTCCAATCCTTTTGAGGTCGGCTTTTTTGAAATTGACTTTGGTTTTGAACCCATAGTCCATGATGTAGCAGTAAGCGGAAATTTTGCCTATGTGGTTGAAGCTTGGGATATTCATATTATCGATAAGAGTATGCCTTCCAGCCCCATTCAAGTTGGCTTATTCGTACCCAGACATTTTACTTTTGCTGTGGCATTAAACGGAAATTATGCCTATCTGGGGCAATGTTTCCCAATGGGTTGCCTTCAAATCGTCGATGTGAGCACTCCTTCCAGTCCCTTTGAGGTTGGCTTTTTCGATACCGGTGGTGGCATTGTTGATGTGGCGGTGAGTGATAACTATGCCTATTTGGCGACGAGTTATGGCCTGCGAATCATCGATGTAAGTGTCCCCTCTAGCCCCTTTGAGGCAGGTTTTTTTATAACCGGAGATCCTTTCAGAAGAGTGGTAGTAAACGGCGATTTAGCTTATTGTGCAAGATGGCGGGATGGATTATACCTGATACAAAATGATCTGTTAACTGCGCTTGATCCCAATTCCAGCTCAATTCCGGTTCAGTTTCAACTAATGCAGAACTATCCCAATCCTTTCAATCCTACAACCAATATCGAATTTTCCATTCCCAAACCGGAGTTTGTCACGCTTAAGGTTTACAATATTTTGGGTGAGGAAGCGGCTGCGCTGGTTTCGGAAAGACTCACTGCCGGAAGCTACAAATATGAATGGGATGCGAGCGGGCTTGCCAGCGGGATTTATTTGTACCAACTGGAGGTAAGCACGTTTAAACAAACGCGGAAAATGTTATTGGTGCGATGATAAACAACCCCTCCCAAACCCTCCCCTTAGTAAGAGGAGGGCAGGGTGGGGTTATGAAAGAAAAAAAACCGCCCGGGGGTTCTAAACCTCTGGGAGGTGAAAACCCAAACCAATGGGGGTATATCATGAACCGCTATTTTACTTCCATCACGCTGACCATTCTATGGTCAATCTTTGCCCTGGTGCATTTACAGGCCCAGAATAGCTTGAACACCACCCTGGTGGGGCGCTGGGCGGATGGCCCCTGTTATTGCATTGCCGTGGAAGGAACATATGCCTATTACGGCAATGGCGGCAACGTGATGATTGCCGATGTATCTGATCCTGAAAATCCTGTGGAATTGGGAAAGTGTGCCCTCCCTGGTCCGTGCACATGCGTGGCGGTGAGCGGCAATTATGCCTATGTTGGGACCATGTTTTATGGACTTCGGATCATCGATGTGAGCACGCCATCCAATCCCTTTGAAATCGGCTTTTGCGAATTCGCAGGTGACCTCCGAAGCGTTGCCGCGAGTGGCAATTATGCCTATGTAGCGTCTTCTTATAATGGTCTTCGAATTATTGATGTTAGCACGCCATCGAACCCCTTTGAGGTCGGATTTATTGATTTCCCAAGTTGGACCAATGATGTGGTAGTACATAGTAATTATGCCTATGTGGCGTCCGGCGGACTTCGAATCATCGATGTCAGTACACCCTCCAGCCCTTCTCAGACTGGCTTTTTTGCTACTACCGAGGGTGCCGATGGCGTAGCAGTGAGCGGCGATTATGCTTATCTGGCTGTGGGAACGGTTGGTCTTCGGATTATCGATGTGAGCACGCCCTCCAATCCTACACAAGCTGCCCTGATCAATACCCCGGGAATTGCCGAGGACGTAGCGGCAAGCGGCGATTATGCCTATGTGGCGGATTACCATCATGGCCTTCGGATCATCAATGTGAGCACCCCCTCTAATCCCTATGAGGCTAGCTCTTTCGATACGGGAAATAATTGTGTTGATGTAGCAGCGAGCGGAAAATATGCTTATGCGGCGGTTTTGGAAGATGGCCTTCGAATCATCGATGTGAATACACCATCCAGCCCTCTTGAGGTTGGCTTTTTGCCTACCGCGGGTGTGGCCCGGTGCGTGGCGGTAAGCAGCAATTATGCCTATGTGGGTGATACTTGGGCCGGTCTTAGAATCATCGATGTGAGCACACCATCTAGTCCCTTTGAGACTGGCTTTATCCTCACCGAAGGCTCTACCAATAATGTGGCGGTCGCTGTCAATTATGCCTATCTTGTTGAAGATGACGGCCTCCGGATCATCGATGTGAGCGACCCCACTAGTCCCTTTGTGGCTGGCTTTTACGATGACGGCATTGCTTTTGATGTGGCAATCAGCGGTAATTATGCCTACGTGGCGACCGGCGGTGGCCTCCGAATCATCGATGTGAGCACGCCTTCAAACCCCTATCAGATAGGTTTTTTCCATACCCCACATGCTGCCCATGGTGTGGCGGTGAGCGGGAATTATGCCTATGTTGTGGAGGGATTTGAATTAGGTGCTAATCTTCGGATCATCGACGTAAGTAACCCTTCCTTTCCTTTTGAAGAAGGGTTTTTCAATTACGGTGGTTATGCTGTGGATGTGGCGGTGAGTGGCAATTATGCTTATGTTGCTAATGGGGATGGTTGGTGGGATGGTATTCGAATTATCAATGTGATCACTCCCTCAAACCCTTTTGAGGAGGGTTTTTTCGTTACCGAAGGTTTCGTCGGGGCTGTGGCGGTAAGCAGTAATTACGCCTATTTGGCTGCTGATCATGGTGGTCTGCGGATTATCGATGTAAGCACACCCTCTAACCCCTTTCAAGCCGGCTTTTTCTATACCGGATATTTTGCCTCAGGTGTGGCGGTGAGCGGCAATTTAGCCTATGTAGCGGATGGAGAAGATGGGTTATATCTAATACAAAATGATCTGTTAACCGAGCTTGATCCTCTTTCGAACTCGAATCCGATGAAATATGAACTGCTGCAAAACTACCCCAATCCCTTCAATCCTTCTACTGCTATTGAATTTGCCCTTCCAAAGACCGAATTTGTGAATTTGAAGATTTACGCCATTTTGGGTGAGGAAGTAGCTACTCTGGTTTCAGAACGACTAACTGCCGGGAAATATAAATATAAGTGGGATGCAAGCGAATTGGCAAGTGGGGTATATTTTTACGGTTTAGAGGCGGGTAGTTTTGTTCGAACAAAAAAGATGCTACTTATCCGGTAAGGTAAATTTAAAAATTGAAATAGTCAATAGATTAAGGGCGATCCGGAAAATCGCCCTTTTTTAAATAATTTTCTCGCATTTTCTTTTTTCTTAATTTTATTCTCGGTAAATTTAACGTCGATCTCAAATTCATATTATATCTGAATAATCTGAATCCTGGCCGGGTTTCTGCTTTTTGTATGTAAATTTAATTTAAAGTAGAGCCGCAAGAATGGCAGCGAGATTTAAGTTCACTTTCATAGTCCCGATGCTTTTAGTACTTGCAGGGACATATCTTTATTCTCAATCACCCGACATCCAATTCGAACATCTGACCATAAAAGAGGGACTTTCCCATAATACTGTATATTGCATTGCTCAGGATCACCAGGGATTCATGTGGTTTGGGACGAAGGATGGGTTGAACCGCTACGATGGTAGAAATTTTAAGATATTTCAACATGATCCATCCGATTCCAACTCACTGGTCAATAATTTAATCAATACAATTTTTGTGGATTCGAAAGGAGATCTTTGGGTTAGCACCGATGACGGCTTAAATCTCTATGACCGGGAACACGAACATTTTCATCGTTTTTACAACCGGCAAACACCCTATCCCAAAGAAGCGAATATGGTGAACGCATTTTATGAAGATCGTTTCGGAAACCTGTGGTTGGGAACCGGCTACGGTCTGCAATTATTAAATCGAAAAAATGGAAGTTTTCATGTTTATCTTTCACATCCTCCGGAAATAGATTTTATCACTGCAATCTGCGAAGGCGATCACAACACCATGATTGTCGGCACATACTACCGGGGGGTATATCGATTTGATCCAGTAGAAAAATCTTTCACCTTCTTACCATATAAAGACAGTGGTGGTCAATTCGAACGTTGGAGAATCATTTATTCATTGTGCAGGGATCAGAGTGGTAAAATCTGGATTACCTCACCTGGCCGATTCCCCGGAAAGTTTGAGGAATCTACCGGTATCATTCATTATGAGTTGAAAAATCTAAGCCACTTATTGGGGTACTATCATAAACTTTATGAGGATAAGAGCGGTAATTTATGGTTAGGCACCGTTAATAAATCGTTGGTGAAATTTGATCCCCGCAATGTACAATACAGAATATTTGAACATGATGAAGCTGATTTGAACAGCTTTGCGGGTTCAACCATACTTTCAATTTTTGAGGACAGTATCGGAAATCTCTGGATAGGCACCAGAGAGAATGGAATTAATAAAGTCTCTAAATGGAAAAAAAAGATTAAACATTATACGCATCAATCTGGAAATGAAAACAGTTTGGCAGAGGGTGAAGTGATTACCCTGTGTGAAGATCAAACCGGAGAAATCTGGATCGGACATCTGGGGGGAACCATCAGTCGCTTAAACCTCTCAAATGATACCTTTACACACAATTTTGTTGGCAGAACCACTATTACTTCAATCTTTAAAGACCACACCAATACAATCTGGATCGCACCTGACAAAAGAAGTTTGTGGCGGTTTAACCGGGAATCCGATTCTTTCACAAAATTTGAGCACGACCCCACCAATCCGGCAAGTAAAGGAACCGGATGGGTGCTTGCCATATTGGAAGATCAGGAGGGGATGCTCTGGTTGGGCACGACCGGAACAGGGTTGGAAAAATTTGATCCGCAAACGGGCACTTTTTATCATTTTCGAAACAATCCTGCAGATTCCTCAAGTTTATCCAATAATAATCCGTTGTCAATTTTACAAGATCGGAAAGGAATTCTCTGGGTCGGTACTTATAATGGGTTGAATCGCTTCCAAAAGGAATCCGGTAATTTTATTAAATTTAATCATGATCCCAACAATGAAAATTCTCTCTTGGGAGACGAGGCATTTACATTGTTTGAAGACCATGCAGGGCAGTTCTGGGTTGGCACCAATAATGGTTTAAATTTGTTTGACCGCGAAAATCACATATTTAGTGCTTTTCTGGAAAAGGCAGCGCTTTACGGAAATTGCATTTATCATATTATGGAGGATGATCGCGCTAATCTCTGGCTGAGCAGTAGAAGAGGCCTCATCCGATTTAATCCGGACAATGAATCCGTACGCTTATTTGATGAAAATGACGGCTTTATATATTGCCGCGCTATCGATCAGGGGCACGCAACGTTAATTAAAAATCGTGAGGGGAAAATTCTTTATGGTACCGGAAACAGCCTGGCAATTTTTCATCCCGACAGTTTGCAAGACAATCCCAACCCACCGCCGATTGTATTAACCGGTTTCCGTTTATTTGATAAAGAAGTTGATATTGGTAAATATTCCCCACTGCTGCAATCCGTTACTGAAGCTCAGGGTATCAAATTGTCCTATTCGCAAAATAATTTTTCATTCAGCTTTGCCGCTTTGGACTATACCTCTCCGTTAAAAAACCAGTATGCCTATAAGATGGAAGGTTTTCAAGACGATTGGATATATAATGGTACTGAAAATACCGCCACCTTTACTAACCTCGATCCCGGTGAATACATCTTCCGGGTCAAAGGCTCCAACAACGATGGGGTATGGAACGAGGAGGGAACTTCCCTAAAAATTATCATCACTCCTCCTTTTTGGAAAACAGGATGGTTTAGGTTATTAATATTACTCACCATGGTAGGATTGATTTACCTGATCTATCGTTACCGCGTTAACAGATTACTGGAAATGGAGCGAATGCGCATTCAGATTGCCAGTGATTTGCACGATGACATCGGTTCAACTTTGACCAAAATTGCTGTTAATTCCGAAATCATTCAAACCACAGGCGAAAAAACTAAAATGAGGGAGTCATCGCGGAAAATCGGAGAGATGAGCCGGGAAATCATCACCACCCTGAGTGATGTCGTCTGGTCTATCGATGCCCGCAATGATACCGTGGGCGATCTAACCGACCGCATGCGGGATTTTCTCGATGCCGTGTTTCAGCCGGGCACCATTCAAATAGAGTTTCGGACCAGGGGATTGCATTTCCAGCAGAGGATCAACCAAGAGTTACGCCAAAATATTTATTTGATTTTTAAAGAAGCAGTTCATAATGCTGTCAAACATTCCGGAGCAAATCAGGTGCGCATTCAATTGACTAATGGGAATGGTAAATTCCGTATGGAGATTTCCGATAACGGTGCCGGAATAGATATGAGTCAAAGTCATACCGGACATCATGGGTTGGAAAATATGAAATTGCGGGCAGCGCGAATCGGCGGTGATTTAAAAATTGAAACCCGGCAAGGCACCCGGGTGATATTGACTGCGAAAGCAATATAAAAAGAGATTTAAAAATCCCATCAAAATGGGATAGTATTTTTAAAGCATACAAAACATATTAGAATATGATTTCAGTCGCCATCATCGAAGATGACTATGAGGTACGGGAAGCTATTTGCAGCTTTCTCAATAACCAGGCGGATGTGTTATGCGAGCTGGCGGAGGAAACTGTTGAGAACTTTCTGCGCCGCCTCTCTACGGATAATCTTCCTGAGGTTATCCTGATGGATATCGGTTTGCCGGGAATGTCCGGCATCAGCGGGATTAAGCTCATCAAAGAAAAGTACCCGGATATTGACATCATCATGCTCACCGTGCATAATGATCCGCACAAAATCTTTCAATCACTCTGTGCTGGCGCCAGCGGCTACCTGCTCAAAACCACTCCGTTTATGGAAATTAAAAAATCAATTGAAGAACTCTATGCCGGCGGTGCTCCCATGTCTCCACAAATTGCCCGGAGGGTGATTGAGTACTTTCATCCCGGGGAGAGCTCTAAAACCGAATCTCCTTTAACTGATAAGGAAAAGCAAGTGGTCATGGATTTGGTTGATGGCTTGAGTTATAAAATGATTGCTGATAAACAGGGCGTTTCCATCGAAACGGTGCGCACCCATATTAAGCACATCTACACCAAACTGCACGTGCACTGTAAAGCCGAAGTGATTCGTAAATCCCTGAGTGGGGAAATTTGACACATTTTAGTCTCCTTACTTCATTATCATCCTCATTGCCTTCATTTTTCTTAGATTTTTAGTATCATTTTAGCCTTTTGAAAATTGATAGTCTGATGATTGTTGAATACCATTGACCCACCCCTATTTCCCCTCCCGGGATGGGATTATGGTGTAGGTTACGCACGTGGAAATGAGCAAAATGTCCAATTTTTCATAGACCTAAACTCTTTT
>Ga0209536_100015469_pt1 | contig 10895 bp, 8 predicted proteins | sample DeeMarSeWOR28_12_FD_187461 | JGI IMG/M metagenome (GOLD analysis project Ga0209536, IMG submission 187461) | Marine sediment microbial communities from White Oak River estuary, North Carolina - WOR-2-8_12 (SPAdes) (version 2) | ecosystem: Environmental > Aquatic > Marine > Intertidal zone >... | reverse complement strand
CGCGTTCACGGACGAGCGCACCGAGCTAGCGCTCGTGACGGCGGCGTCCCTGTTCGTCGCGGCGGTGGTAGCCGGTGTGTTGATGGTCGGCACGGAGATCACGGCGGCACCTCTTGCCCTCACGCGGTACATCGCGGTCGATCGGATGGGGCTGTTTTTCGACGTCGTCATTTGCGTGGGCGCCGGGCTCTCTGCGCTGCTTGCCGGAGGCTATCTTCGAGAGCACGGCTTCGAGCGCGGTGAGTTCTACGTGCTGGTCATCTTCACCGCCTTTGGTGCGATGGTGCTCGCACGCGCGGTCGATCTGCTGAGTGTCTTTCTCGGGCTCGAGACGATGTCGCTCGGTGCCTATGCCTTGGTCGCCTATCGCAGAACCAGCGGGCGCGCGGTCGAAGCCGCAGTGAAGTACTTTCTACTCGGGTCCTTTGCGGCGGCGATCCTGCTCTTCGGGAGCGCCTTGCTCTACGGCGCGACGGGTCACACGGACCTCGCTGGCATCCAGCAGTCCGTGGCTTCCGGCGAGGCCGATGCCATCCTCACGACGTTCGCACTCGTGATGCTCGTCGTCGGGCTGACGTTCAAGCTCGGCGCCGTGCCGTTCCACATGTGGGTCCCCGACGCGTACGAAGGCGCAGCGACGCCGGTCACGACCTTCATGTCCGTCGTGGTGAAGTCCGCCGCCGTGGCGGTGCTGGTTCGCGTTCTGATCGGCGCCTTTGGTGATCCGTCGACCATGGGGCCTCAGACCGGATGGACGCCCGTGATCATCATCCTCGCTGTGATTTCGATGGTCTACGGCAACCTCGCTGCGATCGCGCAAAGCAGCGTGAAACGCATGCTCGCCTATTCGTCGATCGCGCATGCCGGTTACATTTTGGTCGGGTTTGCGGCAGCTCACGCGGTCGGCTCCGTCGCAGTCAGCGCAGTTCTCTACTACATGGCTGCCTACACATTTTCGAACGTGCTCGCGTTCGGCTCGCTCATGCTCATGGGATCCAAGGGCAAGGAGGCGGTCAGCTACGCCGATCTGGCTGGCGCCGGGCGCCGCCATCCGGTTGCCGCGCTCCCCTTCGTCATCGGTGTGCTTTCGTTGCTTGGCCTCCCGCCGACGGCCGGTTTCTTCGGGAAGTACTACGTGTTCAGCGCTGCCGTGCAGGCCGGGGGCCCGATGGTGTGGCTTGCCGTGCTGGGCGTGCTCGCGAGCGTGGTCGGCGCTTACTACTACCTCAAGGTCATCGTCTATCTCTTCATGAGAGAGCCCGAAGAGGACGCTCCCATCGCCGTGCCGATGCAGTCCTGGTACATGGTCGTCGCGTTGGTGATTGCCGGCTACTACGTGATGAAGCTTGGAATCCTACCGAGCCGCTATCTCGATTGGGCCGTTTCCGCCGCCGGCAGCGTCATCGGCTAGCTCGCACGCCCCAGACGATTCCCGGGCTGGACCAACGCGCGGCGCGGGCGGTCCGCGGGTAGAGCCTCGAACGCCCGCTTCCAATCGGCAAACCGGCCGCCGGCATGAACGGCGTCGAGCACTGCGCGGCCTTCCGCGCGGCCGCCTTGGGCGAGAACGTATTCGACCCAAGCCCAGCGCGCACTGGTCGCGCGGAGCTCGACGCGCCCACGGACTCCGCGCCGCAACCGTTTGAGCCTCGCCTCGACCAAGGGCATGCCCGCAAAGGGGGCTCCGTCGAGCGGCGTATTCCGTTTGGCTACGAAGGGCGCCACTCCGAGCGACAGTGGAATGGTCGAAGAGAGCTCCTTGCTCAATGAGATCAGCTCCTCGATGTCATCGTCGGTTTCGCCCGGAAGCCCGACCATGACGTAGAGCTTCAGTCGCTTCATGCCGTGTTTGCGCGCGAGCTCCGCTGCATTTCGGAGCTGCTCCTCGCTGGTGCGCCGCTGAATCACGTCGCGCATGCGTTGGCTCGCACCGTCGCTCGCGGTCGTGAGAATGCGATGACCCCCTCTGCGTAGCGCTGCAACGAGCTCGTCCGTGAGCCGGTCCGCACGCAGCGAGGACAGGCCGACCTCGCGTCCCGAATCGGCCAATGCGTTCACGATGTCCGAAATCTGGGGGTGATCGGTCGTCGCGGCGCCCACCAAGCCGACTCGCTTGGCATGCTCTGGAACCAGCGACAGCACGCGGTCCTTGTCGACGACCCGCATGCCATCGTTCGTCGACCGTCGCATGACGCAGTAGGTGCAGCCTCGATGGCAGCCGCGCTCCGGTTCGATCAAGAACATGTTCCGCAGCTCTGTGTGCGGGGTGATCACCTGAGAGAAGGCCGGAAGAAGCTCGTCGCGTGCCTTGTCGATCGGCGGCAGCAGATCGCCGTCGAGGCTCGGCACGAACACGTGGGGATGAGTCGAGAGTGCGCGCAGAGCGCCCTCACGTGTTTCCGAGTCGAAGATCGTGTCTAGGACCTCGTGCACGGACTGATCGGCTTCTCCCATGAGCACGGCATCGACGAACGGAGCCAAAGGCAGAGGGTTGCTGAACGTGAGGGGCCCACCCGCGAGTACGAGCGGGTATCTTGGGCCCCGGTCCTCGGAGAGGGGCGGGATGCCGGAGAGCTCGAGGACATGGATCAGACCGGCGAGCTCGGCCTCATAGGCGACCGAGAAAGCCAGGATCGGGTAGTCCGACACGGGTCGGAGCTTCTCGTAGGTCACGAGCGGCGTCCGCGAGCGCCGCCAAGCTTCCACGTCATCCGGAAGGAACGCCCGATGGGCGGCTCGTCCATCCACCGCATTGATCGAGCGATACATCGTCTGGTAGCCGAGCGACGACATCCCCACGTGGTACGGGCTCGGATACACCAATGCGACGGCCGCCGGCGCGTCTTTGTCGATCTCGCCGATCTCGTCGCTCCGACGCGCCAAGATCTCGCTCTTCAAATCCTTCACACGAGTCATATAGGGGCCTGACCCCTTTTCGCACGCGCTTACTCGACTGCGGCGCCGATGCGGGACCAGCGGATGCGCTCGAGCAGGGACGCCCGGCTGTTCTTCCACGACATGTAGATGAAGAGCGTCTTGCCCTTGATCCGTGAGTTGGGAACGGCGCCAATCAGGGGATTTCGACTGTCATTGGAGCTGTCCCGGTGGTCGCCGAGCACGTAGACGTGGCCCTCCGGCACCTTGATCGGTAATCGGTCCAAGGGGAAATCGTGTTTCGAGTGGCTGATTCGGTGGGGCTTGCCGTCGAGCACCTCTCGATAGACCCGGCATGTCGGGTCTACACTCTTCTGCTGGTCCGCTGCACATGGGCCGAGCTCGGAGGTGGGCAGCACCTCGCCGTTGCGGGAGATCTTGCCATCCCGAATCAGAATTTCGTCACCACTCACCCCGATGACGCGCTTCACGATGTCCTCGTTGTCGGCCGGACTGTGTAGGATGATGACGTCTCCGGGCTCCGGGCCGCCCCAGTTGAGCGCGGCCTCGTGCGTGAACGGCAGGAAGAGGCCGTACGGGTACTTGGCGACCACGACGCGGTCCCCGTCGAGCAGCGACGGCTCCATCGACGGCCCGTCGATCGCAAACGCCTCGAACAGCGTGACCCGGATGAACAAGGCGAGCAGCAGCGCGCCGCCGATCGTCACCAGGTTCGATTTCCAGCCGTCGCCTTTCTTTGCTCTGCGCGCCCCTTTCGAAGCAGCTTTGTCTGGTTCTTTGCTCATTCGTGGGGCACCAGCGGCGAGCTCCGCCGGGGGCGACTTCGCTGGCGCGGACGCTAGTCTGCGGGTAGGGATGCGTCAAGCGAGCCATGGCAATCCTCTGCATCGACACGGCAACCGCCGACGGCTTGGTCGTCGTCGCGCGCAACGGGGGCGCAACCGCCGTTGCGCGATGGCGCTCTTCTGGCCGCCATGGCGAAAATTTGTTCGGATACATCGAATCGGCGTTGGCCGACGCTGGCGCAACCCGAAAAGAGATTTCCTTGATCGGCGTCAACATCGGGCCGGGAGGCTTCACCAGCCTGAGAGTCGGCCTCGCCACCGCCAAAGGTCTCGCGCTCGGCCTAGACCTGCCGATCGTCGGAGTGAGCGCACTCCGGGTCCTCGCCCGTTCGATCGAGGGCGAAGCGGGTCTAGTACGCGTTCCGGTGATGAAGGCTTACCGCGGAGACGTGTTCACCGCCGCGTATGTCATCGAAGGAGGAGCGGTCGAGGAGCTGGTGGCCCCTTGCTTCGGCTCGCCCGACGAAGTCCTCGCGCGCGTGCGCGACTCCGTCGGAGCCCGGCCACTCGTCTTCCGCCGCGATCCGGCCACCCCGGAAGCGCTGCTTGCGGAGGTGCGCCACGTGCATCGCACCGAGGGGCCCTCCGACCTCGCCCAACTGGAACCCGCTTACCTCCGTCCAAGCGACGCAGAGCTTCCCCCGCGATCGCCGACGGCGCACTCGTCGAGTTAGCGCGTGTGCGCCCCCGTGGCGTCTCGGTATACGCGCTCGTAAAGGCGAATCGTTCGCTCCCACGAATGGTCGATCCGCATGATGCGGCTCTGCACCTCCCGAAACGCCTTCGTGTTGGCAAACGCAGCGGCCGCTCGCTGTAGCGCGGCGAGGAGCGACTCCGGCGTCAGCTGGTCGTAGAGAAGCCCCGAGCCCGTCTTCAGAGAGGCCTCGCAGTCCACGACCTCGTCGGCCAGCCCGCCGTCCCGATGGACGATCGGCAAAGCGCCATAACGCTGCGCACGCATCTGAATGTTGTCTGTCGGGGCTTCGCGGCCAGGCACGACCACGAAATCACTGGCGGCGATCAACGCATGGCGAAACGCCTCGTCGTTCCCGGTCTTGATCTGGATTCGGTCTGGCCATTGGTCCCAGAGCTCTTCGTAGATCGCAACGAGCTCGCCGTCTCCTTCGAGTTGCACGATGAGCTGGATCTCATTGCGGAGCAGATCGCTGGCGACCTTCGCCAGCAGGTCCATCCCATCGCCCTCGACGCGCCCGATTGCAGCGAAGAGTGGGACGTCGCTCCGTACTGGGAGGGTGAGGTCGTGTTGTAGCTCGGCCTTGCACTTGTCCTTGCCCTCCATGTCGAAGGGGTCGAAACGTGCGGGTAGATGCCCGTCCGTGGCCGGATTCCAGACGGCCGGATCGATTCCGTGCCGGAGGCCGCTCAGCTTGGCCGCGATCTGGCGAAACACGTCGGCCAACGCCTCCGTGCTCTCGGGTCGCTGGAGTCGATGTGCGTAGTTGGGGGAGAGCGTGGTCACCTGGTCCGCCGCAAGTAGCCCTGCTTTCAACACGCTGATCCGATCACCGTTGCGTGCCGCGGCGCCCACACCGAGCCACTCTGCGTCCGCCGGATCGAAGTCGCCGTGTTCGGCTGCGTCGTACACGGTGAGCACGGACGGCATGTCTGGAAGGGCGGCGCGCAGATGGGCGAGCACCGCGCCGCCTGCCCAGCCGTGCGCGTGAACGAGATCATAGTCACTTGCGTTCTCTCGAAGGAGCTCGGTGACCGCTCCGGCGAACACACCCACCCGCGACGCATCGAGCTGCTCCCCAGCACCATCGAGCGAATTCGCCGAGAGCAGCACTTCCTCGTTGCCGATGAAGGTCAGACCGACGCCATCCGGGTTTCGGCCCGTGTACAGCTCACACGACCAGGAGCGCCCACCCAGCTCGATCTCGAGCTTCGTGAGGCGGCGAGCGAGGGCGAGCTTCGCGGTGTCGATGTGCCCGTAGAGCGGTGATACGAGGTCCACGCTGTGGTCGGCCCGGCGCAGCACCTTGGCCAGGGTCGTGACATCTTCGGCCTCGGGGGCCTCAGTGAATGCTTGGGGGGCAATGAAGAGTATTCGCAAGGTGGTGGACCATAGCGACTGTTTGCCGGGGCGGCCACGTGCCAACCGCGGCTTGCAAAGCGCGCCCTCTGGCCCAAAGCTCACCTCGATGCCTGAGCTTGGAAAAATCGCGGTGACCGGTGCCTCCGGCCTCGTCGGAACGGCACTGGTCCGAGCTCTTCGCGAGCGCGGCTACCTACCCATTCGGATGGTACGCCGTGACCCACGGGGTGCCGATGAGGTGTACTGGAATCCTGCCGAGGGCTCGATCGATCTGGATGGTTTGGCTGGGATCGTGGGCGCCATTCACCTCGCGGGGGACAACGTTGCGTCGGGTCGCTGGACCGATGCCAAGAAGGCCCGCATTCGGGATAGCCGGGTGCAGGGCACTGAGCTGCTAGCGAACGCTCTCGCGAAGCTCTCCCCGGTCCCCGAGGTCCTCGTATCGGCGTCGGCGATCGGCTACTACGGCTCACGCGGCGCAGAGCCAGTCGACGAGAACGGTCCGCTCGGTGATGGCTTTCTCGCATCCGTATGCGCCGATTGGGAGGCAGCGACCGGGGCGGCGATCCGCGCCGGCATCCGGGTCGTCCACGCCCGGATCGGCATCGTGCTCGCCCGAGACGGCGGCGCGCTCGCCAAGATGAAGCTGCCCTTCCTTTTGGGCCTCGGTGGCCGGATTGGCGACGGCTCCCAGTACATGAGTTGGATTACCCTCGCGGACGTCGTCTCCGCGCTCGTATTTGCGCTCGAACGAGATGAGCTCGAAGGTCCGGTCAACCTGGTGGCCCCCACACCCGTCACGAACGCCGAGTTCACGAAAACCCTCGGTGGCGTGCTCAAGCGCCCGACGGTGCTGCCCGTACCGAAGTTTGCGCTGCGCCTCGCCGCTGGTGAAGAGCTGGCCGATGAAATGCTGCTCGGTGGGTCACGCGTGCTGCCCGCGGTCCTCGAATCCCACCGCTTCGAGTGGGAACATACGACGCTCGAGCCCGCGCTGCGCTCGGTCCTGTAGTGGCGCGCCGCCGGGGCCGCGTGGGCTGACTACGCGGCCGCCTCCCCGCCGAGCTCGATGAGTGTGATCTCCGCAGGCGCAGCAATTCGCATCGGGGGGCCCCAATAACCGGTGCCGGAGCTGACGTAGATTTGAGAGTCTCCGCGGGCGTGCAGCCCAGAGAGAAACGGCTGCACCAGGCGCGTGAGCACGCCGAACGGGAAGATCTGGCCTCCATGGGTGTGCCCCGAGATCTGAAGGTCGACGCCGTGCTCGCGCGCCTCGTCGAACTGGACGGGCTGATGCGCCAGGAGCACCACCGGCTTGCTGGTGTCCCGACCAGCCATCGCGCGGGCCATGTCCGCGCCGTGCCCGTTGCCGAACTGGTGCGCCGTCCAATCGTCGACGCCGGCGATGTGGATGACATCTCCATTCTTCTCGAGCGCCACGTGCTCGTTGCGAAGCGCACGAATTCCGATGCTTTCGAGGAAACCGAGCCAGGAATCAGCCCCCGAGTAGTACTCGTGATTGCCGGTCACGAAGTACGTCCCGAGCCTCGCCCGCATCTCTCCGAGCGGCGCGACCGCGTGACCCAGGTCAGCGACGCTTCCGTCGATGAGATCCCCGGTGATCGCGACGATATCCGGCTCGAGCTCGTTCACTTTGCGCACGACGTCTTCGACGAACTCGCGTCCGATGGTCAGGCCTATGTGCATGTCGGTCAGCTGCACCAGCCGAAGCCCGTGGAGTGAGGCTGGCAGCTTCTTGAGACGCACGGGTACGCGCTTGACCGCGACCGGGCGAATCGCCGACCAGACGCCCCAGCCAGACAGAGCCAAGCCGAGGGCTCCGGCGCTGCCGGCAAGAATCTGTGCCAAGAACTCCCGGCGACCGCCGGCGACCGACGTCATGCTCGCGTACTTGATCCAACTCCAGCGTGCGAGCTCGCCGCCCCAGAGCAGCACGAGCAGCAGGAACATGGAGCCCATCCAGACGTACCCAACCCAGGACACCGGAATGGCGATGTTTCGCGGAAGCACGCGCCAGGCCAGCATCGATACGGGGATCGAAAACGCGAGCATGACGAGCACAACCGTGGCGACTTGCCGCCATGGCGACGGCAGCATCGGATCGCGGATCAGGCGTGCCCAGAGATAGTAGTGGGTGCCGAGTGTGAGGCCGAAGATGACGCCGAAAAAGATGAGGATGCGACCGAGCGACATGAGATGCGGATTAGACCCGCATAAGGAGCGGCCAGGGGTGCGTCAAGTTGACGCTTGGCCCGGCACGGATGGATCGGGCGAGTCATAGCGCTTCTTGCTGTCCTCGAGCTGCGCCACCAGGCGCTCGTGAACCTCGGGGTGCGTCAGGGCAACGATGCGAGCAGCCAGAAATGCAGCGTTCTTGGCGCCATCGACCCCGACGGTCGCGACGGGGACTCCTGGCGGCATCTGGACGGTCGCCAGCAGCGCGTCGATACCTTGGAGCGCCCCCGAGGCGATAGGCACGCCGATCACCGGGCGCATCGTGTGCGCTGCGACCGCGCCCGCGAGGTGCGCCGCCATCCCTGCGCATGCGATGAACACCTCGACTCCGCGCGTCTCGGCTGTCGCGATGTATTCAGCAGTCTCGCGCGGTGTGCGGTGCGCGGACAGAACGCGAACGTCGTTGGGAACGTTCAGGCTGTCGAGCACTTCACGGGCCTTGAGCACGACGGGCAGATCGCTCGGGCTTCCGGTCAAAATGGCCACCACCGGTGTATCGTCTTTGCTGAGTGGACTCTTCGTCACGTCGCCTCCCACAGGATGCGGCTTCTAGCGCAAAGTGCGCGGGCCGTCACCTGCGGAGTCTCGCCAAAAACGCGCCGGCGCCCTTTACGGGCTGGGAGAGCCAGCCTATAACCCCGCCGACGTATGAACCGAGAGCCGGGTCACCTCAGTCGCAGCGTCGCACCGGCGGCATTGCTGGCCATCGCGCTGCTCCATGTCCTTCCGCGGTCTGCGGGTGCTGAAGAGCCGCCCGTCGCGGAGGCCAACGCCGAAGTCGAGGCTGCGGCCGAGTCGGCAGAAGCCGCCTCGGAATCGGCAGGGGTAGATGAAGCAGCGGCCGCGGCCCCAACGGCTCAGGAAACCGTCGAGGGCCTGATCGCAGCGCCGGGTGGCGTTCCAGCCGAGCCCGCCGAGCCCAAGAGCGCGGTCGACACCGTCAAAGCGGCCATGGCCGCCGTCGAGAAGCAATCGATCGAGGGTGTCAGCGAGACCTACGTCATCGAGTTCGGAGATACCTTCGACTGGGTGCAGATGGTCTCCGGCGAGTGGGTCAAGGGGAACATCGACCGGATGCGCGACGACACGCTCGAGTTCGACAGCGACAAGCTCGACATGCTGTATCTCGACTTCGCCGACGTCGCGTTGGTGCATTCGCCGCAGGTCAATACCTACGTCTTCGATGATCGCGTGTCCGCCACTGGCCGCGCGGTGATTACCGCCGAGCAGGTCATCGTCGAGACCAAAGACGAGGGTACCAAGGTGTTTCCGCGGAGCGAGCTCGAGTCGATCGTCGAAGGTGAACGCGAGCGAGACTGGTGGTCCATGAAGCTTCGATTCGGTTTGACCCTCAACCGGGGCAACACCGATCAGCTCACGTACGACATCAAGTTCAATACGAAGCGCGAAGATCGCATGACGCTCCTCGACCTGAACTACAACGGTACCTTTGGCCGAACCGATGGCGTGCAAAACGTCCAGCGTCACCTCGGCGAGTTCCTCTTCAACGTGTTTCTCGGAAGTCGTTGGTGGGTCACTCCGGCCTTCGGCCAGCTCTTCAACGACCGTTTTCAGAACATCCGCTTCCGCGCTACGCCGGCAGCGGGCGCAGGCGTGCACATCATCGACAAGCCAAACGTCGCTTGGGATTTCCAGACAGGCGTCGGTTACCAGTATCTCAGGTACGACGACATCTCGATGACGCCGGACACCGAGAACCCCCAACACGATGCCTTCATTCCGCTCTACACCTATTGGGACTTCGACATCACCGGCGACATCGACCTGACGCTGAGCTGGCTCACCAACTTGGTGGTCACCAGCATCGGCAACACCAACCACACGGGCAAGGCCGACCTCTCGATCGAGCTCACGAGCGCGATCGACCTCGACATCGCGTTCCTCTTCCTGCGAACCGAGGATCCTGCTCCGCCGGCCGACCCGACCGATCCGCCGATCGAAAAGAACGACTACCAGCTCGTCGTCGGGGTGAGCCTCGAGCTGGGCTAGCCATTTTCGACGCCGCGAGATGCGCGCCGTTCTCATAGTCGCCGCCATGCTCGCTGGGCTGGCTTTGATGCTGGACCTCTTCGGACCCACGCTCTTCGATCGGGCTGCGAACCGCGTCTACGAGAGTCCGCCCTATGCCGTCAGTGAGCGTGGCCGTAGGCTCTACCAGGAGCTCTTCGTCGTCGACCTGCATGCAGATTCGTTGCTTTGGGAGCGCGACCTCGGGCAGCGCCTCGAGCACGGGGCTGTCGACATTCCGCGCCTCGTCGCCGGGAACGTCGCGATCGAATCTTTCTTCATCGTCACCAAGACTCCGTGGATCACGACCATCGACCGCACCTCCGCTGATTCCGACGCCATCACGACCCTGGTCGCGGCTCAGGACTGGCCGGAGGCAACCCGTGACAGCCTTCTCGCGCGCGCGCTGCACCAGGCCTACCTGCTACATCGCCTCGCGGCGCGATCCGAAGGACGCCTCGTGGTTTTGAAAAGCAAGGCTGACCTTTGGCGCTACCGCGAGGCGCGCGAGAAGGGAACAGCCTTGGTCGCTGGCATCCTCGGAGTGGAAGGCGCCCATGTTCTCGAGGGCGATCTCGACAACCTCGACAGGCTTCGCGAGGCAGGCGTTCGGATCGTGGCGCCTACGCACTTCTTCGACAACGAGGTCGGCGGTTCGGCGCACGGGGTCGACAAAGGCGGTCTGACCGATCTCGGGCGCGACATGCTGCGCGCGATGGAGTCCCGCGGGATGCTTCTCGACCTCGCTCACGCGTCCCCACGGCTCATCGACGATGCGCTGGCCCTCGTGACGCAGCCCGTGATCGTGTCGCACG
>Ga0209536_100015468_pt1 | contig 10895 bp, 9 predicted proteins | sample DeeMarSeWOR28_12_FD_187461 | JGI IMG/M metagenome (GOLD analysis project Ga0209536, IMG submission 187461) | Marine sediment microbial communities from White Oak River estuary, North Carolina - WOR-2-8_12 (SPAdes) (version 2) | ecosystem: Environmental > Aquatic > Marine > Intertidal zone >... | reverse complement strand
TAATGCCTGCCGCCGCAAGTGCCGCTGTGAGCAACAAAACCATCGTAAAAACACGCCATTTCCTCTTTTTCATGTCAAACCTCCTTTCTTTAAAGTTACCATTCATGCCTGATTAAGGGGTTAACAAAAAACGAAAAATCCTCAGACAACGGGGCGTGACCTGTTTCTAAACAACTAAAATAACATTTGTCAAGACAAATGTTCGGGTTGCTTGAAATTGTCCCGACCCAAAATTTAAGGGTCATTTCAAAGGCAAATTTTCAATGCATTTCGATCAGGGCCTGGGCGGTCTTTTCATCTGTAATCAGGTGGTTGACCAGACCGGTTTTCAGAGTTCCCCGGACGGCGTTGATCTTTTTCTCACCGCCGCCGATCAAAAAAACCTTGTCGATCCGTGCGAGATCATCCAGCGCGATGCGAATGACAATATCATTTTTACTGAAAATCGTTTTCCCGTCTCGGTTGAAGTAGTACGTGGCGATCATGCCGACCGCCTTTTTTTCTCGCAATAAATTACCAAACCGGGCCGCGGTGGCCTGGTCCGGAACGGAAGGATACATGCCCACTCCCAAGATGACCATCTCAAGCTCCCGCCAAAGTTTTGATATCCCCTGATATTCGAGCGTATTTTCAAACAGCTTTTTATTTTCCAGTGATACGGGAAAAGCCGGTGCATGCAGATAATACGGCGAAAAACCTGTTTTCTCGGCAAACACGCGGGCCAACTCATTGGTCTGGTACCACTTGATATCATTTGGCGCACTGCCGATGACCGGACAAACATATCCGATTCGGGATTCAACCGATGGATGGCCTTTTAATTGGTCCACAAGCCTTCCGATGGTATCGCCCCACCCTAAACCGATCCGGGTTACCTGAGACAGCAGCTTCTCAATATATAAGGCCGCCTGGGATATAATGAGTCTTGCCAGTAATTTCTCATCGGCTGATCCTGAAGGAACGACCAGGCCGCCTTTTAAGTTGTAGACGCCACACAATTCGTCAAGCAAGCTTTCATCGCTCATGAGGGGGGATTTGATATCAATTTTGACAATACCGCGAAGCCTTGCCTCCTGCAAAAGTTTGCTCACCGCCGGTCGTGAAATGTTCATTCTCTCTGCAATTTCAGCCTGGGTCAGGTCTCTTTCATAATAAAGACGACTGATCTCGACCAGTTTGAGGATATCCGCGCTGTCATTAATACGATTGTTCACCGGAACCCCATTGCTATGATATTTGAAGCATTCAAGGGAAATTAAATGCCTCGGAATTTAAGTGGGATTTATGTTACGATAACGCTTTTGGGTGCGATTACCTGAATTCTTGCTAAGCGGCCGCTAACGGGGCTTGGTTTTTTGAACGTAATTGCGCATCCGTCAATCGGCCGGCACAACACATTTGACATATGTTCTGACATATGTCAAGTGTGTTCCATTAAAGATTTCACCATTCGTATTTGTAACGGTTCGATCCCCGTGTTATATAGCCCGGTCTGGTGTCGTAAAAAGAGTAATTCATCCGCTAATCGGTTACCTGGTATGAACAACCGATACACGCTTAGTTGAATTCAGCCTTACTGAGGAAGTACAAAAGGGAACCTAATAGTTTTGAAAAACGTATCTCTTCAGCATATTCGCTTCTTTTTGTTATGTGCGCTCTTTTTGTCCGGCGCCAACGGTCTGATGATGGAAATCGTTTTCAGACGCCAATTGCTTCTTTCACTCGGTGTGACCCACTATTCCGTGGCAACGGTCCTAACGGTGTTTATGGCCGGCCTGGCCATCGGCAGTTTTTTATTCGGACGTCTAGCGGACCATATCAAGTATCCAATCAAGCTCTATGGTTTACTTGAGGTCGGCGTGGGCCTGTCCGGGTTGTTGCTCATCGCTGTTTTTTCCTACCTCGATCCGTTTTACGCAAAATTGCAGTTGGTTTTCGGCAGCGCAGGATCGCCCAACATTCTACTCAAGCTGCTTCCAGCCGCAATGGTTCTGCTTATACCCACAACCCTTATGGGCGGAACTCTGCCCGTAATCGGCAAGGCCCTGGCCAATGAAAATCAATCCGCCGGATCTCCGTTGGGATTGCTGTATGGTATCAATACATTTGGCGGTGTTGTGGGTGTCATCGGCGCCACTTTTTTTCTTCTAGGTACTGTCGGCGCTATGCTAACCCTGGCAATCGTTTCAATTATAAACACCATCATCGGGCTCGTCTCTCTGCTGATTTTCGGAAAAATCATACGGATTGCAAGCATTGACTCCAATTCGAATCACTCAAATTTAAAGCCTCGCAAAACACAAATCGGTGTATTAGGGTTTGATAAAATCTCCCTGGCTGCTTTTTTTCTGGCCGGATTTGCCGCCCTTTCGCTTGAGGTTCACTGGACAAGAATTTTGGCTTATGTGGTCGGAAGCCATGGCTATGCGTTTGGAATCATCCTGGCCGCATTTCTCTGTGGCATTGCCCTGGGTAGTACCCTTGCCTCGCGTTTCGCGGATCGATTGAAACGTCCTGTCATATGGCTGGGCTTGACCCAGCTCATGATTGCCGGCACAGCCTTTACTGCGAGTATTATCATGTTCAGACTGCGGGGATTGACGGGCTGGTTGACCCTGCATGCGGGGGATTCCTGGGATCGGTTTATCACGGCGGAGATGGTCATTCTTTTTGCATTGCTCCTGGCACCTACCTTTTGCATGGGAGCTGTTTTTCCGCTGGTCATGACCGTATGTGTAAAAACATATAAGAAACTCGGTCAATCGGTGGGAAATGCGTATATGCTAAATACTTTGGGGAGCATTCTCGGTGCCTTTTTTGCCGGTTTTATCTTTATCCCGTATTTGGGAATTACGCGGGGTTTGAAGTTAACCCTATTGATCTCTATCCTCGGCGGTGCGATTCTGTTCTTAAATATACGCAGCAAACCGGTTATAAAAATCTGCGCAATGATCCTCATTGTACTGCTGGGCGGAATGGTATGGTATCGCCCGATAGGATACCGATTACAGTATTTGAGAATGGGAGAGCGCCTCATTTTCTATGATGAGTCCAGTTCTGCCACGGTGAGCGTGCGGGAAGATGAGGAAGGCGGGCGCATGCTATCCGTCAACGGACTGGATGAGGTCCCGGTTGACCCGGCGTCGCTCCTGACTTTTCGGGTATTGGCCCATCTTCCGATGTTGCTGCATCCGAGCCCCTTAAATGTAATGGTCCTGTCTTTGGGGGGCGCCATAACCACCGGCAGTGTGGCTCGCCATCCATTGGAGCAAATTGATGCCGTCGAGTTGTGTCCACCTGTAGTGAAAGCGGCCGGTCTTTTTGAGTCATGGAACCATGGTGTTTTGGACGATCCGCGGCTGCAAATCATATTACAGGACGGGCGCAACCATCTTTTAACAACTCAAAAAAAGTATGACGTCATTACCGCGGATGCCACCCATCCCTGGAGTGCCGACAGCTGGATTTTGTATACTAAAGAGATGTACCGCCTGGTCCGCTCCCGGTTGACGGACGCGGGGATCTTTTGCCAGTGGGTGCCGCTGCACTGGATGTCGATGGACGATTTCAAATGTGTATTGCGCACCCTGCGGACGGAATTCCCGCATCTTAGCCTATGGTACACAGGATCGTACGTGGTGGCTCTCGGAAGCCAAAAACCCATCACACCGGATATATCTGATTTTACGCACCGTATGCAACTGACAGCCATTCAAGAGGATCTGGCTTCGGTCGGAATTGATTCGCCGGCGTCACTGCTGGGGCTTTACTTATTGGCGAATGACGGTATTGACCGCTTTGTCGGGGCAGGTCCCCTGAATACCGATGACTTTGCCTATTTGGAGCACTCCGCTTCACGCTGCTTCGGCCGGGAAACCACCCCGGAGAATCTTGCCGCCTTGATGAAGGTGCGTCAATTTCCCGATTTCCTTTTGAAGGGCAACCGTTTAGATTCCCGGCCCGGTTTTGAAGACGATTTACGTCGTCTATTTCACGCAAGAGATAAAACGATGACGGGCAGAATATCAACCTACAAAGGTGATTTCGCCGGATCGGTCGAATATTATAAAGCCGCCCTTGCTCAAGCACCCACAGACGGTGTTACGAAAATACTGTTGAAAGATGCGCTTAGCACCCTGGCCTCAGCCTGGGCCAACAACGGTGACCGGGCCAGACATGCGGGCAAGATAAAGGAGGCCGTTTCCATTTACAACCAGGCGTTGAAATTTGATGACAATGCGCCCCGGGCGCATAATGGTCTGGGGCTTGTTTATTTTGCGCGAGGCGACTACGGCAGTGCATTAAGACACTTTGATACAGCGGTGCAGCAATACCCGAAACAGGCTCAAATCCGATTTAATCGGACCTTGGCGCTTATCAAGCTGAAGCGGTTGGCAGAAGCCCGTCAGGAAATCGCAGCAATTAAAGAGTTGGAAACAGGTAATGCAAATGTCTTCTCCGCGCAGCTCCAAAAAATTATGTCGCAGTTTCGGCAAAATCGGCCTCTTGGTCAATAATGCCATGGTCTATGTAAATAGATTCATAAATACAGTAACGTAAAATCAGAGGAATGGATTCTAATTAAAAAAAAGAAATTAAAGATCGAATCCATAATCAAGGATCACCATCCAAGACGTGAGGCATCACCTCAACAGTTTTGCTGTCTTTATCGACTTTCACCGCGGCCATCCAAGAGCTTGTATAAATAATCCCTATTTTTTCGAATTCAGGATCCAAAATATTGGCCCCATACTTGTAATACCCGAGATCCTCCCAGACCCATTTCGTCATGTACTTAAATTCCTCGGTGCTCAATTCAACTTTGCGCCACATTTTGGAGCGAAGCGTCCAATCCGGCTTCAGGCCCATTACCGCATTGGGATGGTTTCGGTTTCCGAAAAAATGATAGTTATATTCAGATGGAAGCTGACCGGTCTCAAACATCGTTTGAACTTCGGTGCTGCGCTGCAGCCTCCCATAATTTTCAAGACAGCCCGACATAACGATCATGACAAATATGCTGATCGTAAGCAGCCGTGTAATGGAGAGAATTCTTTTATGTAAAAAAATCGAGTAGAAATTCATGGCACTCACCTCTTGCTGGTATCTGCTGGTTGCCCATCACAGCCATCAGTCAACTCAGGAACCACCATATCGGCGACACTGAGAATCTTCGAAACGTCTGCTTCATTGAGCTGCCGTCATCACCGACGTCTTATTGCGATATGTTATCTTCCGGCAGTTAATTAAACCGTCAGATTTTATTCTGGATCACACAGTTGATATCCTGATCTAAAATAGCACATTATGCGAATCTGTCAATCTTATGCGGGTGACAATTGAATGAAGGAAATCGGGTTGAAAAATTGATATAATTATTTCAGATTATTCCTTTGACTTATTTATCTAATATTTATAGATATAAAGTTTCTTTCAGCGAAATTTCGAAATACTTTTGACTGCCGGTTTTCTTGCATATGGGGCCGCATCCGGACATCGGGGGTGAAGCTGCTATCGAGCCAATTTTTATTTTACTGCTGGGCGCCGCTGGCTATGTCGGCTGGAATATCGGCGCAAATGATACGGCCAACTGCATCGGCACGGCAGTGGGTTGCGGATTATTAAGTTTCAAGAAAGCAGCTGTTTTGGTTGCCGTCTTTGTGATTATCGGTGCCATGCTCCAGGGCGAGCACGTCATGAAAACAATCGGCAAAGGTATCGTCAAAACGGATTTAAACTATCTTGCCGTCTGTGTGGCGTTGATCTGCTCCGGATTTTTTGTGACCCTGGCTACGTTCTATAGAATTCCCACGTCGACTTCTCAGGCGATTGTCGGCGGAGTTGTCGGAATCGGTCTGGCGGTGGGCGCTGAAATCAATTATGCCAAATTAATCGTCATTGCTGAAAGCTGGCTTGTTTGCCCCGTACTGGTCATGGCGCTTTCCTTTGGATTAATGGCTGTGGTGAAATTTATACTGAACAAATTTGGAACCAGGTCCCTTCTTTTCCAGCAGGCATTCGGCTGGCTGGCAATACTTTCAGCATGTTACGTCGCCTATTCCATGGGAGCCAACAATGCCGGCAATGCCGTGGGCCCCATCGCCAATCTCAATATATTACCGCCCAAGGTGCTTTTGCTCATCGGCGGGGTGAGCATTGCCTTGGGAGCCATAACATACGGGGAAAAGGTAGCAGATACCGTCGGCAAGGGGATTACTCCCCTTGACATCCCGAGCGCATTTGTTGCTCAGATCTCTTCCGCTTTCGGCATGCATCTTTTTTCTTTGTTTGGTATTCCGGTCTCCACCTCCTCCGCCATTGTGGGTGCCGTGGTAGGCGTCGGCCTGAAAAGAGGTGCGAAATCGATCAGCAAAAAAACCATCATGACCATCCTGATCGGATGGGTATTGACCCCGACCCTGGCGGGAGTGTTTTCGTTCGTTTTATACCGGGTGATAAACTATTTCTCGGCTTGAAATAACATGGATGCTGTGTTAGGTGAAGCCTGCTATTTTAATTCATCACTCTCGAAAAAAATGAAGGAGATTGTACGGTGTTCTTCAAAAAGGAAAAAGAGGTCATCGAGCTGATTATAAAGCATCTCGAACTGGTGGAGGATTCTCTGAAGACCGGTATCCGAACCATTGAGTTTTATCTTGACGACAACATCAGCGAGGCCAAGGTTTTAGGCCGCAAGGTAAGAAGTGAAGAATCAGAAGCGGACATTATCCGCTATGATATACGGGACAAACTTTACTCCGGGGCCTATTTGCCCCTGCTGCGGGAGGACATTTACAAGCTGATTGAAAGCATTGACAAGGTGGCCAATGCCGGTGAAGCCTGCTGCGATTTTTTTCTGAATCAGCGCCCGGTGATTGCAGATGAAATGAAACCCGCTTTTGTTGAAGTTGTCAGAGAATCCCTGGGGATTATCGATAATCTCAAACTGGCGGTTTTGTGTTACTTTAAAGGCGAATGCAAAATTGAGACGGTACGTGAACATACCAAAGAGGTCGGGATGCAGGAGTCACGGGTTGACAAACTCGAGTGGGATTTAACGAAAGCCATACTCACGTCACCCATGGACCTCGCCCACAAGCTGCACTTAAGACTTTGCCTGGAAAGTATTGTCGAAGTTTCCGACCGGGCGGAGGATGCCGGGGATCAACTGGAGCTGGCAACGCTCAAATCGATGGTGTAGGGGGAAGGGCGAATGTGGAATGTGGAATGCGGAATTGGGAAGGTCGAATGTCGGAGGCTATATTCGCTCTTGGCCTTCTTAGCCAATCTGGCAAAGTAGTCTTGCCCAGCTTTTTTTAAATTGACAGAATTCATTATTCGATGTTGGACGTTCGATGTTCGGCGTTCATTTTTTTAGTAAACACCTCATATGAAGCCGCATTGTAAAAGTTTCTTTTCCGATCAGACTGGAGGCTCGCGGCCGGCAGCGGGGCCGAACCCATGAACGGTCATGATGGATTAAGTCACACCTGCTTCTTCAAATTCCTTGATGTCTTTTTCCGAATATCCCAGTCCCCGCAGTATCTCCGTTGTACTCGCGCCAAATTCCACCGGCGGTGTGCGAACCGCCCCCGGAGTTTCACTCAGCTTGACAGGCACGCCGAGGGTCTTTGACGTTCTGCCATCGTTTCCTTTGATCTCAACCACCATTTGTCGTTGCCGGAAAAGCGGATCTTCCAGCACCTCTGATAATGACTGGACCCGTCCCCAGCAAATATCCAAATCGCCGAGAATGGCATCCCATTCATCCAGGGTTTTTTGTTTAAAAACTTTGCGCATATGATCAATGATTTCTTTGCGGCGCGGGTCATCATACTGCAGCGCTGCATATTCGGGTATACCGAGAACATCGCATAGTTGCTTCCAGAAACGATTTTCGACAGCCCCTATGGAAATAAATCGTCTATCGGCCGTTTCATACGTATTGTAGCAGGCATAGCGATGGGACAAAAATTCGTCGGCCCGCGCGGGTTCCTGTCCGGTAAGCTGACGGAAAAACAATGCGGTGGGAAGTAACGCTACCATGCCGTCGGTCATGGAGATATCAATATATTGTCCTTTGCCGGTTTTTTCCCGGGCAAAGAGGGCCAAAAGAATTCCGATGGCCGCATTCATGCCCCCGCCGGCAATATCTGCTATCTGCACGCCTGGAATAGAAGGTGGGCGATCTTTTTCACCGATGAGGTCGAGAACGCCGGCATAGCTCAGATAATTTGCATCGTGACCGACACGGTCGCGAAACGGTCCGTCCTGACCATACCCGGTAATCGAACAGTAAATAATTTTCGGATTGACTTCGCGAACTGTTTCGTAGCCAACTCCCAGCCTGTCAACGACACCGGGCCTGAAGCCTTCCAGCAGAACATCGCTGTTTTGGGCCAGACGGAAAAAGATTTCCTTGCCTTTCTCGGTTTTCAGATTCAGCGACATGTGCTCTTTGTTTCGATTGATCAAATTAAAAAAAAGCTCGTCCGCCAAAAAACGCTTGTCCTCGACAGCGATTACCCGGGCGCCATGATCGGCCAGAATCATCGAACAATAAGGGCCGGGCAAAAGGCGGGAAAGGTCTAATACGTTGACGCCGGTTAAGGCGCCAGGTTTTTGCTTTTGCACAAGATACTTCTCCTTAAGCATATGGGTTATATGTTAATCGTTCATGGTGATTAGAAAAATTAACCAATACTTTTGACCTTGGCTTCGGCACACTTTTTTCTATTAACCAATAACGAACCACCTTACATAAATTCTGCCCGCAGAATTTATTTCCCCTGAAACACCGGTTTTCTCTTTTCCATAAACGCAGTAACCGCTTCCATCACATCCTCGGATGGCAAAGCCGCGGCATTTTTCTGGGCCACGTACTGCAGGCCGGCGTCGACGCCATGATCCCGGCTGTGCAGGATGACTTCTTTAGTTCCTTGGACCGTCAACGGCGGGCATTCAGCCATCAGACCGGCAAGGTTTCGGGCCTCTGTATACAATGCTTCGCGATCTTCGCAGATCCGCGTAATCAGCCCCATCTGCAGGGCCTCCCCGGCAGTGAAGTCCCGGCCTGTCAGCGCCAGTTCCCTGAACCAGCCATGTCCGATGATGTAGGGTAACCGCTGCAGGGTACCCAGATCGGCGATAATTCCCATGCGGGTTTCCCTGATGCTGAAGATGGCATCTTTGGTGGCCATGCGGATATCACAGGCGCTGATCAAGTCGATACCGCCGCCGATGCAATGGCTGTGAATGGCTGCAATTACCGGTTTGCGGCATTGTTCAATTTTGTTGAGGCTCCCCTGGAGCTCCCGTATTGCGTTGCGGGTGCCTTCGCGCTGGTCGGCAGCTTTGCCGCTGAGCAGAGATCCGATTTCTGTAAGATCGGTACCGGCCGTAAAGCTTTTGCCTTCAGCCTTGATAATCACTGCACGGATGGCTAAATCCTGATCAAATTTGTCAAAATTTTCCGACAGCTCCTTAAAAAAAAGAGTTCCCATGGTATTGCGTTTTTCGGGGCGATTCAATGTCAACCAGGCAACATGTTCATCTGTTTCAACTTTGAATTGGGCGGTTGCGCTCATACAATTTTCTCCCATTGTCAATTTGCATAAATTTTTCAATGGCATCGAAAATAGTTGAATCAGCAGTTAAAGTCAAATGGGATATGAACTGGGCCAAAAGGCAATTGATCTGAAGCGGAATATAGGCTATGGTGCTTTCTTCGTCGATCGTAATCCTTCAGCCGCTAAGGCACAAAGATTACAGTATAATTCTTTTGATAGCTTTTTCATTAACCTGGCAATCAAATAGAACCTCAGATATCCGCCATTCCGTCATTCTCGCGAATGCGGGAATCCAGTAATTGCAAGGTCTTTTCTGGATTCCGGCCCTCCGCTCCGCTGCGGCCGGAATGACGAGTTTAGATTTGAATGTCTATATTTTGTTGACATAAAATGCGCAAAAATAATTCATAAGGCCTATGTAACGATTATGGCTGTAAAAACATCTGAAATACGATCCGAATCCGTATTCGGCTTGATCTATGCCGGTTCGGCCTTTCTGATCTGGGGGCTGATTCCCGTATACTGGAAGGCCCTTGGCGCCGTGCCGGCCCTGGAAATCACCATGCATCGAGTGGTTTGGTCATTTCTCTTCCTTATGGGCCTGATCCTGTTGCAGCGACGCCGGCATGAATTTGCTGGGGTTTTGAAAAATGGCCCTATGCTTTTAACACTCTTGTCCAGCGCAATTCTTGTTTCCGGAAACTGGCTTTTGTATATCTGGGCGGTGATCAACAATTATCTTCTGCAGGCAAGCCTTGGATATTATATTAATCCGCTGGTAAATGTGGTGTTGGGATTGCTTTTCTTACGGGAGAGATTGAGAAAACCACAGATTATGGCGGTGCTGCTGGCTGCCGGCGCTGTGCTGTATCTGACCGTTTCCTATGGTGAGTTCCCCTGGATTGCGCTCGCACTGGCCTTGAGTTTCGGGCTGTATGGCCTCATCCGCAAAGTTGCCCCAGTGGGGGCTCTGGTGGGCCTGGCTGTTGAAACCATGCTGCTTTCAGTGCCGGCCGTCATATATCTTGTCTATCTTAATTCCCAGGGTGCCGACACCATCTTCCGTGTGAGTCTCAAGCTTGATCTGCTTCTGGTCGGCTGCGGCCCGCTGACGACGGTTCCGCTGCTGTTTTTTACCCTGGGCGCCAAACGGTTACATCTTTCCACCCTCGGTTTGATGCAGTATATCGGTCCCAGCGGCATGTTTCTGCTGGCCGTATTTTATTATAACGAGCCATTCTCAACGGCCCAGGTCCGGACATTCGCCATGATCTGGGCAGCTCTGGTTATTTATTCGACGGATTCGGTGGTTTATTACCGGCGGGG
>Ga0209536_100015467_pt1 | contig 10896 bp, 7 predicted proteins | sample DeeMarSeWOR28_12_FD_187461 | JGI IMG/M metagenome (GOLD analysis project Ga0209536, IMG submission 187461) | Marine sediment microbial communities from White Oak River estuary, North Carolina - WOR-2-8_12 (SPAdes) (version 2) | ecosystem: Environmental > Aquatic > Marine > Intertidal zone >... | reverse complement strand
ATAGCAGAGGCAATTAAAAGCACATTACGTCAAAATTACAGAAATTTCGAGCTGATTATTGTTGATGATGGTTCCACAGATAATACTCGAGATATTGTAGCTGGTTTCAAAGATGAGAAAATTAAATACTTATATAAAGACAACTGTGGCCCATCATGTGCACGAAACCTGGCCCTCAGCAAAAGTAAAGGACAATATATTATCCCTCTGGATGCAGATGATATGATGACACCGGATTTCATCGCCAGACATCTACAGGAATTCGAGATGCACCCTGAGGCTGACCTGGTTTATTGTGACGACTATCTTATCAATGAGAACTCCAAACCGATTCGAGTGATTCAAAGGCCCGTGTATACAAACACAAAATTACTTATCAGAGACATGTTCCAAAATGGCTTTCCAATAATACCTTTTAGAACCTGCTTCAGAAGAAGTACGCTCGATAAAATAGGCCTTTTTGATGAGGAATTATTAGTAGGCGAAGATTATGATATGATACGAAGGTTTTTAAGGCATGGATTGAAAATGCATCATCTCCAGAATGCTCTTTATCTGCGTCGAATGACCAATAATAGTCTTTCAAAAAGTTATTCAATCCACAAGGCAAAATGTCATTTTGAGGTCATCAAGCGGTTTACTGATACGTTTACGTACAATGAACTCTTCCCTGATGTTGCCTGGGATGAGATAGCACCCCGGATGAGACAGTTTCATGCTAAATGCCTGACCGCAGGGACTTATCTTAAAATAGGACAGGAGTATGTAAAGTCAAACGCTCTTGAATATGATCAGTAATCTCTTTTGTTAATAGCAACTCAAACAATATTATATTAGCATAAAATATTTAATTCGAATAGATTAAAACCGTAAAATACTTAAAATTAAGCAAAATGAGAATTCTTTTCCCAAAAAAACTAATAATTCTGTCATTATTCATCATTTCCTTGCAATTATTATATTCTCAGGATAAATCCGATTGGGAGGGTGGAATACCCGATGGATGTACAACCATTACTGCGGGTAAATTAGCCACTGCTGACGGATCAGTTATTACTTCCCACACAGATGACAGTCATAGGACCAGATCGTGGGTCGACATTATTCAGGGAAAGGAACATAAAAGCGGAGCAACAGTACCTGTTTATAAACGTGTGCCATATGATTCGTTTGCAATGCCAACGTATAAGCATATTCAGATCGGAGATATACCACAGGTAGAAGAGACATATGGGTATATCAATACCGCATATCCATGCATGAACAAATACCAGGTAGGTATTGGAGAATCTACCTTTGGTGGACACAGGGAATTGCAATCTGATGAAGGTCTGATAGATTGTCAAAGGTTATGTCAATTCATGCTGGAACGCAGTAAAACGGCCCGGGAAGCCATACAGCTTGCCGGAGAACTTACCGGGGAATATGGGTGGAACGATTATGGAGAATGCCTTACAATTAGTGACAAGAATGAGGTTTGGCATTTTGAGATTGTTGGTCCTGGAAAAGGCAAAAAAGGTTCAGTATTGGCTGCTCAGCGTGTGCCCGATGATCATATATCTGTTAATGCCAATGCAAGCCGTATCATGGAAATAGATCTTAATGATCCTGATCATTTCATGGCTTCCGAAAACGTATTTGCAGTGGCAAAAGAAAATGGATGGTGGGATGAAGATAATGAGCCATTCAGATTTTGTTATGCCTATGCTCCTGATAGTCGCACATCTCTTGCAGCAAGAAGAAGGGAATGGCGAGTGTTCGATCTGGTTGCACCATCGCTTCATCTGGACCCTAATGCAGAGAATTATCCTTTCTCAGTTAAGCCTGATGAACCGGTCACGATGTCAAAGCTTGTTGAGATCTTCAAAGACTACTATGAGGATACAGAATTTAATTTTATCAAAGACATCACTACGGCCGACGAGGACGGGAAGATTGTAATTTCACCCCTGGCCAATCCATTCATGCCGTATGACATGAATAAGATTTTCAAGATAAATGGCGGTTGGGGATGGAGGGGAGAAAGAACCATAGCCCGCTGGTATACCATGTATGCAACCATCATACAATCACGCAGCTGGATGCCTGATGAAATTGGGGGAGTGGTTTGGCTTGCGATGGATAATGTTGCAAGTTCAATCTACATCCCAGTATATTGTTCAGTAACAGACCTGCCCCAACCTTATAAAACCCCTGGAAGGCCTAATGGTTATACAACCGAATCGGCGTGGTGGGCATTTAACAGGTTGGGCACATTAACGGCTCAAAGGTGGGGAGACATGAGGAATGATGTTGAAGCTGTCTGGGGTTCATGGCAACAGGAATTATTTGAAAATCAAAATGAGGTTGAGAAAAAAGCATTGGAAATGTATGATCCTCGTAAGCCAGAGAAAGCCATAGAATTCCTGACAAATTACACCATGACATGGGGGATAAAAGTCGTAGACGAAGCATGGAAATTAGGCGATCTGCTGTGGACAAAATATGATGAATTGTTTTGAGATTCGTGGCAATGGCCTCAATGGAATTACGGATTGTGGATTTCGGATTTCGAATTAGATAAGTAAACGTGTTGTGCTATTGAAATTACTAAAATATTGATTTGGTGCAATTTGGAGCTTCCGCCTCCGCTGCACTGCGTCGGACACGTTGGAGTTTTAGTGGCATTTTCTTTTCTTTTTTTGCCACTAAAACACCAAAACACCAAATCCCACTAAATAAACATAAATCCCAGCAATGAACAAAAGAACTTTTGCAAGTGACAACAATGCAGGTGTGCATCCGGAAATTCTCAAAGCCATGATTGATGCCAATACAGGCCATGCTACAGCATATGGTACCGATTTATATACGGAAAAAGCTGAACAAAAATTCAAGGAAGTATTTGGAGATGATATTGATGTCTATTTTGTATTCATTGGAACGGCTGCTAATGTCCTGGGGCTTGATGCCATCACTAAACCGTATCATTCAATCATCTGTGCTGCAACCTCTCATGCTCATGAAGATGAGTGTGGTGCCCCCGAACGATTTACTGGCTGCAAGGTCCTGGCATTGCACACCAGGGATGGAAAGCTGAGGATTGAAGATATTGAGAAAGAGATGTATGGTATCGATTTTGAACATCATTCCCAACCACGTGTAATCTCCATAACACAAACCACAGAACTGGGTACGGTTTATCGATTGGATGAAATCAAAGAGATCACCGACTATGCCCATAAGCGTAACATGTTGGTTCATATGGATGGAGCAAGGATCAGTAATGCTGCTGCTTTCCTTAACATGGGCTTTCGGGAATTCACACGTGATGCAGGTGTTGATGTATTATCGTTTGGCGGAACAAAGAATGGTATGATGTATGGAGAAGCAGTCGTGTTTTTCGACACAAGCTTTTCAGATGATTTTAAATATCTGCGTAAACAGGGTATGCAGCTGGCCTCAAAAATGAGGTTTATTGCTGCACAGTTTGAAAGGTATTTAACTGATGATCTGTGGCTTGAACTTGCTCAACACTCGAATAAGATGACAAAGATCCTGGAAGCTGAAATCAGGAAATTGCCGGAAGTTAAGATCTCATATCAGGTGGAATCCAATATCATATTTGCAGTTATTCCTGAGGAAATTACTCCTGCTCTTCAACGTGAGTATTTTTTCTATGTCAGGAATGAAAAGATAAACGAGGTTAGATGGATGTGCTCTTTTGATACGACAGAAGAAGATATTATGGGATTTGTCAAAGCACTTAAAAGATTGTTAAACAGGGAATAGATTCATCGGAACTTTTTGTGATTTTTAAAAAGTTACACAAAGGACCATTAAGCCCACCTTCTCCGAATAAGGCGGATACGGTGGGTAATATAGTCACAAAGTGGCACAAAGAATAAGTACTAATAATCAGGCTCAATATTACCGGCCTTAATCACTTTCGTTATGAAACTCAAAATCAAACATTTCATTATACTTATCTCTCTTTTAAGTGTATTAATTGATGGAAACACCCAGGTTCCTGAAGTCTATAATAATATTTTTATGGATGAGGATGGAAGCCTTTATCTTGACAGGGGTGGAAGAAAGATCAAAGGCGTTGATTATCCTGGGGGTTATACCTTGAATGATATGATTGGGTCTCCTGAAGGCACTGAAACCGGGATCAAATTTAATTTCAATGATGAAAATTTTAACGGTGTACTGTATTACGGTCTGATACATTACAGCGATTCAAAGCATCCCACCCCTGTTTATTTCAGAACTTTTACGGATATAGTTAATGGTCAGGCAGAGATCAATCTGATTCCTCAGATGACAGGTAAATATGATATGACTGGCTGGCAGGAAAGCGGTATAGGAACATTGGGATATCGTGTGGTTAATTATTATGGCGAATTGATTTATGACGGGAGGATAACATTTACTGGAACAGGGCCTTTCGAAATTGGAAACACTATCATAGAAGGTCCGTTTATCAGTCTCCTGTCCCACGAAAATGTGACGCTGTGGTTCAGGACCAGTAAGATAATACAAGCTACTATAGTTATAAATGATCAGGAGATTAAGGACGAGAAGGCTGTAACATTTCACCAGATAGAAATATCAGGACTTACTCCAGATACTGAATATGCTTATACGATCCTTTATGGAGGAGAAGACCAGACTTATTCATTCAGAACCGCACCAGTACCCGGATCCAGGACTCCGTTCACTTTTTCTTATACGAGTGATTCCCGCACTGGCCAGGGTGGTGGAGAAAGGAGCTTTTACGGGGTTAATTATTATATCATGAGAAAGATCCTTGCATTATCCTCCCAGTACCAAGCCAGGTTTATGCAATTCACGGGGGACCTGATCAATGGCTACCTGACCGATAAAGAAAAAATGGACCTCCAGTATTCAAACTGGAAAAGATCCATTGAAGCCTTTGCTCATTACTTTCCTGTGTATCCAACGATGGGCAACCATGAAGCCCTTTCACACGCATTTTATGACACTCTTTCTCATGCCGTCATTGAAGTTGACAGGTTCCCGTTTGAGACAGAATCGGCAGAAGCTGTTTTTGGTGAACATTTCGTATTGCCAGAAAATGGACCTGAAAGTGAAGATGGTGCATGGTACGATCCTGATCCCCAAAAAATTGATTTTCCTTCATATAAAGAAAATGTATTCTACTATACCTATGATAATATTGGTATGGTTGTTTTAAATTCCAACTACTGGTACGCTTCAAAGCTGGCAGCTTATCCTCATACCTCAGGTAACCTTCATGGCTATCTCATGGACAAGCAACTGGAATGGCTAGGTGAGGTGTTGGATATGTTTGAAAAGGATGAAAACATTGATCACGTTTTTGTAACCCAACATACCCCTGCTTTCCCTAATGGAGGTCATGTTAATGATGACATGTGGTATAATGGAAGAAATGATTTCCGTGCATTCGTCTCGGGCAAACCTGTAAATAAAGGGATCATTGAGAGACGGGATGAATACCTGGATCTGCTCATGAATAGAAGTTCCAAGGTCATTGCTCTGCTAACCGGGGATGAACATAATTACAACCGGATGAAAATTACAGATACGCTTGAATTGTATCCTGATATGTATTTCCTTAAAAAAATAAATATTTCACGTCCACTCTATCAGATCAACAATGGCGCTGCAGGAGCTCCATATTATGCCCAGGAAAAAACTCCTTGGTCAGAAGCTGTCAAAAGCTTCACCACTCAAACCGCTGTTGTTTTTGTCCATGTTCATGGGAAGAAAGTCTGGATGGAAGTAATTAATCCGGATACCCTTGAAAAAATAGATGAAACTGTACTGAGAGAGTAAATGAGAATACCATCCTCATTATCGGAATAATTGGGCCTTCGCAAAGTGTAATTTACAAGGATAACCAATCCCTTTCTGCCAAAATATAGGTGATTTTATTGCCGCATCAAGTTTACAATATAACTGGAAAAATAATCCTTATACTTATGTTGTAATTCCTCCAATTTCCAGTCATCCCCGGTGATCCATCCACGGCAATTGTCGGTGTTGCATTGGCACTTCATCCTGTAATCATACGTTCTTACCATAGCATAGTCGAGACATAATTCCTCTCCCGGATTGATTTCTCTCATAGCCACAAAGATGATTTGACCATCCATTCCTATATTCGGTTCACAGGAATGATTTATGAATATGGCTGTTTCATTAAGCTCTTTTTTTGATTTTGCGGTCAGAACAAATTCATCAGATAACTGGAGGCAGAAATCAACCACTTCTTCATCCAAATTCATCGCCTCTTCAGTTGCCACGATATGTCCTGACTTAATCGCAACAATTTCATCCCTTAAAATTTTCTCTGTGGCAAAAAGTCCCTTTCCCCCTTTAGTGCTTTCCTTAATAATTGTCTTGGGTGATCTGTATGTTTTAATATCTGGCATCCACTAAGATTTGAAAGTTATTTCTTAGAAAGAAGATTCATTTCACTTAAAATAAATATGTACTGTTGTAGTTGTAAATTCCATTCTTTAAAAATAGAAACCTGAAACCGGGAACCGGGAACTACTCTCCCCCTATCCTGTACAAATACTCACTGGTGCGAATTAATATATTATCCCTTATGAATGCGGGTGTAGCCCAGATTTGGCCTTCCAGTTTATTCCGGGTAATAATTTGCAGTTTTGAACCTTCATTAATCACCAGGATTTCACCTTTTGTGGAAAAGAAATATATTTTTCCATCAGCATATACAGGTGAAGCATAGTATTTACCATCCAATTTTTCAGAATAAATAATATCACCTGATTTGGAATCAATGCATTGCAATGTGCTTTCATTGTCAATTGTATAAATCAATCCATTTTTTACTACTGGAGTCAGTAACTGAAGGATAGGAGTTTTCATGATCCATTTGATATTTGATCCAGTAATATCTCCCTGACCCCTGGGATCAGCAGCAACCAATTCGGAATATTGATGTCCCTCATCAGTAGTCATATATCCTGTGTAATAGAATACAAGTCCATTCTCATAAAAGGGCATGGCTATTGTTGATTCTGCACCCTTGACAAGCCACCAGACTTCTTCTCCTGTTCCGGGATCGTATGCACTGCACATTGCTGAACCATTTGATACAATGAGATCTCTGCCTTCTACCTGGACAATTAGTGGTGTTATATATGCCTTTTTGGCAATCCAGCTAAGAGGCTCGTATGGTTCCTGTTGCCGTTCAGTCTGCCAAACGGTTTCCCCGGTTAATTTATCCAAAGCCACAATGTATCTGATATCGGTTCCATCGAAATGTAAGATGAGCAGATCCTTATACAATAGAGGTGAAGAGCCAGGCCCCTGGATATGATCGCATTGTAAATCATTTCTTTGCCACATAACGGATCCATCAGCAGTTCTTATACCTGCTGTACCGTATCTTCCAAAATGAGCAAATGCATGGTCTTTTTCGATACACGGAGTTGGAGTGGCGAAGGTATTGATTGAATGTTTCCTGAAAATTGAATCGGGTTTAAAAAGAAGAATATCATAAATGATTTTTCCTGTCTTATAATCCACACAAACTGCGGATAATTCCTTTCCATCTTCCGTTGCAGTGGTAACCCAAACCTGGTTGTCATATACAACGGGTGAGGACCAACCCTTTCCATGAATCTCAGTTTTCCATACGATATTGGAATCACTGTTCCAATGAACTGGTGAATTTTTATTCTCTGATATTCCACCGAGATTATTACCCCTGAAGTGCGTCCAGTTATGCTCAAGTGATCGATCGCACCCGGCTCCTGATAAAAGTAATATACCCATCCAAAAATAAAAGGTGTATATGAAATTTTTCATTTAAATATATTTAGGGATTACGAAACACATAAGATAAATATTTATTAACGTGTTGTGCGATTATAAATTCAAAGTAATTAGTGAATTGAAATTTATTATAAGACTATAAAAGTAATTAATTGATTAACAAAGTTTTAGTTATTTCTTTGGTGGAATTTGGTGTTTTGGTGTCTTAATGGCAAAATAAAGAAAAGAAAATGCCACTAAATCTCTAAAACTCTAAATCGCACTAAATCAATATCTTAGTAAATTCAATCGCACAACGAGTTATTTATTAATTTAAATATCAAATGATATATATCGCCAATTTAGTAAAATAATCTTCTGATCTCTTCAGTTGAAGAATCTTCTAACCTGAATGGATGAGCCTCGGTGCTGAAAACATAATCCCTTATGTTTACCGAATCTCCTATATTATAGGTTAAATACAGGTATTTCAATGTTTCAGCAATAAAGAATGAGGCCATTTCATTTCCCTGCTCCTTGGTAGTTACATCCGATATCTGAGTATACCCACTTCCTGTTCTGCAGTATGTTTTAATATCTGCATAAACATCATTAACCATCTGAAGATACGATTCTTCATTTGTGAGGTAATAAAGGTAGTATGCAGATTCAATGAATTCGGGATTTAAATCAAATGTTGGATTCCTCACTTCATCCATTTCATAATCATATGTGAAAGGGAGCATATCCCATTTTTTCCATGTATTGTACCAGGTCATCTGTAACTTCTCTGCTGTTTGGATATCACCTGATAAGGCCAATAATGCGGGAAGATAAGCATCCCACAATGTAATCATGGAATTTAATTTCTTTCCTGTATTCATGTCGACCTGGCAGAAATAGAGCGTTGAATCGGTTTCATCTTTTTGATATTCATAAATAGAAGGCAACATTGTTCCCCAAATGTTCTTTAGGTCCGGATCACCTGTTAACAGGTAGGCTTTATACAGGTATTCAAAATAAGAATCCATACAGCAGCCCATGTGGCTTTGTTTGGTTATCCAATTACCGGTACTAACATCAATGGATTCACCGATAAGATCTATGCCTGACCTGCGTTCAAAAAAGGCCAGTGTGGCCTTTTTTGCAGACTTGTAGTATACAGGATTTTTAGTGAAATAAGTTAATACAGCCATTTCAACAAGGTATGAACCTCCTTCCGCAGCATTTACAGTATCTCCATACGAATATCCCGTTTTGAGGTTAACAAAGTACCTGGGTATCCCTGTTGGTGTATCAAATGCAGGAAGCAATCGTTTGGCAAAATCCTCAGCCTTTTCCAGAACCTTTGTGTTGCCAGATAAATGATACATACTTAACAAGCCTCCAAGAATCCGGATGTTCACTTCAAAAACTTTGACATAAATATCTTTATCATAGTCTATGGAATCGGTCAAAAAAACTTCAATTTCATCACAATACGATTCCAGTCCCATAATCTTCAAGGTACTGTATGCATCAATAAGAGAGATGTATAGTGGCTCTTCGTACCAATCTGAGTAATCCCTTGTAAGGGGCCTGTAGATATCGTGGCCAAAAGCATATTTTTTGTAAGATTCCCATGAAAATATTGCATCTGCAACAACGGAATCGGCGGTATACAATGATATTTCCTGTTGAACAGCTTGCTGTGGTTTGCATGTCGAGACTATTGTCAACACGACAATAGAGCATATAATTTGAATGTCCTTCTTACTAATCATTTGCATAATGTTTCAATAATAAGTTTAAAAATTACTTTGTGATCCTTTGTGTAATCTTTTATTTAAGGAATCAACAAACTACTATCCCCATAACTCAGAAATCGAAAATCATTCTCCATGGCATACTGGTAGACTTCACGCCAGTCATTCCCGATAAAAGCCCCAACAAGCAATAAAAGTGTGCTTTTTGGCAGATGATAATTAGTGATCATTTTATCAGTCATCCTGTACTTGTATCCAGGGATGATCATCAATTGGGTTGTTGTTTCAAACGTGTTCAGATTATTTCTTGATAGATAACACCAAAGGTTTTCCAAACTCTCATTTCTGTTTAACGGATCAAGGTCATAGGCTTCCCACTGTCCAAGGTTTAATTTATCAGGCTTCAGACCTTGTTGCTTGGTAATTTTACATCCTAGCCAGTAAATCGTTTCGAGGGTTCTGGTGGATGTCGTACCCACAGTAAGTATATTGCCCGTATGGTCTCGAATCATTTCAATATCATTCAAAGAAAAATAGATATGTTCCGTATGCATGGAATGATCACTAACCTGATTGGCAATTACCGGACGAAATGTTCCGGCTCCAACATGAAGTGTAAGTTCAAGAGACTTAATTCCTTGATTCTTAATGGACTGGAGTGTAGTATTGGTGAAATGTAATCCTGCGGTTGGGGCAGCAACAGATCCTTTATGCAGTGAATATACCGTCTGGTATGTAAATTTATCACTGTGTTCTGCTTCACGATTCAGGTAGGGTGGGATTGGGGTTTTTCCCGTTTTTTCAAGGATCTCACTAAAGCTCAGATTACCCGGTGACCAGGAAAACCGTATGATCCATTCTTTTCCGGATTGCATTTGCTTTACAGCACTGAGTTGAACAGTCTTGTCACCAAAGATGAGTTCCTGTTTCAATGGTCCTGATTTCCATTTTTTTGCATTTCCTATCATGCATTTCCAGGATACGGATGCATTTGCCTGGAATGATCTCTCATACTGTGGAGGATCAACCGGTTCAAGACAAAAAATCTCAATGACTGATCCGGTTGCCTTTTGAAACCTGGTTCTTGCCTGTATCACTTTTGTATTATTGAAAATAATAAAATCCTCCTGATCAAGCAGACCAGGAAGTTCTTGAAAAACCGTGTGAGAGATTCTACCTTTGTTATAAAGCAATAGCTTTGATTGATCGCGCTGTTTGAGTGGATATTTAGCGATTCGATCTTCAGGCAGATTGTAGTCAAAATCCTGGATTGCTATATCGGATGAAGAAAGCATAATGGGTTTTTAAAAATAGTTATTTTTGAAAAATGAAGTTTCACAAAGAACCAAACAGACATCCTACTACGCCTGAGGCG
>Ga0209536_100015466_pt1 | contig 10896 bp, 9 predicted proteins | sample DeeMarSeWOR28_12_FD_187461 | JGI IMG/M metagenome (GOLD analysis project Ga0209536, IMG submission 187461) | Marine sediment microbial communities from White Oak River estuary, North Carolina - WOR-2-8_12 (SPAdes) (version 2) | ecosystem: Environmental > Aquatic > Marine > Intertidal zone >... | reverse complement strand
TTACCTTCGGCGTGGCCGGGGTTTTGCAAAGCTACATCGAGAGGGTGCTCGGGCTGGGATACATGACGGCCCAGTCGCACATGCGGCTCTGGATGCTGGTGACCATCGTCGCGGGAGTCTTCTTCCTTGCCGGGCTGCTCACCACCGTCACGGACCTTTTAACCCTGAAGCCGGCCAAGCAGGAGGCATGAGGGAACGGCCGGGGGAGACGAACTCTTTCCCCCGGCCGAAGCATCCAACATATACGGAACGCAGAACCGTTCCCAAGAAATCGCAAACGGAAAACAACCGGAGGAACGATGGATCGGTACACCAAGGCTTTTGTCGTCGCATCGCTTGTCTATTTCTTTCTGGCCTCCCTGCTGGGGGTCTGGATGGGGGCCGCCGAGGCGGCGGGGTGGGTCCAGTTCGCCCACATTCACTTCAACCTGCTGGGCTTCATGTCGATGATGATCTACGGGGTGGGGTACTTCATCCTTCCCCGGTTCAACGGCCGCACCTTGCACTGGCCCTCGTGGGTGCCCCTGCACTTCTACGCAGCCAACGTCGGCCTGATCGGGATGGTGGCCACGGCGTCGGAGCGCCCCTCGACGGGGTTCGTTCTGTTCGCCGGGCTGTCGGTCGTGTCGGTTGCGATGTTCGTCATCAACCTCGGGGCGACGATGCTCATCGCGCCGGCGGTGGAAGAGGAAGGAGATGAGGAGGAAGCGCCATCCTTGCAACCGCAGGCTCCGCCGCCTCCCCAGGTGGACATCCACCCCGATATGCGGGTGGGGGAGATCCTGACCCGGTGGCCCCAGACGGTGGAGGTTTTCGTGGCAAACGGATTCGCCTCCCTGGGGAACCCGGAGCACAGGGAACAGGTGAAGCAGATCCCCATTACATTGCGTATGGCGTGCCAGCGGCACAACGTCGAACTTGAGCCGATGGTCGCCCGCCTGATTGCGTCCGCCTCCGGGACACCGGCACCCGAACCGGCGGGGGCAGGGGCAGGGGTTCCGCACGGAACGGCAGCAAGAAAAGGCAAGCTTTCCCGTGGGGAGCCGATCCGTCCGGACAGCGTTCTGGGCGATATCCTCGCCACGTATCCGGAGACGGAGAAGGTGTTCCGGAAATATTACGGGGACGGGTGCTTTTCATGCCCCGGCCAGGCAACCGAGAGCGTCAAGCAGAGCGCGATGATGCACAACGTAAGCGAGAAGGAGATTCTAACCGACCTGAACCGGGCGGCCGGCTTTTAGGCTGGCGGAGGGTGCGATGATCGACCGGATGCAGGAACTGCTCGAGGCGGAGCGGGCGGGGGTACGCTGCCTCGCTGCGATGGCGGACGAGGCCCCGGAGGGGGAGAAGAAGGATTTCCTCGTTTTCCTCCGGAACGACGAGGGGCGATTTTGCGCCGGGCTGACCCGTCTCATCCAGGAGAGGGGAGGGGTCCCCACCGACAGGGTCGGGTCTTTCGCGGAAAAGGTTCTCTCCATCGAGGGAGAGGCCGAGAGGCTGGCGCTCCTCGTCAAGGGGCAGTCGTGGGTCGTCCGCAAGATCGACGAGATCCCGGCCCCGGAGATGACCCCGGACGAAAAGCCGTTTTTCGACGACATGCGCAAGAGCCACGTGGTCAACATCGAGGCGTGCCGGAAGTACCTGCCCCCTGAAAAATAGGCCGGGAAGGTGTCTTCCTTCCCGGCTATTTTCATGCCCAATCTCTAATTTTCCGCCCCGAAATGTTCTTGTGCAAAGGCAACACACCTTTCAACGCTCGTCAGATTCTGCCGTTCCCGCTCTATGAGTCTCAATCGTGGCAACAACCCCGCCCGGTTTGCGATTTGTATATTCAGCCCCGGCCGCGCATTCAGCTCCAGAATCAATGGGCCTTTGTCTTTATCCAGAACGATATCCACACCTTGATATCCCAACCCGGTCAAGAGGTAACACCTTGACGCAAGTTCCAGTATGGTGGACCAACCCGGTATCTTTATCCCTGTAATGAATCTCCCGGTATCCGGGTGGTCTTCGACGATTTTATTGTGCCAAACCGCGGTAAGGGTTGAACCACGGGCAATGTCGATCCCTGTGCCGATGGCGCCCTGGTGCAGGTTGGCCTTGCCGCCCGACATCCGGGTTGGTAAACGAACCATGCCCATCACCGGAACTCCGAGAAAAACGATGATCCGGATGTCGGGAACTCCCTTGTAACTGACCTTCTCGAATACGGGATCGAATTGGACCCGGTATTCAATGATTGCCTTGTCGGGATGGCCGCCCAGACTGTAGGTGCCGCTGAGAATATTCAGGATGTAGTGGTTCAATGCAACCTTGTCCATCAAAGCACCGTCCATTCTGTGGTAGATCTTGGTCGATTTGGAAATCACAAGGATGCCCTCGCCGCCACTTCCCCGGCTTGGTTTTACGACAAAATCCGCATAATTGTGGAGCAATACAGGAAGCTCGCGTAACTGGTATGCCGCCTCAATGACACCATAGAGTTCAGGCACGGCGATCCCCGCTTCTTGTGCCAGTTGCTTCGTCAGCAACTTGTCGTCAACCAGGGGGTAGAGGCGGCGTTGATTATACTTGAGGGTGAATTCCGCATTCCTTCGATTGATTCCCAACAGGCCCAATTTCGCCAGCTGCCTGCCCAGTCCGAAGATCATTTCTTCTCCCTGATCAGTGCCCGGAAGCGGGGCAGTTCCAGGAGCCGATATCCGGTGTAACGACCCAGAAGGAGTGTCCCTGCCAGCAAAACCAGAAGCAACTCGGGAAACGTGAAGATAAGATGCCCCACGTACCGGATCTGCATAACAATGCATGCCAGGGCGGCAACGAGCAGGCTGCCGGTTCCCTGTTGCAACGCCTCTCTCGCACCGCGCTCTTCCCAGACAATCGTCATTCTCTCAATGGTCATGGTCATGATGACCATGGGGAACAATGCCACGGAGAGCCCTTGTTCCAGGCCAAGCTTGTGCGTCAATACGCTCATGACGGCCATCAACAGGATCACGATGATAAGTATTGAGGCCAAGCGGGGTACCAGCAAGAGTTTGAGATGTTCCAGGTAATGTCGTATGCCAAGGCCCAGAGCAACCAAAATGCTGAAAAGCACGACTCCCCACAACAGGTTTGTCTGGCGGAAGGCAAGGGCAATGAGGATCGGCATGAAGGTTCCGAACGTTTTGACCCCGATGATATTGCGGAGAATAACGACCAGGAGGGCACCGATCGGCACCAGCAGGAGAACACTGAAGGCCGCCTGGGCCTGGATGGGCAGGCTGAACAGGGAATAATCGATGAGAAAGGGCGTGACCGTCTTTCCGTAATCGACTGCCCTCTTGATCGCCGCCTCCTGGTCGAGATTGACGGCGATCCGCATTTCCAGTCCCTCACCGCCCTTTATCTGACCCAGCGGCTTTGTCCCCCGCCACCAGGCCATATAGTTGTCCGGAACGCCTGCCTTCCCTGCAGCGAGATCATACGATCGCCACATGCCTTTGTCATAAACCTCAAACCACGGTATTACAGGAACATTCCGATCCTGCTCTGCCAATCGAATCCCCCGAACAAGGCGGGCAGGAATGCCGGCCTGTGCCAAAACCTTTACGGCTGCCTCCGCCCTGGCCGCGATGGATGTCCGGTTTTGCAGAAGCAATGAGACGTTTTCGTCCGGATGTGGTGCATTGAGGCGCTTCATCAGCTCCACGACAAGACCATCCACATCCGCCGACTGTTCACGAATCATTGTAATCAGGGCCTCTGTGGCTTCTAAATAAGGGCCCTTGAATCCGGGGGGTTCTATCGCAGGAGGGCTCTGGGTGGGCATTTTCTTATCTAATTCCGTTCTCCTCATCACCCCCCTGTAGAAAAAGATCTGTTTCCCTTTTGCCTTGTTTATGGACCAGGTTGCCAGCCGGTTCCCGTTTTCGCTTTCGGTAATGGTGTTGAGGCCATACCCCCTTGAAATGAAGTTTTCATACATCACCTTGAAGTGCGTTGAGCTGCCTGGGATATAAAGGGAGACCTTGACCGGTTGTCCTTGTGCCGAAAAGGTGATGCGGCCTTCCACATTCCATCTCACGGCCATGGTCTCCGGGACCAAAGGAAAACCCAGAACCAGAATCTTGTAAAGAAAGAGACCCAGACCCAGCGTGGTAAGACCAAGAACCCAAATGGTGAGAGGAACTCTGCTCACTGCCGGGGCGCATCCTTGCAATTCGATTGAAGTGTGTATTGGGCGGATGGATCAACGACGAATTTGCCTTCCATGAAGCTGCGGCCGACCAACATCCTGTGATCAAACTTGCTGCGATCCACCAGATTTACTTCGACTTTTTTATAATAGTCTCCAAGACAGATCCCGAGAATCACTACCGGCCGCTTTTGAGGGTCCCCCCCCTTGGTCTTGACTGAGGCTGTCCGTAGAAATTTACGCTCCAGTGTCTTTCTTTCGCCATCCGTGGTTTGCACTTCGAAACGCACCCACAGTTGTCCATTGTGATCGAATTCCTTAATGTTACGGGCGTCCAAGGAAGAGTTTTCAGCTCCCGTATCCATTTTTGCATCGAAGAGAAGATTTTCGGGATAGATACGAATCTTTTCAACCCAGCCGGCTACCGGCTTTCCCTGAGACCATGCGTGTGGAATAAACGGAAATGTGCTGAGCAAGGTGGCAATAAATAAAGAGATAACTTTCATGGTGAAGTCATCCCGCTTCCCTCGGTTCCGCCGATACTTCTGATAAAACGCTCGCAAAGCTTTCAAGACCGCCCACTCCTGAACCGGCATCCTGGTGACATCCCTGTGCTTCAGTACAGGTTGAATACGATCTCATATTACATCAAATTCACCAATAATGTGCGGGCGTATGGGGAAGATTCCCACCCTTGCAATGTCAATGGATTCCTTACAAAGCAGGATTATAAATCCAAATAAAGCCTAGGGGGAATTCCCCTGCAGCGAATTGGAGGAACGGGGCAGCACGGGTGCATCGCCTTGCAAACCACGAACGTAAGCCCCGTCCGACTAGTCCTCCGTAGCTGCGTCAGCAGCGAAGGAGGGAGCTGCGGAGCCGGTCCTGTGGTATCCTGATTTTCACATTCCTACGGCAGGAGGGGCGCCATGCACACAGCGAAGTGGAGCGACATCGAGGGGAAGACGGTCAGCGACTCCGGGGCGGAGGGGGTCACCATCCGGGTCCTGATGGGGGAGAACGTGGGCGCGCCGACGTTCACGATGCGCCACTTCGAGATCGCCCCCGGCGGTCGCACCCCGTTCCATTCCCACGCGTGGGAGCACGAGGTCTACGTCCTCTCAGGCAACGGGAAGGTCCGGCATAAAGACAGTGAGCGGGAGATCGGCCCGGGCTCCTTCGTCTACGTCCCCCCGAACGAGGAGCACAACTTCGAAAACAAGGGAGATTCTCCCTTCGCGTTCCTCTGTGTGATTCCGTCCGCGAACCCCTGCCTCAAGTAGGCACCACCTGCCCTCAACGGGGTGACCCGCATCCGGCCGGAGCCGGGACATTCGTGGCCGGCTTCGCTGCCTCCCCCATCCGCAGAGGCATACCGCTGCTCCGGGGGACTTCGTCGGAGGGGGTGCGTGCGGGGGATGGACCTAAGGCTCGCGGGGGATTCCTCTCCGCTACGCTTGCGACCTTTCGCCCGCTCGCTGCCGGTTCCGCTCGCGTACCGGACGCCGGCCACCCCCCGCTGCGCCTTGGGTCCAAGGTACAGGGCGGAGCAGCCGAAGGAGGGGGGCGCAGTGAGGTAGAGCGCAGCCGTGCGGGTGCATCGCACGGCGAGCCACGAACGGAGTCCCCCTCCGAGGCTGCGGAAGCCCGATCAGGATGGGGGGACGGACTTACGCTTGGAGGACTCTCTCCCCGGTCTCCCGTTTCACCCCCACGAGAAGGACGAAAAGGAGAAGGAAGCAGAGGAAGTGGATCGCCAGCACCCCGAAGCGCACCGTGACGATGGGGGCAAGATAGACGAACCGTTCGACCAGGATCCCCAGCAGGATGGAGAAAGACGCGGCGAACACCACGAACGGGTTCGTCTTTGACCTGCCGGGTAAGAGAACGAAGAAGGGGACGAGAAAGTAGAAGGCGAGGATCGAGAGGGAAAGTTCCCGCAGGGGCGACGAGGTTGTCCTCGCCAGGAGATAACTCACCTCCTCCGGGATATTCCCGTACCAGATCACGAGGAACTGGGCGAAAAACAGCCCCACCCACAGAATGCTGAACCCGAAAAGCAGGATGGCAATGTCTTTCAGGTCGGAGCGGCCCGTCGGCCCGTGGGTCGGGGCGGGCCTTCCGTGGAGAAAAGCGTAGAGGATCCCCGACAGGGCGAAGCCCGCGAACAGGGACTCGATGAAGAAATAGCCTCCCATCAGTGTGTTGACCCAGGGATACGCAAGCGACATGACCCAGTCAAATGCCATCAAGGACTGGGAAACGACGAATACGAAGAGATAGATGCCCGCGAACCGTTCCCTCCCCTCTTCGTCCCCGTTGGAAGCGATGGTGAATCTTCTCGCCGCAAGATAGGCGAGCAGCAGCAGGACGAAATTTCTCCCGACGAAAAATCCCTTGTTGAACCAGATCCCCTCCCTGCCGATCCAGGGATAGGAGTCCACGAAGGGCATAAGGAACAGGAAGAGGACCGATACGAACAACAGGAGGGGATGAACCGAGAGCAACTCCCGCTTCACGGAAGCCACCCACTTGGCCTTGATCAGGGTGCACGCCGCAACGGCGGCGATACAGCCCTCGATGACCGCGGCCCAGAACAGGAGCGCCAGGAGGAGCGTGCCGCCGTCGTGGCCTAAGGGGCCGAACTGGGTGAGCGCCACGACTCCCCCTGCGAGGACGAACAGGACGACCTGGCCGCCCGTCATTTCCGGCAGCCTCTTCATTCCGTTTCCCCCGGTTCCACGGTGATCACGAACGCGTTCCCGAACTCCTCCTTCGGGACAAAACCGGAAACGCTTGGAAGACGGGCAAGAAAGAGAAACCCGAAAAACGTCGACAGGGCCCCGAACAGGATCGTGAGGGCGAAAGCGATGATGACAAACGGCGGAAGCGAGATGATCGGCTTCCCCCCGACGATGAGCGGCCAGCTGAGGGACGTAAGGATCGTGAAGGCAAACCCGGTAACCGTGCCGCTCGCGGCGCCCACGAGGGCAAAATTTTTCACCTTCGCCGGTTTCGGCGGCAGGATCTCGTCCACCTCATGGACGTGGAAAGGGGTTTCCACCTGGATTCTTTCTTGTGGAACCCCCTCCCGGGCTAGGTTGCGCAGGGCCGCGAGGAACTCCTCCCTGTCCTGGAATATCATCCGCCTCTCCATTTAGAGGTGCTCCTTGATTTCCGTAATCGACAGCACGGGCAAGGTTTTCAGGAAAACAAGATACGCCGTGAAAAACAGCCCGAAGCTGCCCAGGGTGATCCCCACCTCGACAAAACTGGGGGAGTATGTCCCCCACGCGTAAGGGTCGAAATCCCGGGCAAGAGACGAGACGATGATCACGAACCGCTCCACCCACATCCCCACGTTCACGAAGAGGGAGAGGACGAACAGGTATTTCACGTTGCGCCGCAGGCCCCGCACGAAAAGCGTCAAGGGGATCAAGGAATTGCAGACGACCATGATCCAGAACATCACGGTGTAGTCCCCCAGGGCGCGGTACCGGAACTGCTCCATCTCGAAGGGGTTCCCGCTGTAGGCGGCGAGGCCGAACTCGACGACGTAGGAGTAGCTCACGATGAGGGAGGTAAAGAGGAGGATCTTCGCGATGCTCTCGAAATGGTCGTCGGTGATGTACCGGTCGAGGCCCAGGATCTTGCGCATGGGAACGACGAGGGTGATGACCATCGCCGTGCCGGAGAAGATCGCGCCGGCCACGAAGTAGGGGGCGAAGATGGTGGTGTGCCACCCGGGGATGATGCTCATGGCGAAGTCCCACGAGACGACGGAGTGGACCGACGCCACGAGGGGAGTGGCGAACGCGGCCAGGAACAGGTAGAGCTGGTTGTAGTTCTTCCACTGCCTTCTGGTCCCCGTCCATCCGAGGGAGAGAACGCCGTAAATCCGTTTTGCCAGCCCCTCCTTGTACCTCCGCGCGATGGCGAAGTCGGGGATCAGCCCCACGTAGAAAAAGACGACGCTCACGGTGAGATACGTGCTCACCGCGAAGACGTCCCAGATCAGGGGAGACCGGAAATTCACCCAGAGCATCCGCTGCGTCGGGTAGGGGAAGAGGTAGTAGAACTTCCAGGTCCGGCCGAGGTGGATCAGGGGGAACAGTCCCGCGACGAGCAGCGCGAAAACGGTCATCGCCTCGGCGGGACGGTTGAAGCTGGAGCGGAACCTGGCGCGGAACAGGAACAGGACCGCCGAGATCAGCGTCCCCGAGTGGGCGATGCCGACCCAGAAGACGAAATTCGTGATGTAGACCCCCCATCCCACGGGATTCATGAGGCCCGATACCCCCATGCCGGTCGTCATCTGGTAGCCCCATAATCCGAGGAGCGTGAGAAAGAGGGTGGCGGAGCATCCGAGGGCCGCAAGATACCCGATCCCCGGCCTCTTCATCGCGGCGAGGACGTCCTGCTCCACCTGGGCCAGTTTGTCGGGTTTATCCATGGCTCTTCTTCCCTGGACCGCCTTTCGCTCCAGTCAGATAGTACACGGAAGGATCCGTTCCCAGGCCCTCGAAAACCCGGTAAGCCCTCCCGGAGTGCGCCAACCGGTAAACCCGCGACTCCGGATCGAGGAGGTTGCCGAAGGTGATGGCGCCCGTGGGACAACTCTGCGCGCATGCGGTCGTTACCTCCCCCGACCGGACCGAACGGGACCCGTCCTTCGCCTTGTCCCTGGCGGCACGGATCCGCTGAATGCAGAAGGTGCACTTCTCCATGACCCCCGCCCCCCGGGCCTGCAGTTCGGGGTTCAGCATTCGGTTCAATGGCTTCTCCCACCGGTGCCAGAACCAGTTGAACCGCCTTACTTTGTAGGGGCAGTTGTTCGAGCAATACCTCGTCCCCACGCACCGGTTGTACACCTGGACGTTCAACCCCTCGGGGTTGTGATAGGCGGCGTACACGGGGCACACCGTCTCGCAAGGCGCGGAATGGCACTGCTGGCAGAGCATGGGGAGGAACTCGACGTCTCCCGCCTCCCCGTAGAAGGGTTCGATCCGAAGCCACGACATCTCCCGGCCCTTCAGGTGGTCTTTCTTCCCGACGACGGGGACGTTGTTCTCGATGTAGCAGGCCGCGACGCAGGCGGAGCATCCGTTGCACAACGCAAGATCGATCGCCATCGCCCACTTGTACTCCTTGTGCACGTGCTCCGGGTAGAGGCTCTCCCTTCCGTGGTGTTGTCCTTCGTCCCCGTGGACGGGATCGGGGATAAGCCCCCGCCCCCGCTGGGAAGGGGAGCCGGAGAGGATGGGGATGGCCGCCATCTTTCCGGTTCTTCCTATGGTGACCTTCTCGATGTACTCGATTGTCCCTCCCATCCTTTTCTCCGTTCGAAGGGGAGGAGATCCCACGAAGTCGCGGCAGGCCACGAAGACCCCTGCAGGGAGGCCCGGCTGAACCTTCACCGGGAGAACTAGCGACCAGCCGGAGGAGGAGACGGTTACCTCCTCCCTCTCCTTAAGGCCCGTCTCCGGCGAAACCGAGAGCCAGCGCCCGTAGGAGATGGTGGTAAGGGGGTCGGGGATCTCGGAGAGGAGCGGCAGTCCCCGGCTCCGCCCGTCGAAGGTCCTAAGAGACGGGGCCAGCACGAGGACGGGCTCGCCCGGTTTCCCCCCTGTCTGCGCCCCCTTGAGAAGGGAGACCGCCTTTTCCCCGTCGAGGGAGACCCGTTTCGCGGGGAGGGATTTCTCGAAATAGCCCTTCTCTAGAAACGCGCTTCTCCCGCTTTCCCCGAACCGTTTCCTCCACGCGTCGAACAGGAAGTCCCGGTATTCCGACGCCGTCCCTTCCCCGGCACTCCCGTGGAGGAGACGGAGCAGCATGTCTCCTTCGGAGAGCGTGTCGTGAAGGGGTTTCAGCACGGGCTTCTGAAGGGAGACGATCCCCCGCCTCGGCTCGACGTCCCCCCACGACTCGAGGGAGTGGGAGAGGGGGAGGAAAAGGTCTACCTCCTGCGTCGTCTCGTCCGGGAGATCGCCGATCCCTACCGACAGCTTCGCTTTTTTAAGATTCTCCCTGAACCCAACCTCTTTCGGCAGGGAAAAGACGGGGTTCGTCCGCGACAGGAACAGGACCCCGACCTCTCCCCCGCCCAGCCGGGCGGTGAGATCTTCCATGTCCCGAGAGGTCCCTGTACTTTCGTAGTTCTCCCTCCCCCCGAAATCGACCAGGCCGGGGACTGCCCCCGTGACCCACTGGATCACGCAGGCCGCGCCCGCCACCTCGAGGCCTCCCGGGTGGGATGTGGAAACTCCTCCGGCGATCACCAGGGGGCGCTTCGCGTGCGCGATGCGGTCGCCGACCTCTTTCAACGTACCGGCGGGGATCCCCGTGGCCTCCGAGGCGCGCTCGACGGACATCCGGGGGAGGGCTTCGGAAATCCCCGGGGGAAACCCGTTCCTGCGGGGCCCTTTTTCCATCAAATGCCGGAGTAAGAACGAGAGGAAAACCGCTTCCTGCCACGGGCGGACCACGATTCTCCTGTCGGCGTTCGCACCGGTCAGCGACAGATGGGGCTCCACGTGGTACCACCGGAACCCCTCCTTGTCCCTTGCCCGGGACAGCTGTCGGGTGTAGGAAACGGGGCTTACGTGCGTCTCGAGAATATCCGCCCCGACCGTCAGGAGAAAATCGGCATTCTCGATCCGGTAGCGGGGAACGTCGCGCTCCCCGAAGAGCAGGCCGTTCGCCTCTTTTACCGCGGA
>Ga0209536_100015465_pt1 | contig 10897 bp, 9 predicted proteins | sample DeeMarSeWOR28_12_FD_187461 | JGI IMG/M metagenome (GOLD analysis project Ga0209536, IMG submission 187461) | Marine sediment microbial communities from White Oak River estuary, North Carolina - WOR-2-8_12 (SPAdes) (version 2) | ecosystem: Environmental > Aquatic > Marine > Intertidal zone >... | reverse complement strand
TAGCCAGGCTTAAAAAGCAGGGCAGAATGACGGACATAGTGTCCCGTGGAGGAGCTTTTCTTATCGGCTGGATGCTCCACAATGAAAAGGAGAATCCCTTGTATCAATACTATGACCGCCTACTGGGCTTGGCTTTTGAATATGATTTCACTTTGAGTCTGGGTGATGGCTTGCGTCCAGGCTGTCTAGCTGATGCCACTGACAGGGCTCAAATCGAAGAACTAATTATCCTGGGCGAATTGGTAGATTGCTCTAGAGAGGCTGGCGTTCAAGCAATGATAGAAGGTCCCGGGCATTTGCCATTGAACCAAATCGCCACCAATGTCCAATTAGAAAAAAGTCTGTGTCGAGGTGCACCTTTCTATGTCCTCGGGCCTCTGGTGACTGACATAGGGGCTGGCTATGACCATATTACCGCCGCTATCGGTGGAGCAGTTGCCGCTGCTGCTGGCGCGGACTTTTTGTGCTATGTTACGCCTACCGAACACCTTTCCCTACCCAATATAGAGGATGTTAAAGAAGGAGTAATCGCCTCCCGTATAGCTGCTCACGCTGGCGATATTGTAAAGGGGGTCAGAGGTGCCAAAGATTGGGATGAACAAATATCCAGAGCGCGCAAAGCCCTTGATTGGGAAAAACAGGCTAAGCTATCGCTAGACCCAGAACTTTCGCAGCAGATCCATGGTAAAATTCCTGCCGGCGGAGCAACGTGTAGTATGTGTGGCAAATATTGCGCTATGGCAATAGTAGAAAAATATCTGGGTATATCAGCAAGTAGATGCTAACTGATACTGCTGCGCTCAGCCCATCCTGAGCGACACCTTACTTTTCTCCCTACATTGCGTTCAATATCGGAGCGGCAGTAGGTGAACAGCACGAAGCGAATATTAGAATGCAGGCAGAAATAATTCCCGTCGGTACAGAGATATTGCTGGGCAATATAGTAGACACTGATTCTTCATTTTTAGCCAATCAGTTGCCTTTGTTAGGAATTGACTTATACTACATTTCCACGGTAGGCGACAACCAGAAGAGACTGATTGATACTCTGAGACAAGCCTGGAAGAGGGCAGACCTTATTATCACTACAGGTGGACTGGGACCTACTCAGGATGATATCACCCGAGAGGCTATTGGCGAACTAGTGGGTGAGGAACCGACGGTTGACGATAAGTTATGGCAAGAATTGCAGGACTTACTTCGCCGATACCTTGGAGAAATACCAGAGAGCAATATGAAACAGGCAACCACTATTCCTTCGGCTAAAATTATTCACAATCGTATGGGCACAGCGCCTGGTTGGTGGATTGAGAAGGAAAACCACATAATCATAGCCTTACCGGGACCACCCGAAGAGATGAAGCTAATGTGGCAGGAAAGCATTCTACCCCTACTTAAACAAAGACTAACAGGAGAAATCATCTTATCCAGGATAATTAAGACTTTCCGGCTATCCGAAGCCAAGGTGGATGAACTGGTAGCCCATATTTCCAAACTGTCCAATCCTACTCTGGCTACTTATATCAAGCCGGATGGTGTTTACCTACGTATCACAGCCAAAGCCAGAGAAAAAGCAGAAGCTAAACGCCTAATTGTTCAGAGCGAAGAACAAATTCGTGCAGTCCTTTCTTCTAATATTTGGGGAGTCGACGAGGATACACTGGATTCTGTTATTGGGAAGATGCTCAGAACCCAAAACTTGAGTTTGGCAACTATGGAATCTTGCACTGAAGGGCTTCTCTGCAGTACTATTGCAGGCGGCCGGGAAAGCCGTACTTATTTCAAGGGGGGATTACTGGCTTGTTCTGACGAAGCGAAAACGAATTGCGGTGTTGATGTTTCCATTATAGAGCGATTCGGCAAAGAAAGCCCCCAGCTAGCTGCGGCAATGGCTGAGACTGCCCGTAGGAATTTGAAAACCGATATCGGCATGGGCGTTGGGGGTATTATTGATCCCGATAAAAACTCAGGTGATGCATTCATAGGCTTGAGTAACGAGACGTTTAAACAAACCTTCACCCATAAGCTCCGCGGAAATCGCTCCCGAATGAAACAACGGGCAGTTTATGCTGCTCTTTTTGACTTACGAAGAGTATTACTCGAGGGGGTCTAATGCATTTAATTATAGATGGCTACTCCAGCAACCAAAAAATTCTCCAAGATGAAGATTTCCTCCGGAAATGTTTAGAAACTTACCCTGCCAGGATTGGGATGACAAGGATTTCACCGCCACATGTAATTAAATATGTGGGACCCATATTAGAGGACTGGGGAATATCGGGATTTGTTTTTATAGCTGAAAGTCATATTGCCATCCATACCTTTGTTGAGAAGAATTATATTAACATAGACGTTTTCTCTTGTAAGGATTTTAATACCGAGAAAGCAATAGAAGATTTCCAAGAGGGATTCCAACTGGTCAAATTACGAACCTGCCTGATCGATAGAGACTGGCCTAAATCAGAACTAAGCGCTAAGAGTACCGAATGTTCGACTGATCACCGAAGTTTGTTATGAGTGACCGCGATCGAAAACTTGAACCATTTGTTATTAAGCATGAGGGGATGTTCCTGCCACAGAGATCCTTTGCCGGATTAGCCTCACCCTATTCAAGTTTACAGCAAGCCAAGACAGTGATTCTTCCTGTCCCTTACGATGGCACCAGTGAATGGCGAAGCGGGTCTCGCCACGGTCCGCAAGCTATCATCGACGCCTCTCAATATCTAGAGCTTTACGACTTGGAGTTGGATCGAGAGATATATAAGGTCGGTATTTCTACCATGCCTGAGGTAGAACCCCTGTTAGGCAGCCCACAGGACATGATTAACAGAGTTTATCAAGTGATTAAAGACCTAATACAGAACGGAAAATTTGTGGTGTTGCTTGGGGGAGAACACTCACTTTCTTTAGGAGCCGTTCGAGCTTTCAAGGAAACATTCCCTGAACTTTCTGTGCTGCAACTGGACGCACATGCCGACCTTCGAGATGAGTATCTGGGGACTAAATATAGTCAGGCTTGTGTTATGCGTCGTATCTTCGAGCTCTGCCCTATCTCTCAGGTAGGAGTACGCAGCCTTAGCTGGGAAGAAAAACAATTCTTAACACAACAGAAGCTAACCCCATTCTACATGTCTGATTTAGCATCAAAACAAACTTCCATAAAAGAAATAGTGGACTCACTTAGTAAAGATGTTTATATCACCATAGATGTAGATGTTCTCGACCCTTCTATCATGCCAGCAGTGGGTACACCCGAGCCCGATGGCATATCATGGCGGCAGGCACTTGACATAATAGAATCGGTTGCCCTTCACAAGCACGTGGTCGGTTTTGATTTAATGGAATTTTGCCCGATAGAGGGACCAAGTTCCTGCGCTTTTCTATTGGCTAAATTAGCCTATAAGCTTATCGGCTGTACAGTGCCGTAGGAACGCCGATGACCGGTTATGCTGGTCATGAAAATCATTGAAATAATTGTTCGAGGATAATTCGGTATCTAAAGTGAGCCGCCAGGGAATCGAACCCTGAACCTGCTGATTAAGAGTCAGCTGCTCTGCCAATTGAGCTAGCGGCCCATGCCGGCTTGGGCATAAATCCCTTTCACCATTCTCCCTTGTAAACCCCGCAAGAAACGGCTATCAGTATTGGGTATGATGCCTATACTAGTACGCCCCAGCCTCTCACTTACTATTTTAGGGTGTACGCCGCCTTTTGGCAAGGATATGTTTAGGAACCAGAGTTATCCCATAGTATTAGGGTCAGATCATAAGTAACAAATTTCATTTTGTTGCTTTATGACCAACCATGCCTACATCTGTACCTTTTCTAAGAGGAAGACTGAAGAAAAAGGTTGAACCTTTACCTTTTCTGGACTCCACCCAGATTTCACCACCATGAGCTTCCACCAACCTCCGGCAGACCATCAAGCCAAGCCCAGCCCCTCTGGCTTGGTCCGGTCTACTATTCTCCAGACGCTGGAATGAGCCGAAGATTCTGGCCTGCTCGCTTGAGGATAAACCTTTACCACTGTCACTGACACCTATGACCAAACGATCCGGCTCCGCATTGACTAGAATTTTTATCTGTTTGCCCAATGGAGAATACTTGACGGCGTTGTCCAGTAAGTTATAAAGGATACGTTCAATCCTCAAGGGATCACCGTTTATTGATGGTAATTTATCGGGTATAGAGGTAACGAATCGGTTTGTGGCACCTTGTCGCTTTATCTTCATTAATGTTTCTCTAATCAAACCTCTGACGTCAACCATTTCCGAATAAAGGGATAGTTGTTGAGCCTGAGCTCGTGAAAGTTCAAGCAGGTTTTCTATCAGATGAGAGAGAGACTCGCTTTCCAAAAGGGCGTCCTTGAGGAGTTGCTGTACTTCACTTGGAGACAAGCGGTCCCATTCGATTAGTAAAGTACTCAAGCAGCCACCAATTACAGTTAATGGTGTTCTCAATTCGTGGGACACAAGTCCAATAAACTCATCCTTAAGCTGGTCGATTTTTTTACGTTCAGTGATATCTACAAAGGAAGCCATCATACAGAAGGGATTGCCATCAGCATCGGTAACCAGGTTTGCTAAGACCTGTACATCAAAAGTGGACCCATCACTCCGCCTGGCCTGGCCTTCATCTTGCCAAATACCTTCCTCTAAAACTGTCTTCAACACCACACCAAACCTCCTTTTATCTGCAAAGAAGTTAATAGCAGGTTTACCAACCACATCTTCTTCTCGTTCGTAATCCCACATACTGAGACAGGCGGGATTTATGTAAGTCACAATTCCATCCAGGTCTGTAATGGCTATTCCACTAGCAGCTGAACTAACAGCAAAGTCTTTGACTCTGAGTTCATTTTCTATGCTTTTCCGCTCGGTAATATCCTGTACAGTGCCAAAACCACCTTTAAGTTCACCCTTCGAATCGAACTCCAGCTCAGCCCTCTCGCGGACCCACTTTACATCGTTGCCCACAACAATGCGATGCTCTATATCATATGGCTCACCCCCGAGGGCTGCTATCCATCTACGGTTAACAAATTCACGGTCCTCTGGATGAACACTTGAGAGGAAGGTTTCGTAGGTCATTGGTGTATCCCACGGAATGCCGAAAATTCGATGGGTCTCGTCAGACCAAAGAAGCTGATCACTCCGAACATCTAAACGCCAACTTCCGGTATGGGCTACAGCCTGAGCACGGTTCAGGTCTTGTTCATTGTCTCTCAATGCCTCTTCCATCTGCTTGCGGTCGGTGATGTCACGAAATACCTCAAGCTTGGAAACGCTGCCGTCAAAATTTTTTAAGGGGGTGTCCATAAGGTCATATATTCTACCGGTCTTTTCCGAATACCATTCCCAACGTATAGTCTTACCTTCATAAAGGACAGCCTCGTTTTTACACCACGGGCATACTCCTTCCCTGTCGTTCAAATATCGGTAACACTTGAGTCCGTTAACAGTTCCGAATTGAGCTTCAAGCGCCGGATTTACATACTCAATGTCATATTGTTCATTTATTATGCATATAGCGTCACCCATTGAATTCAGTATATTGAGTAGCCGATCTCTCTCCGTCACGGCTGCTGCCTTTTTTGTTGGTGAATCTGACGTTTTGAAAGATGATTCTTTATGCTTCTCTTTGTCACTTCTTCTTACGTTGGCCATTAACGTATTCCTTACATGGACATATTAATCATGTAAACTGTTCATATTCTAGTGCTGTCTTGCTTGTCAGTCAACAAGATGCCTAAAACTGCTTTGACATCGTTAACATTTACCTATATGATTTGCATTAAATAGGCAACCAAACTATCACATCATGAATAAGTTCCAGGTGCTGGTAGTCGATGATGAGCAGCGTATTCTTAACTTTCTCACCTCGAAGCTAAAGGCTACAGGCTACGAGACCTTAACAGCCAGCAATGGCGTAGAAGCTTTAGAGCAAGTACAGGCACAGGAGCCAGATCTGGTAGTGCTTGATATCTTGATGCCTAAAAAGGATGGATTTGAGACGTTAAAAGAGCTCCGTACATTTTCCCCGGTACCGGTTATCATTCTCAGCGCTAAGGGAACCAATGCCGATAAAGTGAAGGGGCTCAGTCTTGGCGCCGATGACTACCTAGCTAAGCCTTTCAGTCCCGATGAACTGATAGCACGGATTGAAGCGGTGAGGCGTCGTCTATTACCAGATAGTAAACGGAAAATCCGCGACCAGCTTTCTGTTGGTGATCTAATCATTGATTTCAAAAAGCGTCTTGTTATTATACGGGGGGAAGAAATTCGCTTAACCCGCATTGAGTGGCTTCTGCTCAGTGAACTTGCCCATAACGCGGGAAGCCTTATGCTGTACAGTGACCTTCTTACCCGAATCTGGGGGCCTGAGTATCGGGACGATATACAAATACTGCGCACATGGATTAGCCGGCTAAGAGAAAAGATAGAGAGTGAACCCGACAATCCTAAATTCATTCGTACAATACCCAAGACAGGCTATATCATGGATCTGCAATCTACATGAAAGTGCTTACCAGCCGAGTCCTGCAATAATCCTCCAAATGTCATAGTTTTGTAACTTTTTCCGCCCACATTTTATGACTTTTCCATTGCCTGCTCTATAGAATATATCTGCCGAAGTACTCCTAGTGTAACAACAATTTCGGAGGGAGATAACACATGCTTGCAGGGAAACGCATCGCAATTCTGGCTGAGGATAATTTTGAGGACTCCGAGCTTATGGAACCTTTACGAGCAATGAAAGATGCCGGTGCCAGAGTGTTAATTGTGGGCAGTGGCTCGAAGAAAATCTACAAGGGAAAGAGGAACCTGGCCGAGGTAAAAGTAGATACACCCGCCGATAAGGTTAAAGCCAGTCAGTTTGATGCCATAATTATCCCAGGTGGTTATGCTCCTGACAAGATGCGCTTGCACCAGTCAATGGTCGAGCTGATAAGAAAGGCACACGCTGAGGACAAAATAATAGCTGCAATCTGTCACGGTCCCCAGCTTCTGATCTCAGCCGACATAGTGAAAGGGCGCCGCGTAACTTCGTGGCCTTCGATAGCTGTAGATCTGCAAAATGCCGGCGCTATCTGGATTAATGAACCTACGGTTAGGGATGGCAATATCATTACGGCGCGTAAACCTGCTGATTTGCCGAAATTCAACAAGACAATAATTGAGGCTTTAGTCTGAGCCGGGATATATAATAAGGAGTGAACTAAATACCGGGAACAAAAATTAAAACCTGAGCTGTATCAGGCTAGTTATGCAAGAGGATCAAAAGGAGGTTAAAATATACAAAAAGATTCTAGTTCCACTAGATGGGTCAGATTTGGCAGAGTGTGTCCTTCCCCATGTGGAATCCATTGCCAGGGGATGTGGAGTACAAGAAGTTATTTTTCTTCGCGTGGTTGAACCTTTTCAACAGATCTGTGACTTTGAAGGTTGTGTTAGCCAAGAAACTATGAATAGCATCGATGTAGATAGTAAAGCGGCTGCAGAGAGCTACTTGAGTCAACTAACTAAAAGAACCAAATATGGCGGAGTATCTGTCAAGTCAGAGGTGATATCAGGTATACCTGAGGAAAGCATCGCTGACTATGCTGCCAAATATTCAATAGGTCTCATTACCATTTCCACTCACGGGCGCTCTGGTATAAGTCGCTGGAGCTGGGGTAATGTTGCTGACCGGGTTCTTCGCTCTACCTGTGTGCCCATCCTGATGGTAAGAGCGCCCGGTTGTGTACCAGGGATAGCTGATTAAGCAAGCATAGAATCAATTGAAATAGATGGAGGTGAAAGATGTATAAAAAAATTCTGGTTCCATTAGATGGCTCTAAATTGGCGGAGTGTGCAATTCCCCATGTAGAAGAGTTAGTAAAAGGTTGTGACACAGAAGAGGTTATTCTCGTCAGTGTTACTGAACGCGTCCAGGGTTATAGAGCGGTTGAGGGCTTAAGCGAGCCAGCCATAGGCTCAGGGGGTGGCTGGACGGGCTCTAGCCAATCATCCGTTCAACGACTTGTACCGGAAGCATTCGGCAAGAAAGAACAGCAGGCACAGAGGTATCTTGACAGAATAGCCAAAGGAATGGCAGCCAAGGGAATCAATGTAAGTACAGAGGTGCTTCTTTGGAAACCTGCTGAGGCAATAGTTGGCTACGCTAAACAATTTGGATGTGACCTGATTGTAATGGCGAGCCACGGTCGCTCGGGGCCAAGCCGGTGGGCCCATGGTAGTGTTGCTGATAAAGTACTCAGAGGTAGTTGCATTCCCGTGTTAATGGTTAAGGCACCCGGATGTGTACCAAACATCTAAGTAGATGAAGCATTACAGTCGAGCGATATTTTTCCAGGCTGGCTAAGTTCATCCTTGAAAGTATAGAGAAAGGAGGTATGCGATGTCTTATTTACCATATATTTACAAGGAATTTCAGCAACAATTTCCTGAGATATCCAAAGCTTATGACGAGTTAGCTCTTAAATGTCATGACTGGGGTCCACTAGATGCAAAGACAAGGCGGTTGATAAAGCTAGGTATTGCAATTGGTCTCAGTTCAGAAGGGGGAGTAAGGTCACATGCCCGACGCGCGCTTGCAGAAGGAACAACAGTGGACGAACTTCGCCATGCTGTACTTCTGGCATTTACCACAGTCGGTTTTCCCACTATGATTGCTGCTATGAAATGGGTGGATGAGGTTATTCAGAAGCACGGGTAAAACATGTATAGGGTATAGAAGTGATCAATATCGATTGATTTGAATTTTATAATTGATGGAGAAACCGGACAAGGAGTACAGTCCGTAGGATTCCTACTGTCTAGGGTCTTTGCTCATGGCTGCGAAATATTTTTGAGGAGGCTGTAATATGCCAACAGTAAGAGCCTTTTTCACCAATATGTCGGCACCCATGCCTCTGGGAAGGAAGCTTAAACTAGTATTCCGCAATAACTTATTCAAGATATGGCGAAGGCAGAACTGTTGTGGCCATCCGGGAGAACCAGGATGTTGTGAAGGGTCGTCAGATAAGCCTCACTCGCATGGGTAAAAGGACATCAGAGGCGGGAATATAGTCCCAGATCCCTACGCATACTCCCAAACTACAGTGTATAATATGCTGCCCTACCGGCAGTGAATTATTTTATGGAAAGAAAAAATCTAATTTAGGTCGGAGATGATCTGTTTTACCTGAAAGGAGAGTAATGGGAACCAAGAAGTACGAAGTACCATTTAACAAGCTTCGCTGGGAATGCGACCCCAAAATATTCAAGTTTAAATGTACCAAGGACTTAGCTCCGCTTCGGGAGTTTGTCGGTCAGAAGCGAGCAACTCGCGCGGTAGAATTCGGTATAAACATGGCTAATGCCGGATATAACATCTATGTCGCCGGGCTCACCGGAACAGGAAAAACAAGCATGGTGAAAACCTATATCGAGCGGGTTATCAAGGACCAAGAGACTCGAGGTGAGACGTCCCAGTTGGACGACTGGTGCTATCTCTATAATTTCAAGGAACCCGATAGTCCTCAAATAATCAGCTTGCCCCAGGGTAACGGTAAGTCATTCCATTCGGCTATGGCTTCGCTGCTTAATAAAATCCGCCAAGGGCTCGGAGAAGCTTTCTCGAGTGAGGAGTACAAAGGCCAGAGACAAAAACTGGTGGAAAAAGTACAGGCTGAGCAGCAGAAAATACTTGAGGAGATATCTGGTGAGGCTCGTCGTCAGGGCTTTACCTTCCAAATGACTCCCTCAGGGCCGGCTTTGATTCCTATGAAAGAGGACCGGCCTATGCAGGAACAAGAATACCTTGCTCTCGACGAACGTACAAGGAAACAACTCAGTTCCAGGCAAGCTAAATTACTTAAAAAACTGAAACCAAACTTCGAAACTGCCAGCAGTGTACAAACGAAGGCTGTGGATAGATTGAAGAAATTGGACAAAGACATCGGAGAGTACACCGTCTCCGATTCATTCGGTTCACTATTTAAGCAATATTCTGATTGGCGCAAGATAGCTCAATATCTTCAGGACCTCAAATCTTACATACTCGACAACCTTGAACTCTTCAAGGGGACTGAAGAGCCCGTAAATCCAATGTTCGGAGCTCCGCTGAGTCAGGTTGTCGGAGGAAGAGATCCTTTCCTTCCTTTCCAGGTGAATGTCTTTGTTGATAACAGCGATGCCAAAGGGCCACCTGTCATTGTTGAGAATAATCCCAATTTCGGCAACATGTTCGGCAAGATCGAGCGGCGGTTCCTGTTGGGCGGTTACCTGAGCGATCATACAATGCTAAAGGCGGGCGCTCTCAACAAAGCTAATGGTGGCTATGTTTTAATAAGTATAAATGATGTGCTGATGAACCCCGGTGTCTGGCCAGCACTTAAGAGGGCGATTAGAAACAAAGAAGTCCGAATAGAAGATCCTTTCGAGCAGTACGGGTTCATCGCGCCCCAAGGATTGCGTCCGGAACCCATGCCGATAAAGATAAAGGTGATACTCACCGGTGATCCTATGCTTTACCAGTTACTGTCCATTTATGATGAAGATTTCTGGGAGATCTTCAAGGTCAAAGCTGACTTTGATTCCGAGATTGAAAAAACCAAAGAGAACATGATGGCTTATGCCGCCTTTCTTTCCGGCTGCTGTGATGAGTGTGAAGCCAAGCATTTTGATCCCAGCGGTGTCGCCAAGATTATCGAGTATTCTGCCAGAATGGTGGCTGACCAAGAGCGACTGTCCTCCAGATTCGCTCAGATCAAAGACTGGATCCAGGAAGCTAGTTATTGGACTATCAAGGATAATGCTAAATATATCTCGGCACATCATGTACAGAAAGCTATGGATGAGCGGCTGTTCAGGCATAACCTTATTGATGAACGAATTCGAGACTTAATAAATCG
>Ga0209536_100015464_pt1 | contig 10897 bp, 10 predicted proteins | sample DeeMarSeWOR28_12_FD_187461 | JGI IMG/M metagenome (GOLD analysis project Ga0209536, IMG submission 187461) | Marine sediment microbial communities from White Oak River estuary, North Carolina - WOR-2-8_12 (SPAdes) (version 2) | ecosystem: Environmental > Aquatic > Marine > Intertidal zone >... | reverse complement strand
CTTCGAAGATGTTCTCTTTAACGCGCTCTAATTTGCTCACACAGCTTCCCGACCTCAACGAAATCATCCGGCGGCTTACCGTAAATCGTGACCGTTATTCATTCAATCGGAACATATTTTTGGCAACTGCTATAAGTACTTGATTTGTTTATTCACCAAGCATTTTTTTCTTCAATTTGGCATCCGCCGGTTTTTCACCCAGCCATATTGAAAATACAGCCCTTTTGAAATCAAGTCCTTTAATCGTCCCTTTCAATTCTCCCTTGATATAAACACTGACGCCCTTGTCTGGAACATAGATGATATCATAGATATCATTTTTTTTGGCTTCCTGGAAAAAAAAAGAGTTGAATGTGTCGATCTCCGTTTTAATAGGTGCAATATTTCCCCCGGTTCCATTTATAAACCCTTCATTCCAGGCATCCACCAGCTTCTTGCTGGAAACTTCACTGTAAACAAAGTGCATTCGGATGGCCATGGGTGTATCCGCATCCATAATCTTTTGGGGGTCTGTTTGCTTCTCTTTTAAATAAAGACCTGCTGCATAAACTTTTATAAAAAGTTTTTTGCGGAAATCGGCGCCATTTAAAACCAATTCATCCATGCCGGCCGTCAGGGTGTCGGGAAGGATTACGTTGCCAACCTGCTTTGCAACCGCCATAGGGGACATCATAAAAACAACCAAAACCATCGCGAGCAGTTTTTTCATTTTACGTCTCCTTTCAGATACTTGAGAAGTCATGGAGTATTATTGTAACTTTATATATCAGCCTCCGGCTCCTATAGCCTATGCCTCGGAGAGCGGAATGGATATTTTTTTTAAAAAGCGTGTACTGTTTGAGCGGTTTGGGGATCGTTATTGTTGGGTCGTAACTGAAAGTGAAGACCAAAGAAAGAACAGATGAATTCCGAAACATTTTAACAGTAAAAATATGGTTTTTCAAAGTTGAACCATTGTTTATATATTGGAATCTGTTCTTTCTTTACGATCCTTTAACCGCGAGTTTACACGGTTCTTAAAAAAACATTATCCATGGAGCGAACCGAAGAATAAAAACACGACGTCCCCTGAGATAATTACGGGAAAAGGAATACCTTATACTTTAAGCGTACCGACAATATCCGAAATGTCAGAAATATTTCGCTCAATCAGAAACGTTTCGATGCCATCGATAATGTCTGTGGTTGCGCACGGATTAATAAAATTGGCGGTTCCAACCTGAACCGCCACAGCGCCTGCAATCAAAAACTCCAGGGCATCTTCAGCGGTCATTATGCCGCCGATACCAATCACCGGAACGTTGACGGTTTGCGCCACCTGCCAGACCATGCGCAACGCCACCGGCTTTATGGCCGGTCCTGAAAGCCCGCCGGTGATATTGGCGATCTTTGGACGTCGGGTTTCAATATCGATAACCATCCCGGTAATGGTATTGATCAATGAAATGGAATCCGCGCCTTCTGCTTCCACGCTTTTTGCAATTTCCGTTATATCGGTGACATTGGGGGAAAGCTTGACCATCAGTGGTTTGGTGGTTTTTTTTCTAATTATTCCAACAACTTCGGCAGCAGATTTCGGATAAGCACCAAAGGCAATTCCACCGGATTTGACATTGGGACATGAAATGTTTACTTCGATGCCCGAAACAGTATCAAAATCTTCCAGGCGAGCGGCCAGTTCGGCATATTCTTCCGTACTTTTACCATAAATGTTTACAAATACCGGCGTATCAAGACGTCTTAAAAATGGTAATTTCTCTTTTACAAATTTTGCCAACCCGACGTTTTCAAGACCAATGGCGTTCAACATGCCGCATGGGGTTTCAACGATCCTCGGTGGTGGGTTCCCGCTGGAGGGTTCAAGGGATAATCCTTTTACAACAATCGCTCCCAGTCGGTTTAAATCGACAAGTTCTTCAAACTCGCTGGCATATCCGAAAGTACCGGATGCCGTCATCACCGGATTTTTAATTTCAATCCCCCCGATATCAACACACATCTGAGGCTTTTTATTATTCATACCCACATCCATTGATTTGAGGAGTTTTATGGTTCGCGAGTTTGCTCCCCGCTTCAGCATCAAATCTGTTTTTTTATAAATTAAATATTGATAGATAGCAAGGATCTGTTTTATTAAACATTCAGCCTTTAATAAGATCTATCTAAAAATCAAACCCGAGGTAATATCCATGAAACAAATCCTTGCCATAATCGGTTCGCCGCGAAAACTCGGTAATTGCGAAATCATGGCCAAAGAAATCAGCCATCAATTATCCGTTCCCCATGAGCTGAATCTTTTACGGCTTCAGGATTTCAAAATTCTTCCTTGCAGGGGGTGTTACCATTGCCTCTTTAAAACCGAACGCTGTGTTCTGGAAGATGATTTAAATACCGTGATTCAGGCCATGGTGAATGCCGATGCCTACATTGTATCAGCACCGACTTATTTTCTGGGGATCAATGCATCCATTAAAACATTTCTCGATAGAGGAATTTCTTTTTACGCTTATATTGAACATCTGTGGAGCAAACCTGCAGTTGGTGTGGCCATAGCCGGCATTGAAGGAAAAGAAGGATACAGCCGGTTGGTCATTCAAAGTTTTTTAAAGATGATCTTTGCAGATGATAAAAACACCAAAGTGGTTTATGGTGCTTTACCTGGTGAGATTTTTTTGAGCAAAGAGAACAAACAGACAGCCGTTGAACTGGCGTCAGCCCTTTTTGGCCCCAGGGTCCAAAATCGAGGCCCTTGCTGCCCTCAGTGCGGAGGGGACACGTTCCGATTTTTAGATAACAGCCGCATACGATGCATGCTTTGCAGCAATTCCGGTATCATAAACGTACAATCAGGAGCTCCGACATTCGAAATCACCAAAAGCCACCATGATTTTTTCTCCAGCAAAGAAGATGCACTCAAACACAAGGAATGGTTGCTGGGAATGAAATCCCGTTTTATGGCACACAAAAAAGCCCTTAAAGAGATTACCTATCCATATCTAAAGCAGGGAAACTGGATCAAACCCTCAGCCTAATTATACCCAGGCACAATTAGGGAGGGGTCAGGAGTCAGTATTCAGTGGTCAGAAAGTAAGTTTCGCTTAATGAAACAAGGTGGGTGAGAAGCATTCAGATAATCTGATTTTTAAGCGGGTCATTGTCTGAGTGTGTTAGAGAGCGTTAAGAAAGAAGAGTGCCATAGCATCGTTCACCGTTAATTGTGTTAAATTGCATGCCCGGAAAAGAAATTTATCAGAAGACCTTAACGTGTTCTTTCTTTACGCCCTCTTACATACGAGTTTGAGGCGTTAAAAATCAGATTATCTGAATGCGGCAATTCGTATCAATCAATTAAATTGATACGATTATTTGGATATTTTTTCGGCCAACTCCGCGAATGCCCGGGTCACCGGGGCGTCCGAATATTTTTCCTGAAAAGAAATACCGTTGTCACCACAAAACACGACGTTCGGATCAAATGGAATTCTACCTAGAAACGGAATGCCTGCTGAACCGGCGGTTTTTTCCCCGCCACCGGACCCAAAAAGATCAATCGTTTTATTACAGTGAGGGCAGGCAAACCCACTCATGTTCTCGACAAGACCTAAGATATCCATCTTAACCGCCCTGCAAAAACTGATGGATTTTCGGACGTCTGCCAGAGAAATCTCTTGAGGCGTCGTAACGATAATGGCTTTGGCGTCTAAAATGGTCTGAGCAACGGTCAGCGGTTCATCGCCGGTCCCAGGAGGAGAATCGATAATCAAAAAGTCAAGTTCGCCCCATTCCACCTCGCCGATAAATTGTCGTATGGCAGAGTATTTAAGCGGACCCCTCCATATGATCGCATCGTCTTTGCTTGCGATCATGGATTCGATTGAAACCACTTTCAAGTTCTCTGAATACCGCATGGGATTCAGTTTGTTATTTTTGCTTAAACTCAGCATTCCCTTTAAACCGAGCATTCTCGGCACGTCAGGGCCATGCAAGTCGACGTCCATAATCCCAACATTAAACCCTTTGTTGGCAAGGGCCATGGACAGATTAACAGCGGTGCTGGTCTTGCCCACACCGCCCTTTCCGCTTAGGACAATATATTTATTTTTTATTTTTTCTAAAGAGCTTTCAACAGCAGCATCTTGTTTTGTCTTCGTCTTTTTTTGCTTTTTGGCAGCGTCAACACTTTCATGAATTTTTACCATAATCTTTAACTCCTAAATCGTATCAAATTTTCATTTATGATGATATGTTGGGAAGCAACCTAAGTATTTTCAAGGATGTTGTCAAGCATTTTAGTTTTTTAGCAATCATGCCTTTTTGTCATTCTTTTACAAATCGAATTCACATCCGTTATATGCTTTCTGTGTGATGTGAAGGATTGTACGATGGGGTGCCGGATTCACGATTTGTTTGACAAAAAAAGTTTAATGATACACTTAAAGAAAATGAAAATTTGATTACAGCAGTTGCCAAAAATATGTTCCGATTGAATGAATAACCGTCACGATTTGCCGAAGACCGCCGGTTGATTTCGTTGAGGTCGGGAAGCTGTGTGAGCAAATTAGAGCGCGTTAAAGAGAACATCTTCGAGATTTTTCAGATTAGAAAATAAAATCAAACGACTCCATGATACTCTAAAAAGCCATGACCATGTTCTCTTTTACGCGCCTTTGTTTGCGAGTTCTTGCAGATCTCAACGAAATTATCCGGCGGCTGAAACTGAATGTTATTATGACAATAACTATAAAATTGATACTGCCAACGTGTTCAGGAGATCAACAATGCTTGAAGTAAAAACAATAACAGAAATAGAGGATTTTAAAAAAATACCGGAAATTCAGAAAAGTGCCTGGGGATTTGCCGATCTGGATATCGAACCCCATCACTTGATGACACGTGTTCAAAAATACGGGGGTCTTGTCCAGGGTCTTTACTTAAATGGAGAATTGGCCGGTTATACCTATGCACTCATTGGTAAATGGGAAGGAAATTACTTTATCTATTCTCACATGACCGCCGTTAGAAAAGAACATCAGTACCGGGGGTTCGGCTTTGTGCTTAAAAAAGCACAAAGAGAAGCGGTATTAAAAATGGGTTACGACATGATTCGCTGGAATTTTGATGCCCTTGAATCCATGAATGCTTTTTTCAATATCCACAGACTTGGTGTCATCTGCGGTGAATATGAAAGGAATGTATACGGAGAGGGAGAGAGCGGGCTTCACAAAGGGCTTCCTACAGACAGGCTGATCGCAATCTGGAACCTGAATTCGGATCGGGTAGTCAGGTTGATGGAAAATAAAGCGCCTTCGATCATAGAGAATATTCCCAGGAAACATCTGGAAAATTTTACTCAAGAAACAGCTTACATCGAAATTCCCAGAAACATACGGTCATTAAAAGAGACGAATCTGAGCGAAGCCGTTCAATGGCGAAAGAAAACGCGGCTTCATTTTGAAACGGCTTTCCAAAGCGGGTACGTTGTAAAGGACATCGTGTTTTCAGAAGACAAAAGGAGGGTTTTTTATAAGTTATGGAGATGACACGACTGTGAAAAAAATACGGAAGATCGACTCGGTGGAAATGTATATTATCAGGATACCCCTTGTCTCAACGTTTGAGACAAGTTTTTCTGTGCAGACACACAGAGAAGCCTTGTTATTAAAAATTGTGTGCGACGATGTTTGCGGATGGGGAGAGTGTGTAACCTCTCCGGATCCTTACTACTGCTATGAAACCAATTCAACTGCATCTCATATCATAAAGGATTTTTTAATCCATATTTTAGCGGCTATGAATAATTTTACCATTGAAGAGGTTCTCCAAAATTTTGAGCAAATTAGAGGACATCACATGGCCAAAGCCGTGGTTGAAAATGCCCTTCTTGATATAATGGCCCAAACATATGGCATTCCCCTTTTTGAACTCATTGGCGGAACGTTCAAAAAAGTCATGTCCGGAATCAGCATCGGAATTCAAAAAAGCATCGACGATCTTCTGGAATCGATTCAAAAAGCCTGTGATAAAAAATACCACAGAATCAAGTTAAAAATAAAAAAAGGAAAGGATATTGAAATACTAAAAAAGGTTCGAAGCGCGTTCCCGAATATTAAACTCATGGCGGATGCCAACAGTGATTACACTCTTGAGGATAAGCATACTTTAAAAAGACTTGACGAATTTAACCTTATGATGATCGAACAACCATTGAATTATAATGACATTTATTTTCACGCATTGCTTCAGAAACAGCTTCGTACACCCATCTGCCTTGATGAATCCATCAAAAATCTAAATGACACAAAAACTGCCGCCGAGCTTGGAAGCTGTAAAATAATCAACATCAAACAAGGTCGTGTGGGTGGAATGATAAAGGCTAAAGAAATTCAGGCGTATTGCCTGAAAAACGCCATCAAAACATGGTCAGGCGGCATGCTTGAAACCGGAATCGGCCGAGCATTTAACCTTCACCTTCAGACGCTTCCGGGTTTTGTCCTCCCAGGTGACACCTCTGAAACCTCACGATACTTTATTGAAGATATTGTAGACAAACCTGTAATCCTGCAATCCGATGGTTCCATAGAAGTTCCCAAAGGAGCAGGAATCGGAGTGAATGTGCTTCCTGAAAGAATCGAAAGATTTAAAGTGTTTCATCAAATAATCATTTAAATCCAATTATAAAAAGAGTCTATTTTCTATCTTTTGATGACTCAAGTTCCGCAACCTCTGATTTTCAGTAACACCAACCCAGAATCATAGGCCCGAATTCTTATTTATCAATAACGCCAATATAGCTATTTAGATTTTCTGAGATATTATAATCGTGTCCCACCTTTTTTATTGACATACCATAAACTATAAATTTAAATGTTAGATTAAATGATCGGGGAAAACATCCGACGTTGATGGTCTCATATGAAATTCATAACAGTAAACGTGTAAATCCTTTATAATACACCCAAGCAGCACTTGATAATAAGGTGAAAAATATGATTGAAATTCGAATACACGGTCGAGGTGGACAGGGGAACGTTGCGGCTGCCGAGCTGCTATCTGTTGGTGCCTTCATGGATGGCAAGTTTTCCCAAGCCTTTCCTTCTTTTGGAGCTGAACGAATCGGTGCCCCTGTCATGGCTTTTGTTAGAATCGATGACAAGAAAATTCGAACACGTGAAGACGTTCAAAACCCGGATTATTTGATTGTCCAAGATTACAACTTGATTGGGTCAGTGCCTGTATTGGATGGACTTAAACCGGATGGTTTAATTCTGATCAATACAGAAAAAAAGCCCGAAGAGTTGCGACTCCAAACAACTGCAAAGGTGGAAACCATTCCTGCCACGGAAATCGCACTGGAAATCATCGGAAGGCCCATACCGAATGCCATAATGATTGGTGCATTTTGTGCGATTACCGGACTGGTGAGACTGGATGCCGTACAGGAAGCCATTATGGGAAAATTTCCCGGCCGGGTTGGTGAGAACAATGTGGCCGCCCTGGAACGGGCCCATGAAATCATAAAAAAGAGGTAGTTTTATGCTAAAACAAATTGAAGGATCTCATGCTGTTGCGGAAGTGGTGGCCAAGTGCCGCCCAAATGTCATCTCCGCCTATCCCATTACACCACAAACGCATATCGTGGAAGAACTGGCCAACATTGTCGGACGGGGGGACCTGGACGCAGAATATGTTAACGTGGAAAGTGAATTTTCCGCAGCATCGGTTGTATTGGGTGCCAGTGCTGCCGGTGCCCGTGCCTATTCGGCGACCACATCCCAGGGTTTGTTGCTCATGAGTGAGGTTGTTTACTGTATTGCGGGAATGCGCCTTCCTATTGTGTTTACCATTGCAAACAGGGCCATATCCGCCCCCTTGAGCATTTGGAACGATCAACAGGATTCCATGGCCTTAAGGGATGCCGGCTGGATCCAACTCCATGCCGAAGACAACCAGGAAGCCGCTGATTTGCACATCCAAGCCTTCAAAATCGCGGAAGAGACCCATTTGCCGGTGATGGTTTGTATGGACGGCTTTATTCTAACCCATGCCTTCGAACCGGTGGATGTCCCGGGCCAAAAAGAAGTCGACAGCTTTTTACCGCCGTTTCGGCCAACGAATATCGTAGACCCCCGGTGGCCGAGAGGTATCGGTCTTTTTGCAGATCCCCGTTTTTACATGGAAACCCGATACATCCTGCACCGTGCCATGGAGAAATCTGAAGAAACCATCAAAAAAGTCAGCGGAGATTTTGCAAAAACCTTTGGCAGAGACAGCGGCGGTTTCATCAAAACCTATAAATTGAAACATGCCGATGTGGTTATCATTTCAATGGGTTCCCTAGTCGGAACGATCAAGGATCTCATCGATCAACTTGAAGAAGAAGGTAAAAAGGTTGGACTTTTGCAAATCTGTTCCTACCGTCCGTTTCCGCGGAAAGAAATTTACAATACCCTGAAAGACAAAATGAACATTGTGGTGGTGGAAAAATCGATTTCATTAGGAAGAGGCGGGATTCTGGCCAGCGATGTGCGTTGGTCGTTTCCCCGTGCCGAGAAAAAAGATCGTAATATCAGCAGCTTTATTGCAGGATTGGGCGGCCGAAACATTACGAAGAACGACCTGCGATACATGGTGGAAAAGGTCGAGAAAGAACCGGTGGAATTGGCATTTTTAGGCCTTAAAAAAGAATTGATATCTGAGAAGGATTTATAATTATGACTATAAGCGCCGAAGAGCTCAACAAAATAGAGAAAAAAGACTTATTTACCAGCGGACATCGCGCATGTGGCGGCTGCGGCCAAGCCCTGGCCGCACGCCTGGTGCAAGATGCCTCCGGTGAAAATACCATTGCCTGCGTAGCCACGGGCTGTCTGGAAGTGTTCAGTTCACCCTATCCGGATCCATCCTGGCGCATTCCGTTTTTGCACAGCCTGTTTGAAAATGCATCGGCGGTTGCCTCGGGCGTTGAAGCCGCCTATAAAGCGTTGAAGAAAGGGCCGGTCAACATCATTGCCCAAGGGGGTGACGGCAGTACCGCCGACATCGGCTTTCAGAGTATCAGCGGCATGTTTGAAAGGGGTCACAATGTGCTCTATGTATGCTACGACAATGAAGCCTATATGAACACCGGTGTTCAGCGTTCCAGCTTTACCCCTTTAGGCGCCAGGACCAGCACAACCCCCATGGGCAACAAAACACGGAAAAAAAATCTGCCGTTGATTGCGGCCGATCATGGGATCCCCTATGTGGCCACCGCCACGGTCGATGACTTCAGAGACTTACAACGCAAGGTAAAGACCGCCCTTTCCATTGAGGGGCCCAAATACATTCACATCCTGGCACCTTGCCCCTTGGGTTGGGGCCATCACGGTGAGCTCACCGTGCAGATCTGCCGCCTGGCGAAAGATTCCGGTTTGTTTCCAATATATGAAATCATTGACGGTAAAATAACCAACATCAGAAAGATTCGGAACAAAGTTCGGGTGGAAGAGTATCTGAAATTGCAAGGTCGGTTCAGCCATCTGTTTAAGAAAGGCGGATCGAAAGAAATCATCGCCGAAATTCAAGAAATCGCCAACCAAAATATAGAAAGGTTTAACTTATAATGGAAAAGCTACCATTAGGATTGGTCCTGGATTTACGCAACGTCGTTCCTTATAAAACCGGTTCATGGCGGACCCTCATGCCCATCAATATCACGCATACTCCGCCATGTAACAACGCTTGCCCTGCCGGTAATGACATTCGCGGCTTTCTCAGGGTCCTTGCGGAAAAGAAAGATTATGAGCAAGCATGGCATATTTTGACCCGCACCAACCCTTTTCCGGCAGTTTGCGGCAGAGTTTGTCCCCATCCCTGTGAAGGGGGATGTAATCGAAGGGATTTTGACGAACCTCTGGCAATAAACTGTGCAGAGCGCGCTGTGGGTGATTACGGTCTGGAAAACAATCTGCAACACAAAAAACTCATCGATACCAGAAAAGAAAAAGTGGCAGTGATCGGCTCCGGTCCAGCCGGACTCTCTTGTGCCTTTCATTTGGCTAAAAGAGGGTTTCGGGTGAAGATATATGAGGCAAAGAGCGAACCTGGGGGCATGATGCGCTATGGTATTCCATCCTACCGGCAACCGAATTACATTTTGAAACAAGAAATTGACAATATTCTCCGCTTGGGCGTTGAATTGGAATGTAATGTCAAGGTCGGTGTCAACATTCCCTTTGATCAATTGCGAAATCAATATGATGCTGTATTTTTAGGGCCGGGGGCCCAAAACGGTGTGTCGATTGATATCCCGGGCAAAGACGCGGAAAATGTTTTTACCGGCGTGGAGTTTTTAAAACAGGTCAACACCGGAAAATGGGTAGAACTCGGTAATGATGTGGTGGTTATCGGCGGCGGCAATACCGCCATGGACTGTGCCCGTGTGGCCAAGCGTCTGGGAGCAAATGTGAGTGTTGTATACCGGCGCACCCGAATGGAAATGCCTGCCATTACCGCCGAAATCGACGAAGCCATGGAAGAACGTATCATGTTTCGGTATCACACCAACCCGGTTAAACTCATATTGGATGAAGGCCGGGTCGTGGGTCTCTTGTGTGTCCAGATGGAGCTAAAAGAACCCGACGCCAGCGGCCGAGCCAGACCGGTTCCCATCTCCGGATCGGAAGCCTTCATTCCCGCAGATACCGTCATTATGGCCACAGGTCAGGCCGTTGATTATGACGGCATCGAAATTCAGACTGTAGACAATCAATGGATCTATACCAACGAATCTTTGATGACCAATATGGAAGGCGTTTTTGCCGGTGGCGATGCCGTGGCGGGCCTGGAAACGGTTTCCCTGGCCATTGGTCAGGGAATGCGTGCGGCGTCCGCAATAGAAGATTACATCGAAGGAAAT
>Ga0209536_100015463_pt1 | contig 10898 bp, 10 predicted proteins | sample DeeMarSeWOR28_12_FD_187461 | JGI IMG/M metagenome (GOLD analysis project Ga0209536, IMG submission 187461) | Marine sediment microbial communities from White Oak River estuary, North Carolina - WOR-2-8_12 (SPAdes) (version 2) | ecosystem: Environmental > Aquatic > Marine > Intertidal zone >... | reverse complement strand
TCTGGCGGCTACAAGATTCTCCAGGAACTGTCTTTCGCTGAGAACACCAACGCTGGTTGGTACTCAGGGTATGACATCCTGCCTGTCGGTGTTTCAGACGTAATCAGTGCGGCTGAATTCAACATCAAACAGGCTGCTGTCCCTGTGATTATCTCTGGTCTGGAAATGCTCCAGAACGCTGGCAAGGAGCGCATGATTGACCTCATGGACTCCCGCCTGTCGGTTGCTGAATCCACTCTGGCGAACCTGATCTCTGGTGGCCTGTACTCTGACGGTACTGGTGCTGGTGGTAAGGAGATTGACGGTCTGGATGCGGCGATTCCTCTGGATCCGACTACTGGAACGTATGGCGGCATTGACCGTGCCACCTGGACGTTCTGGCGCTCCCAGATTCAGGACGTTGCTGCCCTTGATCCGACTGCGATTCAGGGCGAGTGGAACGAACTGTGGGCATCGCTCCAGCGCGGGATGGATCGTCCTGATCTCATCATGTGTGACAACAGTGTATGGGCGGCTTATACGGCATCCCTGCAAGCACAGCAGCGTTTCACTTCTCCTGAAGTTGGACAGTTGGGCTTCCTGAGCCTGAAGTTCATGGATGCTGACGTGGTGCTGGATGGCGGTATCGGCGGGTTCTGTCCTGCGGGAACAGCGTTCTTCCTGAACACTGACTACCTGCATTATCGGCCTCACAGTGCGCGGAACATGGTGCCCCTGTCACCCAACCGCCGCTATGCGACCAACCAGGACGCAGAAGTGCAGATTCTGGCTTGGGCTGGCAACCTGACCTGTTCAGGTGCCCAGTTCCAAGGTCGGTATGACGCTAACTGATGCCAACCGTCTAACGGTTCCGCTTCGCCCGTTAGTTTGGGGGAGGGTTTCCTCCCCCTTTTTTTGGAGATAGATCATGCCAAAACCCGTAGTAGTATTTGTAGATGACGCAGCCGTTACCGCCCGTACTGCCGAGGTTCCTGATGCAGACTGGAACAGCGGTATGCTCGGTGCTGGTAACAATGGTGTCGGTATAGGCCCGCAAGCTGGTCTGGAAGAATCCCTTCCTAACTGGACTCTGCTGGATCAGTTCGGAAACGCCCGTAACGGCCAGATTGGTCAGTACATCGGCGGTCCTGGATACACCGATGTTGCAGATTGGCCTGGATCTGGTGGTGATGAGGGCACGTTGCCTGACTCCACCATCCGTGTACAGGACAATGAGGCGATGGACGGTAGCGGCTCTCTGAGCTTCCCTGCCCCCAACGCAGTCCTTACCGATCTGGCGGCTGGTTGGAGTTTGCAGACCCCGTAAGGAGGTTGTATGGCCGACTTCAAAATTTTAGGTGGCACTGATCCTGTCAACCAGTCGCTTGGTGTAATGACACAGGGGCTTGGCTTCCCATTGCGGGATGTCGAGCCTTCTACTGCTGGTGGCCCAGTCAATGTGGTCGTGGAGCGTGTTCTTGACGCTAACGACTTTACGGATCAGGAACCATCGGCTCTTGGTGTGCCATTGCAGGTCACTTTTGGGGCTGCTCAGTCCAATGCGTTCTTCGATCTGGACGCACTCGGGAACATCACTGTCCTCTCAGAAGATGAGTTTGTGTGGCGGGCGCGATTCGTTGTGGGCCGTGAAGGTGCTGGCGGTGAGTCGCAGATCTACATTCGCAGCCTTGTGAACGGCGTTCAGGTGGGCAACTCAAGCCACCTGATTGTCGATAGCCCCCGTGTTGAGATCCCTGTAGAGCTTGAGGGTGTAGCCACGCTGGCACTCAACGATGTGATTGCATTCCAGATTGTGCGCGACACGGATGCCACCAATTCTGGTGGTCTGCGGGCAGGAAACCCATCGGTAGCGGGCTGGAACCCAAGTCCTTCAGCGCGATTGACCGTTGACAGATACATAGCGGTACAGACATGAGTGCGCTGTTACAAGGTCGGGCTATTGGTGGGGTTATTCGGTTCACCGATGGTGCCGCAGCCCCTCACCACTTCCACAACGGCTTGCCGTTTGATCCCGATGGCGGCATTGCGATAGCCGATGGGGGTGTTATAGACCACTTTCATCAAGGTCTGCCGTTCACGGCCAATGGCCGCTTGGTATCCGTACAGGGGAGCGTAAACTATTGGGGTTCTGGCGCGGCTCCGTTCAATAACGACCCGAGCCTTGTACGGGCATCCGTGGTTGACCATTACTCGTCAGGCGTTCCATACAGTCCAGGGGGTTCCATATCTTTTGGAACTGTTCCCCTTAACGCCCTAGCCAATTCCTCCTGGCTTGGAGCCAGCGGTAGTGTCAGTGGTGCTGACTTTGTTTTCCCAGAAGGGTGGGCTGGTGGATTCTGGCCTCCAGACGAGGCTGTTGCCACTGATGTTGATGACTATACCCAGATTCAGTTCATCACCAACGCGAATCGTGGGTATGTCAGTTTTGACCTTGGCAGCTTCCCTGTTGGCACCATACTGAACGCCAGCATCTTCCTGGAAGAATGTATAACAAGCGATGCCCAGCGGATTATTCTTGTCAATGGCCCAGTCAACCAGATCAGGCGCGTTCAAAATGTGTCTGGAGGGGAGTCTGGGCGCTTTGACTCTTTATATGAAGTGACTGGTGCTGGAACTGTGTCGCTGCGGGTTGGTGCAGGAACATCCGCTAACTCAACCCAGAACATCACACTGTCTCGCCCGCAGGTAACTGAGGGAGAAACATTGTGGCCTTACCAGCGTACCCTTCCACAGCCCATCTTTCAGGACAACTTTGTGGGCATTGCTGGCACAGATCTTGTGAACCACACACCCAGCATCGGTGGCCCGTGGACTTCTCTCGGCGGCGTGTTACAACTGACAGGCAGCGGAGGCTGTACGCCAGCGGGTACGGGCACAGGTACTGGTGCACCTAACTACTGGAGCCGCCTCACCAATGTCACTTCAGCCACTCCCAAGCTGATTCGGTGGCGGGCTACTGATTTTGGGGATGGAACCTCACTCACTAGCGGAATAACGGTGCTTACGTCTGCGGATGGTAACAACAAGGTGACGGTGGGGCTGCGGAGTGTGGGCCTGTGCTTCCAGGAGTTTCAGACTGGTGCGATAAGCAATACCGAGTTGCTTACCAATGTAGGGAAGCCAGGAGCTGGCAACGAGTACCCGCAGCCGTTCTTTGCCATTGTGAACGGCACCGAGGTGACGTATGGCTACGGTGAGTGGGACAACCCAGTGTTTGAGGCGACCAGAGACTTCTCTGCACTGACTGGTCTTGGAAATGGCATAGGAATCATTGGACGCGCCACGAACGTAAATGTAATTTCAGAATTGTCCTGCCGAAACTGGTAGGAAACAACCCCCGACAGGGGATAACTACAGAGAGGAAATCTCATGTTAGCAGAAGCAGACAGCGGTTTGACCGCAATGGCAATGGCAGGACAGCAAGGCCGATTCCAAGGGGATGAATATCTCCTTGTGCGGTTCTTCATCCATCCGAAACGTGATCCCCAGCGCAGTGCAGCGGAGGGCCGCGAGATCTTCGTGGATACCCCGTATATCTCGATCATGCAGCCTGGAAACAAGGATTCCATCGTGATTCGTCCTGCCACCAAGATGGACAAGGATCGTTTTGCGGAGCATTGGCGTAAGTTCCAAGCCCGTACTGGCGATGAGGAAGATGTCATTGAGGGTACGCTGCTGTCTGAGTGGCCTGGATGTACTCGCGCTCAGGTTGAGGAGTTGCGTTACCTGAATGTGCGTACTGTGGAGCAGTTGGCGGGAATGTCCGACTCCAACTCCCAGAACATCATGGGCATTCAGCTTCTCAAGACCAAGGCCAAGAAGTATCTGGAGGCGGCTGACAAGAGTGCTACTGCCGAGGCATTGGCTGACCTTCAGGCCAAGTATGATGCCTTGATCCAGGCCAGTGCTGCCGAGCAGGGTTCTATGGAGCTTTCTGAGGAAGCACCCAAGAAGCGTGGTCGGCCCAAGAAGGTCGAACAAGAACTGGAGTAACGTATGGCCCGATATGCCACGGCACTGGATGTAATCAACCGTGCTGCTCTTGAGGTAGGACTCATCCCCAGCCCCGATCCCGTGGGTTCTGGGGATGAATCATTTATCCAGCTTGCTGGGCTGTTGGGTTCGGCTGGGCAGGAACTGGTTGAGCTTCACCCGTGGCAGATCCTCGTAAAGCCGTTTGAGGTTATTACGCAGATCGGGGATACGGGCGTATACGATCTTCCTGATGACTTTGCCTACATGATTGACCAGACTGGGTGGGACAGGACGAACAGGGTTGCCATCGGTGGCCCGCTGTCTGCTCAGGACTGGTCATATCTGAAGGGCAGGGATCTTGTCAGCCAGTCGATCTATGCCTCATTCCGACTGGCAGAGGGGCAGTTCCTCCTGTTTCCGCAGCCTCCTCCTGTCGGGCTGGAGGTGTCGTTTGAGTACATCAACCGCAACTGGGTGAAGGAGCAGGGGCCGCAGGACATTTACAAGGACTTCCCAACCGCCTCCAGTGACATCATCCTGTACGATCCAGTGCTGATCGTGAAGTTCCTGAAGCTGAAGTTTCTCCAGGCAAAGGCATTCCCATCGGATGCTGCTGCACTTGAATTTGAAAATATGTTCAATTCCCGTACTGGCAAGGATGCTGGAGCGCCGATACTCAGTGCCAGCAACAGCAGTCGGGGAGTTCCTTACCTGAATTCGTACTACAACACTCCTGATACTGGGTATGGCGGCTGATGGGCGTAGTTACTCGCAAGAATAGAGGCAGACTGGGGGCACCTGTACAGCCCGCTGTCCAGCCTCATTCAATACCTGCATCGGTGGGCGGGGTGAATGCCCTGTCCCCGTTGATGGGTATGCCCATTGAGGACTGTATCTACACCTTCAACCTCATGCCTGTGGAGTATGGCTTGCGGCTGAGAAAGGGGTATCGTGAGTGGGCAACGGGCGTGGAGGGGGATGTTCGCTCTATCATCCCCTACGAGTCGCCCTCCTCCGATCCTGCGGATGACCGCCTGTTCGCTGTATCCGAGTACGGCATCTACGATGTGTCGCTGTTCAACACCACATCACCCGACAAGGTGGTGGATTTTATCCAGCAGGGTGAGGCGGCTGGAAACGGTGTTCACTGTGAGTTCACCAGTATCAGCGGCGACCACTACCTCTACTACGCCGATGAACTGAACGGCATCTGGGTCTATGAGAACGAAACCCAACTGTGGGAACGCCCGCAGGGGTGGGTCTATGACGATCCAAACGACCCAGAAACCGAGATCCCCTTCCCCGTAGAGAATGTCGCTTTTGTGATGGTTCACAAGCTGCGGATCTGGGTGGTTCTGGAGGACTCAACGGATGCCTACTACCTCGATGTAGCCTCTATCTCTGGCAAGCTGACCCTGTTCACCTTCGGTGCCAAGATGATTCATGGTGGCAACCTGATGGGTCTGTGGACATGGACGCTGGACGGTGGTGATGGGGTGGATGACTACCTCACGGCCATTTCCCGTGGCGGCGACATGATGATCTATCGGGGATCCGATCCCATTGCCGAGGACTGGCAGCTTACGGGAACGTGGTTCCTTGGTGAAGTGCCCAGGAGCAGGAGAATTGTCTCCCAGCACGGCGGGGATATGTACGCCCTGTCCACCTTCGGCCTGACCAGCTTCAGGGATCTGCTACAGGGCAGTGCGGCTGACCTGTTGGTTACGTCCCCGAGTGCCAAGGTCGCCCGATTCCTGCGGGCCGATGTCCAGTCAGGGGTTAATAGCTATCGCTGGTCGCTCAGGGTGAATCCAGGTGACGGTTCGATGTATATCATCACCCCGAAGCCCTCAAACACCCAGTACATCCAGTATTCCCAGAACCTGTCCACAAAGGCATGGGGATTCATGCGCGATGTACCCATGTTGTGCGGGTATTCGTGGAACGGTGAGTTCTTCTTCGGTTCAACCAATGGGATTGTCTACGTCTATGACGGTGTGCTGGATGGCACCCAGTTGCCCAAGGAGAATATCTGGGACGGGACGCTCGCGGCCCCGCTTCCTCCTGAGTGGACGATACCTGTTGCGGGCGAATATGCCTGTGATGGCACCCAACTCGCTGACACTTCCGTTGACTTCACGGCTACGGATTTCGCTGTAACTGGCATCCAGTACATACTGGAATACAAGGTCAAGGACTCCCAAAGTGGCAGTCACTGGATCGAATTTGCTGGAAATGATACCGCCCGTGCTACTGGAGATGGGAATTATCGTTACATTTTGACCAATTTCAGTGGTGCTGGGCAGCTTATACGCATTTTGGGTGACACTTCCTTTGAGGGGACGATCTACGATATTGGGGTTTCGATAGCGCCCAAGATCGGTGATGCGGTCAAATTCAATTTGCTGACGAGCTTCACTCCTCCAGGTGGGCAACACGCATCCTACAAGATTCCTGGCTTCATTCGGACGATTGGCGTACTTGCTGGGACTGCTTCGATCAACGTGAATGCGGTGTTTGACTACAAGATTGCTACCCAGATAGAGCCTCCCGTGACGATTCCGACTCAGGGAACAAACGTGTGGGACAGTGCCATCTGGGATCAGAGTTTCTGGGACTTTGAGCTTGATGGGCGCAGCTTCCCCTTCGGTACGCTGGGGATAGGCCGCACATTGGCGATTGGAATGGCTGGGAGTGCCACTACCCGTATCAACGTGGTTGGCTGGGATGTCATGTTCCAGGAGGGTGGACTGCTATGAGGATAACCTTCAAGCCATTGACCACTGAGGCCGAATGGGACTGGGTATGGCAGAGGGCCAGACCCATGTGGATGAAGGACTCGCAGGGGATTGTGGCGTATGATGCTGACAGCGGTGAAATACAGGCTATATGCGTTATGGATAGCTGGACAAACGATGCTTGCAGCACTCATTTCGCTATTGATAATCCTATGGTTATCAGGCGTGGCTTTTTTCACGAAATCGCCCGCCATATCTTCATCGCCTGTAACCGAAAGCGGTTCTTCGGACTGCTTCCAGGGAACAACGAGAAGGCACTCAAACTCGATCTTCACATCGGTATGGTTGAGGTGGCCCGTATTCCTCATGGGTACGCTGAAGGCGTGGATTACATTGTATTGGGCATGGATAGAAAGCAGTGCGCTCGTTGGCTCAACGAGGAGCATTTGTACGAGAATGAGGCAGCGGCATAATGGCTAAGGACAATCCAGAAGATCAGACAGCCCCTATCTACAACCCTGATGGGACGATATTCGGCTATACGACTCCAGAGAAGGCTGCTGAAATAGAGGCTGCATTTGGCCCTAATCCGAATGCTCCTCCACCACCTCCTCCCCCTTCATCATCTACGGGCGAGACTCTGAGGATCTTCAACCCCGTCACTGGGGAGTATGAGACTCACAATACCGCCGATTATGACCCCCGCCACTGGCGTCCAGGCGGCGGGAATGTCATCTGGGGCAATGTTGACGGGCAGACTGTGCTGGTCAGGACAGACGTTGAGGGCTGGGACAGTACGGGTGCGATAAATCACACGCCCGACAGCAGCCAGTGGACGTATGGCTACGTTCCCCCGCCCTCTCACGAACCTCCGAGCGTTGGCGGCATGGCCCCTGATGGCGGGCAGTATTACGGCGATCCTGCTGACTCTGGTAACACGGGCAACATGGAAGATCAGCCGTGGTATCCCGAGTATGAGGAGGATATGGAGGACTGGGAGGACAACGGTGCTGGATTCCCAGAACAACCCCCGTCAAACGTGCCCCAGCCCGAGGGTGATGGCAGCTTTGACCCGTGGACTCCCTCTGCCAGCGGATCTCGCCCCTCATGGAACTGGGATTACTTCAAGCCCAAGGCTCCAGGAGACAGTGGATGGGGTGGATATGACGCTGACTACGGGGTATTTGAGCGTTACCAGCCTGGACAGGACTCTCCGTGGGGTATGCCTGACGTTATGGGCGGCAATCAGGAGTTTTACCAGCAGCAGTTCAACAATCTGCTGCGGGATGAACAGGATTACCGTACCCGTCAGCGGGCGGCACAGTTGAGGGCACAGGAGGCTGCTGAGAATCCCCCTGAGAACATCAATTTTGACGATATGTGGGCCAGCATGGGTATCACCCCTGTTCAGGCCGCTGGAAGCGATGCACAAGGCAATCCTACGGCGTGGAGTTGGAACTCTGCGCTGGGCGATGTCAGTGGCAAGACGAATGCCCAGATTCTCGCGGCGGCACAGAACCTGCTGTCGAAAGCCGACTACGACAAGCTGGTGGAAGGCTATAAGAACGATGATGCGTTCCAGACCAGCAAATACTGGCAGTCGTTCGACAACCCTGATGCCCTGAAGGAGGCATTTATTTCCAATCAGGGAGGACCGCTGCATCCTAATTGGCAGACCCCGAATATGAACCTGTTCGATGTCCTGTTCACGAACAGTCAATACACAACCCCAGCGGGCGGCGGGCCAAGTGCTGCTCCTGGATACGCACTACCGATAAGTTGAGGAAATAGTCATGGGTGGTAAATCACAGATGGAAGGTCAGCCGATCCCGCCGTATCAGACGCAGGGCCAGCCATTCCAGCAGAACCCCATTGGTGGATACCGTCCGAGTGGCTTTACCCAGTGGCAGCAAGGCCACAATCTCGGGCTAGTGGGCGGCAATCAGTTTAATCGCAACCTCCCCTATCAGCAGGAGTACAATACAGGCAATTATTCTGGCTACGGCAGGACTCCTCAGTGGAGCAATAGCCGCTGGAACAGGGGCATGGATACGTTTCAGACTGGCACATGGCGACCCCCTGTTGAGGGTGAAACTGCTGACGTTTATTCAGGTGCTATGGGTGGTCAGCAACCTCCTGCGAACAATGGGTGGGACAAACAACAGGAAAAGCGGGCCGCTTTTATGCGGGCTTTCCAGCCGCCGAAAGAGCAGACGGTTCCCTCCACTGGAACAGACATGACGGGTGCGCCCGATCCAAATGCCCAAGCACTGTCAGATCAGTTTGGTGGTGCTAATGTGTATTCTGGTGGCTTTATGGGTGGTGGCATGGGTACAACCCAGACTGGCAGATGGCAACCGCAGCAGCCTAGCTTCCAGAACTCACAGATATATGGTCAGCTAATGCAGATGCTTCAAGGGTATGGAGGTTAATCATGGGTGGTAAATCACAGCCCGATTACGGCGAGATTGCAGCGGCAGAGGGCGAATATGGTCAGCAGATGGTGCGCGACCAGCTATACGCCAACCGCCCGACACAATATACCCCGTGGGGATATACCAACTGGACTACTGAAACGATGCCTGATGGCACGGAACGGTGGACTCAGACCAGTGGCCTGACCCCTGAACTCCAGGACATCCTGAACAAGCAGATCGCCATTCAGGGTGGTCGGACGGACATTGCTGGGATGCTCACTGGCCGCATGGGTCAGGAGTTTGGGCAGCAGATGGACTGGTCTGGCCTGAGTCCGATGGGGCAGGTGCCTACGGCCCAGTACACGCTCCCAGAGGGCGGCATTGACGATCCCTACCAGACGCGCCAGCGGGCAGAACAGGCGGTCTACAGTCAGGCCATGTCCCGCTTGCAGCCCTCGCAGGATTCGGAGAGGGCGCAGCTTGAGCAGAAACTGCTGAATCAGGGCTTGAACCCTGCGGATGCCCAGTACAAGTCCCAGATGCAAGCACTGAACCAGAAACACAGTGACCAGCAGAATCAGGCTTTGTGGTCTGCGAATCAGGCGGGCCTTGCTGAGTCTGGTCAGATGTTCGGCCAGCAGCTTGGGCTGAACCAGAACCGCTTTAATCAGGCACTGGGTGCGAACGCCCAGAACTGGCAGCAGTCACTACAGGGTTCCCAGTACGCCAACCAGATCCGTCAGCAGCAGTTGACTGAGGCCATGCAGAAGCGTGGATTCAGCCTGAACGAGATCAACGCACTGCTCTCAGGTCAGCAGGTGGGTATGCCCTCGATGCCTGACTTCTCGCAGGGTGGCGTGGCACAGACCCCTGACTTCGTGGGTGCTGCGGCACAGGGTGCCAGTGATGCGAATGCTGCGAATCCGTGGAATGCCCTGATTGGTGCAGGTTCCAATATACTTGGCTCGTATCTTGGTAGGCCGACTGGTTGATAAGGAGATAGATCATGCCTAACGCATGGGGCTTGCCCACTGAAGAAGAAAAGATGGCGATGATGATCCGCAGCGGGATGAATAACCCGTTTGCGGCTCCAGTCACCATGCAGTCTCAGGTGGATGCTGCACTTTCCAAGAAGCCACTGAACATACCAGGATCGCCCCAGGCACCTCAAATGCCGCCTGAGCGAGCCATGAGTGCGTTTGAGAATCCAGATCTCGCCATCGATGTGACAGGCCGCGAGAGGGAGATAGAACGTGCCCGCAAACTGGCACAGGGGTTGCGTGGCACCGATATGGGCATGGATGGAAGGACTGTCGGCCCGTACAAGGTCTATCACGGCCCAAATATCGGTGAAATCATCGGCGGTGCTGCCCAGCGTATCGGTGGTGGCCTGATGGATCGTTCTACCAACAAGCGGGAGGCAGAGGTCGAGGCACTCCGCAAGGCTAAGGCACAAGCGGAGGCAGATGCCGCAGCCGAGGCACGGCGTTATGACATTGGCCGCGATATAAAGAGCGATGAGCAGTATGACGCTAGATTGGCGGCAGAGGCAGCACAGCGTGAGGCAGATGCAGCGTGGCGGCAGAGGGCCGAGGAACGGGCTATGCGTGAGGAGGAGCGCCAGAAAGCTAAAGACAAACTCAAGGAAGGAGAGAGAACTCCTGAAACCATGATTATCCCTGGCGAGGAAGAACCGTTCAGGGCACTCGTTGACTCGGCTGGCAGGGTCACTTTTGCCTCTGGAGAACGGGCGGGGGAGGAGGTGCCA
>Ga0209536_100015462_pt1 | contig 10898 bp, 12 predicted proteins | sample DeeMarSeWOR28_12_FD_187461 | JGI IMG/M metagenome (GOLD analysis project Ga0209536, IMG submission 187461) | Marine sediment microbial communities from White Oak River estuary, North Carolina - WOR-2-8_12 (SPAdes) (version 2) | ecosystem: Environmental > Aquatic > Marine > Intertidal zone >... | reverse complement strand
TTGTTCGAGGCTGGTTTGATCAAGGATGCCGCCGATTTGTACTATCTTACCAAAGAGCAACTTCTCGGTATGGAGAGAATGGCCGACAAAAGCGCCTCCAATGTGCTTAATTCAATCGAGAAGAGCAAGAACAGGCCATTAGCGAGGGTGATTTTCGCCCTGGGAATCACCCATGTCGGCGACCAATATGCCGAGCTACTGGCAGAACGCTTTCGCAGCATCGACGATCTGGCCAAAGCAAGCGAGGAAGATCTTTCGACCATCGCAACTATTGGTCCCAAGATAGCTGAAGGTGTGGTTGTTTTTTTCAGACAGGAAAGAAACAGGCAGATTGTCGAAAGGCTCAGAAAGACCGGGGTGAGGCTGGAAGCAGCGAAAGTTGAGGAAGCCAAACCTGAGGAGTCACCTTTAGCCGGAATGGAATTTGTTTTAACTGGGAAGCTGGAATCCTTCTCTCGCTCAGAAGCAGAAGCGAAAATAAAGGATTTAGGGGGCAAGGCCTGCTCCGATGTTACCACAAAAACCTCTTACGTAGTAGTAGGCGTCGACCCAGGCTCCAAATTAGCTAAAGCCCAAAAGCTGGGAACTAGGACGCTAAGCGAAAATGAGTTCCTGAAGTTGCTTGATAAAGCTGGAGGCAAAATCTAGGAACTCACTTAATTTAAATCGATGAAAATAATCGTTGGTTTAGGTAATCCCGGCAGGATTTATGCCCGTAATCGCCATAATCTAGGCTTTCGGTGTCTGAATTACTTCGCCAGGCTTCATTCAATCCACTTTGACCACAGGCAATGCCGGGCCAGAGTAGGCAATGGCGAAATTAGTGGTGAGCAATTATTGCTGGCCAAGCCAGGGATATTCATGAATCTCAGCGGCGGCCCCGTTGCTTGTCTCTTGCGTATACATAAAATTGCCTTAAGCAATCTCATGATAATATACGATGACATGGACTTGCCTCCGGGTAAAATCCGCCTACGCCAGAGCGGAAGCTCGGGAGGACACAAGGGGATGAATTCTATTATTTCCGCCCTGGGAAGCGATGCTTTTTCTCGGATCAGGGTAGGTATCGGGCGACCTCAATTAAGGGAGCAATCTGTAAGCGAAGAGGCTGTAGTCAATTATGTGCTCAGTGATTTTTCCCCCGGGGAGGAAGTAGTAATCAAGCCTGTAATTACCAGAGTAGCCGAAGCTATCGATTTTTTTATTACTGAGGGAATAGAAGCTGCAATGGGCAAGTTCAACTGACTAATTTCTGTGAAGGCACATGCCATGTATAATTAAAGATAAGTTTGATAATTGTGATATTATAAAACTGGTAAGTGGCATATTCTAGATATTGTGAATACACTAAGGAGATAAATGCGTTTTAAATGTGTTGCCTGCGGAATTGAGTTCGCTACTATAGAGGAACTGGCTCGCCATAAGCAACAGCACCAGGCCGGTTCTGAAAGGTCCTCAGGAGTAATCTGCCTGGGCTGTGGTAAAAGTATTCCACTAGAGCCGTCCAAAGCTAACTACAGTGGACCGCTCACTTGTCCTAGCTGTCGAAAGACGATGACCGTCGTTATAGAAAATGGGGAAGTATGTGCAGCCCGGCTTGGTTAGGATAGTTGGTATATTTGTACCAACCTATTTTCCTCGTTTACCTACCGTGACGGTTTAGGATGGAGACTCTGCCAGCGCAACGTTAACTACTTTCTGTACGTCCCCACGGTAATAGACAATCTCCACTTGGTCACCAGCCTGATGAGACCTTATATCGGAAATTAGTTCTTCTGTTGTGATGATGTTTTTATCATTCATCTTGGTGATAACATCACCCGCCGTTAATCCGGCCTTATCTGCCGGGCTTTCGCTGGTTACGCTGACGATGAGTGCTCCTGTGTTAACTGATAGGTTGTAGTACTGCTGGACAGTTGTAGTAACCGTGGTTACTGATACTCCAAGCCAGGGGCGGACTACTTTTCCTTCAGTTATTATGCTCTGCACTACGGGGATAGCGGTGTCGGTACTTATAGCGAAACCAATATTCTCGGCGTTACTGGCGATAGCAACATTGATGCCGACTACCTGGCCTGCCGTGTTTAGTAGCGGTCCGCCACTATTTCCTGCGTTAATGGCAGCATCGATCTGAATAATCTCATTGAGTACCGCCCCGTTGTTCTCTTCTATAGAGCGTCCTAAATTGCTCACGACGCCGGTAGTCCAGGTAGGACCTCCGGGCAGCGCTAGAGCATTGCCTACAGCAACGACAGGGTCAAGGACATTAAGCTGTTCCAGAGAATTACTCAGGAAGTGTAAGTAATTTAGATTGTTAGCATCAATCTTCACTACAGCCAGATCAGTCTGTGAGTCTGTACCCACTACAGTAGCCGCAAAAGCACTTCCGTCACTAAGAGTTACTGTAACTTTTTGGGCATCCTCTACCACGTGATTGTTGGTTACAATATAGCCATCCGCGCTGATTACTATCCCGCTTCCTGCACCTGTCTGTGGCACTGCCTGCCAGAACCAGTTGTAGGTCACAGTTTCAGTAACTATGGAAACTACGGCAGGAGCCACCTGTGTTACCAATTCCTGGGTGGTAAGCTCAACACCAATTTCTTCATCAACACCCAGATATTCGGAGGCAAAACCGGCGGAGTTAGGTATGGCATCGGTAACAACTAAGCTGATACCGATAATAAAAAGAACAGCTATTACAATATATTTTAGCCTGGACATCAATCACCTCCATACGAAGGAGAGGGGCAGAGACCCCCTCTCCCATGACTGGTTCCGCTTAAATCGTTTATAAAGAGCTTGTTTCAGCGGGTGCGTCGGGTACAGGACACGGGCCGCCCCAATGCTGAAAACCTCTGCCCTGCATTATACCGCTACCAAGACCAGGTCCGCCAAATCCAGGTAATGGTAATTCGACGTCTGGCCGGGACTGCCACCAATCTAAGAGTTGACCGGCTTCTTGCTCAGTGATCTTACCGTCATCTACGAGATTCCCCAGCCATTTCTCTAGAGCTTCGTCTCGAAGCTCAATTCGAGCTTGTTTTAGTGCATCTTTCAATTGCTCTTGGTCGATGGATACTCCAGTGTTCTCTTCATAGATGGCGCACACTCGGTCCAGAAGCGCCTGGTTTCGATTGGCCGCTTCGCTTTGGTCCTCAATATTGCTTGGACTATCTTGGGCAGCAACAATCGCTCCACCGACTAAGCCTCCTATCAGCAATACAGATGCAACCATAACTGGAACTAACCATTTCCGTTTTCTCATTGGTGTATCACCTCCTTTCTATAATTTCTACTGCTGGGGATATTTGTCAATTTGAAGTTGTACCGATTCTCTTTTTAAAGAATCCCCGTAACAGCAATAAAAGATTACCACAGTAACATGAACCCACCATGAAATATGAGTGAACGGTAGAAAAACAGGCAACTGAGCAATTTCATCTTATGTTCATCTTGGTGTAATATAATACGTTTGGAGAGTCTATTATGAGAATTCTAGTTGTCGATGATGACCGCCGATTATGCACTATTATCAAGCGAGGATTTCTGGAAGAAGCCTATGCTGTTGATCTGGCATACGACGGAGAGGAAGGAGAATACCTCGCCGAGGTCAATCCGTATGACCTTATCATTTTGGACATCATGATGCCGGTAAAAGATGGCATCGAAGTCTGTCATGATCTTCGTGATAAAAAAATTAATACACCAATACTGATGTTAACGGCAAAAGATACCGTGGAGGATCGGGTCAGAGGATTAGATACAGGAGCGGATGATTATCTGATTAAACCTTTTGCTTTCAGTGAGCTTCTTGCTCGAGTTCGGGCGCTCCTTCGGCGAGAAGGGATGTCTAAATCAACAGAGCTTCGGGTAGGGGAATTAACTCTAAATACTCTAACCCGCCAGGTTTGGCGAGGACAAAGACCCATTGAACTGACGACTAAGGAATACGTTATTTTGGAGTACTTCATGCGCCATCCCAACGCGGTTGTCACGCGGACTATGATGGAAGAACACGCCTGGGACTACGACTTCGATAGCTTATCCAATCTGGTAGATGTCTATATCCGCAGATTGAGGCGTAAGATCGACGACGAAGGGAAAGACAGCCTGATTCAGACGGTAAGAGGAGCAGGCTATCGGCTGAAAGCACCATGAGCTTCATTCACAGCATAAAATTCCGATTTACAATCTGGTATCTGGTGGTGCTAGCGATTCTGCTGACATTGGTCAGTGCCGGGGTCTACTTTTATCTCTCGCGAAGTCTCTATCGGAGTATGGACCGTGCATTGGAAATACGCTCCACACAGCTACGCAGTATCCCGGCCATTCTGGAAAGCATCAGACAAGGAGAATTCCAGGGGCAGCTGGGGGAAATCATCATACTGTACTTCTACGCTGGCGAGCAATTGGTAGAGGTGTCTGCGCCAGGGGTAGGTATATCCTTGGGTAACGAATTCATTTCGGGAGTTATTGATGGTAGTAGTTCCCTTACCACCAGCCAGACAACAGAAGGTGAAAAATTGCGAGTCCTGGCTATTCCTGTAGAACTCAGCATACCGGGGCCACCCTCCGGTATCCAGTCGGCCGCACTGGTTATTGCTCGCTCGACAAGACAAATAGACCAGGCACTAGCCAGATTGGTACGTACTTTCATCATCGCTGTCCCGTTGGCTCTGGTATTAGCGGCTGCAGGCGGAATATTTCTAGCCCGCCGGGCACTAAAGCCTGTGGACAATATTGCCCGGACAGCTCAGGAAATAGGGGAAAGTGACTTGAGTCAGAGAATAAATGTGAACACAAAGGACGAACTAGGGAGACTGGCAGCAACGCTGAATGCTATGATCGAGAGACTGGAAAGGGCGTTCCAACGACAGAAGCAATTCACCGATGATGCCTCGCATGAGCTACGTGCTCCCCTGGCGGTAATTGAAGCTGAATCGTCTCTGGCACTGCAAAAAGATAGGCGACGGAGCGATTATAAGCAATCTTTGGAGACCATTTCTCAGGAAGCAAAACAGATGTCTGCCCTTATTGACCAAATGCTCATGCTTGCTCGTGCTGACGCCGGAAAAGAACGATGGAATTTTACTACAGTAGATCTCGCAAGGCTCATCAGAAATCTCAGCACGGACATAGATGTTCTCTGCCAGGAAAAGGGACTCAGCTTCCAATTAGGTCATATAGAGGATCTGGTGGTCAGAGGAGACGAAGCCAGGCTGAGAGAGCTGTTCATGAATCTCTTGGATAATGCCATTAGATATACGCCCAGTCTTGGGACTGTTTCTGTATCACTCCGCCGCGAAGGGCAAATGGCCGCTGTCGCCATCACGGATACCGGAGTTGGCATTCCGGCAGAAGACATACCTTTGATTTTTGAACGGTTCTACCGGGTTGATAAATCCCGCTCGCGTACTGAAGGGGGTACTGGCTTGGGTTTAGCGATATGTCGACATATCGCTGAAGCTCATGGAGGAAGGATAGAAGTGGAAAGCCAGGTGGGAGTGGGCAGCACCTTTTCAGCATGGCTTCCTTCGCTACCCACGTAATTCTGAGCTATATTAGTGGGCGTTTCTTGTGTTTCGTGTGTAATTTATCTATGTTATACTACTAGCTAGAAGTCTAAAATCTATGCCTAAAAGTCTGAGCGTCACCAGCGTACCCGCCATAGTTGGTATTGTGGGACCTGTAATCGTAATTGTCGGAGACCTCATAGCATCTCTATCTGTCCCGGACTACAACCCGATCCGCGATTCAGTGAGCAGTTTCGCATGGACCTCTCTGGGCTGGCTTCAAACGATTTGTTTCCTGGCTATGGGCTTACTATGGGAAATCTTCACGGCAGGACTTTATTTCACTATCCGAAGAGCCCGTGGGTTCCATGTAGGCATTGTACTTTTTGCTCTCTGTGGTTTCGTGCTGATGTTGATTGCCGCCTTTCATATGGGCCATACGGGAGCTCCACCCGTTGATGGAACAATCCATACAATAGCATCCTACGGACTTGGCTTGTTGTTCCCCATCGCTATTTTATCGCTAGCTCCCAGTCTTAAAAATACACCGGATTGGAAAAACATCTTCATTTATACAATTATTGCCGGTGTTTTAGCTTTCGCTCTGATATTGGGCGCTTTGTTTGCTGAACAAAGAGGCTGGTTCGGTTTGTATGAACGAATCATAATACTCAATGCACTAGTCTGGGTTGAAGTAGTGGCAATCCACCTTCTTCGTATGCGAATGAGGCAAGAGCCGAAACCTCAACACCCATAAATCAATAGAGGCAACTCTATCTGAAACCACATTAACAGACCTCATATTCTAAAATAGCGCTTTACAATTGATGTATTTAATCAGGGTCTATGGTGAAGGCTGTTTCAATATAAGTAAGCGGGAAACGCATGGCACATTATGGGAAGTTATTTGCAGTGAAATATGATTGACATATAAAACATTATAGTGTTATTAATATTATTACCAATAATTGGAGGAAAAAACTATGGAAAAAAGTCGTTCAGTGTTAATCTTAGTAATTCTAAATTTATTGGGTTTTCTTGGCACTGTTGTCGTCAATGCGCTTGCCACTACTCTCCCCATAAATAACATAACAACCGGCGAACTATCCGACCTGTATCCAAACTTGTTTGTACCAGCAGGGTTGACTTTTGCAATCTGGGGACTGATCTATGTATTACTTGCCATCTTTATTGTATATCAGTTGATGCCTTCTGTTAGGGGTGATGCACAGAAATCGGACTTTGTAAAGAGAATCGGACCGCTGTTCTTTATTTCCTGCCTGGCCAATATCGGGTGGATATATGCCTGGCACTACAAAATCGTTCCTCTATCCTTGGTGTTGATGCTGGTTCTCTTGGGAAGCCTGCTGGCAATTTATCTAAGGTTGAAAGTTGGTAAATCAGAGGCGCCCAAGACTGAGAAATTTCTAGTGCATCTTCCTTTCAGCGTTTACCTCGGCTGGATTACCATAGCTACGATTGCCAACACCACCGCTTTACTGGTGAATATCAATTGGAATGCTTTTGGCCTGGGTGAACAATTCTGGGCGGTAGCTGTGATTATCGTCGGCATCGCTATTGCAGTATCCGTACTCTTTACACGCAGAGATATCTTCTATGCCCTCGTGGTTGATTGGGCTCTGCTCGGGATATTACTAAAACGACTGTCGGATACGGCAATGCCCGATCAAAACGTAGTAATCGTTACGATTGTCGGCTTGGCGCTTATCAGCGGTGGAATTGTAGCTCAACTGGTGAGAAGAAAGGTGTATTAGCCTCGGCGACCATGCAGTAGCATTTATTAACGCGAAAAAGTCTACCCGCCGAAATGCGGAATCTAATTCATGGATACTCTATATTTTCACTGAAGAAGAAATATGGTCGCTTTAAATTCGAGTAGGAGCGTGGAATCGGCTTGGAAAATTAGGGGGAATATCACTGGTACACCAGTAGTTCAAGATGATTAATGGTGATATCCCCGTAATTTTCATAGTCCATCTTGTTCTTTGGATACTGGGTTTTTTCTTATTGTTCCGTATATCGTATTGTAAGCTCTCTGTTCATAGAAATACGCATAGATCTAGTATCTCCGTAATCATCCCGGCACGAAATGAGGAACATGCTCTACCTAATTTGCTTAATTCTCTGTCCGGTCAACTGTCTGGAAAAGATGAAGTAATCGTAGTAGATGATTATTCGGAGGATAATACTAAAAAGGTTGCAGAAAATAGTGGAGTGAAGGTATTGGAATCTTCACCGACACCGGAAGGATGGATTGGTAAAACTTGGGCTTGTTATCAAGGGGCAAATACGGCGTCTGGAGAAATACTTATGTTTCTCGATGCAGATACGGTACTTGAAAAGAATGGCCTCAATAACATAATAGAGACCTATGTTGAAAAAGAAGGCGTGCTTTCAATTCAGCCATACCACAAGATGCACGACCTGTATGAACAATTATCAGCCTTTTTTAACATAGTAGTGATGGCTGGTATTGGAGTATTCACCGTCCTGGGTAGAAGGATCAAGCCGATAGGGCTTTTTGGGCCGGCGGTAATCATAAAAAGACAATACTACGTCGATTCTGGAGGCCATGAAAAGGTGAAGGGCGAGATTCTCGATGATGTGGCTTTAGGGGCTGAGCTACAAAAGGAGGGCATGGAGCTTAGTTGCTTGGGTGGGAAAAATATTATTGCTTTCCGTATGTACCCCAACGGCATTAAGGAACTTATTAACGGATGGAGCAAGGGATTTGCCATGGGAGCGGTGAAGACTTCGACTCCTCTCCTAATCCTGATTGTTCTATGGATAGCGGGCAGTATTGGCACAGCCAGGGGCCTAATCGAGGCGATAATTGCCACAAATAATGTCCAGATCATTATTTCTGGCATCCTTTATGTCCTGTATGCGGCGCAAATCTACTGGATGCTTATGCGAATTGGTAATTTCAAGTTATATACGGCACTGTTTTACCTTATACCGATGGCGTTCTTCGTTGTAGTTTTCGCCTATTCATTTGTTTGCAGTTTTATAGTTAAGAGCGTCAAATGGAAAGGCAGAGATATAAGCTTAATGCGTAAGATGAACAGGTAATGCTACTTAATTTGCCTGCACTGCCGACAATCCTGCTTGATATTGCCGTCTGGCTCATTATCCATGTCGGTGTATCTTTTGTGATAACACATATACCACTCGGTTCATTTAATAATGAGTTCTGGTTGTATGAACAGAAAAAATGGGAAAAAGGCGGGAAGATTTACATACGAATATTCGGACTGAAAAAGTGGAAGAAAAGGTTACCTGACGGTGCTGCGTTGTTTAAAAAAGGGTTCCGAAAAAAACATCTCACGGGACGTGATGATATTTATCTCGATAGTTTCATCAGAGAAACATGCCGTGCGGAGCTTGCCCACTGGATAATGTTATTACTAAGCCCGGTATTCTTTATTTGGAATATATGGTGGGTCGGCATTGTAATGATAATATATGCCGTATTGGCAAACTTGCCCTGTATCATAATACAACGATACAACAGAATAAGATTGAAAAGAGTCTATGCTAGGATAACAACTTTGCCCGTCTGAAGTGCCGACTTTGGTTTAAATTCATAAGATAGGAGTGAATGATGGCCTATGTAGATAATGTGATAGATAAGCTAAAGAGCAAGGCTCAACCAGAGAACCTTGAGGGAATGACCAGATATGGAATCCCGCCGGAGCAGAGACTATGCATCCCGGTTCCTGAGCTGAGAAAACTGGCTAAGGAGATTGGGAGAGACCACAAACTGGTACTTGATTTGTGGAGAAGTGGCATAGGTGAAGCAAGGATTCTGGCAACGATGGTCGCTGAACCGGACAGGCTGACTGAAAGGCAGATGGAGGACTGGGTAAAGGATATTAATTCATGGGATATTTGCGATCAGCTGTGCATAAATCTTTTTAGCAAGAACCAATTAGCCTGGAAAAAAATTATGGATTGGTCTGAACGGGAGGAGGAGTTCGTTAAAAGGACCGCCTTTTCGCTGATAGCCTGTCTGGCATGGAACGACAAAAAGGCCAGTGATAATGTATTCCTTGAATTGCTACCTGTTATAGTAAGAGAGGCAACTGACGGGCGTAACTTCGTGAAGAAAGCGGTAAACTGGGCTCTTAGGAACATCGGTAAACGGAACCTCAATCTGAACAAAGCCGCAATAAATACCGCAAAAGAGATCCAGCAACTCGATTCCAAATCTGCTCGCTGGATTGCTTCTGATGCTATTAGAGAACTTGAAAGTGATGCAGTGCAAAATAGGCTTAGGAAATAAACATGGGTCTACATTGTACAGCGTGGGTGATTGAGAGTTGGACATTATTACAGGGTAACATACGAATTATTGTGTCTAGATTATTTAATATGGCTTGAATATAGTACAAAATTACTATTGACTCTTACTAAGATAATCTTATAATAGCTTACATGGAATTACTGACGCGCGGTAGACAGGCTGAAACAGACTACTACGCAATCCTGGGGGTTGATCCGAATGCCAACTCGGAGGAAATAAAAAGGGCATACCACAGGATGGCTTTTCAATACCACCCTGACAGACATCAGGATAGCGAGGAAGCCCATATAAGAATGAAAGAGCTTAATGAGATTTGTGCTATCTTGACTGACCCGATTAGACGGAGGGAGTATGACATTCCCCGGGGATATGGTATCAGAGTGCCGAAATTCAGGAGAGGCACTAAAGTGAGGATTAATAACAATTCCCCATCATCGTATAGAGGTTACATCGGGTTAGTGGATGAAGAACCTACTAAGGATACCTTTCGCTTCTGGTATAGGGTGAAAATCGAGGCGAGAGGCTTGACGAACGTTGGTCGTTTCGCTGAAGAAGAGCTTGAGAAAGCGCAAGATTAGCAACTAGATTGAGAACTTGATATTCGGAAAGAATAGTTATCAGCCGCATAGGCAGGTAGCTTTGTGGGTGTGGTTTTAGGTTCTAGGTCATTACCGGCAAGTGACGATATACGCTTCTTAAAAACAGGCAGAGTTTTTCTCCTTTTTATAATTCGGTACCAGTCCCCGTAGCAGTAGATTCCCTGGAAGATAATGGCAGATAGGAAGCCTAAAGAGATTTCTGGTGCCAGGATGTAAAAACCTTTCGCAAAACATACTCCGCCGACAACCAAGGCAATGCACCAGTGGTGCACATGAAACTGATAGTTCCGCCAGGGGATGATTATTGACTTAACGATTCCCTGTTTACCGTCAGTCCGACCGCTGAGATACTTAGTAATGACGAAGGCAATAATCCAGGTCTTATAGCAGAGAACACCGCAGAGGCAAAACCCTACAATCACGCTTATGAGGACTATCTTTTTCCTCATTCCACCG
>Ga0209536_100015461_pt1 | contig 10898 bp, 10 predicted proteins | sample DeeMarSeWOR28_12_FD_187461 | JGI IMG/M metagenome (GOLD analysis project Ga0209536, IMG submission 187461) | Marine sediment microbial communities from White Oak River estuary, North Carolina - WOR-2-8_12 (SPAdes) (version 2) | ecosystem: Environmental > Aquatic > Marine > Intertidal zone >... | reverse complement strand
GGTATTGAACCCTGACTCGCGGCCGTCAGCCGGTCATTGAAAGCCAGCCAGTGGCGCTCACCTTCGGTATCGGGAAAAGTGGTTCCGGCGACTGTGACAATCTGCCGGTCATACTCGGGACCCGCATCGCATGCCGTTACAAACAAGGCAAGCGCTGCCAGGCCTATACCTACGGAGCTGATGCGAACTTTTGCGCGCACAGCTCCCATGATGGGTGCCGCAATGCGTCCGGCCGCCGATTCGAGTCGTTTAACCATTGCGGCGCCAGTATGCCTTAGAATTAGGTGAGCTAGCAGCGCTTTCCAGAAAGGTACGCGAAATGAAAATTGCAACCAACACAGTGGTAACCGTCGACTACCGGCTGATGAATGAGGATCGGGAAGAAATCGATTCCTCGGAAAACGGTCAGGCCATTGTCTACCTGCACGGTGGCGACGAGCTGATCGACGCGCTGGAAGTCGCCCTGGAGGGTCGCGCTGCCGGCGACGAACTCTCGGTAACACTGCAGCCGGAAGACGCCTACGGCGACGAGAACCCGGAACTCATCCGAAACTTTCACATAGACGAATTCAATGGGGTAAAGATGGTGCCCGGCATGGAACTCCAGGGTAAAGACCCCGACGGCAATTTTCAGTTATTGCGAGTGCAAGAAGTCGAAGGCGACCAGGTCACCGTAAATATGAATCATCCACTGGCAGGGATGGTGCTGCGTTTTGACCTTAAGGTTAAGGAAGTACGGGCTGCGACCGCAGAGGAGCTGGCACACGGCCATGCTCATGATGATGCTCATGGCGAAGTCCATGGCTAGTCGTCAGGCGGAACTGAGCTAGACCCATTGTGTCGTAGAGGTAATCCATACGGAGTACTGCATGATTATTAAGACCGGCAAAAACACACTAACCCCAAACATAAAAAGCTCCGAGATAACGCCCGAATCCGTTTTTATCAACAGACGGCAATTGCTCACGGCTGCGGGGCTGGCAGGCGTTTCCGGCATTGCCCCGATGACCGCAGCAGCAGAGGATATCCCGTCGCGATACAAGCGACTCAAGGATATAAAACCGAGCGCCTTAAGTACCGACGAAGCCGCCACTTCGTTCGAAGACGTCACTGGATACAATAATTTCTACGAGTTCGGCACGGGCAAAACCGATCCGGCCGGTTACTCGGGCGCGTTCAAGCCCCTGCCCTGGTCCGTAACGATAGACGGCGAGGCTGAGGTCACCGGGACTTTTACGCTTGAGGACATACTCGCGCCACATGCTCTCGAGGAGCGCATATACAGATTGCGTTGTGTGGAAGCCTGGTCGATGGTCGTTCCGTGGGTCGGGATTCCGCTCGCCGATATACTGAAACGGTTCAAGCCCACATCGAAGGCCAAGTACGTTGCTTTCGAAACGGTGGTTCGCCCGTCAGAAATGCCGGGTCAGAAACGCTCGATATTGCCGTGGCCCTATCGCGAGGGCCTGCGGATAGACGAGGCCATGAACCCACTCACGATACTCGCCAACGGCGTTTATGGCGTGCAGCTGCCCAACCAGAACGGGGCTCCCCTGCGACTGGTCGTGCCCTGGAAATACGGGTTCAAGAGTATCAAGTCGATCGTGCGAATTACTTTTACCGAGAAGGAGCCTTATACGACCTGGAATGATCTGGCGCCTGGTGAATACGGCTTTTATGCCAACGTCAATCCCGAGGTCGACCATCCGCGCTGGAGCCAGGCACGTGAACGCCCTATCGGCGCAGGTTTTTTTGCCTCCAAGGTGCCGACCAGGATGTTCAACGGATATGCGGACCAGGTCGCCGGCATGTACAAGGGCATGGACCTCACCCGCTATTTCTAGTTGGCTGCAAACCACAAGCTGCGGCCTGATCAGGTCGTTGGCGTGGCGGGACGTGTAAAACGTCGGATGCTATAACCGACCTATGAGCTTCCCGACATCCAGACAAGTCAGGTTACTGATCAAGCCGGTCTGGTTCATCGCCTGCCTGTTGCCGCTTGTCTGGCTGTTACTCAATGCATTTGAAATCGCGGGGCCTGACCTTGGCGCCGATCCGATCGAGGCAATCCAGGACCGCATGGGCATCTGGGGATTGCGGCTGCTGCTGCTGACCCTGGCGCTAACGCCGCTCCGACTGTTAACGGGCAAGGCATGGTTCATCCAGTTACGGCGCATGACGGGTCTGTACGCGCTCTTTTATATAAGCCTGCATTTCGCCAATTACCTGCTGCTCGATCAGGGACTTAGCTGGCAATTCATCATTGAGGACGTGCTGGAAAGACCGTTCATTACGATCGGGTTTATCGCATTCTGCGCGCTGATACCGCTGGGCATTACTTCCACCTACGGGTGGCGACGCAGACTGGGAAGGAAATGGCAAAGCCTGCACCGGCTCGTCTATCCGATTGCCATTCTGGGTTGCTGGCATTTCTGGTGGCAGGTCAAGCAGGACGTTACGGAGCCGCTTGTATATTCGTCGATACTTTTTGTGTTGCTCGGTTACAGACTGGTCAACAATTATAAAAAGGCCCGCGCCCGGTGACCGGGCGCGGGCAATCAATAACCCGTACTTGCCTTTTCGTTAAATTAAAGTATGTAACCGCGCTCCTCGTGCTGAGTGACATCGAGACCCTGGGTTTCTTCTTCCTCGGATACGCGCAGGCCGATGACCGCGTCGATGATTTTGAACAGCACAAACGAGATCACACCGCACCAAAGCGCAATGGAAACGGCGCCTACCACCTGCTCGACAAACTGCCCGCCGCTCGTGGTTATGCTGTCGCTCAAAAAGCCCTGACCGCCGAGCCGGTTGGCCAGAAACGGGGTCATGAGCAGCCCGAGAAACCCGCCGACGCCATGCACAGGAAAAACGTCGAGTGAATCGTCGATCTCAAACCTGCGTTTGACGATTTGGGTTGCCCAGAAACAAACGAACCCGGCCGTAAGACCAATAATCAATGCTCCCGCCGGGCCCACAAAGCCCGATGCCGGCGTAATCGTACCGAGCCCCGCCACCATACCGGTTACGATGCCGAGGACGCTCGGCTTACCGAAACGCACCCATTCCATAATCATCCAGGCAAGCGAACCCGCAGCGGCACCGATGTGGGTAACGAGCATGGCCATGCCGGCATCTCCATTAGCCGCAAGTGCACTGCCCGCGTTGAAACCAAACCACCCTACCCACAACATGCAGGCACCCGTGACGGTCATCGCAAGATTGTGCGGCGGCATGGGAGTCAGAGGAAAACCCTTGCGTTTGCCCATCAATATCGCGGCGATCAAAGCGGCAACACCCGCGTTAATATGCACCACACCACCGCCGGCAAAGTCCATGAAACCACGCTGAGACAGCCAGCCGCCGCCCCAGACCCAGTAAGTCACCGGCGCGTATACCAGCAACAGCCAAAGACCCGAAAACACCAGCATGGCGGAGAACCTCATCCGCTCGGCAAAACCGCCGATAATCAGCGCGGGTGTAATGATCGCAAACGTCATCTGGAACATGACGAACACGGTTTCCGGATAGGTGCCGCTCAGCGAATCTTCAGTGATACCGGCAAGAAATATTTTGCCGAAACCGCCCAGCCAGGCATTGCCGTCCGGCCCGAATGCCATGGTGTAGCCGATGATGACCCACAGAATCGAGGCCATACAGGCGATGGCAAAACACTGCATCAACACCGACAAAACGTTTTTAGCGCGGACCAGGCCGCCATAGAACAAGGCAAGCCCCGGCAGGCTCATAAACAAAACCAGGACCGTGGACGTAAGCATCCACGCCGTATCACCCGTATCCAGTTCATCTGCCAATGCAGACATGGGCAAGAGTGCGGCTGTCAGCACCAGCACACGTACCGCTTTTATAGAGAATGACATAGCAACCCCCGATGCATGCCCGTCACGCAAAGCTAACGGACCACATTAACCGTTCTGACTTACAGTGCGCCGTCGCCGGTGTCGCCGGTACGTATCCGAATAGTCTGTTCTATATCGGAAACAAAAATCTTGCCGTCACCCACTTTGCCGGTTCGCGCAGCACCAACGATCGCCTCGATGGCTCGCTCGGCAAGCTCATCACTCACGGCTATCTCGATTTTCGATTTCGGCAGGAAGTCGACAACGTACTCGGCGCCACGATACAGCTCGGTATGCCCGCGCTGGCGACCAAAGCCTTTGACTTCCGTCACGGTCATGCCGTTAACGCCGACTTCGCCCAAAGCATTGCGCACATCGTCAAGCCGAAATGGTTTTATGATTGCTGTAATCAGCTTCATTCAGGAGTCCCCCGATGGATTATTCGTAGATCGGACGCTTCTTCGTGTGACGCCCGTGGCCGTTATTCTAGCCTAATTTATGGGGCTGTTTTATGTAATACCGAGGCACGCCCGCTGAACCGGGCTGCATTGCGTAAAATAACGACTCTGAAGGCCCTCGGCCAGCCAATGGTAAAAATTAGAATGGGTAAAAATTCATACGAGCTGCTGAGCGCGACCGATCCCCGTTGGGTGACAAACGTGCTGCAGGATTTCGACAGCTTCCTTATTGATCATGCGAGCTGCGAGCGCAAAGCGAATGCACTGCTCATGAGCATGATAGTGAAATATCCGGACCGGCCAACCATCATTCCGCGTTTGATCGAGCTCGCACAGGAAGAACTCGAGCACTTTGCCGAGGCCTATGCGTTTATGGATCGGCGCGGGCTGGTATTCAGCAAGGACAAGCCGGACGCGTATGTCAATCAGCTCCTGGCCGCCGCACGGCATGGCCGGGACGAACGCTTTATAGACCGAATGCTCATTTCATCCGTCATCGAAAAACGCGGCGCCGAGCGGTTCAGAATCGTTGCTGAGAATATCGATGACCCGGAGTTGGCGGCCTTCTATGACAAACTCTGGAAAAGTGAAGTGAAACACGCACATGTTTTCGTGCTGATGCTGCAGGAGGAATACCCGCCGGAAATGTTCGATACCCGCCTCGACGAATTGCTGCAACTGGAGGCAGAGATTATTGCCGGGCTGGAACTGCGCCCTGCACTCCACTAATTAAGCGGCTTCAGTAGACGCGATAACCGCCATGCTTCGCGCGGCTGCGGCTGTCCACCCAGTACCACCCGCCGACGAAACCGCCGCCCGCTGCAAACAGCACCACCAGTATCAGCCAACTTACCGGAACGCTAGAAGAATACTCAGCCAGGCGGGACATCATGTCTTCATTCTCTACACGCAGACGCTCCAGCTCCGCGATGGTTGCCGCCTTCTGGTCTGCCGACCCAAGATTCTGTTCCTGCAACTGCTGCAAGCGACCGCGTTCCGCCTTGAGCTGATTTTCCAGTTTGGTGACAGTCGCATCAAGACGAGTATTTTCTTCTTCGAGTTTGTTCAGCCGCGTCCGCGCGGGCTCCTTGTCCACCAGGTACAGCGACTTGACCCAGCCTTGCTGGCCTTCATCGGTGCGCACTTGCGCATAACGCGGGCCTTTTTCGATCACGGCCAGGCGATCGCCGCTTTTGAGTTTCTTTATAGGCCGCCCCGACATGTCGGCGCTGCCATACAACTCAAGCTGCAGCATGTCCGTGACCCATAGCGTTTCGGCACTTGCCTGACTACTAACCAATGCCATCGCCAATGCAAGGCATTGCAACAACCGCGCTCCCGCCTGTCGCACCCTAGCCTGCCTACTGTTCATAAACCCACCTCAACAACGCTGCCTGCGCTTCTTCACCGGGGCCGCGGTCGGCGCCAGCGTAATTTTGCAATATTACTACCACGTATTCCCGACCGGACCGGGCATGCACGTACCCGGCGGTTGCAAATACATCTTGCAGTCGCCCGGTCTTCATATGCATCTGGCCCGTCATCTCCTCTTTCCTGAATCGCTTGCGCATCGTGCCGTCGAGACCGGGCAACGACAAAGAGGACACAAATTCCGCATCCCAGGGTCGTTGGCGAGCCCGCAGCAGCACCTCCGCCATATCGCCTGCCGCTATGCGCGTGTTACGTGACAGGCCGGAGCCGTTATCGAGGCGCAATTTAGGGAAATCCAGACCACGGCGCTGCAGGGCCTGCACCGCCGCCTTGCGCGCCTTCGCCAGCGTCGCCGGCGGCTCGAATGCCTCGGCACCCATTGTCAGGAAAAGATGCCGCGCCATAACGTTGTTACTGTATTTATTGATGTAGCCGATGACGTCTGCGAGCGGTGGAGAGGTGACCCGCAGAAATGGTTTGCGAGTATCGCTGCCGGCGCTCAAATCAGTTTTAGTCTGCATTTCCTCCAGGGTCGCGAGGCGCAGTTCGCCGCCGAGGGTGCCGCCGGTTTCCTCCCACAAGGAACGAAACACGCCGTAAGCGTAGGTCGGCCCTGTCAGCACTGATCGGGTCAACGCGTATTCACGGCACCCTTTACGATAGCTTCCCGACAAGGTCACATGGTCGCGGCTAAGCGGGTCGTCTGCCACCAGGGCAATGCCGTTCTGGTAACCTCCGCAATAACCGTTGCCGAGATTCAAGCGATTCTCGACAGAAAGGTTCGCCGGCATCGGGTCTACGGCGACGTTGACCACGTTCCGGGCCATATCCGGCATGAAATAAAACTGGACGGCCTGGAAGTTGACCAGGAATGCATCCGGAAGGACGTTGTAGACGCGCAACCCCTCGCCATCGAAGGCGGCAGGATCATCCTGCTCGACTGAAAAATAGCTGTTGTCGATAACGAGATCACCGTCGATCGAGCGCAACCCGCGCATCCGCAACTGGCGTTGAAATCGCCACATTCGCTCGGAAATAAAATACGGGTCGCCGTACCCTTTGATAATCAGATCGCCGCGCAGAACACCGCGCTCGATCTTGCCGTTCAGGTATGCTTCTGTCGGCCAGGTATAAGCGGGCCCGAGTTCTTCGAGCGCGAGCCAGGTCGTAAGAAGCTTTATCGTGGATGCGGGGTTAAACGGCTTGTCCGCATTCAGGCTCAGGAGCGGCTCGTCGGCGCCTACCTCGCGAACGAGGATACCGATCGATGATTCCGGCACCTTGTGGCCATTGAAAACCTGCTGCAACACAGGCGGCATCGAAGCCGGCTCCGCCGCACAAACTCCGGTCATGAGTAAGCAGGCGATAAAGAATCCGCAAAACGGCATGCGCCCCGGGTCAGAAGTTTTCATTGCGTTGAATCGTCCACTGGCAGCCGTGCCGGTTTTTCGAGCCCGAAGTTACGCATACGGTCGGCCAGCGTACTCGGCTTCAGGCCCAGCAACTCTGCCGCACCACCCTTGCCCGCAATCCGCCAACCGGCATATTCAAGGGCGCGGCGCATGTTATCGCGTTGCTGCAACCGGATCTCCTTTTCGGTAAGGAAATTTCGTCCCGACTGAACCGTCGCTATAACCGGCGACTCGACGCCGGCCTGCTTGCCGCCGGAACTAGGCAGGTCGAGTCGCAGGTTGTCGCCCTGCGCCAGAATCACGGCACGCTCTATTACGTTCTTTAGTTCACGGATGTTGCCGGGCCAGTCATACGCGCGCATGGCATCCACCTGGCTCTGGGTGAAGTGCGGAACCTCGCGACCGAACTCCCTGCAAACTTGCTCGAGAAAATGCACCGCTAACTGGATGACATCGTCACCTCGTTTACGCAGCGGCGGAACCTGCACGGGAAAAACGCTGAGCCTATAAAAGAGATCTTCGCGAAACTTGCCGAGTTCCACTTCTTTTTCCAGATCTTTGTTGGTCGCAGCGATGACGCGAACATCGACTTGTCGCGTAACGTCCTCACCGACTCGCTCAAATTCGCGTTCCTGCAAGACGCGCAGCAGCTTGCCCTGCAGTTCCAGCGGGATTTCACCTACCTCATCGAGGAAAATCGTCCCACCGTCTGCCAACTGAAAGCGCCCGACACGGTCACGGTAAGCGCCCGTAAAAGCGCCTTTGACATGACCGAAAAACTCGCTCTCAAATAGTTCATGCGGTATCGAGGCGCAATTGACCTTGACCAGGGGCGCATCGTGCCTGCGGCTGCGGGCATGAATCGCGTGAGCCACAAGCTCCTTGCCGGTGCCGGTTTCACCGATGATCAACACGTTCGCGGGAGTATCGGCCACCGCTTCGATGCGCGCGAGCATAGCGGCCAGGGCCGGACTCTCGCCGACGATGCGGCCGAAATTCATGGAGACCTGCACTTCTTCGCGCAGGTAATCTCGCTCTCTTTCAAGTTCTTCTTTCAGGCGCGCTATTTCGCCGTAGGCTTCACGCAGTTTGGCTTCTGCGCGATTGCGCTCGGTCATGTCTTTGGTGGCGACGAGCAGGCTACGAACGCCGCGCGCCGGATCGACCTCCTTGGTTGCGGACATGACGACGTCGAGGATTTCGCCCGATTTCGTGACCATCTGCCGCGGTACGTTGCTGCGGTCGCCCATTTCGATGATCTCCCGCACACCGCCCTCCAGCTGGCGGCGCGAGTCCTCAGCAAGGAAATCCAGAATCGACCTGCCGATAACCTCCGCCTCGGTATAGCCGAGCTTTTCCAGCCAATGCGCGCTGACATGAGTGATCTGTCCGTCAGCATTTACGGTGTGGAGCATCGCGGGCGTCGAATGGTAGAGATCTTCGTAACGGCGCTCGGCACGAGCAAGCGCCGAGGTCTCGAAAAAGACAGCCACGGAAAATATATGGGCGCCTTCTTTGTCGCGCACCGCGCGCATGCGCAACAGCAACTCGATGGTTTTGCCGTCGCGTCCGACCAGACCGAGGGCCACGTGATCGAGCTTGCCCATTCGACGGAACGCCGGCAGGTATTCCTGCTCGCAGCGCTTGGCCGACTCCGGCGTGGCGAACTCTTCCGGCGCTTTGCCACGCAACTCCTCGACGGCGTAACCGGTCCGGCTCGTCCATTGATCCGTAACGTCGATAAAGCGACCGTCGGTATCGAGCACGGCAGCCATGACCGGGACTTTGCGGAAAAAGCGCCGATAAAGTTGTTTAAGGCCGGGGGGATTAACCATGGGCGAACTATACACGGTTTTCCGTGTCTATAGAAACGCGGTTTTCCGTTAATCACGGTTTTCCGTGTGGATGGAAAACGCTAAGTGCTTGAAAATAAAGGGGCGCAAAGTTGGCACGCTTTGTGCATATAAATGGATGAAGGCGATAGATGAGCTGTCGCCAAGTATCAAGGAATATTAGGAAAAGCAATGAATGGTCAGGTAAAACAATTGATTCCCGGTTTGATCGGAATCTTCGCCCTGCTCCTGACCGCGATAGTGGGCATTAGTGCCTTACCGAGTGAGCAGAAGGCTATACAAATCGCGGAAACCCGGGCGATCACCCTGGAGAATCGCAGCCAGCAGAAACTGGCTGACAGCTTTCATGCGGGTGCGGCAGCGGCCGCCATCGAAACCGGCATGGATATCGCGGCAGATTTGGCAGTAGACCTAAAACGCTCGCCGTCATTTTTAACTGCGATGTCTGAACGCCCTGTTGCGAAATAAGTTTTACGCGCGACAGAGCCACAAATTCCTGTCGACCGGCCTTACACTCCCCCTTGGCCGGTGGAACGGAACACGATGACCCAGGTCATCGACCGGCGGCATGCCTGGTAAGCATGCCGCGTATCCCCCCTAAAGGGCCGGCGCAGCAGCGTCGGCCCTTTTTTTAAGTGAGACCATTTTTCCAGGCGCATGCAATGCGCCTGGAAAAATAGACGTTCGAACTTATGCCGGCAAAGCGAAGCTTTGCCGGCGAAAGTGAGGCCGGGATCGTTTACCGGCAAAGCGAAGCTTTACCAACGCAAGTGAGGCCGAGATCGTTTACCGGGAAAGCGAAGCTTTACCAACGAAAGTGTGTTTGAGATCGTTTCCCGGTAACGCTTCGCTTTACCGGGAAACCAAGGATTTTCGTAGTTACTTCTGCAGGTGCTCGAACAAGAAAGCGGTTGCTTTGAGCCAGGCATCCTCGGCCGCGACCGCGTTGTAGGCCATGCCACTTGGATTGGCAAACGCATGTTTGGTATCAGGGTAGATAATAATTTCTGCGTCCTTGCCCAGTTCCTTCAGCGCATCACGAAAGGCGACAACAGTATCCGGCGGCACAACCGGGTCCTCGTCCGCAAAGAGCCCCAATATGGGCATTTGCAGCGTCGCGAGCTGCGCTTTGTCGTCCGTAACGCCACCGTAATACATCACCATTGCGTCTATCTGCTCCGGCATGCGCAGCGCGGCCTGCAGGGACCACCGCCCCCCAAGACACCAGCCGATAACGCCGATCTTCGATGCCCCCATTACAGTCTCAAGATACTCGTGGGCAGCCACAAGGTTATTCAAGCCACCCTCTGCGTCCTCATTCAGCGCCGTCATCAAACGCATGGCCTCTTTCGGCACTTCGCCGCTTTCGCCACGATAAAGGTCGACGGCAAGGGTAATGTAACCCTCCGCGGCGAGCCTTTCTGCAGTTTGCCGGATGTTATCGTTCAGGCCCCACCACTCGTGGATCACAATCAGCGCCGGCAGCCCTTCAAACGATGCGCCGGCCGGCCATGACAACCAGCCAACCACCTCTTTACCGTCCACCGTCATGTAAACGGCAGGCCGACTGCTCACCGGAACGGCAGGCGCGGCGGTGGCCATCGGACTCGCAACCGGAGCATCGTCCTTATGTGCGGCGGCAGTGCGTTGATCCAGATCATTCGCGCTAGCCGTCTGCAACAGGAAAATCGGCAGGCAGATCACGGTTAACCCGCCGGTCAGAATTTTTACAGGGTGCATAGATCGACTCCGAAAGTACGTATTGCCGGGGTGCATCAGATATATAAGCTAGGCAATAAACCTATTATTTAACACGGGTACTGACTACAGGAACAGAGTATGCGTATAGGCGTTCCCAGAGAGGTCAAACTACACGAAAGCCGA
>Ga0209536_100015460_pt1 | contig 10898 bp, 8 predicted proteins | sample DeeMarSeWOR28_12_FD_187461 | JGI IMG/M metagenome (GOLD analysis project Ga0209536, IMG submission 187461) | Marine sediment microbial communities from White Oak River estuary, North Carolina - WOR-2-8_12 (SPAdes) (version 2) | ecosystem: Environmental > Aquatic > Marine > Intertidal zone >... | reverse complement strand
CCCGGATCCAGAGCCCGGTCGCTCCCCGGGAAAACTGGCCCGTCACGAGGTCCACGCCGAAGCCGATCATCCCGGTGACGTAGAATCCCTCCTTGACGCTCTTGAGGATGTCGTTTACCGGAGTATTCCCTTTGGGAATATAGAAATTCAGAGGGCTGATGTGCGGGGTGCTGGCGACCGATCGCGCGGCGTTGCCTGTGGAAGCCCCCTTGACCTTTCGCGCCGTATACGAATCGTACAAATACGAGTTCAGCATCCCCCTTTCCACCAGAACTTTTGTCCCAGTCCGGATCCCTTCTCCATCAAACGGCTTTGACCCAAGACCCCGCGGAAGCAGACCGTCATCGATGATGGTGAGCGCCTCCGAACCGATCTTCTCTCCCAGTTTGTCCGCGAGAAACGAAAGTTTCCGAAATACCGATTCTCCGTTGAGCGCCTGAGCGATGGACCCGAGGAAGGAGGCAGCGACGAGCGGCTCGAAGACCACAGGATATTTCCCTGAGGGCACTTTGCGTGCCTGGAGCAGCCTCACGGCGCGTGCGGCTGCTTTTGACCCGACGGCCGCCGGCCCCTCATGGTCGGCGAACAAGCGACGGCTGGAATACCAGTAGTTGACCTGGCGCTTCTCGTGCTCCTCGGCGATGACGGCACACACGAGGCTGCTGCCTGAAGCCCGATACGAGGAGTGAAATCCCCTCGAGTTGACCAGGGTGACCTCCTCTTCGCCGTCGGACACGGTTGCGCCCTCGACCATCTTGACCCGGGGATCACTCGCCATGGCGGCGTCTTCCATCTCCCGAGCGATCGCGATCTTCCTCTCGGTCGTCAAGGCATCCAGAGTGGGATCGACCATTTCCAGATCTCGCGTGTCCGGCGCGTCTGTCCAAGCCGCCGGTTGGGGCAGGCCGTGAAATTCGTCCTGGGTCGCGTAGCGCGCCATCTCCGCAGCCTGCGTGGCGATTCTACGAAGCGTCGCCGTGTCGAAGTCATTCGTATGGACAAACCCCAATCGGTGATTCCTGAGGACCCTCAGCCCGAGGCCCTTCGAGAGGGCCTCCTTCAGGACCTCGATCTGACCTGAACGGATCGTCACCTCGAAGTCTCTTCCAGTGACCAGGTAGACGTCCGCCTCGTCGGCCCCAGCTGCGCCCGCGAACTCCACAAGCTGTTGTGCGATCTCTATTGGGTCCTGCGACATGTGTGCCACGGCCGCTCCTGTCTCTTGGATTATTGATCCACCATGACGTCATACCGGATGACTTCGTACGCCTTGCGCGTGTCCAGGATGCCGTAGATGACTCCTGCCATCATGGCAACGATCCCCGCAAGAAACGCCGTGAGGATGGCGTGGCGCAGCTCGAGAACGCCCGAGAAGAAATCCGCTCCAATCAGCAGCGAGGTCAAGACGAACAATCCAACACCCCCCAGGTAACTCAACACGGCATTGCGGGCATAGACGGCGCGCACCAGGAGGCGGTCGATTTGCCTGGCAATGCTTTCCAGACGAATGGTGTCGTCGGACGTGGCCTCCCGCTCACCGAGCCGTGCCACAATCCGTCGCTTCTCCTCGTTCAGCGTCCGGACGCGCGTCAGGATGACCGTGTATCGGTTCGAGATTCCCAACAACAACAGTCCGCACGCGTTGATCATCACGGCGGGAGCAATGATCAACTGAATGGCCTGGATGATCGACAAGCTCCCTTCCATGGTCTAGCCTCGTGTCCTGACTTTGCGGGGGCGACCGACCACCTCTCCCATGATCACAGGGCGTTCATGCTTTCTCCGCAGAGCGCGGATGAGGGCGTCGGCCTCCGAGGGGCGAACGATCAGAATGATTCCGATGCCGAGGTTGAACGTCTTCCGCATGTCTTCCTCTGGCACAGACCCCAGCCGCTGGATCAGCGAGAAGATCGGCGGGCGGGGCCACGCCTGCCAATCGATTCGGAGTGAGGTTTTCGGCGGAAGAATACGGCGAGTGTTTCCTTCGATCCCGCCTCCGGTGATATGGGACATGCCTCGGATCGTGAAGCGCGAGAGCAACGGTCCCATAAGAGGAGCGTAGGACCGGTGGACCTTGAGGAGCTCATCGCCGAGTGACAACCCCAGCTCCGGAACATAGGCCTCTACGGCGTAGTGCTTCAGGAGAACCGCACGCGCCAATGAATATCCGTTGGTCTGCAGACCGCTTGAGGGAAGTCCGATGAGCACATCCCCCTTGCGGATCGATCGGCCGTTCACAATCTTCTTCCGATCGACCACCCCCACGATGGTCCCGGCGAGGTCGTATTCCCCTTGCGCATACATTCCGGGCATCTCCGCCGTTTCTCCGCCGATCAAGGCGCAGCCGTTTTCCCGGCACGCCTTCGCAAATCCCGCGATAACTTCTGCGCCGATTGCCGGATCGAGCTTGCCGGTAGCGAAGTAGTCCAAGAAGAAGAGCGGGCGCGCTCCACACACGAGGATATCGTTGACACAGTGATTGACCAGGTCCTGACCCACCGTGTCATGTCGTCCAGCGAGAAAGGCGATCTTGAGCTTGGTCCCGACGCCGTCCACGCTGGAGACGAGCACCGGGTCTTTCATCCGGCCAAATCGAGCCCGGTAGAACGCGCCGAACATGCCGATGTCGGCGAGCACCTGTGGATTGAATGTGGAGCGGACATTCGCTTTGATGCGCCGGACGAGATCCTCCCCGGCATCGATGTCCACCCCTGCCTCGCGATAGGTTGTCATACTGTCTGAATGCCTGATTTTGTCCAAGATACTCCTTTTTTCGCGCCTGAACAAGGCTGCCCCTCGGGGGCGGCATGATCCTTGCACAAGATTGCCGCCATGCCTATATTGAAGCTTTGAATTTCCGGAACTCGTCTGAGTGAGCACTGTTTCCCTCCTGGGGCATCCCCCCGCCATCACCGTCGGCAAGATTCTCTGTGTCGGTAGGAACTACGCAGAGCACGCAAAGGAGATGAATGCCAACGTCCCGACGTCGCCGGTCGTGTTTCTCAAGCCCGCGACTGCCGTCGTCACCTCCGGATCATCGGTTCTCATTCCAGACATTTCCGACGATGCGCATCACGAAGTCGAGATGACCGTCCTGATCGGTGCAGGGGGAAAGGGCATTCGCCCAGAGGAGGCCCTGCGTCATGTGGCCGGCTATGGTGTTGGTTTGGACATGACGCTGCGCGACCTCCAAGCGCAGGCAAAGAAGAGCGGCCTCCCCTGGACTCTGGCAAAGGGGTTTGACACCTCCGCACCGCTGTCGGCATTTGTCCCGTCCGAGGGGATCCCAGATCCCGGACGGCTCGGCATCCGGCTCTCGGTGAACGGCGCGCTCCGTCAGAGCGGGTGGACCCGGGATTGTGTCTTCAGCGTCGCAGACCTGATCGCCTATGCTTCGCGCTACTTCACGCTTGAGCCAGGGGATATCCTGTTCACGGGCACTCCCGAAGGGGTCTCGCGTGTGCAACCGGATGACGCACTCTCGGCTGAGCTCGTGGACGAAGCGGGATCGGTGTTGACCTCCGTGTCGGTGACCATCGGGAGGGCACCAAGACCATGAGCAGAATCGCGCACTTTCTTTACAACTATCGGAATGCGATCTTCGCTTGGCTTCTAATGGTCTTCCTGATCGTGATGGGCGTCCACTACGACGTGGACGAAGTGATGATCGGCCTGGTCGTCGTTGTGGTAGGCCTTCTCGGGCAGGCGTTTGCGGCATTGATCGCCTGGATCGGCTTGATCCCCCTGGTAGGTCCCTTCGTCGCGAAGGTGTTGACAATTCCGTTCTTCTGGATCTTGAACGGCGTCGGCTATATGGCTTCCATTGTGGCTATCCGGCGCGGGTTCACCAAAGACGTTGTGAACTACAGGATTCTTACGTTCGTGCTCCTGATCGGGGTCACGATCGGGTATGTGCTCGGGAAGCTCGTGTGAGGGCGCAGCTGTGTCTCGGCGCATTGCATTTTGGGGTTCCGATCAGTAGTATGAGCTGTTCACTCGACACTCCGGGTTTTCGTCCATGGCAAAAGTGATCGCGGTTGCGGTTCCAAAGGGGGGGGTCGGCAAGACTACGACCGCGGTAAACCTCGCCGCGTCGCTGGCCGCCTTCGAGAAACGTACGCTCCTGATCGACACCGACACGTTCGGAGCATGCAGCCTCGCGCTCGGGTTCTCGAAGGAGAAAACACAGGGGGGGCTGTTTCAGGTCTTCAACTTCACTCACTCACTGGCACAAGTGATCCACAGGACGGATATCCATTTTCTCGATTTCGTGCCCACCAACGTGTATACCCCTCAGATGGAAGAGCGGTTCCTGAAGCTGGCAGAAAACAGGACCATTCTCAAGAACTCTCTCAGGTCGGTGCTCCCCCACTACGACTACATCATTCTCGACTGCCCCCCAATGCTCAGGGGACTGACGACGAATGCTCTCACGAGTGCCGACTCGGTGCTCGTCCCGGTCAAGGCGGGTCACTTTTCTCTTGACGCTGTCGACCGGCTGATGAAATACCTCGATTGGATCCATGAAGTGGCAAACGCCCGCCTGGCCCTGGAAGGCGTTCTGCTGACGATGCACGAACCGAACACCAAGGTCTCCGATATTACCGAACGCGAGCTGCGGGCGCGCTTCCGCAAGCACATCCTGAGAACCATCATTCCAAAGAACACTCACCTGGTCGAGTCGTCGTTTTACGGCAAGCCGGGTCTGCTGTTCAATGCGACATCGAAGGGGACCCTGGCATATCTGCAGCTTGCCCGGGAGATCCTCGACCATGCGGAACCACGTTCCACCGCACAGACACAACAGGACACTGGCACATAAAAACGGATGCGAATTCTGAAACCCACCCTCGGTCTTCTCCTTCCCCTTGTCGCAGTTCTCTTGATCGTGAGGTTCAGCTCGATATCTTCCCCCGAGCACCCGCCGGAGAACGAACGGCACTGGATTGATGAAGTGTACGATCCGTTCGATTCGCTCAGAACGGACACGGACGCCTATCGCTGGCCGACAGATGCCACGACCATCATCAGTTCGGCCTTCGGGGAGTTCCGGCGCACCCATTTCCACGCCGGGATCGACATCTCGACCAAAGGCCAGCAGGGATACCGGGTCTTCGCCTCCCGGGACGGGTTCGTGTCGCGCCTCTCGGTCTCTCCAAGCGGCTACGGGATCTTCGTCGACGTCCGCCATCCGGACGGGTTCACGACGCGCTACGCACACCTGCAGCGGTTCAACGATACGCTCAATGCGTTCATCCGCACGAAGCAACGCGAAGCCGTCCGCTATTCCGTCGACGTCACATTCGACTCAGCGGCTTTTCCGGTGCACGCCGGAGAAGTGATCGCGTATTCTGGAGAAACGGGCATCGGTGCGCCACACCTCCATTTTGAACTGCGCGACCCCTCCATGAACCCGATCAATCCGCTCAGACTTGGTGCCTTCCGCCAGGCTGTGCAGGACGACCATGAACCGGTCATCCGATCGGTCTCCTTTGAACCGCTCGACGCTCGTTCCACCGTCAACGGAAGCCATCGTCCGGTGCTCCTGTCCGCGATGCGTACGAAAGACGCCTCCTACCGGCTCTCCAGGCCCGTGCGCCTGACGGGAACAACCGGGATGAGCGTCAGGATTTCAGACCCCTTCAATGGCACATGGTATAAGAGCGGCCCGTACGAGCTAGAGCTTCTGGTCGACGATTCCCTCACATTCAGGGCTCGTTTGGATCAAGTCGACGCCTCCGAGAGCGAGCAAGTCGCGCTCCATTACAACTGGCCGATCCTTTCACGAGGACGCTACCTGAACCTGTACGTGAAGACCGGAAACCGCATGCCCCTCTACGATCGGCTCCCCGAGCGAGCCGGGACGCTGTCTCACGAGCGGCTCCGCCCTGGCCTTCACCGGATTGAGATTGTGGCCCGGGACTTCCACGGAAACGCGTCTCGGCTTCATGCGGAAGTTGACATCGCATCTCCCAATAGCACCCGTGTGGAGCTCGCAAGCGGTCCATCTGTCCAAGCACTCCCTGATGACGTGCGGAATTCGCCTGTGGCCACAGCGCATGGGACAAGCGAGCCCTCCGACGAGGATGTGGAGACGGCCGAGAAGGTTCCCCCGAGTCCTCGGACTGTGGTCTGGCGCCCGGAGCAGAATGAGGGATCATCCCTCCTCGAGATCGAGAAGGAATTCTTCCCGAACTACGCGCTCATCACCCTTTCGACGACCGGATCGTACACGTTAAGACCCTCGGTGTGGGTCACTGCCGGCGGGGAACGGCACTTGGTGGACATCGACGCGACGGATTCCCGGCGCTACATGGGCGCTGTTCCGCTCGAAATCATTGGATCGGATCGCGTCCGCATCGAAGCGTATGCCGAAATCGACGGAAGCCCCGTCAAAACGTTCCAAGAGTTCACGGTCGCCGTCGTCGAGCCGGGCAGGACCACGGTGCTCCGGTCCCCTGACGGTCTTTTCTCGGCGACCTTCGGCGAGGATGCCGTTTACGAGCCGCTCTACGTCCGGATGGAGAGGCGCGCGCGGGGCTGGGCCCTCGAGCCGGGCTCGATTCTTCTGAAGCGGGGTGCAGAGATCAGATTCTCTTCCAGCGAGCCCGATTCACAAGGAACCCTGGGGCTCTATGTCGGGGAAGAATGGAACATGGACTTCACGGGACGTCGCACGGAAGAGGCCCCGGTCACCTTTGCCGCGCGACTCGGCCGGATGCTTTCCCCGGTGAGCATCCAGCGGGACTCCATGCCGCCCGTAGTTTCCGGTCTGCGCGTCCGCCCGTCGCGGAACACTGTCCGCGTGGATTTTCGCGTATGGGACGACCTCGCCGGAGTAGGTTCGGATGATATCCGCGTATGGGTCGACGATGAACCGCTCATTCCCGTGTACGATCCGTACAGTCGGAGCGTGTCCGCGGAGGGTCCGATTCCCGGACCCACGGGGGGGCACTCGGTGCGCGTGCGCGTCGAGGACCGGAGCGCAAACGCCACAGAGCGGACGCACAACTTCACCGCCCGACGCCGGTAGGGTCTCGTTGCTTTCGACTGCCTTTTTTTGTTTCTTTCGGGTACATGGGATGACACCAGAGAGGGGGTAGCCTTGGCGGCTACCCCTTTCTATACGGCGGTGACCCACCACTGAACCAGGACCTCAGCATGCCACACCTTGACGCACAGCTTCCGAAGGCCTATTCCTTTCAAGAGATTGAGGAGAAACTCTATTCCTACTGGGAGACCAAAGGTTTCTTCCATGCACAGGCCAGTCCTTCGCGCCGCCCCTACACAATTGTGATCCCTCCCCCCAACATCACGGGCATCCTGACGATGGGGCACGTCCTGAACAATACAATCCAGGACGTGTTCATCCGATGGCGAAGGATGCAGGGATACGAAGCGTGCTGGATTCCGGGAACGGATCACGCGGGCATCGCGACGCAGAACGCCGTGGAAAAGTCACTCGCCAAGGAGGGCCTCAACCGTCACCAGATCGGCCGGGAGGAGTTCATCAGACGCGTGTGGGGATGGAAGGAGCTCTACGGCAACACCATCATCCGCCAGTTGCGTAAACTGGGCGTCTCGTGTGACTGGGAGCGAGAGCGCTTCACCATGGACGAGGGACTCTCCGAGGCTGTGAAAGAAGTGTTCGTGCGCCTCTTCGACAAAGGGCTTGTCTACCGCGGCAAGTACATCGTCAACTGGTGTCCGTTCCACCGCACGGCCTTGAGCGACGACGAAGTGGACAAGACAGAGACCGAGGGAAAACTGTACCACATCGCCTATGCCCTTGAAGGGTCGCAGGAAAGCGCCGTGATCGCCACCACCCGACCCGAGACCCTCTTGGGCGATACTGCGATTGCCGTCAACCCGAGCGACGAACGGTACGCTTCGCTCATCGGCCGGACCGCCATCGTGCCGCTTGTGAACCGGCGCGTGCCGATCATCGCGGACGAGTACGTAGACACGACGTTTGGCACCGGGATGCTGAAGGTCACCCCTGCCCACGATCCGAACGACTTCTTGGTCGGACAACGGCACAACCTCGAACAGGTGAACATCTTCGAGGAAGACGGCCGTCTCAACTCCACCGTGCCGAAGCAGTACGAGGGACTCGACCGGTTCGAATGCCGGAAACAAGTCGTGAAAGATCTGGAGGCGCTCGGCGCCCTCCTCAAAGTGGAGCCGCATGTGCACAACGTTGGCCGGTGCTACCGATGCGAGACGGTCATCGAGCCGTACCTTTCGGACCAGTGGTTTGTCAAGATGAAGCCCTTGGCTGTGCCGGCCCTGCGTGTTGTCCATAAGGGGCTCGTCCGCTTTCACCCCGAGCGATGGTCAAAGGTGTACGAGCACTGGATGATGAACATCCGCGACTGGTGCATTTCGAGGCAGATTTGGTGGGGTCACCGGATTCCGGTCTACTTTAGCCCGGACGGGCGGTATACGGCCGCACGCAATGAGAACGAAGCCCGCGAGCGACTCGGCCTGGACTCCGGCGTGTCCCTGACACAGGATGAAAACGTCCTCGACACATGGTTCTCGTCGTGGCTCTGGCCTTTCTCCACCCTTGGGTGGCCCAAGGATAACGAGGACCTCCGCTACTTCAATCCGACCGAGACCTTGGTCACCGGTCCGGACATCATCTTCTTCTGGGTGGCCCGCATGGTGATGGCCAACATGGAGTTCATGAAGGGGATGCCGATGATGGGCGGCAAGTCGAGGTCGAATGACGAAGACCTGGTGCCGTTTCGGAACGTCTACTTCACGAGCATCGTGCGTGATGAACAAGGTCGCAAGCTCAGCAAGTCCCTTGGCAATTCCCCCGATCCCCTCGACGTCATCAGCGAGTACGGCGCCGACGGGCTCCGCTTCACCATCACCTATCTTGCCCCGATCGGTCAGGATGTCATCTTTTCTGTAGAGAAATGCGAGATCGGGAGGAACTTCGCCAACAAGGTGTGGAACGCCGGCCGTTTTCTGCTGCTCAACAAAGCGGACATCATTGGAGCGTCTGACATCGACCTGTCCCGGATGCCGGAGGAGGATCTCGACCTCGCCGACCGGTGGATTCTGTCCCGGCTCCACCACGCGATTGAGAGGCTCAATGGGGCGCTCGGGGATTTTCAAATCAACGAAGCAACGAAGATCCTGTACAGTTTTCTTTGGCATGACTTCTGCGACTGGTATGTGGAGCTCGTCAAGACTCGGCTGTACGGCAGCGAACCCCGTGAGGTCAAACAGACTGTCCTGACCCGCGCCCTGTGGGTGTTTGACCAAGCGCTGAGGCTTCTTCACCCCGTCATGCCGTTTGTGACCGAGGAACTCTGGCAGCACCTCGCTGACCGGAAAGGGCAGCCGCTGATGCGTGCGGCCTTTCCCACTGCACAGCAGCGGTGGGTCGACGACGCCACAGAATCTGAAATGGACTTCGTCCAGGAACTCATCAACAGCGTGCGTAATATCCGGGGGGAAAACGGCGTGCCTCCCTCAAGAGAGATTACTATCAAGGTCCGTTTTGCGGAAGCCTCGCAGGCCACTGTCCTCGAACGCTATGCGGAATACCTCCGGCGGTTGGCCCGGGTCGCCACCAGCGAGGTGTTGACCGGACCCGAGCACCCGAAACTCTCGTCGAGCGCCGTCGTGAAGGGATCCGAAGTCTTTGTCCCATTGGAAGGCCTCATCGACATTGAGGCGGAGCGGGGGCGTCTCCAGAAGGAGATCAGTCGCGTGCGCCAGCTCCTCGAGAGCATCGCGAAAAAGTTGTCCAATGCCCAGTTCGTCCAGCGCGCCCCTGCAGAGGTAGTTGCCAAGGAAAAGGAAAAGCAGGAGCAGATGTCCGAAAACCTCGCAAAACTCGAGCGACATCTCCAGGAACTAAGCACCTAGACTCCCATGGTCTCCCAGTCGATCACCTACCTCGGCACCCTGCGATGCTCGGCGGTCCACGGACCCAGCGGCGTCCATTTTGTCACCGACGCCCCGACTGACAATCACGGACGCGGCGAGAGCTTTTCTCCCACCGATCTCGTCGTCACCGCCCTCGCGACATGTATGGTCACGACGATGGGGATCCGGGCACAGGCGGATGGCGTCAGCCTCGACGGAACATCGGTCGTCGCCGAAAAACATATGAGCACAGACCCTCCGCGCCGCGTGGCGCGGATTGTCATCCAGATACGAATGCCCGGCGATATCGAGATTTCCTACCGGGAAATCCTCGAGCGCACCGCACGCACCTGTCCCGTTGCGCAGAGTATCCACACTGCGATTGACGTCGCCCTCTCCTTCCGCTACGGCAACGCCTAGGCTCCACCCTCACCGTCACCCTCTCCGGCCTCTCCGCCTCCACGTGCACGCCGCACTCCCCGCAGATCCCCGACCACCACGACGTCCCATCCACGTGGCTGATCGACTCGAACACCCCGTGCTTGAGCATCGCTCCGCGAACCCGAGCCGTAACCTGATCGTGCGTCACGGCACGGTAGTCGAGCACCTCTTGCTCCTTGCGGATGTAGGCGACCGACTTTTCGGCCCGGACCAGGGACATCCTCTGGTAGATGTTCAGCCTGTCAGCCATTGATATACCCCTTGATCAGATAGAGCCCGTCGAGAATGTGCTGCAGGAACTGTCGCTCCCGGCGACTCTCGTGCAGGACCTTCCTTTCCTCCAGTTGGAGGACGATCTCGTTGATCAGGAAAGCCATGTCGATGGGCTTGGGGATGTAGCAGTTGGCGTTGAGGTTGTAGGCTTTGAGGATGTCCTCTTCGGCTTGGGACGTGGTCAGGACGACCACCGGGATGCGTTTGAGGTTTTCGTCGGCCTTGATTTCCCGGAGAACGTCGCGGCCGTCTTTGCGGGGGAGGTTCAGGTCCAGGAGGATGAGGTCTGGCCGGGG
>Ga0209536_100015459_pt1 | contig 10898 bp, 9 predicted proteins | sample DeeMarSeWOR28_12_FD_187461 | JGI IMG/M metagenome (GOLD analysis project Ga0209536, IMG submission 187461) | Marine sediment microbial communities from White Oak River estuary, North Carolina - WOR-2-8_12 (SPAdes) (version 2) | ecosystem: Environmental > Aquatic > Marine > Intertidal zone >... | reverse complement strand
CAGAACGTCGTATCCATGCTGGTGATGGACGAGGGCGACGTGTTGACCGTCACCGAGAACGGCTACGGCAAACGCACTCCCGCCGAAGAACACCATTGCCAGGGACGGGGCGGACAGGGGGTAATCGGCATCAAGACCTCGAAGCGGAACGGTGCTTTGATCGCCGCCATCCAGGTCACCAGCGAAGACGACATCATGCTGATCTCGGACGGTGGCACCCTGGTGCGGACTACGGCCGTCGAAATCTCAACGCTGGGCCGCAATACCCAGGGCGTGACGCTGATTCGCCTGCGCCAGGACGAGAAACTGGTCGGGCTCGAACGTATTCAGCCCGAAGAAACGTCGGAAGAAGAGCCCACCTCGTAGGACCGAATTTATTCGGGAAACGTCTGTTCAACGGGTTTTGTTACAACAAACGCGCCGCGGATATCGCCCTCCCGGAATCCCGTCGCTTTGTCGGCGGGGTAAAGTTCGGCAATCTTATCCGCTACGGGCGCGGCGATCGCTTCGCCGTGACAGGCGAGGCAGAGCGGCGCGGTTGGGATCGCCTTCATGAAGCGATATTCCTGCTGGCCATTCGTACCGGACACATCCTGCCAGCTTAGCGCCGCGGCATCTTCGCCAGCCGCGCGGCGCGCTTCGAATTTCTGCAGCACGGCAGATTGCCATTCATTCGGTACATTATCCGGATTGCGGTTGCGGAGGCTGACCCGCGACAGGCTCATCCCTTGCTCGAGTGAGACCGCTGCAGCGATGGCCGGAGCTCGCTCATTGCAGACTTCTATGGCATTGAGTGGCCCGCCTGCCTGCATGGCCTTTGTCAATTCCCCCTTCAGCGCGCCGGCAAAGTCCGCTATGGCCGCCTGCGCCGCGGCCTGGTCAGTCGGCTCTGCGGCTGTCACGGGCCCCGGCAAGAGCACGGCAGCGAGGCAGCAGATTGCGTTCACGAGTTTCATGTTCAATTCCTTTGGCGATGGGGGTCCTGATCAGGTATCGTGGACTACCGCAACGTTCAGGATTTTTTTGCCGGTGAGCGAGTTGGTCACCAGGCAGACCTGCTCGGATCGTTCGGCCAGGCGATGGGCTTTGTGCGTGTTACCCCCTTCGGGTAAGCGCAGCGATACATCAATGTAAAACTCGGTGAACTGCGTCACCCGGTCCACCCGGTCCAGCACCCCGGTAACCTCGCAGGTCACAGAGTTCCACTCGAACTTCGAACCCCGCGCGACTGCGCGAAAGGTGAGGATGAAGCAATTGGCGACCGCGGCCACCAGCATGGTTTCGGGCGACCACTTGTCGCCCGGGCCGTCGAATTCCGGCGGAGGCATGGCCGGAATGTTTTCCAGCCCGGGGCTGCCGGTGTCGATGATGCCTTCGACACCGCCTTGCGCCGAGGCTTTGTATCGGTGTGGATAGTCCTGCATGGCTCTGGCCGCTACAGTTTGGAGAGTACGTGGTCCGCGCTGCTGATCCGGAATTCACCCGGTCCCTCGATGAACAGATCGGTGACGCGGCCGTCCTCAGCGATCAAGGCAAAGCGCTGCGAGCGGTGTCCCATGCCGAAGGCGGTTGCGTCGAGCTCCAGCCCCAGGGCGCCGGTGAATTCGCCGTTGCCGTCGGCCAGCATCAGGATGTGTTCGGCTCCGGCGCTCTTGCCCCATGCATGCATTACGAATACGTCGTTCACTGCCATACACGCGATCGTATCGACGCCGCGTGCGAGGATGGCCTCTGCATGTTCAACGAATCCCGGCAGGTGTTTGGCTGAGCAGGTGGGCGTGAAGGCGCCCGGCACCGAGAACAGGACGACTTTCTTGCCGCTGAACAATTCATGGGTGCTGATCGGCTCCGGACCCGTGTCCGTCATTACGCTCAGTGTGCTGCTGGGAATCGGTTCCCCGACTTTGATCGACATATGCTGACTCCTGTGGGTGGATTCAAAAAGCGAAAACGTACTATCCCTTTGATCCCAGATGGGATCCGTTTCGGAGTTATGCAAGGGTCGGTGACTAACCGCCAGGCTTCAGGCAGCCATGGCTTCGGAGATTGCCGTCAGCAGAAGCGAAGGGTTGACCGGCTTGGTGACGTAATCGCGAGCGCCCTGGCGCAGGCCCCATTGCCGGTCGGCTTCGCCGTCGCGGGTGGAAACAAAGATCACCGGAATGTGCCGCGTGGAGTCGGTCCGGCCCAGTCGGCGCGTGGCCTGGTAGCCACTCATGCCGGGCATGACAATGTCCATCAGGATGACAGCGGGGTGTTCGGAGGCAGCAAGGTCCAGTGCTTGCTCACCGGACGCAGCAACAACGGCCTGGTGACCGGCCTGCTCGACCAGCCTGCGCAAACAATACAGCTGTGAGGGTGAATCGTCGACTATCAAGACTTTAGGCATGGCGCCCTCCGCTTCCTGCGGTTGAGATCCCTTTGCGCACCATTATGCCGTAAATAAATGAAAAATGTGAATAACTTTTCAAACTAACGCAAATTGGAGTCGAGACTCATGGGCCCCGGCTTTAATCACTCCCCGATCCGGACCACGGTTCGGCCGAGGGAGCCGCCCTCCAGCATTTGCTTGAATACGGGGTGCATTTCGTCGAGGGCAACCTCGTTGCGGATGATTTCCTGCAGGTGGGGCGGTTTCCATTCGCCGCCCAGGCGTGCCCACAGTTTACGGCGCAACTCAATGGGGCAGTTGGCTGAACTGATGCCCAGCAGGCTGACGCCGCGCAGGATCATCGGGAAAACCGTGGTGTGGAGACCATGACCCCCGGCCATTCCACAGCAGGCGATGTTCCCCCACAAGTCGATGACCCGGCTGATACCGGCCAGCATGTCGCCGCCCACGTTGTCGATGCAGCCGGCCCACGAGGCGCGCTCCAGGGGTTTCTGGCCCCAATGCAGATCGTGACGCGAGATGCACTGGCGCGCGCCCAGGTGCTCGAGCCAGTCGAATTCCTCAACTTTCCCGGTGATGGCATGCGCTTCGTAACCCGCGGCCGTCAGCAGATTGATGGCCACCGTGCCGACGCCACCGCTGGCGCCGGTAACCACGATCGGGCCCATCTCGGGGCGTTGGCCGTTGGCTTCCATGCGGTGCAGGCACATCGCTGCAGTGAATCCGGCCGTGCCCAGGCCCATGGCTTCACGCAAGGTCAGCCCGTCCGGCAGCCGCACCACAATGTCGCTGGGCAATTTCAAGTACTCGCTGAACCCGCCATCGCGAGTCTCTGACAGGCCGCTGCCGTTGGCGAGAACGAGGTCACCCGGCCGGAAGTCGTCACTGGCGGACGCCACCACGGTTCCGGCCACGTCGATACCGCCGTTCAGCGGCGATCGCCGCAGGATCTTACCCTTACCGCTGGCGGCCAGCGCGTCCTTGTAGTTGATGCCCGACCAGGACACCTGGACCGTTACATCGCCCTCGGCCAGGTCGTCCAGGGTGACGTCCTCGAGACCGGAACGGATACCCTCGGCGTCGTCATGAATGCGAAAAGCCCTGAATCGATCAGGCACGCTCATCAGTTGCCCCGGTGGATGGCGCGCCGGTCGAGGTGCAAAGCAGCCTCATGAACGGCCTCGGACAGGGTGGGGTGAGCGTGCACGATACGCGCAAGATCTTCGCTGGAGCCCTGGAACTCCATGGCGACGACGCATTCGGCGATCAATTCGGAGGCATTGGCCCCGAAGATATGCACGCCCAGGATCTCATCGGATTCGGCATCCGCCAGGATTTTCACCAGTCCGGTACCCTGGCCGCCCGCCAGGGCCCGGCCGTTGGCGGCGAAAGGAAAGGAGCCGGACCGGAACTCGATACCGTCTTCTTCGAGTTGCTGCTCCGTCCTGCCGACCCAGGCAATCTCCGGGTCGGTGTAGACCACCCAGGGGATCGTGTCGAAATGGATATGAGCCGGTTTACCGGCGATCAGTTCGGCGACCGCGATTCCTTCCTCAGAGGCCTTGTGAGCGAGCATGGGGCCGCGTACGCAATCGCCGATAGCCCACACTCCGGGCGCGGAAGTTCGCGACATCTCGTCTACGTCGATCTGGCCGCGTTCGGTCAGTTTGACGCCGGCGTCGTCCGACAGCAGCCCTTTGGTGTAGGGCTTGCGGCCGACGCTGACCAACAGTCGATCGAAGCTGAGCTCACTCTCACCATCCGTAGTTTCGATGGTGACGATGACTTTCTTTTTCTTGACTTCCGCGCTCTTTACCCGGGTGGAGAGCCTGGTGTCCAGGCCCTGCTTCTTGAACTCACGTTCCGCCAGCCTGGCAATGTCTCGATCCGCCAGGGCCAGAAAATCCGGCAACGCCTCGAGCAAAGTTACCGCCGAGCCGAGCCGATTCCAAACGGAACCCAACTCCAAGCCGATGACCCCGGCGCCGATCACTCCCAGGGTTTTGGGGACATCGTCAAAGTCGAGCGCACCGACATTATCGACAATGTATTCGCTGTCGAAGGCGACGTTGGGGATCTCTATCGGCACCGACCCGGAAGCCAGGATCACGTTATCGCCCTCGAGTTGGACGACCTCGTTGCCGTCCACGGGACTAACCGTGACCCGCCGGCCGGCTTCGAGCGTCCCGTTACCGTGATAGAAAGCGACCTTGTTGCCCTTCAGCAACTGGGTTACGCCACTGGTCAGTTTCTTCACTACGCCGTCCTTGCGGGCGATCATGGTCGGCACGTCGATGGTGGCTTCACTGCAGCGAATACCATGGGCCTGGTAGTCGTGTTGCAGGTGATGAAAGTGTTTGCTTGAATCCAGCAGGGCTTTGGACGGGATACAGCCGACGTTCAGGCAGGTGCCGCCTGGCGATGGCTTACCGTCCTTGCCGCTGAATCTATCTATGCAGGCGGTCTTCAGCCCCAACTGCGCCGCACGGATCGCGGCCACGTAGCCTCCGGGGCCGCCGCCAATTACGATCACGTCGAATTTCTCAGCCATGTCTTGTCCTCAGATACCCAGCAGGAGTCGCGCCGGATCTTCCAATGCGTTTTTCACCGCGACCAGGAACTGTACCGAGTCCTTGCCGTCGATGATGCGATGGTCGTAGCTCATGGCCAGGTACATCATTGGCCGCGCCACGATTTCCCCGTCGACCACTACCGGCCGCTCCTTGATGCTGTGCATTCCCAGGATCGCGCTTTGCGGGGGGTTCAGCAGTGGGGTCGACAGCAGAGAGCCAAACACGCCCCCGTTGGTGAGCGAAAAGGTGCCGCCCTGCAGTTCTTCCAACGTGATTGACCCGTTCCGCGCCTTTTCGGCGAAGCCGGCAATTGCCGTCTCGAGTTCCGCCAGTCCCAGGTTTTCGGCGTTGCGGATGATCGGCACCATCAGGCCGCGCTCGGTAGAGACTGCGATGCCGATGTCCTGGTAGTTGTGATAAACGATCTCATCGCCTTCGATGGATGCGTTGACCACCGGGAACTTGCGCAGCGCGTCGCAGCAGGCTTTGACGAAGAAGGACATCAGGCCCAGCTTGATGCCGTGTTTTGCCGTGAACTCCTCCTGGTGGCGGCGGCGCAGGTCCATTACCGCTTTCAGGTCCACTTCGTTGAACGTGGTCAGTATCGCGGCCGTATTCTGTGCTTCCTTCATGCGCTCGGCGATACGGCTGCGCAGTCGGGTCATCTTGACGCGCTCCTGCTGGCGTGAGCCGCCACCCCGCAGGAAGCTCAGCACGTCGCCCTTGGTCACTCTGCCGCCGCGGCCGGTTCCTTCGACCTGCTTGGCATCGACCCGCTCTTCTTCCGCCACGCGACGGGCTGCCGGGCTGAGCCTGGGCTCATCGTCCGCTTGTACCGCGGGCATTGCCGGACTTGCTGCGGGGGGGGAGGCATCAGCAGCCTCCGCAGTCGGGGCCTGCCGCGCCGATTCTGCCGGGACTTCCTTCTCGACTACGCCCTCCTCGATGACCGCGATCAGGTCGTCGCTGTGAACCGTGTCACCCTGGTTGGCCAGGATGGATTTGACGGTGCCGTCTGCCGGGGCGGGCACTTCCAGCACCACCTTGTCCGTCTCGAGATCGACCAGTTTTTCATCGCGATGCACGGTATCGCCCGGCTGCTTGTGCCAGATTGCGATGGTGGCATCTTCCACGGATTCGGGCAGAACGGGTACCTTAACTTCGATCGTCATTGCTTGGGCTCCTAAAGAATAGCCTCGTTGACCAGTGCCTGCTGCTCTTCCAGGTGCACCGTGTAATAGCCGACTGCGGGTGATGCAGAATGCGGCCGCCCGACATACCTGAGTTCCTGCCCGCGGCTGATACAGGCCGCGAGGTGATGCCGGCTCTGGTACCAGGCGCCCTGGTTTTGTGGTTCTTCCTGGCACCACACGACCTCGGTCGCGTTGGGGAACTCCTCGACGAACCCTCTTAGATCCGCCTCTGGAAACGGGTAGAGCTGTTCCACGCGCATTACGGCGACTTCGCGCACGTTCTCGGCATCACGCTTTTCGGCGAGGTCGTAGTACACCTTGCCGGAACAAAACACCACGCGCTTGATTTCTTCGGCCTCGCCCGGGCCGCGGTCGCCAATGACCTGCTGGAAGCGGCCATCGGTCAGGAACTTCAATTTGGAGGTCGCCGCTTTGCTGCGCAACAGGCTCTTGGGCGTCATCACGATCAACGGTTTGCGGGTAGGCTGCATGACCTGGCGGCGCAGCAGGTGGAACATCTGGGCCGGGGTCGTGGGCACGCAGACCTGTATATTGTGATTGGCGCAAAGCTGCAGGAAGCGTTCCAGCCTGGCGCTCGAGTGCTCCGGACCCTGGCCTTCGTAGCCGTGGGGCAGGAGCAGGGTCAGCCCGCACAAGCGGCCCCACTTGGCTTCACCGGAAGTGATGAACTGGTCGATCACCACCTGGGCGCCATTGGCGAAATCACCAAATTGGGCTTCCCAGATGACCAGGGTGTCAGGCGCAGCCGTGGCGTATCCGTATTCGAAGCCCAGCACGGCTTCCTCGGATAACAGCGAGTCCACGACGGTCACGTGCAAATCGGGGTTGATGCTCTGCAGCGGGGTATGGGTGGCGCCGTCCAGCTGGTTGTGCAGCACCGCGTGGCGGTGAAAAAAAGTGCCGCGCCCTGAATCCTGGCCTACCAGGCGGAACTTACTGCCCTGGTCGATCAGGGTCGCATAGGCCATGGTTTCGGCGAAACCCCAGTCGACGGGAATCTTGCCCATGGCCATTTTCCGGCGGTCCTCGACGATGCGCTTGACCCGGTTGTGAAGCTGAAACCCTTCCGGCAGTGTGGTCAGCACATCGGTCAGTCCGCGGATCTTTTCGAGCGGGACCGCGGTGTCGACGTCACACGGCTCATCCACGTGGTCAAAGTCGTGCCATCGTGCTGCATAATCGTTGGTGCGCGGCTCAGTCACCACGTCGGCAACCTGTTCGCCCCTGTCCAGGTGTTCGCGGTATTCGTCCATCAGTGCCTGCACCTGCGCCTCGTCTACCAGGCCGCGCTTGACCAGTTGGTCGGCGTACTTGCGGCGGGTGGTTTCCATGCCCCGGATCTTCGCGTACATCAGCGGTTGCGTGGCCGCCGGTTCGTCCGCTTCATTGTGGCCATGCCGGCGGTAGCAGACCAGGTCGATGACCACGTCACGTTTGAAACGGATGCGGAAATCGCAAGCGATTTTCATCACGTGGTGCACGGCCTCTGGATCGTCACCGTTGACGTGGAAAATGGGTGCATGGACCATTTTGGCGATGGTCGAGCAGTACAGCGTGGAGCGTAAATCGTGCGGATTGCTGGTCGTGAAACCGACTTGGTTGTTGACCACGATGTGCAGTGTGCCGCCGACCCCGAATCCACGGGTTTCCGACATCTGGAACAACTCCATGACAACACCCTGGCCGGAAAAGGCGGCGTCGCCATGTACCAGGATCGGCATGACCTTGTCGTGATGGAGGTCACCGCGCCGCACCTGCCGTGCGCGGGCCGAGCCCAGCACGACGGGATCCACGATCTCCAGGTGCGAGGGGTTGAAGGCCATCGCCATGTGCACAGCGCCTGCGGGCGTCTGGATGTCCGAGGCAAAGCCCAGGTGATACTTGACATCGCCCGAACGCAGCGGGTTGTCTTCCTTGCGATTACCCTCGAACTCTTCGAACAGCAACGCCGGCGACTTACCGAGGATATTGACCAGGACGTTAAGGCGTCCGCGGTGCGCCATGCCCAGGACTACTTCTTCGACGCCCTGGCTGCCCGAGTGAAAAATGGCCTCGTGCAGCAGTGGAATCAAGCTGTCGCCTCCCTCTAGCGAGAAACGTTTTTGGCCAACGTAGCGTGTATGCAGGTATTTTTCGAGGCCTTCCGCCGCGGTCAGCATGCGGAGGATACGAAGACGTTCCTCGTCCGTGACAACCGGAACTCCCTGCGGTCCCTCGAGGCGTTCCTGTAGCCAGCGACGCTTGCGGGTATCCGAGATATGCAGGTACTCGACGCCGATGCTGCCGCAATAAACGCGTTCGCAGAGTGTGACGATTTCGCGCAACTTCATGCGCCGGGGGCCGACCAGGGATCCGCTGTCGAACTCGCGGTCCAGGTCGGACGCATCCAGATCGTGGTACGCGGGGTCGAGGTCGGCGACCGGCTCGTAATGGGGTAAGCCCAGCGGATTCAGTTTGGCGTTTTCGTGACCGCGCAGACGATAAGCCGAAATCAACTTGACGACGCTGGCTTCCTTGCGATCGGCCAGCGAGTCGTCTGTCGTGGTGGCCAGGCGGCCCAGTTGTCGAAACTTCTCCTGAACGTCGAGATGCCCGGTTTCCGGTCCGAAGCCATCGCGCAGATCGGCGAACCAGGCCGCCCAGTGCGGCGCTACGCTATCGGGGTCCTCGAGCCAGTCCTCGTACCACGCCTCGATGTACGACGCGTTGCCGCCCGAGAGGTGCGATGAATTGTAAAGTTCTTGCAGGCTCCGTTTCACCCGATCTCCCACCACGGCTTATTTACGCTGTCTGCTGGATTGGCCGCAACGAAGCCCTAAAACGCCGGGTTGCTCGGCCATCTGACGTAATCGACCATTATAGCGTTTCAATAATCAGATGTCCTCGATTGATCAGTTCGCTGAGCAGATCCAGACTTCCTTCAAGTTGTTTCAACGGGGTCGCATGCAGGCGCTCCGCATCACACAGCGTTGCAGCCATGCCGGCGTCACAGGGGTAGGCCGATCCGGCAGCGAACAGACGCACGCCGCCGGAGGTTTCCAACCAGGTCAGGCGGGTCCAGGGATTGTGGTGAAGCACGGCGCCGAGCTCCAGCGCCTCACGCAATTCTGCCGGCTCGATAAGTTGGCGAGGGGGAGCCGGTTCGTGAGCCAGGCGATATCGTGACAGGAAAGCGCCCAGGAAGGCGGCAAACCGATCGGGGTCCTCGATCACCGACCGCAGCAGGTCACGCATGCCTTCGCGAGCGAAGCCGTCGACCTCACCCGGCCGGGTGGAGGAAGCAAACCCCGAGTCACGGTAACGGCCGCCCTCATCCGGCGCCTGGGTCAGCCATTCGCCGAGGGCCTGCATCAGGTCCGCCGCGCTGGGCGCACGCATGCCGATCGACCAGGTCATGCACATGACCGGGGTGTCATCCACTCCAAGGGAACCTTCCTGCGGGTCCTTCGCGACCCCGTGATGGGCCACGCCCGGCGGCAGGTACAGCATGTCGCCCGGTCCAAGTTCCCAGGTCTGTTCCGCCTCGAATTTCTGCAGAACGTTGAGCTCGCACTCGGGGAGCAGGCCGGGCTCGAAGCTTGTCGAGAGTTCCCAACGCCTGAGGCCTGCGGCCTGCAACAGAAACACGTCGTATTGATCGACATGCGGCCCGACCGATCCGCCGGGTCCGGCGACGCTCACCATCAGGTCGTCGATGCGCCAGCTCGGCAGAAAATCGAACGAAGCGATGAGGGAACGCAGCGGCGGATAGTGTTTCTCGACATCCTGGACCAGCAGCGTCCACTCATGCGAGGGCAGGGTGGCGAAGTCCTCCTCGCTGAATGGGCCATAGCGAACGGACCAATCGTGCTGCGGAAAAGTACCGGTGATCAGCCGCGCCTCGGCCAGCTCGTCGCAGGCCAGGCCGGCAATGTCATCGGCGTCGAGTTCCGGCTCGAAGTCCGGGAACGCCTGGCGCAGCAGCAACGGCTGTTGCTGCCAGTAGTCCCTCAGGAACTGTTCCGCGGTCAGGCCCCGTTGATTAAAAAACGACATAGCAGATCAGGTCGCATGCAGGACCGAATATTGTTCGGGAACTGGCCGTCAGTCAATGGAGGCGGCCATCTGCGCGGCATTGCCGGTGTAGCCCGCGGGCGTCAGTTGGTGGAGTTCGCGGCGCACATCGTCCGGCAGGTCGAGCCCCTCGATGAAGGCGTGCAAGTCGTCAGCGGTGATGCGTTTGCCGCGGGTCAAGGCCTTCAATTGCTCATACGGGTTCTCGATACCGTACCGCCGCATCACGGTCTGGATCGGCTCGGCCAATACCTCCCAGCTCACCTCAAGATCCGCCGCCAGGCGTTCCGCATCGACCTCCAACTTGGACAGGCCCTTGAGCAGCGATGAAAGAGAAACCAGGGAGTGTCCATATGCGGTTCCGATAACCCGCAACACCGTTGAGTCGGTCAGGTCACGCTGCCAGCGCGAAACGGGCAGTTTGGAGGCCAAGTGGTCCAGTAGCGCGTTGGCAACGCCGAGATTGCCCTCCGCATTTTCGAAATCGATGGGATTGACCTTGTGCGGCATGGTCGAAGATCCAATTTCACCCTCAACGGTCTTCTGCCTGAAATAGCCAATGGAAATGTAGGCCCAGATGTCGCGGCAGAGGTCGATCAGGATGGTGTGATAGCGCATGAGCGAATGGAACAGTTCGGCCATCCAGTCATGCGGTTCAATCTGGGT
>Ga0209536_100015458_pt1 | contig 10898 bp, 5 predicted proteins | sample DeeMarSeWOR28_12_FD_187461 | JGI IMG/M metagenome (GOLD analysis project Ga0209536, IMG submission 187461) | Marine sediment microbial communities from White Oak River estuary, North Carolina - WOR-2-8_12 (SPAdes) (version 2) | ecosystem: Environmental > Aquatic > Marine > Intertidal zone >... | reverse complement strand
ATCTGGATACGGGGAACGTATTGTGAAAACGAGTTCCCAGCTTTCAGTTTTACTACCAGTTCAATACCTTCTGTTTTCTTGAGTTTGGCAAGTTCCAGCGTCACTTTACCTATCAACTCCTGTACTACAGGATCCTTTACCGCTTCTGGCATATAATCTTTATTACCGGCAGTACCCCTGGCAAGGGCGCTGGCTACTGCGTATTTATAGCTGAACAGCGCATCACCGGTAGGATAATCACCTACCTTGTATGGTCTTGCATAATGCAGCCCGGTAGCCACGCCGGGTCTCTTCGTTCTCTCGGCAACTTCAGAATAAAATCGTTCTGCACCCAGATATTTATAAACGAGATTTGCGGTAATCCGTCTTGACCTGGCCTTTTTTTCAACAATCTCTTTTGCCACTCCACGAATGATCGAGGCAATTTCCCGTTCCAGATTTCGTACACCTGCTTCACGGGCATACTGATTGATCACTTTATGGATCGACCGGGGAGTAAACTCCACCAGTTGCTTTGTTAACCCGTGGGCTTTCAGTTGTTTCGGGATCAGGTACTTTTCTGCTATTTTAATCTTTTCCTCTTCTGTATAGCCGTTGATCTCGATCACTTCCATACGGTCCTTCAGGGCCGGTGGAATCGGATCATGCATATTGGCGGTGGCGATAAACATCACCTTTGACAGATCGAAGGGAACCTCCAAATAATGATCGGTAAAACTGAAATTCTGCTCCGGGTCCAGAACTTCAAGTAGTGCCGATGATGGGTCACCCCTGAAATCCATTCCCAGTTTGTCAATTTCATCCAGCATGATCAATGGATTGGAAGATCCCAGTTTCTTGATTTCCTGAATGATTCTTCCCGGTAATGCTCCGACATAGGTTCTCCGGTGTCCTCTGATCTCTGCTTCATCCCGTACACCACCAAGTGACATCCGGGAAAATTTCCTTCCCAAGGCCCGTGCTATTGATCGTCCAAGACTAGTTTTTCCGACTCCCGGTGGCCCCACAAAGCAGAGAATCGGGCCTTTCATATCAGATTTTAACTGGCGAATGGCCAGATACTCCAGAATACGTTTTTTTACTTTTTCCAGACCATAATGGTCTTCCTCAAGTATTTGATCCGCCTTACTTACATCCAGACGGTCTCTGGTTTTTTTATTCCAGGGCATTTCGAGAAGCCAGTCTATATAAGTCCTGGCAACCGTATATTCACTGGCCATCGGAGACATCCGCGCCAGGCGGTTTAATTCTTTTTCGGCAACTTTGTGTACCTCTTTCGGCATTTTTGAAAGCCGCAATTTCTCACGAAGATCTTCAATTTCGGTACTTTCATCCTCGTATTCACCAAGTTCCTTTTTGATAGCCTTCAGCTGCTCACGCAGATAATAATGTCGCTGTGTCTTGTTGAGTTCGCCCTGGACCTCATTTTGAATTTTTGATCCAAGCTCAAGGACCTGAAGCTCCTTGTTTAACAAGTAATGTACTTTTTCCAGACGTTTGCGTACTTCCGCAATTTCAAGGATCTCCTGTTTTTCAGTTACCGAGAAGTTTATCTGCGAGGCAATTATATCGGCAAGTTTTGAAGGATCCTCCGTGTTCAGGACCATTACGCGGTGTTCGCTGGTCAAATATGGAGAAAGATCGACAATCTTTTGGAAGAGCATTTTCAGATTATTAACAAGAGCCTCAACCTCCACTGTTGGCGTAATATCATCCTGGACAGGAATAACTATGGCTTCAAAATTCGGATCGGTCTTGATAAAACTATGCAGTTTAAAACGATACATCCCCTGAACGATCAATTGTTCACTGCCGTCGGGCATCTTGAACTTCTTAAGTATCATTGAAGCGGTACCCCAATCATATAACTCTTCGGCATCCGGTTCTTCAATCGTGCCATCCTTCTGTGACATCAGACCAATTATCTTATTTTCCTCGTCTAGATATTTGAGCAGATTGAGTGATTTTTGTCTCCCGACCGCCAATGGAATGACCTGATGGGGAAATACCACCGTATTGCGCAGGGGCATTATTGGTAACTTCTCTTTATATTCGCTTTCTTTTGCACGCGGATTTTTGCTCATTAGTTCTCCTGAATGTTAGCTGAACACTGAATTATACAAATACAGTGCCAAAGCTAAATAATTTTGATATCTATAATAATATCAATATATTACAAACAAAATTATTGGTTCTGCGATGATACGATGTCTGTCATTTTGGCAGATAGCAACGGATCACCGGGAAAAAAACCTTCCCGAAAATTTATCTTACGTCCGGTTTATCCAGAGGATTCATCCAGCGTTGCACGTAGTTTCTGAATAAGCGCCTTTGCATTGAAAGGTTTTTGAATAAAATTCTTACTTTTATCTAACAACCCGTGCTCAACAATAACATTATCCGTATACCCGGACATGAACAGGACCCTTGTTTGCGGATAATCAGGTAATATTCTTTCGACAAGATCCAACCCGCTCATCTGAGGCATAACCACATCGGTGAGGATAATGTCTATCGTTTCTTTATATTTCTCAAATATCATCAGTGCATTGCTTGCATTAGGTGCTTCCATCACTTTGTAACCATAGAACCGCAACATTTCGGAGACCAAACTGCGTACTTCTGCCTCATCATCGACGACCAATACTGTCTCTGATCCTCTTAAATCCTTATCGGAGGGCACAGCTGTCTCTTCCGGATAAGTTGTATCCGTAACCTGCGGCAGATAAATTTTAAACGTACTTCCTTTCCCCACCTCACTGTAGACCCAGATATATCCATTGCTTTGTTTTACAACGCCATAAACAGTAGCCAATCCCATACCTGAACCCAGACCTTTTTCTTTTGTGGTAAAGAACGGTTCGAAGATATGAGCCTGTACGGCATTATCCATTCCGTACCCGGTATCGCTTACACCAAGCATTACATATGGTCCCGGCTTAACCATCGGCCTTCCGCGCATATAGTTTTCATCGAGGGTCATCGGAACGGTCTCGATCGTCAAGGTTCCTCCGTCAGGCATGGCATCCCTTGCGTTTAGGCCAAGATTTATCATGACATTTTCGATCTGTTCCTGATCTGCTTTAACACTCCCGGATTTTTCATCAAGATTGTTAACAACGTGAATATCATTGCCCAACAGATTTTCGATTCTTGGCTTCATATTCCTTATCATTTCATTCAGATCCAGGACCCGGGGCTGGAGCAACTGACGCCGGCTGAAGGCCAGCAGCTGCTGAGTCAGGGATTCTGCACGCTCTGATGCCCTTTGTATATTATACAAATTATCATAAGCAGGGTTTCCTTCTTCTATCCCGGAAAGCGCCATGGCTGTCGAACCTTTAATAATCGTCAAAATGTTATTGAAATCGTGTGCAATACCTCCTGCCAGTTTTCCAATAGACTCAAGACGCTGTAACTGCCGATACTGCTCCTCAAGGTTTTTACGGTTAGTTATATCGGTAATCAAAAGCAGAAATAATCCGGATTGATTGCGCTCAAAGCCTCTGATTTGTATAAAGATCTTTTTCCCGGAAAGATTCTGAATTGCAGGAGATTCAAAATCGAATTCCTGGTTTTTTTTTATCAGGTCATCGAAATAATGGACAATCCCCGCTTCCCTGAAAGGCTTAAACTCCTCCAGTTTTAATCCCACCAGCTGACCGTCTTTACTAATACCGAATATCTTTGTGGTTGCCGGATTTACAGTGACGACTCTACCCGTCTGATCAAAAATGATCAGCCCGATTGGAATGTTTTGCAGCGTTATCTCAAGCGTGGTATCTGGTATAATATGAGGAATGCGGGTGATCGTTCCGATCAGTGATTTGTTTGCAAGGGCTACGGCACTCCACAGCATCTGGATCTCCTTTCCCTTGCCCGTACGAGCTTTCAGCAGGAGATTGCCTCTAAATCCAGATTCTGAAATACAGCGCTCCTTCTCCTCATGGATTTTTTCCATTTCCGGTGGTGCAAAAATTTTTGCCCATCCAATCTGATCCAGGTTAAATGAATCCTCATACTCCAGCAGACTGACGAAGTTTCGATCGATCACAACATGATCTCTTGTCAGGTCCCATTCCCACACACTGACCGGACCTGCCAGAAGCGCCTTTGACATCTTTTCGATCACTTTTTTCTGGTCAGAATGGGATTCTGCGGAATTCTGAACGAATTTCTCCAGTTTTTTTAACTTCTGTTCAAGATTTTTTGTGTCAAATTCCTTGTCACCCATATCGCGCATGGAGAAAGCCCTGGCTTTATAAAATCTGGTTGGTTAAATATAAAACTATTTTTTTATATTCGAAAAAAATCCGGCCTATAATATAAAATTATCTTTACGGATCATCATATTTCGTATCCCCGGATCAACAAATAATCGGTCTTACAGCCCTTAGTTGATTGGTTTCCTGAGCAACGCATAAAGACCGATCGGCAGATCTGTCTTGATCCAGACATCTTGACCGCCACCATGTGCAATCGAGAGTCGTTCACCGGCTTGAGAATATATTTCACTAACCCTGAACCGGTCGTCGTTTTCCGGTGCCATTATTTCGAGTTCATCACCCTGTTCAAAGCGGTTTCTTACGGAAACAAGAATTTTCTTTTCTATGTGATCAATCTGTCTGACAACGCCACAAAATATTTTCGTACCTTCTTCCGAACGGCTTTGCATATAATTCAGACCTGAACCTCCTGGATCTTTTTCGAGAAAACCTGTGGTATACCCCCTGTTCGAAACAGCGTGAACTTCTTCTGCGATATCATTTTTCAACGGCATACCTGAGATGAGATTATCAATCGCACGTCGGTAGGCACGGGTAATGACACTTAGATAATACAGAGATTTTGTTCTGCCTTCAATTTTAAAACTATTTACACCTGAATCCATCAACTTATCCAACAGATGAATGGTGCATAAATCACGTGCATTCATTATATAGGTACCATGCTCATCTTCATCCACCGGCATCAGATTGCCGGGACGTTCGGTTTCCTCAAGATAGTACGTCTGAGAAACCTGATCCTCCTGATATAGCCGGTATTGCCAGCGGCAACTGTTCGTACAGGTACCCTGATTCGGATCTCTGTGATTGAAATAGTTTGACAGCAGACATCGGCCCGAATAGGCTATACAGATCGCCCCATGTACAAATGTTTCCAATTCGATCTTTGATACTTTTTTTCTGATCTGTGCAATTTCCCCGATTGATAGTTCACGGGAAAGAATAATTCGAGAAACACCGTTTTCTTTCCAGAATTTCACCGAAGCCCAGTTCACGGTATTTGCCTGGGTTGATAAATGTACAGGAATATCAGGGCAAATTTTCTTCGCCATAAAAATGATTCCCGGATCGGATAAGATCATACCATCCGGCTGCAGATCACGCATCCATTCGAGGGTTTTGCTGAATGATGCCAATTTTCTGTTATGTGGGAAAATGTTCAGTGTCAGATATATTTTTTTCCCGAGTTTCCGCGTATATGCAACCGCTTCATGGATCGAGGATTCATCAAAATCATTTTCTCTGGCTCGCAGGGAAAAACGAGGCACTCCGGCATAAACTGCATCGGCCCCATAAGCGAAGGCGTAACGTAACTTCTCAAAACTGCCTGCAGGCGCAAGGAGTTCTATATTTTTGCTCAATCATATCCTCATTTATTCAACGCTTTTTTTAAATTTAAACATCTCGGTATGGTTAACCAACTTTAATTTCCTTTCAAAACAGCATGATCCTCATAACTTTTTGGCATATTTATATTTCCACTATAGAACAATTTGTGTAAAATCCATAATTTTATGATAAATTATGACATGATCAATTTATACCGGAGCATGGGATGAATACCCGGGGATTTACTGACCTCACTTATCTATCGAGGGATGATCAGCGGCTGGTCTATGTGCTTGATACCAATGTACTGTTGCATGACCCTGCTTCAATTTTCAGGTTCGATGAGCATATTGTGTGTATACCACTGCTTGCGATTGAAGAGATCGATGCCAAAAAGAGTGATCCTGGCATTGGGTACAATGCACGTGATATCAGCCAGAAACTGGAGATGCTGACTATCCGTGAATCAAGCGATGGCGGTGTCATCATCCCAAATGGAAAGGATGGGCTGTTATTTTTTCTTTCCAGCTATATCTCCAGTTCCTTCCCAAAGGAACTTGATCTGAATTACAAAGACAACAAAATGCTTTGTCAGGTTCTTGGTCTCAAGGAAAATTATGGTAACCGCCGGATAAAATTTGTCACCAAGGACCGTAACCTGCGCATCAAGTGCCGTGCCCTGGGAATCGAAACCGAAGATTACAAGCATGACAAAATAAGCGAAGAGTACCTGGCCAGTTTTTTTGAGCCTGCTCAGGAAATTCATTTGACCAGCGATGAGATCAATGATGTTTTTACGACAAAGGATATCACCAAATGGAATATTCCCTATCGAAAGAAATGGCGTCTTCGTGACAACGAAGGTATCGTGCTCCGCGATCCTAACAACGAGCTTTTTGGAATGGGGCTAAGACGTGGTGATCGGGTGATATATTTTGACTATCATACCATAAAAGTGCTTGGTACTTCCCCAAAAGTGCTCGATTTTCAAAACTATACCCACAATTTTGAGCAGGCAATAAGTATGCATCAGGCGTTGGACGATGAGATAAAAGTCCAGATCATTATCGGGCGGGCGGGAACGGGAAAGACCCATATTGCAATCGCCGCAGCCATCGAAAAGGTCCTCTCAGAGAAAAAATATGAGAGCATCAAACTTATCAAACCTATCGTGACCAAAAGCCGGCTTGGTGAAGATGTTGGTTTTCTGCCGGGTTCCCTGCGCAGAAAACTGATCCCCAAAATGCGACCCTTCATTGAAAAGCTGAGGCAATTCAGTGAAGATGAATTTATATCATCTGATGCCGGTTACCAGAAACTATTGGATTCGGGCGTGATCGAATTGATCAATCTTGCGGATGTACGGGGTGCGGATCTGGCCGATGCGGTTGTTATTTTTGATGAAGCACAGAATGCCAATCCTTTCCAGATGCGGACCCTCGGTACACGTCTGGGAGAAAACACAAAACTGATCGTTCTGGGTGATCCGACCCAGATTGACAGTATATATCTGGATAAATATTCGAATGCCCTGATCAATCTGTATCTCAATTCCATAAAAAATCCCGCCCCTTTTCTGGCTCAGATCTGCCTGATCCAAATGGTCCGATCATATACTTCCCGTTGGTTCGAACAGGTTATTCAGCCAAGCCAGGAAAAGTGAAATTTTGAAATTTCTTCAATTCCCGATCAGGAAGGGGGCTCCTTATAAATTGATGATTCCATGTCGATCATTTTAACTTCGGCGGTATAATCTTTGAGTCTTGGCTGTTCAATTTTTTTGAGTGCCGCCAGAATTTCCTGTATCCGTTTTGTACTTTTCATGATAAAATGGAACGCCTGTTCTATTTTTGTCAGATCTGGTTCACTTTGTTTCAGCGCAAATTTGAACAGATCCAGAGCGTTGGAAATGACCATAAGCGACTGATTTATCTCATGAAAGATCGTAACCACGGTCGCGTGGAACATTTGGTTGCGTTCGCGTTCAAAATACCTGAAATTCCGCCACTTGAGATTCAGGGTACTGAGCAGGTCCTTTCTGACGGCCTCTTCGTCATGTAGCTCATCAAATACCAGAATGTCTGTAATTCCTGAACGAATAAACCGCTTATATGCGTCTTCAGGAATTGGGGCGAATGTGATCAGATAATTTGCCGAAAAGGGGCGTTTTTTTAGTGTAGTGGTAATTATTTCATCCGGAAGGGGATCATCGGCATCGTAATGGAATACCTGACATGTGAAATATCCGATCCGCTTTAAAAAATGACTGACGTCCGTTTGGGTTGGTTCGGCAAGCACCGTATTCTGTTTACGGGATAGGATCCGGGCAATCCTGTTCGATATCTGGTCATCTTTTGAGCAGATTAAAAATGGAATATCCTGGTAATACATTCGTTCTTTTTAAAAATGTAAAACTGAGATGCAGCTGGGACTAAACTGCTGTTAATTGTATTAAATATAGTCAAAAAATCTTTATGTTACTAAAGCTGATATGGATTTAATAGTATTCAGAAAACATTTGATACACTGGTTTAAACAAAACAGCCGACCGCTTCCATGGCGAAAGGACAGGAATTGGTATCGGGTTTGGATATCCGAGACGATGCTCCAGCAGACACAGGTAGCACAGGTAATTCCATATTATGAACGATTTGTCCTGAATTTCCCTGATGTTGGGAGTCTCGCCGCGGCTTCTCTCGAAAGCGTATTGAAGCTTTGGGAGGGATTGGGATATTATGCGCGTGCGCGCAATCTTCACCAGGCGGCCCGGATAATTGTCGACCAATTTGATCACAATTTACCACAGGATATCACTGAGGTCAGAAAACTTCCCGGGTTCGGCCCTTACACCAGCAATGCGGTACTCAGTATTGCCTTCAATAAACCTTTCAGTGCGGTGGATGGTAATGTAACCAGAATCATCACCCGTCTGCTGGCAATTGATCAGGATATCCGGCAATCTGATACCCGGAAAGCTATCATCAGAGAGTCCGACCAGTTGCTGGATATGCACCAGCCGGCAGTATTTAATGAAGCGCTGATGGAACTGGGTGCAATGATCTGCACACCCAGAAATCCACGCTGCAACGAATGCCCGGTATCCCAATTCTGTCTGGCAAGACAACAGCGTCTGGTCTCCCGGTTACCATTTAAATCACCTCTTACCGCCAGGCCTTCAACCAGTGTCAGCACTTATATTGCGTTTTATAATAGTAAATTTTTACTCGCGAAACGCCCGGTAAAAGGACTTCTGGGTGGGCTATGGGAGTTTCCAAGCTGTTTATCAGATCCTGATCCAAAATTTAACAAGAAATTTTCATCAGAGATCGTATTTGCCGGATCACCGATCAGAGTATATCCCCCCGTAAGGCACATCTTTACACACTTTAATCTACAGATAAAACCTGTTTTGTACCGGCTGGACAGTGACCAGGTCAACCTGGCGTTCTATTCAGAGGCCAGATGGCTTCCCTATGATGAGATCGGAGAGTATCCCATGCACCGGTCGATGCAGAAACTCTTGGAGCAAATTGACGATATTTCAGAAATTGTATCCCAATGATGCATAAAATACGGCACTACGGTTCGCCGTATCCCCGACAGAAAAAATGAGTGGTCCGAGCACCGTATCGATGCCGAGCCATGCACCAATGCCATAAAAAAAGTCTTCACTTTCAAGAACCAGATCCGGATTTTCCCACACTCCCCCAAAATCATAGCGCACGCCCAGATATGTGTCCGACAGCAGTTTAAAGTAAGGGATTTTAAAACTGTATTCCAGGTTCGTATATATCACCTGGCGGCCGTTTAATTCATACATATGCAGACCCATAAAACTTTCCACACCACCAATCCTGAAAAATTCTGAAAACGGCAAGGTTCGATCTCCCACACCGATCACACCCTTTACATGAAAAGTGTGATGCTGCCAGTAGGTATAATAACCTTCCAGATTTACAAAAAACTTCGAATATTTTTCCTGTCCTTCGAATATTTTCTGATTCCCGGCTTCCCAGTACCATATATTGTAGATACCCATTTTGGTAAACGCTATCTGATCCCTTTTATCGGTAATTGAACGAATTGTAAGTGTTCTCAATTCGCTGTTCTGCTGGAATAAGAACTCACCTGAATAAGGATTATCTTTGACATTTTCAAGGCGCAATTCAACCGACATCTGACCCAGTTTGCTCAATTGCTGCCCAAGGGCCACTCGGATGCCGGACCTCTCCTCCCGATACTCGCCGATCTTTGTTCCATCCTGGTAGTACGGATTAATTTTCCAGTCATAGAGACCGTAAAAACCAACCGTTAAAAAACTTTCAAAAATTCTGTCGATCCTGAAATTAAGGCCTATGGAGCGATCACGCTCCCCATATCCTCCCGATAAAGACAACTTACCGCTGGTACCCCACAGATTCTCATCTGCCAGCTCATAATAACCCTGTACACCACGCTCGGTGCTTATTTGCCCTCCAAGACGGAGGACATTGAAAGATTTTTCTTTCACTTTGATCAGAAGGGTATAGAACTCAGAAGATCTATCCACATTTACACTGACTTTCTCAAATAGTTGTGTGTTATAAATATTTGCAATTCCCCTCTGAACGTTTCTGGCATTATATATATCACCCCGATCTGCCGGAAATTCCCGCAGGATCACAAAATCCTGTGTTGTCTCATTCCCAACGATCGAAATAGTATCGATGATCCCTTCATCTATATTCAGATTCACTACTTCTTCGTCCGGATCAAAAGAAATTGAATCGAAATGCATCAGTGTAAAACCGTTGATATTATAATGTGTTTGTACCTGCTCCAGCTGGTTGGCAAAAGATTTGTAATTTACCCGTCCAGGATAAAGGGCCTCAAACAGGGGATTAAGGACAGAATCAGGAAGCATTTCGTTCCCACGTATATTTACACTTTTGATAAACGGATAGCGGCTTAAGTGATAAATCAGGATACTGTCCGATATGGACATCTCGATCTGCATAAACGCACCACAATCAACCAGTCGCTCAAAATCCCGGCGAAGATCTGATCCGCTGTTTACAGATCCCGTTTTTGCCGATAACATTACTTCCGAAAAATCTTCAACTCTGACTGAATCGACAAAGACTTCCTTCCCGGTGATATAATATTCCTTGTCATTCCGTTTTACCGCATTGTCTTCAAGCAGATCAAGCATTTCAGTTGACACCGTATCGACAGCTTTTTCACCTCTTTGCATCAGCAAATCAAACTTATCAAAATCTGAACTGCCGATATCTTCAAGATCAG
>Ga0209536_100015457_pt1 | contig 10898 bp, 6 predicted proteins | sample DeeMarSeWOR28_12_FD_187461 | JGI IMG/M metagenome (GOLD analysis project Ga0209536, IMG submission 187461) | Marine sediment microbial communities from White Oak River estuary, North Carolina - WOR-2-8_12 (SPAdes) (version 2) | ecosystem: Environmental > Aquatic > Marine > Intertidal zone >... | reverse complement strand
AGAACTGGGTCAAACTGGTCATCGTTTCAAGCTCGCATTGGTCGAGCCTGATCCGCCCGCGGCGATCGATCTCGAGGCCCCGTTGGATTTGCGCGTCTCCGCACTGGCCCCGGCATCGCGGGCAATTTTGAAAGCTGTCGGTGCATGGGATGAGTTGCCTCGTGAGCGGGTCTGTGCCTATGACCGCATGTGCGTCTGGCAGGCCGGCGGGTCTGCCGGTGGCGCTCGCTCGGTAAGCTTCGACGCCGCCGAGATGGGGGAGCCGGAGCTGGGCCATATCGTTGAAAACAGGGCCATTCGCCAAATCCTCTGGGAGGACCTGGCGGCGGATAAATCGGTTGAGCTGATTACGGGTAGTAAATTAGCGCAGCTGGAGGTGGGAGAAAGCGCTGCAGTCCTGCATCTCGATAGTGGCGAGGCCGTGTCTGCGGATCTGCTCATCGGCGCCGATGGCGCGAGGTCGAGGGTCCGCGCACAGCTGAGCCTGAGTTTCAAAGAAATCCCGCACGGCCAGTCGGCAATAGTTGCCCACGTCGCAACCGAATTGCCGCACGCGCATACGGCATGGCAGTGCTTTCTCGAAGGCGGGCCCGTTGCATTGCTGCCGCTGGCCGACGGACGTTCTTCGCTGGTCTGGTCCTGCCCGGATTCACAGGTTGAGGCTTTGTTACAGGCTGATGATCGAGAGTTCGCGGCGCAACTGAGAGCAGCGTTGGCGAACACGCTCGGTGACCTCAGGATTACCACACCCAGAATGAGTTTCCCGCTGGTTTCGGGTTATACCAGTCGCTACATTGGTCCGCGGTTTGCATTGGTCGGGGACGCCGCGCATCGTATCCACCCGCTTGCCGGGCAAGGGGTCAATCTTGGATTGCTGGACGCCGCCGTACTGGCCGAAACGCTGCTCGAGCATATCGTGCACCCCTGTGCCGACCCGGGCGACATGCGCGTGTTGCGGCGCTACGAACGCTCGAGGAAAGGCGATAATTTGCTCACGCTCGGCATGATGGATGCACTGAATCGACTGTTTGCAGGGCCTGCGAGACAGCTCGGCGGTGAGGGTCTGGCGGCCGTCAGTGCGCTGCGGCCGGTCAAAAACACGTTTGCGCGTTATGCGATGGGCCAGGGCAGGGAGCTTCCTGCTGCGGCGCGTTCATTTATGCGGTGAAAATTTCTGTCCGAATCCTTTAGTGGGTTCTTTTGACCAGCGAGACGTTTTAGGTATCATGCGCTCTCGATCTTTTAGGTACGCGTGAGAGTGCCGCGGTTTTTATGCCGCCGGCCGCCGAAGGCGCAACTCGCTCGGAAACGCTCAGGCAAAAGGACTGCGTAGCTGGATCGACTCTGGAGAGCGGTCGCCATGACGGCCCACCGAAGGGGTGCGGTAAAGCGTTTGTAGCGCATTGCCCGATCTCTCAGGTAACAGGACAGAGGGGCGGCAGATCAGCCTAGGCGGTCTGCCGCTTTTTTTTGTTGCTGCATACTCGGATTGGGAAGTGAATGGGTAAACAAACAGGTCTTTATGCGCGCCATCGTGCGGCGGGTGCAAAGCTCGTCGACTTCGGCGGTTGGGATATGCCGCTGCATTACGGTTCGCAAATAGACGAGCATCACGCTGTGCGTCAGCGAGCGGGCGTCTTCGACGTATCCCATATGACCGTCGTGGATATCTCTGGTGCAGGCAGCCGCGCCTGGTTGCGTTACTTACTGGCCAACGACGTCGACCGACTGCAATCGCAGGGCAAGGGCCTGTATAGCTGCATGCTCAACCCCGCGGGCGGTGTCGTCGACGACCTGATCGTGTATTGGCAGGGCGACGAAGACTATCGGATGGTCGTCAATGCGGCGACGCGCGACGCCGATCTGCAGTGGATGGAATCCTCGGTCAAGGACTACACGGTTAACCTTCGGGAGCGAGCAGATCTCGCGATGCTCGCGGTGCAGGGGCCGCAGGCGAGAGAGGCAGCGGCCGCATTTCTGCCCGGCGAAATCGGTGACGCTGCGCTGGCACTCGGCGCATTCGAATCGCTGGAGCGGGATGGCATCTTCATTGCGCGCACCGGCTACACGGGTGAGGATGGCTGGGAAATTCTGCTCGAGCAGAGCGCCGCGGAGCGCATGTGGGACCAGCTATTGCAGGCAGGCGTGCAGCCCTGCGGGTTGGGTGCGCGTGACACGCTGCGGCTCGAAGCCGGGCTTAATCTGTATGGTCAGGACATGACCATGAATACATCGCCGCTGGAATCCAACCTGGGCTGGACCATTGCCTGGGATCCGGCAGACCGCGATTTCATCGGGCGGTTCGCACTTGCCGAACAACGCGCGTCTGGCGTGGGCAGGCAACTGAAAGGGCTGCTGCTCGATGGGCGCGGCGTTATGCGCGCCGGGCAGGCGGTGCGAACGAATAGCGGCGAGGGGCAAATAACCAGCGGCGGGTTTTCTCCTACTATGCAGCGTTCGATAGCGCTGGCGAGACTCCCGGCGGATGCAGCGGGACACTGCGAAGTGCAGATTCGAGACAAATTCGTGCCTGCGCACATTGTGAAAGTGCCATTTGTGCGCAACGGCCAGATAAAAACAGATATACATAAACCGATAGAGTAAACGGCGGAGAATTCTGATGAGTGAAATTCCTGATAACCTGCTTTACACCGATGACCACGAGTGGCTGCGGTTGGAGGATGATGGTTCCGTAACAGTCGGAATCAGCGATCATGCGCAGCAGGCGCTGGGCGAGCTGGTATTTGTCGAGGTGCCGGAGCTTGGTGCCAGCTTTACCGAGGGTGATGCCTGTGCCGTGGTTGAATCGGTAAAAGCGGCCAGCGATATATATTGTCCGGTGGCGGGCACCGTTTCTGCGGTAAACGAAGCGCTGGCCGACGAGCCGGAGCTTGTTAACGGCAGCCCCTATGAAGACGGCTGGGTCTTCAGGCTGCAGCCTGAAGATGCGACCGTTCTCGATGACCTGATGGATGCCGAGGCCTATGGCCGCCACCTGGCAGCGCTCGAAGACTAGCCACTAACTTAACAAGTACAACAAGAGAGAGCTGAAGTGCCTTTTATTCCGCATACGGATAAGGATGTGTCGCAGATGCTTGCCGGCATCGGTGTCGACAACATTGCCGACCTGTTTGATGAGATACCGTCGAATCTTCGTGCCGAGGGACTGGACGCGATCGGTCCGGCATTGAGCGAAGCAGAAATAGCCCGACTCATGCAGACCCGGGCCCGCGCCGACGGTGAACCGCTGTGTTTCATAGGTGCAGGCGCCTATGACCATTATGTACCGGCGGCAGTCTGGGACATTGCGACCCGCGGCGAGTTTTACAGCGCTTATACGCCCTATCAGGCCGAGGCAAGCCAGGGCACGCTGCAGGTGATCTACGAGTTCCAGACGATGCTGACAAGCCTTACCGGGCTCGATGTGGCCAATGCCTCGCTGTACGACGGTGCTACGGCTTTCGCGGAAGCCTGCCTGATGGCTGTCCGGGCCAATCGCAATAACAAGTCACGCCGCATCCTGGTGCCGCGGGCGATGAGTCCGGTCTATCGCTCGGTGGCACGTGCAATCCTGGCGGGACAGAAGATAGAGCTCGTTGAATTGCCGCTGCAGGATGGTTGTTCTGATTCAGCAGCCTTAGGTGCTGTGGCGGATACGGAGTTCGCGGCTGTTGCGATTCAGAATCCCAGTTTTCTGGGCACACTGGAGCAGGTCGATGTGTTGACCGACTGGGCACATGCTCAAGGCGCGTTGGTGATCGGTGTAGCCAATCCGATGGCGCTTGCCTTGCTCAAGCCGCCGGGGCAATGGGGCGCCGACGGTGCCGACATCGCCTGCGGGGAAGGGCAGCCACTGGGGATTCCACTGTCGTCCGGTGGCCCGTATTACGGCTACATGGTTTGTCGCCAGGCGATTGTCAGGCAGATGCCGGGCCGCATCGTTGGTCGTACCGTTGATTTGGAAGGCAACCCGGGTTTTACCCTGACGCTGCAGGCTCGCGAACAGCATATACGCCGCTCGCGCGCGACTTCCAATATCTGCACCAACCAGGGTCTCGTCGCCACAGCGTCGACGATATACATGTCATTGATGGGAGCTGCGGGACTCAGGCGGGTGGCATCGGATTGCAATGCCAACACGCGGGCACTGGTCGATGCGCTCTGCGCCTTACCCGGTATTTCCCGCGCTTTCCCGGCGCCATTTTTCCATGAAGCGGTGCTGCAGCTGGACAGGCCGGCCGCCGGCGTACTCGCGGCTTTATCCGCACAGGGTATTTTGGGCGGTTATGACCTCGCGGCAGACTACCCTGAGTTGGGTAACGCGATCCTCGTGTGCGCGACCGAAACCAAGAGCGCGGCGGACATCGTCAGTTATGCAACCGCTGCGGCGGGCATTTTCGGGGTGGCGGCATGAAAGAACCGATTATATTTGAATACGATTCCGTCGGGCGACAAGGCTTCACGCCCGAAGCCGCAGGCGAAACAGATATACCGGCCGAGTGGTTGCGAACGGATGTGCCTTTGATGCCCAAAACATCAGAACTGGAAGTGGTCAGACATTTTACGCGCCTGTCGCAGCAGAATTTCTCGATAGACACGCAGTTCTATCCGCTTGGCTCCTGCACGATGAAGTACAACCCGCGGGTCTGCAACAGGTTGGCCATGCTGCCTCAGTTTCTGTCCCGTCATCCGCTCGGCGACGTGGCACACGGGCAGGGCTTTCTGCAGACGATGTTCGAATTGCAGGAGATGCTGCAGATTGTCACTGGCATGCAGGCGGTTTCGCTCACACCCATGGCCGGTGCCCAGGGTGAGTTTGCGGGCGTGGCCATGATTCGCGCGTATCACGACGCGCGCGGCGATCATGGCCGCACCCAGATTATTGTTCCCGATGCTGCCCACGGCACCAACCCGGCGACTGCGACGATGTGCGGTTGCGATGTCGTCGAGATTCCGACGGCCCGTAATGGGGATATCGATCTGGAGCGGTTGCGCGCGGTTGTCGGCCCGCAGACAGCGGGGATCATGCTGACGAACCCGTCAACGCTCGGTGTTTTTGAACGCCAGATCGGCGAAATTGCAGGTATCGTGCATGCCGCAGGAGGTCTGTTGTATTACGACGGTGCCAACCTCAACGCTATATTGGGTAAAACAATGCCGGGCCTGATGGGCTTCGACGTTGTGCACATGAATCTGCACAAGACTTTTTCTACGCCGCATGGTGGCGGCGGACCCGGTTCCGGTGCGGTAGGCGTGAACGAGCGCCTGAAACCGTTTTTGCCGGTGCCTTTCGTGGTTAAAGAGGGCGATCGCTATGCTTGGGCGGCCGAGGATGAATGCCCGCAGACGATCGGCCGTTTGTCTGCGTTCATGGGGAATGCCGGCGTCTTGTTGCGCGCCTATGTGTATATGCGAATGCTGGGCGCTAAGGGCATGGTGCGCGTTGCCGATTTCGCCGTCCTGAATGCCAATTACCTGATGGCGCGCCTGCGCGATGCCGGCTTCGACCTGGCCTACCCGGAACGCAGGGCCAGCCATGAATTCATCATTTCACTGAAACAGATCGAACGGGAAACGGGCGTCAACGCGATGGATTTTGCGAAGGCTTTGCTCGATTATGGGTTTCATGCGCCGACAACCTATTTCCCGTTGCTTGTTCCCGAATGCCTGCTTATAGAGCCGACCGAGACTGAATCGAGGCATGCCCTGGACGGTTTCGTTGCGGCCATGACGGCGATCCGCGATATGGCGTATGCGGATGCCGATCAGGTGAAGCAAGCGCCTTTGACCATGACGGTCAGGCGGCTCGACGACGTGCGCGCCGCAAAACAGCCGGACCTCGTCTGGCGATCAGGCAACCTGGCCTGAGTATCAATTTTCGAAAACCCAGCATGACAGGAGACAATGCATGTCAGCACTGATTTGTGGATCCATGGCCTACGACAACATCATGGTATTTCCGGGCCGCTTTCAGGAGCAGATCTTGCCGGATCAGATTCATATCCTGAATGTTGCATTCCTGGTGCCGGAATTGCGTCGCGAGTTCGGGGGCTGCGCCGGCAATATTGCCTATAACCTCAATTTGCTGGGGGGGCAGGGCTACGCCATGGCAACCATAGGCGAGGATTTTGCGGCCTACGACAGCTGGCTTGAGAAACAGACAATCGATCGCAGGTTTATTCGTGAGGTTCCCGGCACGCTGACGGCGCAGGCCTATATCACGACGGATCTCGACGACAACCAGATTACCGCTTTTCACCCCGGTGCCATGGACCATGCGCATATCACCGAAGTGCCAACCGATGCCGATATCAGTATCGGCATGATTTCTCCCGACGGCCGGCAGGGCATGATCGACCATGCCAATCAGTTTGCGGCTGCCGGAATTCCGTTTGTCTTCGACCCGGGCCAGGGTTTGCCTATGTTTGACGGGGAGGACTTACGGCGATTCATCGAACTGGCGACTTGGGTAGCCGTCAATGATTATGAAGGGCAGATGCTGCAAGAAAGGACCGGGTGGTCGGCCAGGGAAATTGGCCAGCGCGTCGATGCGCTGATCGTGACGCGCGGCGCGAAAGGTTCGACGATTTTCGCGGGGAGCGAGCAGATCTCGATTCCTGCCGTGACGGCGAAGGACGTTCGTGACCCGACAGGTTGCGGTGATGCGTATCGTGCAGGCATTCTGTACGGGTTGCTGAATGAAATGAGCTGGGCTGATACGGGTCGTCTGGCTGCTGTGCTTGGCGCCACCAAAATCGCCAGCCTGGGTACTCAGAACCACAGTTTTACTCGCGCCAGTATTAATGAAGAATTTGAACGCAGCTTCGGCTATCGGCTGGACCTGTAACTAACCGGGAATATTTATTTGTGTCCATAGTGAAGCACGACCGACGATCACTTTTACTATCCTTACTGTTATTAATAATTTCCGGTAATGCGCTGGCCGAAACAGATGATTGGGCGAAGATGCTCGATCAGATTTCGTCGGGTGTGGTTTCGGTGCGTATCGACCTTGCCCGTTCGTTTGATACGGAGCGAAACGTATCGAGCCAGGCGACCGGCTTCGTGGTGGATGCAGAGAAAGGCTTGATCCTGACCAACCGCCACGTCGTTACGCCGGGTCCGGTGCGAGCCGAAGCGCTGTTCGAAAATCAGGAAGAGGTCTCTCTCGAACCTATATACCGGGACCCGGTGCATGATTTCGGCCTGTTTAGGTACGATCCTGCCGCGCTGAAATATATAGAACCGGTTCAGCTGGAGCTGCGGCCGGATCGCGCTGCCGTGGGTGTCGAAGTGCGCGTTGTGGGCAACGATGCGGGCGAGCAGTTATCCATTCTGTCCGGGACGATTGCCCGGCTCGACCGCCGGGCGCCCAGCTACGGTTACGGCAATTACAACGATTTCAATACGGATTACATTCAGGCTGCGTCTGGGGTGTCCGGCGGTTCGTCCGGTTCCCCCGTCCTCAATCGATCCGGCCAGGTGATCGCGCTGAATGCGGGCGCCAGCAGCAGTGCCGCTTCGAGTTTTTTCCTGCCCCTCGACCGGGTTAAGCGTGCGGTCGAACTGATTAGCGAGGGTAAGCCGGTGACGCGCGGCACCATCGAGACGCAATTTGTTCGGGTTGCGTTCGATGAGTTACGGCGACTCGGGCTGCAGCCGGCCACGGAAGAGGCGTTTCGCCGCAGGTTTCCGAACAAGACCGGGATGCTCGTAGTCCGCGACTATATTCGCCAGGGCGCTGCCGATGGCAGGCTGGAAGTCGGCGATATTCTGCTGGAAGTTAACGGAATGCCGCTTATCGACTTCGTGCCGCTCGAGGCCATACTGGATGACAGCGTCGGGCAGCCCGTGACGTTGAAGTTAGAACGCAACGGTCAGACCGTATTGAGCGAACTGAGCGTGGCTGACTTGCATGCGATTACACCATCGGACTACATCCAGTTTGGTGAAGCAGTAGCGCATAACCTTTCGTATCAGCAGGCTTGGCACCTGAACAAGCCAATTTCCGGCATCTATATCGCGTCACCGGGCTACGTGCTGGGCAGGGCAGGAATCCCACGCCAGAGTGTTGTTTACGAACTCGATGGCGAGCCAATCGCCGATCTCGATGATCTGGAGGGCGTCCTGAACAATCTGGCCGACGGTCAGAAGGCCGCCGTGCGATATTTTAGTTTTGATGACCCGCAGGGTAGCGCCTTGGGGATCATGCGCATGGATCGCCGCTGGTTTCCTGCGACGCGATGTGTCCGTGAAGACCTCACCGGCGAATGGCCTTGCCGGGAACTCGCAGCCGGGCCTCCGCCCCCCCCGGCCGAGCCGGCGACTGTGCGTTTCGTCGTGGAAGAAGACAAGCGCCTGAGAGACATCTCGGCCTCACTGGTGCTTGTCAATTTTGACATGCCTTACACGATTTCGGGTGTCGGGGAGCGGCATTATTACGGTACGGGGCTCGTTGTGGATGCCGAACGTGGCTACGTTGTCGTCGACCGCAATACCGTGCCGCAGGCCATGGGCGACGTGCGAATAACTTTTGCCGGCTCGGTCGAAGTGGCGGGAAAGGTCGAGTTTGTGCATCCACTGCACAATCTGGCCCTTCTGTCATACGACCCTGCGCTAATGGGTGACTCGGCAATCAAGTCCGCCGCCTTCGGCCAAAAGCAACCGCAGCCTGCCGACGAATTACTGGCCGTCGGGTTGCGGCGCGACAGTAAGCTGGTGAGTCAAACCGTCAGCGTCGCTTCCGTGGAGCCTGTGTCTTTCGCGCTTTCGCGGACGATGCGGTTTCGCGAAAGTAACCTGGAGACATTGTCGCTCGTGAATCCGCCCCAGGATTTCGACGGAGTATTGCTGGACAAGCGGGGCCGCGTCGCCGCACTTTGGTCGAGTTTTGCCTACGAAAGCAATAACGAGATTTATCAGCTGAACAAGGGCCTGCCGAGCGATCTCGTTGAAGAGATGCTGCAGCTCGTCGCCAGCGGCAACAAGCTTTATTCGCTGGAAGCCGAATTTTCGCAGATACCGCTATCGGTGGGCCGCAACTTCGGGTTACCCGATTCCTGGATCGAAAGGCTAGAAAATACGGACCCCGACAGGCGTCAGTTATTGTTAGTCGCGCGAACGGTGGCCGGGACCGCAACCGCGGACATACTGGCCGCCGGTGATTTATTACTGAGCATCGATGACCAGCCGCTAACCAGATTCCGTGAAGTTGAGCGGGCAGTGCAGAAGCCAGAGGTCGAGGTGGTTGTCTGGCGGAACCAGGCTGAATACAGGTTTAATATTCCGACAACGGTGCTGGATGGCCGTGGAGTGCGCAGGGCCGCTGTTTGGAATGGGACCTTGCTGCAGGCACCTTATCGTCAGATGGCCGCCCAGCGCGGAATCAAACCGACCGGCGTTTACGTGGCCTATTTTGCGTTTGGATCGCCGGCCTCCAGGTCCGGACTGACGGCCGGCAGCCGCATCGTTGAGGTCGATGGCGAGCCGGTGGCGGATCTGGACAGTTTTATTGACCTGGTTGGAAGCCGGCCGGATCGTGACTTTTTACGGCTGACCACCGTTGCCTGGAACGAATCGGTGCGGGTTATCAATGTTCAGCTTGATCACGCTTACTGGCCCAGCTGGGAAATCCTTTATAACGGGGATTGGCATCGAGTGCCTTTTGGAGGTGCGGAAGATTGATCCGCACGCCTGCCCACGCCTGCCCAGTGCGGTCTTCAGTTTATCAGGCGGGGTCGAAGTATCAGGGAGTCAGCAGGATCCTGCTGATCCTTGTCTTCGATGGCCTGTCGGTCCCAGCTGTTTAGCCATCGAATAAAGTTACCGGCGGGCATTGGCTTGCTCAGGTAGAAGCCCTGGGCACGCTCGCAGCCTTCCTCCCGCAGCCACCGCAAGGCCGCAGTTGTCTCCACGCCTTCGGCCACGACCTCCATGCCGAGGTTATGCGCCAGGTCTATTACCGACCTGACGATGGCAACATTCTGCGGATTGTCGGGCAACCGTGTCACGAATGTGCGGTCTATTTTGAGCTCATCGACGGCGAGTTTTTGCAGATGCGCAAGAGATGAATAGCCCGTTCCGAAATCATCCATGGAAGTGTGACAGCCCAGCTGCTTGAGTCGATTGAGAACATATGCCGCCTGATCAATATCATGCACCACGGCTTCCTCGGTGATTTCAAGGGTGAGACGGCTGGCCGGCACGTCGTTTTCTTTGAGTATTTTCTCGATGTTTCGCGGCAAATTGTCATCCATCAGGTCACGGCCCGAAAGATTCACGGCTATCGGTAGTTCAACTCCCTGCTCCTGCCAGTGGCGGCATTGCTCGATCGCACGGCGAAGGACCCATTGGGTCACCATCGAGATGCTGCCCGCGCTTTCCGCCAGCGGAATGAATTCGGCGGGCGGAATGTTGCCAAGTTCCGGATGCTCCCAGCGCAGCAAAGCCTCTGCCCCGCAGACCAGCGTGTTCTCCAATTTGATTTTCGGCTGCAGGTAAAGCTGCAGCTGGTCTTCCTGAACCGCTTTACGCAGATCGCCGAGTATAGCCAGCTGCCTTACATGCCTTGCTTCACGGCCGTTCTGGTAAAGTCGAATGCGTTTTTGTGAATGCTGTGCGTCGTTTTTGGCCACGGCCGCTCGACGCAGTAACTCATCGGGTTGTCGCCCGTGTTCCGGACATACGCAAAGACCGATGCATGCATCGAGCGTGACATTTACTGACCGTACAGAAAGTCCTGCATCCAGATTGCGGGCGATTTCTTCTGCAAGTCTTAGCCCTGATTTTGCACTGCGGCCCGGGGCGATAACCAGAAACTGATCGCCCTCGAGTCGCGCCAGCTGACAGGAGTCTCGCAGCAATCGCTGCAGACGCTGTGCTATTTGTCGCAAGACTTC
>Ga0209536_100015456_pt1 | contig 10899 bp, 10 predicted proteins | sample DeeMarSeWOR28_12_FD_187461 | JGI IMG/M metagenome (GOLD analysis project Ga0209536, IMG submission 187461) | Marine sediment microbial communities from White Oak River estuary, North Carolina - WOR-2-8_12 (SPAdes) (version 2) | ecosystem: Environmental > Aquatic > Marine > Intertidal zone >... | reverse complement strand
AGCGCCCGTCCGAGCGCTGGGAACGCATCGGCGACAACATGCCGAGAGACGTGGGCGACATCGGCTTCGGCATTGCGCTGCACCCGCGCGATCCCGCCACCGCCTGGGTCTTCCCGATGGACGGCACCGCCGTGTGGCCCCGCACCAGTCCGGACGGTCGCCCGGCGGTCTACGTCACGCGCGACTCGGGCCGGTCCTGGCAGCGCCAGGACCGGGGGCTGCCGCGCGAGCAGGCCTGGCTCACGGTCTATCGCCAGGCGCTCAGCGCGGATGCGCACGACCCGGTGGGCGTGTACTTCGGCACCACCGGCGGCGAGGTGTGGGCGAGCATCGACGAGGGCGCCCACTGGCGCTGCATCGCGCGACATCTGCCGAGCATCCAGTCTCTCGAGGTGGCCTGTTGGGGAGCGGAAGCCTGAGCCGATGCGCGTGCACATCCCCCAGCCGCTGCGCTCCTACACCGATCGCGAGAGCGAGGTCGAGGCCGACGGCGGGACGCTGGCGGAGCTGCTGCTCGACCTCGACCGCCGCTTCCCCGGGCTGCGCTTCCGCATCGTCGACGAGCAGGACGGCCTGCGGCCGCACGTGAAGTTCTTCGTCAATCGCGAGCAGGTGCGGCGCCTCGACGTCCCGCTGACCCCCTCCGACGAGGTGCACATCTTCCAGGCGCTCTCGGGCGGCTGAGTGCGCTCCCGGATCCCGAGCCGAGTCCCACAGAGGAGCAACCGTGTCCGATCCCGTCCACGACTACGAGAAGGTCTCCATCTACTTCCTCGATCCCGCGGTCCAGGAAGAGCTGCTCGCGAGCCAGCGCGAGTGTGTATTCAACTGGTCCACCCGCGACGGCTGGCCGATGGGCGTGATCATGTCATGCCTGTGGAAGGACGGGCGCATGTGGCTCACCGCCGGCGCCAACCGTCACCGCATCTCCGCCGTGCGGCGCAACCCGAGGTGCTCGGTGGTCGTGACCAGCACCGGGACGCCGCTCGGGCCGGGCAAGACGGTGACGATCAAGGGACGCGCGACGATCCATGAGGACCGCGAGACCAAGGACTGGTTCTATCCGGCCTTCGCGTCCCATCTGCATCCGGACCCGGCCCAGGCGGAGGCCTTCTGCCGCATGCTCGACTCGCCGATGCGCGTGGTGATCGAGATCGAGCCGGTGAAGTTCATCACCTATGACGGCGTCAAGATGTTCAAGCACGCCGCCGGCCAGCTCTCCCAGGACGAGCTGGGTCCGCCGAAGGAGTCCGACAGCGAGCGATTCGAGCGGGAGCTCGCTCGGCGGGGGCTGCGCCCGGCCTGACCCGCGAGCCCCAGTCGCGACACGCCGTGCCGAGGGAGCGCAGCGTCGACGCGTCGAACGCCCCGACGTCGATCACCGCGACCTGCGGCGCGGCGTTCAGGCGTCCGCCTCCAGCGCCTCGAGCACCTTCGCCGGGTGGTCCGCGGCCTTCGGGACCCGCGCCCAGTGCTTCTTGACCTTGCCGTCGGCGCCGATCCAGACCGTCGAGCGGATCACGCCCGTGGTCTTCTTGCCGTACATCATCTTCTCGCCGAAGGCTCCGTACTTCGCCATCACCTGCTTGTCCGGATCGCAGAGCAGCGAGAACGGCAGCTTGTACTTCGCGATGAACTTGCGGTGGGCCTCGGGGCCGTCGGGCGAGACACCGAGCACGGTGGCGCCGCGCTTCTGGATCTTCTTCCAGAGCGTGCGGAAGCCCTGGGCCTCCTTGGTGCAGCCGGGCGTGTCGTCCCGGGGATAGAAGTACAGGATCACGTCCTGGCCCTTCAGCTCCTTCAGCGAGACCTTCTTCCCGTCCTGGTCCTGCAGCGTGAAGGCCGGCGCGGCCTTCCCCTCCTCGATCGGCATGGCGGATCTCCTCGTCGCGCGAGTCGGGAGTCTAACCGACCGGGTGTTGACACGGACCGCCGCTCTCGGGCCTACTCCGGCGTGACGATCGCGGGGTAGCGGAGCATGGACATCGAGCAGCTGGGCTCGTTCTATCTGGGCCGCGTCTGGGACCCGGAGTCTGGCCAGGTTCGCGACGAGCCCGTGCTCTACGATTCGAAGGACCTGACCACCCACGCCCTGTGCGTGGGGATGACGGGCAGCGGCAAGACCGGTCTGTGCGTGTCGCTGCTCGAGGAGGCGGCGATCGACGGCATCCCCGCGCTGGTGATCGACCCGAAGGGCGACCTGGGCAACCTCTGCCTGAACTTCCCGAGGCTCGAGCCCGCCGACTTCGAGCCGTGGATCGACCCGGCAGAGGCCACCCGCCGCGGTGAGAGCGTGCCGGAGGCGGCACGCCGCACCGCCGAGCTCTGGCGCAACGGACTCGCGGAGTGGGGGCAGGGACCCGAGCGGCTGGAGAGGCTGGCTCGGGCCGCCGAGGTGGCGATCTACACGCCGGGCAGCCGCGCCGGACGACCGCTGCGGGTGCTGCCCCCGCTGGAGGCACCGCCGGCAGACTCGCTGCTCGACCCGGATGCGCTCAACGACCGCATCACCGGCACCGTCTCCGGGCTGCTGGCCCTGCTCGGCCTGGACGCCGATCCGATCTCGAGCCGCGAGTACATCCTGCTCGCGAACCTGCTCGACCGGGCCTGGCGCGAGGGCCGCGACCTCGACTTCGCCGGCCTGGTGGCGGCCATCCAGTCGCCCCCATTCGAGCGACTGGGCGTGCTCGACCTGGAGTCGTTCTTTCCCGTGCGCGAGCGCCAGGCGCTGGCGCTGCGGCTCAACGGCCTGCTGGCGTCGCCCGGCTTCGCCGCCTGGCTCGAGGGCGAGCCGCTCGACGTGGCGCGGCTGCTGCGCGCCGAGGACGGGCGGCCGCGCATCGCGATCCTGTCGATCGCCCATCTGGGCGAGCGCGAGCGCATGTTCTTCGTCTCGCAGCTGCTCTCCGAGGTGATCGCCTGGATGCGCGGCCTGCCGGGCACCTCGAGCCTGCGCGCCCTGCTCTACATGGACGAGATCTACGGCTACTTCCCGCCCGTGGCGAACCCGCCCTCGAAGGCGCCGATGCTGACGCTGCTGAAGCAGGCCCGCGCGTTCGGAGTCGGGGTCGTGCTGTCGACCCAGAACCCGGTCGATCTCGACTACAAGGGCCTCGCCAACTGCGGCACCTGGTTCCTGGGCCGGCTCCAGACCGAGCGCGACAAGGCGCGGGTACTCGACGGGCTCGAGGGCGCATCGGCCGAGACCGGCACCGCCTTCGAGCGCGGCCGGATGGACCGACTGCTCTCGGGCCTGGGCAAGCGCGTCTTCCTGATGAGCAACGTGCACGAGGACCGGCCCGAGCTCCTCCACACGCGCTGGGCACTCTCCTACCTGGCTGGACCTCTCACCCGCGGGCAGATCAAGCAGCTCGCTCGACGCGGCGTCGAAGCGGAAGCGGGCGCGTCGGCGGAGGCGGAGGTCCCGGCTCCCGAGCGACTGGCAGGGCGCGACACCGCGGCCGCCGATCGCCCGTTGCTTCCCCCCGGCATTCCCCAGCGATTCCTGTCGCCGCGACCGGGTGCCTCCGGCGAGGTGTTCGTCTACCGGCCCGCGTTGCTCGGCCAGGCGCGCCTCCACTATGCCGACGCACGCACGAACGTCGACCACTGGCAGGAGCGCACGCTGCTGGCGCCGCTGCACGAGCCCCTGGCCGGCGATCCCTGGCAGCAGGCGCAGCCGCTCCCTGCGCCGCCCTCCCTCTCGCTCGAGCCGTCGGTGGCGGGCAAGTTCGCCCCGCTGCCCTCGCCGGCCGCCCGCGAGGCGAGCTACGCGAGCTGGCGCAAGGGCCTCTCCAGTCATCTCTACCGCAACGAGCCGCTGCTGCTCTACCGCGAGCCACGGCTGCGGCACACCTCGCGGCCCGGACAGAGCGAGGCGGACTTCCGCGCGGAGCTGCGACACGCGCTGCGCGAGCAGCGGGATCTCGAGGTGGAGAAGCTGCGCAAGCGCTACGCGCCGAAGCTGGCGCGCCTGGAAGACCGCATCCGCGCCGCCGAGCGGCGCGCCGAGGTGCAGCGAGAGCAGCACCGCGAGTCGAAGATGGCGGCCGCCGTCTCGCTCGGCGCCACGGTGCTGGGCGCGGTCTTCGGTCGACGCGCGCGCAGCGTCGGCACGGTCGGGCGCGCCGCCACCACCGCCCGGCGGGCCAGCCGCATCGGCCGCGAGGGGGCGGACGTCGAGCGCGCCGAGGAGCAGGTGCAGGAGCTCGCCCGGCAGCTGCGCGAGCTCTCCGCCGAGTTCGAGGCGGCCGCCGCGCAGCTCCGGGCCCCGATCGACCCGTCCGGGATCGAGCTCGAGGAGAAGACCCTGCGCGCGCGCAAGTCCGACCTGGAGTTGGAGTCGCTCTTGCTGGTGTGGGCGCCTTGGAGCGTGTCGCCCGAAGGCATTGCGGAGCCGGCGTACTGACGGCTCGCGGAGCCGGATCCGAACGACGGCCGTCCGACCTCTGCGGTCGCGACGGCCAACGAAAGGGGAGTCCCGTGTTGCAGGAGTTCAAGAAGTTCGTGATGCGCGGCAACGTGATGGACATGGCCGTGGGCATCATCGTCGGCGCCGCGTTCAAGGACGTGGTCTCGGCCTTCACCAACGGCGTGATGATGCCGCCGATCGGCATGCTGACGGGCGGGGTCGACTTCTCGAACCTGTTCATCACGCTCTCGGGAGGCAGCTTCGAGAGCCTGACCGCGGCCCAGCAGGCCGGGGCCGCCGTCATCGCCTACGGCAGCTTCATCAACACCGTGGTCGACTTCATGATCGTGGGCTTCGCGGTCTTCCTGCTGGTGAAGGGCGTGAACTCGCTCCAGAGGCAGGAGGAGGCGAAGCCCACGCCGCCGCCCAAGCAGGAGGTGCTGCTCGAGGAGATCCGCGATCTCTTGCGAGCGCGCGCCTAACAGAGATCGCGCAGGAGGCAGAGATCGCGCAGGAGGCAGAGGTCGCGCAGGAGGCGGACACCGAACCGCCAGGCCGCGACTGCCGATCGAACCCGAGCAGTGTAGCGGCCTCGCTCCTCGACACGAGTGACCCGACGCACACTTCGCGTCGGATCCCGTGCCGAAGAGCGGGGACATGGGCGCAAGTCTTCGCCCGCGCGGTTTCGCTCCCGCCCGGGCCCTCCCGCTTGCACTGCTCGCCGCTCTGGCGAGTCCGATCCCGGGCGTCGCCCGGGCGCAGAATCGCGACGTCGTGCTGCCGTTCCTGCCGCCGGCCGATCCCGATGTGACGGGCTATCGGGTCTACATCAGCGACCTCGCGACCCAGCTCGAGCACGTGTTCGACATCGGGCTCGTCCAGCCCGACGCCGACGGTGTGGCGCGCACCATCCTGACGCTGGATGCCGCGGACTCCTACGTCGTCGGCATGACCGCCTACAACGCTCGCGCAGAGTCGGAGCTCTCGAACCAGATCGAGATCCGCGGAGAGGCGTGCGACGCGGCGCTGTGCGACGACGCGAATCCCTGCACCGCCGACTCGTGCGGCCCGGCCGGCTGCTCGTCCGCACCGCTGCCCGAGGGCAGCGCCTGCGACGACGGCTACGTCGACACGCTGGACGACCGGTGCTTCGCCGGTCGCTGCGTAGGGGTGTCCCTGGCCTGCCGGGAAGACCTCGACTGCGACGACGGCAATGCCTGCAACGGCTCCGAGAGCTGCGAAGCCGGCATCCAGTGCCTGGTCGGGACGCCACCCGACTGTGGGGTCGCCACCCAGTGCGCCGATCCCGTCTGCTTCCCCGATAGCGGCTGCCAGTGGGTCGCCCGGGCAGACGGCACGGCCTGCGACGACGGCCTTGCCGCTACGTCCGGCGATGCGTGTCTCGCGGGAGTCTGCCAGGGGAGCGCCGCCGAGGCGCTCTCCGTCGCGGCGGTCGTACCGCAGTCGGTCTCCGGTGGACGCCAGACGCTCGAGATCCGCGGGAGTGGATTCGTGATCGGCGCCGTCCTGAGCTTCGAGAACGGTGCGGGACGCTCGCCCGAGGTGCGGTCGCTCCTGATCGTGGACTCGCGCACGCTGCGGGCCGACATCGACGTGTACTCGAAAGGACCCCGGCGCGCGCGATTCTTCGACGTGGTCGTGACGCTACCGGGCAGTCGCGAGGCGCGGCTGGCTGGCGGATTGCGCATCGACCCCTGACGGATCGGGCGACGACCGGTGGCCGGCCCGCGGTCGAGCGCGAGCGGGCGCCGCCGGTCGGATCGGCGTTCAGGGCGTCAGCAGCACCGGCGGCTGGGGCGGCGTCGCCTCGTCGAACAGGCTCATGAAGCCGGATCCGTCGCAGAAGCCGTCCGGCGCGGGTCGGCTGGAGTGATAGCCGTAGCTGACCACCTGCACGTCGGGAGTCTGCGCGCAGGCGTACACCGAGTCGCCGGGATTCATGATGCGACGCAGGTCCTGCGGATCGTAGCGGTTGTCGACCAGGTAGATGCCCTCGCTCTCCTCGCCATTGCGGAGCGTGTAGCTGCCCTCGGGAATGCGGAACTCGTTGCGAAACAGCACGACGTCGCGAACCCGGCGCCCCGCGACCGTGTGCGTGCTGTAGAACTTCAGTCCCTTGCCCCCGTCGAAGCGGTTGTGGTGGATGAGCACGCCCATCGCGTCGGGGAACTTCGCCGCGTAGGCATTCGCCACCGAGGCATTGCCCGCCAGCTCGCCATCGCTCGCGTGGATGTCGATTCCGTGATTTCCGTTGCCCGCGCAGTAGTTCGAATAGACGGAGTAGTCGTGGCTGAAGACCGTGCCGTAGTCACCGAGTGGGCCGGCGGTCGCCTCGCACTCCTGGATGTCCGGGACGTCGGGATCGCTCGGGGCGCAGTCCTTCGAGTCGATGCCGTGGAAGCTGCGGGCGTTCGTCGACCGGACGTAGCGGACGGTGATCCCGTGGGAGCTGCGGAACGTCAGGTTCGAATGCCCGAAGCCATCGATGCTCAGCCGCTCGATCAGGAGGTTCTGGGAGGTCCGGATCACGATGCCCTTGCCCGATGCACCCGCCCCGACCAGGGTCAGATCCTGGATGACCACGTTCTTGCGAGCCTGCACGTCGAGCAGGTGCGAGTCGAAGCCGGCGGCCGCGACCAGGCGCGACTGCGGACCGCTGCCCCGGAGGATCGTATTGCTCGGGACGTGCAGCTTTCCGCCGACGGTGATCGTACAATCGGGAACGCTCACGACTCCGCCGCCGGCCTGCTCGACCGCTGCGAGCGCGGCTGCGAGCTGGGCCTCGCCGCATTGGCTGAGGGTGTGGACGTTGGAGACGAAGGGCTGGAAATCGGCGAGGAAGTTCCCCCGCTCGAAGCCCAGCTCGGGTCGCAACAGCGGGACGCAGCTCGAATCCAGATCGAGATACTGTCCGTCCGGGCAGGCATTGGGGAACTGTTCGATGACGTCCGAACGGCCGGGCGAGGCCATCAACACGATGGCCGTCGCGAGAACCAGGAGCTTCATTTCCGTCCTCCGGAGCGGTCGCGCGAGCCCGGCGAGGCACCTGTCCATCTGCGCGTGTGCTGCCTCTCTTCCGGCGCTCGCCTCCGATCCTGCTGCCCCCCTCTTCGCACGGCGCGTGAGCCCGCCCGCTTCGATCCAGCTATCGGGAGGCAGGGCATCCGGGCATGTGACGGCCAATACGGAAACGTCCGGAATCCGCTCGGGAAGTGGCGAGCAGACGGGTCCCTGTGGCGGGTCGCGCTCGTCGGCCAAGTGGAGCTCGCGCGGGCTCGCGATCGCGCTCCTCGCGCTCGGCTGTGCCGGCGGGACCGGCGTGGCCGAGCTCGACCGGGTGCTCGCGAGCGCCACGGCGCTCTCCGGCGGCTCCGCGCTGGACGAGGCGACGGTGGTGGCCGGCCTGCGCGACGCCCTGCGCGTCGGAACCGAGCGCACCGTCTCGGCGACCTCGCGACCCGGTGGCTATCTCGCGAACGAGCTGATCCGCATCCACACGCCCGAGTCCCTGGAGAGCATGACCGGCGCGCTGCGCGCGATCGGACTGGGTGCGAAGGTGGACGAGCTCGAGGTGGCCATGAACCGGGCGGCGGAGCAGGCCGCGGGCGAGGCGACCTCGGTGTTCTGGAACGGCATCCAGCAGATCAGCTTCCAGGATGCCCGGGGCATCCTGTCGGGCGGTGACACGGCGGCCACCGACTACTTCCGTCGCACCACCTCCGCCGAGCTGCGCCGCCGCTTCTCCCCGATCGTGGAGCAGAAGATGGCGGCCGTCGGTCTCGTGCAGCTCTACGACGACCTGGTCTCCCGCTACCGGGCGATCCCGCTGGCGTCGCTGGCCGGCCAGCCGCCGGACCTGCGCCAGCACGTGACCGACGGCGCGCTCGCGGGACTCTTCAGCGTGCTCGGCCAGGAGGAGGCGAGGATTCGACGGGATCCGGCAGCGCGGAGCACGGAGCTGCTGCGCGCGGTGTTCGGTCGCTGAGGGACGGACCGGACCGGCGCACCCCGAGCGTCGGCGGACGTGATACGGTGTCGGGCCATGACCTCGGCGACCGCTGCGTCCGCGGACCTGCCGCTCGAGATCCACGGCGATGGACGCACGCGCGTGCTGCGCAGCGCGCCCGGCGATGCCGAGACCTGGGAGCTGTGGGAGCGCCGGCCGGCGGAGTCGCTGCGCGGCCTGGTCGCCGGGCTCTGGGCAGGCAGCTCACCCCGACCCCGGACGCGTCACCGCGCGCTGCCGAACGGCGAGCTGCTGCTGATGTTCCACCTGGGGCCGGCGCAGCGGCTGCTCGAGCTGGACGGGGGCGCCTGCCGCCGCGAGCTGGGCGGCTGCTTCCTCTCCGGCCTGCAGGAGCGGCCCTGCACGTACGAGACGCTCGAGGCGCACACGCGCGTGGCCGCGGTGCGGCTGCTGCCCCCGGGTGGCTGGCGGCTGCTCGGCGGGCTGCCCCAGGCGGAGCTCACCGGCAGCGTGCTCGACGGCGAGGAGGTGCTCGGCGGCGCTGCGGGTGTGGCTCCACTGCGCGAGCGCATGGGGAACGCCCCGGACCTGGGCGGCACACTCGACTGGCTCGAAGCCTGGCTGTGCGAGCGCCTCGCGAGCACCCGGTCCGGCCACGCGGCGACGTCCACGGCTCGCGCGCTGCTGCAGGACACGCGCGGGCAGCGGCGCATCGCCGGTCTGGCGCAGGCGGCGGATGTCTCACCGCGGCATCTGCGAGAGCTGTTCCTGCGCGAGGTGGGCGTCCCGCCGAAGCGCCTGGCACGCATCCTGCGCTTCCGCGCGGCGCTCGAGCGTCTGGCCACGGCACCGGCCGTCGACCTGGCGCGGCTCGCGCTCGATTGCGGCTACTACGACCAGGCGCACCTGTACCGCGACTTCCGCGCGCTCGCGACCATGACACCCGTCGACTACCTGACCGTCGTCGGGGCCGGCCTCGACGGCCCCGACGTGCTGGGTAGCTGAGCCGGGACGACTCGTTCCGCCGCGGCCGCTCGAGCGCCGATTCGTCCAATCCGTACCCGATCGCAACGCCCAGATTGTCGTCCTAGCACGCGCTCCGCCCCGATCGGCGGGGCCCCACAGGAGGATCCGCCATGTCCCCGTCCAGCCCTCGGGAGCTTCCGCCGCGCTTCCAGCTCTCGCGCATGATCTCGAGCACCTGGGTCCCCCAGGCGATCTATGCCGCCGCCAAGCTCGGCCTGACCGACATCCTCGCCGATGGCCCGCTCTCCGGGCACACGGTGGCGGAGAAGGCGGGCAGCCATGTGCGCGCCACCGATCGCCTGCTGCGCTCGCTGGTGGTGCTCGGCCTGCTCGCCCAGCGCGACGACGCTCGCTACGAGCTCACCGCTCTCGGGCGCTGCCTCACCCGCGACGCCCCCGACTCGGTGCGCTCCTGGGCGCTGCTGTGGGGTGGGCCGATGATGTGGGAGCCCTGGGGACACCTGGTCGACTGCGTGCGCACCGGAGAGATGGCGCCGAAGCTGCTCGACGGCGTGGACAGCTCCTTCGATCTGATGGAGCGACACCCGGAGGATGCGGAGCACTTCAACCGCTCGATGCTCGAGCTGACCCGCGGCGTCGCCGCCGCGCTGCCCGTCTCCTACGACTTCTCTGCGCTGCGCCGGGTGTGCGACGTGGGCGGCGGCTTCGGTGCGCTGCTGCCGCCGCTGCTGCACGCCCAACCCCAGCTGCGCGCCGTGGTCTTCGACCTGCCGCGCTGCGCCGACGGCTCGCGCGAGCTGATGAGCAAGGAAGGGCTGGCGGATCGCTGCACGTTCCAGGCCGGTGACTTCTTCGAGAGCGTTCCCTCCGGTGCCGACCTGTACCTGATCAAGAGCGTGATCCACGACTGGGACGACGAGCGCAGCCGCGCCATCCTCGAGCGCTGCCGCGAGGCCATGCGAGACGACGCGAAGCTGCTCGTGCTCGAATGGATCGTGCCCGACCGGGTCGGCCCGGCAGACGCCGGCATCGTCGGCACCGACCTGAACATGCTGGTGATGGTGGGCGGACAGGAGCGCACCGAATCCGAGTACCGCGAGCTCGTCGCCTCGGCCGGCCTGCGCGTGACCCGCGTGATCCCGACCCCTGCGGCGATGAGCCTGATCGAGGCGGAGGTCGCGTGAGATGACCCAGCCCACCCCGCCTGCGATCTATCCGATCCTCCGCTACGACGACGCGCCGGCGGCGATGCGCTTCCTGGCCGACGCCTTCGGCTTCGAGGTGGACGAGGTCCACGAAGAGGGAGGCCTCGTAGCCCACGCCCTGCTCGGCTGGGGCGACGACCTGGTGATGCTGAGCTCGCGACGGCAGGGCGGCGACCCCTTCGACCTGGGCCCGTGCTGCCTGTACGTGGCGGTCGACGACCCGGACGCGCACCACGCCCGGGCGAAGGCGGCCGGCGCCGAGATCCTGATGGAGCTCACCGACCAGGACTACGGCTCGCGCGACTACG
>Ga0209536_100015455_pt1 | contig 10899 bp, 9 predicted proteins | sample DeeMarSeWOR28_12_FD_187461 | JGI IMG/M metagenome (GOLD analysis project Ga0209536, IMG submission 187461) | Marine sediment microbial communities from White Oak River estuary, North Carolina - WOR-2-8_12 (SPAdes) (version 2) | ecosystem: Environmental > Aquatic > Marine > Intertidal zone >... | reverse complement strand
TATGTGGGCCCCACCTCGCCGATGCAGCTTCGAGAGATTGCGGAGCCCGGGCTGGCGGCGCCCGACTGGGCAATCGCCCAGACGCGGATCTGTGGCCTCTGTGGCAGCGACTACAAGCAGGTCTTCATGAACGGCGCGCTCGACAACCCGATGACCGCGATGATCTCCTGGCCCCAGGTGCTCGGCCACGAGGTGGTGGGCGTGCTCGACGAGGTGGGGCCCGAGGCGAGGCAGCGAAGCCTGGGCGAGCGCGTAGTCCTGAACCCCTGGCTCTCCTGCGTACCGCGCGGCCTGCCGCCCTGCGCGCTGTGTCGCCAGGGGCATCTCGCGCAATGCCTGAACTTCGCCCGCGGCATTGCGAGTCCGGGCATCCACAGCGGCAACAGCGCGACGGCCACCGGCGGCTTCGCGCCGCGCGTCCCGGCCCACGAGTCGCAGTGGATCCCCGTTCCGGATGCCGTGAGCGACGAGGCCGCGGCTCTGGCCGATCCGTTCTCCGTCTCACTCCACGCCATCCGCAAGTCTCCACCGAGAGCGGGGGACACGGTGCTGGTGTACGGCTGTGGAACGCTCGGGCTCCTGGCCATCGCGATCCTACGGCGATTGCATCCGAACGTCCGTGTGCTGGCCGTAGCGCGCTTCGATCACCAGGCGCGCCTGGCCGAGGACTTCGGCGCTGACGTCGTGGCGCGCCACCGTCCGGCTCGGGGCGTGGTGGAGGCGGTCGCGGCCGAGACGAAGGCCGGGCTCCAGGAGCCCTGGCGGGGTCTCCCCATGCTGAACGGGGGCGTCGACGCGGTCTATGACACCGTGTCCTCGGCGGAGACGCTCGAGGTCGGCGTCCGGATCCTGCGCTCCCACGGGTCGCTGGTCGTGATCGGCGTCGAGCCGCCCCGGCGCTTCGAGTGGACGCCGCTCTACTTCAAGGAGATCTCGATCGTGGGCTCGAACGGCTTTGGCGTCGAGGAGATCGGCGGCCGGCGCCAGCACGCCATGGCGTGGTACTTCGAGCTCCTGGGCGGGGGCTCGCTGGACGTCACGCCCATCATCACCCACCGCTTTCGACTGGAGGCCTATCGCGATGCGTTCCTGGCCTGCTACCGGCAGGGCGATAGCGGTGCGGTCAAGGTGCTCTTCGACGACTTCTCGGAGGGCGTGTCCTCGGACTAGACGGTACTCGGCGGCTCACGGCGCCGATCCCGCCTCGTCGCCCTCGACCTCGATTTCGAGCTCCTTGCGCTGCTGGTAGATGTCGTGGAGTCGCCGCCGCTTCTCCATCTCGAGGCGAAGCTCCTGGAGCAGCGTCTCTTCGGAGACCTCTCGCCGTCGCGCTACGAGCCCCAGGCCGCTACAGGCGTCTTCGAGGTAGGGCCCGCAGCCCGGGCTGGCGCAGCAGTAGCCGGCGAACTGCTCGAAGCTCCTGGGCTCGAGCGGCAGCGGCGCCAGGTTGATCGTGCGGATCATCTCCGGGTGACGCGCGCTGAGGATCGAGAAGTCCCGCCGCGCACCGTCCAGGTCGCCCTCGTGCCAGCGGATCAGCATGCGATTGAAGGTGACCGGACCGGGTCCGGCCCCGCGCAGATCGCCTTCCTGGTTCCAGTGCTTCGCCTGCTCGATCTCACCCCGATAGAGGTAGATCTCCGCCAGGTTCGTGTCGGCGACGGGGGTCGGCCCCAGGCGGCGCGAGTTCTCCAGGCCCCGCAGCGCTGCGTCGAGCTCGCCGCGATAGACGTCCATGACGGCCAGGTAGAGGTGCGGCTGCGGGCTCTTCGGATCGAGCGTCGCCGCGACGAGGAACTCGTCGACGGAACGCTCCAGGTAGGCCAGGTAGCGGCCCTCGTCGCCCTCCCAGTCGAGGGCGTCTCGTGCGATGCGATAGTAGACCTCGCCCAGGGCCAGGCGAACCTCCACCGAGCGGGGGTGGCTCTCGCGATCGCGCTCCAGCTCCCGCTGGGCCGTCCGGAGATCGTTCGTCCGGAGCGCGGATCGCGCTTCCTCGAGGCCGGACGGGGCACAGGCCCAGGACGTCAGGCCCGCCACCAGCCCCACCCAGAGCATCGATTTCTTCTTCACGCCAGGGACCTCGCGCCGGACCGTAGCGGATCGGATCCCACCCACGGCGGCGTGGAGCACGGTAGGCTCTCGCCTCCGGCCGGGTGGAGGGGCGAATGATGCATCGGAGAGGAAGGTGAACGATCGCAGCGACGACGAGCTGGGTCCGCTGGCGGGTCTCGCGGGGATCTGGGAGGGCGTCGACGGCACGGCGGAGCCCGGCGCGCGGGCCTTTCGGCTGAGCGCGGAGGTGGGGTTCTGGACGGATGGGATCTGTTCCAATCGGTTCCTGGATCGCGAGTTCGAGACCGTCCGCTACGAGCCGGACTTCGAGCTGCGTGATGCGAACACCATCCACTACCGGGAAGACACGGTGCTCCAGGTCCGGGGCCAGGACGCGCTCTTCCACCACACCGACGAGAGCACGCTGAAGCGGGTCGCATCCTGACGCAGCGCGACCCCGGAGGCGAGGGCATTCGCGGGGAGTGGGCCCTCTGGGGCCGGGGATTCCGCCCCTTCTTCCTGCTCGCGGCCGGGCAGGCCGTGCTCGCCGTGGGGCTCTGGCTGGGTGTGTTGCGCGGCATGGGACCGCTCCCTCATTGGCCGGATCCCCTCCAGTGGCACGCCCACGAGATGCTCTTCGGCTTCGCCGGGGCCGCCGTGGCCGGCTTCCTGTCCACATCGGTCCCGGTCTGGACCGGGGGAACCGCGCTGTCCGGGAAACGCCTGGCGGGGCTGGTGGCGCTCTGGCTCGCGGGTCGCGTCGCGGTCTTCTTCGCCGCCGCACTGCCGTCCCCCTGGATCGCGGTGGCGGTGGACGTGTCCTTCTTCCCCGCGCTTGCCCTGGTGATCGGCCCTCCGATCTACCGGAGCCCGAGCCGTCGCAACGATGCCTTCCCGGCGCTCCTGCTGCTGCTCGCCCTGGCGAGCTTTCTGACCCACGGCCCCGTCGGAGCCGCCCAGACGGGCATGCGCATCGGCGTGGGCGTGCTGATCCTGCTCGTGACGATTCTCGGCGGTCGGCTGATTCCCCTCTTCACCGGCGCGGCCCTGAAGCGGGCAGGGGAATCGGCGGAGATCACGCGGCTCGACTGGGCCGACCGGGCCGCAGCCCCCGTTCTGGGCGCGTTCGTTGCCGTGGATGCGCTCTGGCCCGACTCGTGGCTCGCCGGTGTGGTCGCCCTGACGGCCGCGGCGACACTCGCACTGCGAACCCGTGGCTGGGGACTAAGGCACTCCCTCCGCGATCCGCTGCTGTGGTCGATGCACGTGGCCTATCTCTGGCTCCCGCTGGGACTGACGGCGCTGGGCATCTCGGCCTTCAGCCCGGCCATTCCCCGCTCCGCCGCGGTGCATGCGCTCACGGTGGGGGGCATCGGGGGCATGATCCTCGCAATCATGAGCCGCGTCGCACTCGGCCACACGGGCCGGCCCTTTCGGGCGCCGCCCGGCATGGCCTACGCCTACGCCTGCGTGTTCGGGGCCGCGCTGCTGCGGGTGCTGCCGCCCCTGGTGATTCCGGAAAGCGTTCCCACGGCCCTCGTGATCTCGGGGCTGCTCTGGGGGCTGGGCTTCGGCCTCTTCCTGGCCCTCTACGCAGCGCTTCTGGTCGCGCCCCGGATCGACGGTCGGCCGGGCTGAGCGGCCTGCCGGCGGCCCCTCACCGCTTCGGGGGCTCGGCGCGGCCCGCGAGATCGAGCAGCGGGCTGTGGTCGCCGATCAGCACCAGCAGGTCGCGGCTCTGGATCCGCATGCCGGGCGGCGGCGCGATCTGGATGGTCTCGGCGTCATGGCGCAGCGCGACGATCCGCAACGCTGGAAAGTCGTGCTCGATCTCGCGGATCTCCCGGCCGACCAGGCTCGAGGTCGGCGCGACGACGATCTGCTCGATCTCGACGGCCGGCCCCCCTCGCGGCGAGAGGATCTCCAGGAAGTCGACCACCGCGGGGCGCATGATCGAGGTCGCCGTTCGCGAGCCGCCCATCTGGAAGGGAGAGACCACCTGGTCCGCACCGGCCCGGGTCAGCCGACGAGCGGCGGAGTCGGACTCGCAGCGTGCGTGTACGCGGATCTCCGGATTGAGCTCCTTGGCGGCGAGGGTGATGAAGACGTTCTCGGCATCCGAAGGGGTCGCGGCGACCACGGCACTGGCCCCTTCGATGCCGGCCCCGGTGAGCCCCTCGTCCGAGGAGGCGGACGCGATCACGTAGGCGAGTCCGCGGGACTCGAGCGCGGCGGCCAGATCCGGATTCGAGTCGATCACGACGATTCCCTTGCGTTCGTGCAGGAGCTCCTCCACTACCGCTTGACCGAACCGCCCGTATCCGCCCACGATCACGTGATCGCGCTTCGCTCGGATCCGCATCGCCATCCTCTCCTTCAGATAGGCCCGTGGGAGCCGGCCGTCCAGGATCAGCTGCGCCGTCAGTGTGAGCAGGTAGATCGCCACTCCGCTGCCCGCCAGGATCAGGGCCACGGTGAACATGCGGCCCCCGTCGGACAGCGGGTGGGCCTCCTGAAATCCCACCGTCGAAAGGGTGATCACCGTCATGTAGACCGCGTCGGCCCAGGGCCAACCCTCGATCAGCCGGAAGCCGAGGGTCCCGATCACGGTCAGCAACACCAACAGGCCCACGACCAGCGCCAGCCTTCCAATCAGCGCTCGCACCCGCGCTCTCCTCCCCGCCGGCTCCTGTCGGGCCCCACGCTCGTTGAATCCTAGACACCGTCCCGGCTTGCGTACGCGCCGGGAAATCCCACCACACCAGGAGGTGGCCCCGTGGGACTCAGGCGCGCTCCCAGAAGGGCTCCAGACAGGGGGCGACCCGGAGCGCCTCGGGCACACGGGGAACACCGATCACCCTGTCGATCTGCTCGTGGAGGTGGTAGATGCGTCGCTCCTGATAGGAGAGGGGGATCGACGCGAGGGCGCCCGATGCGATCGACCGCTGCATCGGAGAGAGGTTCATGAAGTCCTCCTCCATCACGCGATCGAAGACCTGGAGGTAGAGCTCCCAGGTCTTCTCGACCTCCGGACTCTCCGACGCCGGTCCGTAGAAGGTCCACTCCACATCCGTGGTCTCCAGGTCGATCGGCCAGAAGCGGATGAAGGGGAAGCCGATCGTGTCGAGCGGTGTGATCAGATTCGGAAAGAGGCTGTAGGCCGGATTCGTCTCCGCGTAGAGGACGTGGAGGCCCGGGATCTCGGGAAGCGGCGTCCCGCGTGTGCGCTGCTGCTCGACCGCCTTCTCCCACTTGGGCGTGACCATGCGCGAGTGGCCGTTCGGGAAGAGGCCCATCGCGGCGCCGCGATGATCGAGGAGCTTCGCGACGGTCTGCGGGTGGATCGTCCGTACGTGGTAGGTCTCGAGGAAGGCATCGGCGACGATCTTCCAGTTCGCGTGAATACGCTCGCAGCGGGTCCCGTGGGCCCGCAGCTCTGCGCCGCGCAGCGGCGTCCACTCGTTGGCCACCGGGCCGAGCCAATCGCGCAGGGGCGCCGCCTCCAGGTCCTCGCTGACGAAGATCCAGCCGTCGTAGACCTCGCAGCGAACGGGCTTGAGGGCGCGCTGCGACGCGTCGAGCGCGGCGAAGTCGCGGCGGTCCGGCACCTCGAGGAGCGTCCCGTCGAGGTCGTAGGTCCAGCTGTGATACTGGCAGCGCAGCCGCTTCGCAGCGCCGCAGGTCTCGCGAACGACGGGCGCACCGCGGTGCTGGCAGGTGTTGAAGAACCCGCGCAGCCGGCCGTCGCTCCCGCGCACGATCAGGAGGGGAGATCCGGTGCGGTCGAAGGTGCGGAAGGCCCCCGGCTCCGGCAGGTCCTCTTCGCGCCCGGCCAGGAGCCAGACCTTCTTCCACAGGTGCTCCTGCTCGAGGGCGTAGAAGGCCGGGTCCGTATAGCGACCGGTGGGAATCGGGGGCAGCGCCGGGAAATCCTGCGGCGGACCTTCGCGGCCCCACTCATAATCCATCTGCGCGCGGATTCGGGCGGCCCATTCGTGCTGGTCCATGGCCCACCATCCTATCGGAGGAGTCGGGCGGCAGCCGCCCGCTTCGGCGCAATCCGGGGCCCCGAGCGCCTCCCCGGGCCCGAACGGCGTCCAGCCGATCCGCTCATCCGACTTGACGCGCGGGAGCGTGACCCGGCAGGATGCCCTGCATGGCGGTCGAGCCGCTTCCGAACCAGAAGGGAGAAGCGGCGCCCGGCGAGGCTCCGGTCTCCGATGCCTATCGCCGCTACGTACTCGGCCTGCTGCTGGTGGTCTACGTCTTCAACTTCGTGGACCGCCAGATCCTCACCATCCTGGCCGAGGCGATCCGGCTCGACCTGGAGCTCTCCGACACGGCCCTGGGCTTCCTGGGCGGGTTCGCCTTCGCGCTGTTCTACACGCTGGCGGGCATCCCCATCGCGCGCTGGGCCGATCGGGGCGTGCGCCGCTCGATCATCGCCCTGGGTCTGCTGGCCTGGAGCGCGATGACCGCCGTGACGGGGCTGTCGAAGAGCTTCACCCATCTGGCCCTGGCCCGGGTGGGGGTGGGGCTCGGTGAGGCCGCGTGCTCGCCCCCCGCCCACTCGCTGCTGTCGGACTACTTCCCGCCGGAACGCCGCGGCACCGCCTTCTCGATCTATGCCCTGGGCATCCCGATCGGCAGCGCGATCGGCACCTTCGCCGGTGGCTGGATCAAGGAGCTCTTCGACTGGCGCACCGCCTTCTTCGTCGTCGGACTGCCGGGGATCGTGCTGGCGGGAGTCGTGCGCCTCACGCTTCGAGAGCCGCCTCGCGGGCTGTCGGAGGGAAGAGCGGCGGCGTCCCCGCCCCGCGCCTCCGAGCCGATCCGCGACGTGCTGCGATCGATGATGCGTCTGCGTTCCTTCCGGCACATGTCGATGGCTGCCGCGCTGCACGCCTTCTACGGCTACGGTGCCGCCTTCTTCCTGCCCGTGTTCATGATTCGCGTGCACGGCTTCGGAGAGGGAGAGCTCAGCACCTACCTGGCGCTGATCGCGCTCTTCGGCGGCGGGCTCGGGACGTTCCTGGGTGGATGGCTCGGCGATCGCCTCGCGCCGCGCGACCAGCGCTGGTACATGGGCGTACCGGGGATCGCGACGGCCATCGGCATCCCGTTCGCGGCCGGGGTCTACCTCTGGCCGGACGGCTACGTGGCGCTCCTCTTTGCCGTGCCCGCGAGTCTGCTGGGTGCCATGTATCTGGGGCCGACCTTCGCGATGGCCCAGGGGCTGGCCCGCCCGCACATGCGAGCGCTGGTCTCGGCCATCCTGCTCTTCATCATCAATCTCGTGGGGCTCGGGTTCGGCCCGCAGGTGGTGGGCCTCTTGAGCGACGCCCTCGCCCCGGACTACGGGGTCGAGTCCGTCCGCTACGCCCTGCTGTGGGTCGTTCTCGCCGGTGCGGCCTGGTCGACGGCCCATTACGCCTTCGCCGCGCGCACCCTGAGGGAGGATCTCCGCACGCGCGGGGAGATGGATTGACGGCACCCGGCCGCACCGATGCCGCAATGGACCGTCAGGTCCCGACTCGCCTGCGCCTGGCCTACGGCGTCGGCTCCGTCGCGGATGGGGTCAAGAACGTCACCTTCAACGCGTTCCTGGTGCTCTACTACACCACGGTCCTGGGGCTTCCCGGAACCCTCTCGGGCCTCGCGATCTTCATCGCGCTCTGCGTGGACGCGATCAGCGACCCCCTCGTGGGCTCGCTCTCGGACAACTTCCACTCGCGCTTCGGGCGTCGTCATCCCTTCATGTTCTTCGCGGCCCTGCCCATGGGCCTGTGCATGCTCGGGCTCTTCGCGCCGCCCCCCGGGCTGAGCCAGGCCGGACTCTTCGGCTGGCTCCTGAGCTTCTCGATCGGGGTGCGGCTCTTCCTCACCTTCTACATGGTGCCGAGCGGAGCCATGGCACCGGACATGACCACACACTACGACGAGCGGACGACGCTGAACTCCTTCCGCTGGCTGCTGGGCTGGATCGGCGCCCTCGTGATGGCTTCCACCGGCTGGTTCGTCTTCCTCGCGGACCGCGGAGACGAGATCGGCGAGGGGAGACTCCTGGCCGCGAACTATCCGATCCTGGGGGCCTTCGCGGGCGTGATGGTCTTCGTCGCGATCCTCGCCTCGTCGCTGGGGACCCGCTCGCTGATCCCCCGCCTGCGCCAGGGCACCCGACCCGGGCCCCTCTTCTCGCTGAGCCGCTTCGGCGGAGAGCTGCGGACCGCCCTCGACAGCCACTCCATGCGGGTCCTGCTCGGTAGCGCGCTCTTCTTCGCCGCTGCGCTGGGGGTCGGGGAGGTGCTCGGGACGTACATGAGCACGTGGTTCTGGGAGTTCCGCTCGGAGCAGCTGGGGATGCTGAGCCTGTTCCAGGTCGTGCCGCTGCTGCTCGGCGTGGCGATGGTCCGCCCCTTCAGCGAGGCGATGGACAAGCGCAGTGCCGTCCTCCGGCTGGCGCTCTTCGCGATCCTCTGGGGGCCGCTGCCGGTCATCCTCCGCCTCTTGGAGCTAGCCCCGGAGAACGGAAGTCCGTGGCTTCTCGTGATGATCATGGGACACGGAGCGCTGCTGGTGGCGGCGCTGATCCAGATCGGCATCCTCAACGGGGCGATGGTGATGGACGCCATCGACGAGAACGAATACCTGACGGGCCGACGCCACGAGGGCGTGTTCGTGTCGGCTCTGAGCTTCACGGGGAAGGCCGTCTCCGGCTTCGGAAACCTGCTGGGCGGTGTGATCCTCGACCTGATCCGCTTCCCGACCGGGGATGCGGCCGCGGTGGGAAGCGTCCCGCAGGACGCGATCGTGCGGCTGGGTCTGATCGCAGGCCCCGGTCTCACGATCCTCTACCTCTGCGCCCTGGGCTTCCTGTCGCGACTTCGCCTCACGCGCGCACGCTACGCGGAGGTGAACGCGGCGCTCCAGGCGCGTGCCGAGGAGAGGGTCGGGAGGGGAAGGCCGCGAACGTGATTGGAGTGACGCCTTTGCGATGGGAGACCCGGACATGATCGACGGATCGGCTCGAGGAGAGGGCGGCGCGGGTGCGCGGGGCGAGGCGGCGGCGCAGGCCTTCGCCGAGCTGTCGGCGCTTCTCGGTGAGATCGAGACGAGCTACATCGGTCCCGATCGCGGCATGCACAGCCCCGAGGAGCGGGCCGCCGGACGCTACCTCGTCGCGAATGCACTGCAGCACGGCTTCCAGTGCTGGTTCGAGGCCGATCCCCGGCGACCGCTCTTCCACCGCTGGCTGAGTCCGACCAAGAAGCTGCTGGGCGACAACCCGGATGCGGTCTACTACGGCGCAATCGCCGATCCGGCGGGGACGTACCGCATTCGCGGGAACGTGCAGGGCGCCTGCTACACGTCGTTCAGCGTGGAGAGCGGTGCCCAGGAGGGGCACCTCTCGAAAGGCGTCGTGTCGACGCTCAACGACGACGAGTTCGACGTCGCCGCCGACGGCAGCTACGAGATCATCGCCAGCCCCGATCCCCAGCCGCGCAACTGGCTGCGTCTCGAGCCGGACGCGGGCAGCATCACCACGCGTCACTACTGGGAGTGGGAGCGGAGCGTTGCCGCGGACCCCACCTTCCACGTGCCCCTCTGGATCGAGCCCGTCGAGGATCCGGGGCCCGCGCCACCGATGGACGATGCGGCGATCGCTGCCGGGATTCGCCGGGTCGTGAACTTCGTGCGCGGGGCGACCCTCGACTTCCCCGAGCTTCCCCCCGAGGTGATGCCCGCGTGGGTCTCGAACGAGATCAACCGCTTCGACAGCTCTGCCTACGACGAGAGCAATACCGAGATCGGCTACGCGGCGAAGGACAACGCCTACCTCCAGACCCGCTACGCGCTCGAGCCCGACCAGGCGCTGATCATGCGGGGCCGCTTCCCTCGCTGCCGCTTTGCAAACGTGGTCCTCTGGAACCACCGGCTCCAGACGCCCCCGTATCGGCATCGCCGCGTCTCCCTGAACCGCCGTCAGACCCGAACCGCGAGCGATGGCCACTTCGAGATGGTCGTGGCCCATCGCGACCCCGGCGTACCCAACTGGCTCGATGCGGCTGGACTCCGCACTGGCATGATCTTCTGGCGCTTCCTCCTGCCGGAGGAGAACGCCCCGCCGATCGAGACCGAGGTCGTGGACGTGGCGTCTCTCGCGTAGCGGGGCGTACGGGGCCGGGCTTCGCCGGAGTCGGCTCCGGGCTAAGCTGAGCGGCCGCGGAGCCGGGCGCCGTCTGCGGCGCCCAGGAAGGGTCCACCGGCCAGGAGTCGGTGGGCGTCGGAGGACGGGAGATGACGAAGAGGACACTGCGCACACCCCTCTGCGATCTGCTCGGGATCGAGTACCCGATCCTGAGCGCCGGCATGGGACCGAGTCTGATCGGAGAGAAGACGGGCGCTCCGGTCGAGCTCGTCGTGGCCGTCTCCGAGGCGGGTGGACTCGGGGTGCTGGGCGGAGCCGGCTACACCGTCGAGGAGCTGAGGGAGGCCATCCGCGAGATCCGCAAGCAGACCGACCGGCCCTTCGGCGTCGACGTACTGCTGCCGGCCGCGACCGTGGCGGCGGGCGATGCGCCGGCGAAGAGCGCGGACGACATCGCCCTGGGCGACGCCCTCGGTGCGCTGCCCACGGCTCATCGGGAGTGGGTCGAGAAGGTGAAGGCCGAGCTGGGGCTCCCGGACCCCGAAGCCGTGATCAGTGCTGGCACCACGACGTCGCGCCCCCACGCCGCCGTGGAGGCGTGCATCTCGCCTGACAACCACTTTGACTCGGTGTTGGCGCTCGATGTGACGACCGGCGCCGTCAAGTGGGCCACGCGTGCATTACCCATTGACGCC
>Ga0209536_100015454_pt1 | contig 10899 bp, 14 predicted proteins | sample DeeMarSeWOR28_12_FD_187461 | JGI IMG/M metagenome (GOLD analysis project Ga0209536, IMG submission 187461) | Marine sediment microbial communities from White Oak River estuary, North Carolina - WOR-2-8_12 (SPAdes) (version 2) | ecosystem: Environmental > Aquatic > Marine > Intertidal zone >... | reverse complement strand
ATGGCATATTGGTAGATCCAATGCCTCATCTTCAGTATCAGCATCAACCCAATTTCCATCAACATCCAATACATATTTCTCAACGTCAATACCTGGTTCACAAGGTTCGCCTTCTCCTGTTAGGTACCATGCCATATCAACTTCTGGATCTATTACTGTCCAGAATAGTGTACCTATAAACGGGAATCCTTGTACTGCAGATGAAAGTGTTATTCCATCAGTATTAGCCCAGCCCCATTGTGGTGGGAAACAGAAAACTGCTTGAATAGCTATCCAGTAATGTTCAGAAGCTATTGCAAGAAACGGAGGATCTAGAATTACTTCGTATTCATAAAGACCGCTTGTTGGGTCAAGTGTTCCTGAAACTCCTGCAAAGAAATATGATGCTATTGCTGTTGGAGAAGGATCAGCCATACCGCCACCAGTTGGTGCTCCCCCAGTTCCATCATCTTTATAGAAATATATCCAGAAATCAACTGGGTCGAAAGGATCTCCATTCCAGAAACTTCCCCACCAGTGAACATCCCATACTTCTGTATCTGCTTCAAAGATAAAATCGTCAGCTACTTGTGATACAAATGGATAGCAATTATCATATTGTGAGGAATACAAATTTGCATTTGCTGATGGTGCACCATTATCCCAAATAATAGGACCTCTATTGTTTTCTACATTTGGGTTTATAATATTGCTTGGTTTTATTAGGTTTGGTGATGATGCTTGTAGTGTTTCCATGTTATCTGTTTTTGCTGTTACAGATGTTGATAAAAAAAGTGCAACTGCAATCAGCAAAACTACTGCTCCTTTTAATAATTTCTTCATTTTTTTTATACCTCCCAATTATTTTTAATTAAGATTGATAACAGTTATAACATATATTAATATTTTTATTAAATTTTCAAATATTGATAATATAAATGAGATATAAGGAGATATTGAGATATAAGGAGAAATAAGAAAAAACCAAATTAATTTTCAAAAATATAATTAATAACAATTCCCTTTTATTTTATCTTAAATAATTTTTAATAAAAAATTTCCAAAAATGTTAAGAGTAAAAATATGATATTTGCTAAATTATGTTTGAAAATCGAAGTGAAAAAGAACTAATTTTCATATATGTATTAATTGCACTGATAGTTACTTGTGGTCTGGCAGTTTTCCATTATTCTCAAGGATTTTGGGACCCTTATGTTTTAGTTATTATTGCAAATATTGAGTTCTTTTGCATTTTTTATATTTTATATCTGCCCCTGAAAGTAAAAAGAGCTAGGGAGAGGCAGGAAAAAACTAAAAATAGTAATAAAAAAACTACAAAAAAATAAAAATTATAGTTTTTCTACAAATATTTGATATATAAAAACCTCATTATCATTTTTTGTGACTGTTTATAATCCCCATATAATAGAGATAAAAACAATTCATGACGCAAAAAGAGCAATAAAAGAAATTGGGAGTGATCCTCAAAGTATAGAGATAATGGCTCCTAAAGCAATTTTAAAAGTAATTAAGCTTGAAAATGTAGTTTTACAAGATGCAATTATCATAAAACAGGATATGCTCTCAATAGGTGGAGAGGTAGCTGTACCAAAAGATACTTTTAAACTTCATGAAGAAAGTGGCGATATTTTAATAATTGGAACGATAAAACAATTAGATGAACTAATAATCAAGCTTAATAGACATTATAAACGGCTTAAAAACATCGCAAATGAGCTTTCTGTTATTTTGAAGGATATCAAATGAGATTATTAAGAATAGGAAATAAAAATTTTAAAATTGGTAAAAAAACTATCATAATGGGTACATTAAATGTTACACCTGACTCTTTTTCTGATGGAGGGAAATTTTTCTCAATTGATTCTGCAGTAAATCATGCAATTTTAATGGAAAAAGAAGGTGCAGATATCATCGATATTGGTGGTGAATCTACTCGTCCAGGTGCAAGTCCTGTTTCATATGAGGAAGAAATTAATCGAGTGATTCCTGTGTTAGAAGAACTTGTAAAAAAAATAAAAATTCCAATTTCAATTGATACCTATAAATCAAAAATAGCTGAAAAGGCACTTGAAATGGGTGCAAATATGATTAATGATATCACTGCACTTCAAGGTGACAAACTTCTTGCAAATGTTGTTGCTGAATACAATGTTCCAATATGTCTTATGCATATGAAAGGAAGTCCACAAAATATGCAGATAAATCCAGTTTATGATGATGTAGTAAAAGATATAACAAGTTTTCTTAAGAAAATGGCAGATTATGCTATTTCATGCAGTATTAAAAAAGAAAACATCATAATTGATCCCGGTCTTGGTTTTGGAAAAAGAACAGGTAAAGGAATTGAGGATAACTGCGAGATACTCAAACGCCTAGCTGAGCTAAAAAAAATTGGTTATCCTATACTTGTTGGAGCTTCTAGAAAAACCTTTATCGGTAATATTTGCAGTGGTAAAAAGCCTTTACCAGTTACAGAACGACTTGAGGGCAGTCTAGCTGCTGCATGTATTGCTGTATTAAATGGTGCTGATATTATACGTGTTCATGATGTTAAAGAGACACGCCGGTGTATAGATATAGTTGATTGTATAATTAGGTGAATAATATGGATAAAAAAGATATAAAAAAAATAGTAAAAGAAAGTTACAGTGAAATTGCTAAGGGAGAGAGCTGTAATTGCTGTGGTTCTATAAAAAATGATAAAGAGATAGCTAAATCAATTGGTTATTCAGATGAAGAAATTGCCATTGCATCTGAAGCAAATCTTGGTCTTGGATGTGGAAATCCAACAGCATATGCAAATTTAAAGGTAGGAGATATCGTCTTAGACTTAGGATCTGGTGCAGGCTTTGATGCTTTTCTTGCTGCAAAAAAAGTGGGTGCTTCAGGAAAGGTAATCGGTGTAGATTTTACTGAAGATATGATAAAAAAAGCAAGAGAGTTGGCAAAAAAATATGGTAATAAAAATGTAGAATTTCGACTGGGCGATATTGAAAATTTACCAATTGAAAATGAATCAATTGATATAATAATTAGTAATTGTGTAATTAACCTTGCACCAGATAAATTAAAAGTATTTAAAGAAGCTTTCAGAGTTTTGAAAAAAACTGGAAAAATGTATGTTTCTGATATTGTATTACTTGAGGAATTGACAAAAGAGCAAAGAAGCAATAAAGAGTTAATTGCAGGTTGTGTAGGTGGAGCATCGTTAAAAAATGATTATCTAAACCACATTAAAAATGCTGGATTTAATTATCGAATTTTAGATGAGGATAAAGAAATCAGTAATATACAATATGGCGGTATTAATCTTGAAAGTTTAAAGCTAGAATTATCAATTAATTAATCATCTTCACATAATTTGCCAATTTCTTCTAGCTTTTTTTTGTTTTTCATTCCCCATGAAGCCCATATTCCACCTAACACGCCTCCCAAGGCAAGAAGTGATACCAGGAAAATTGCAATGTTTTGATAAATATTAAAGTCTTCAGCATAGAAAAAGAACCATATTATCCAAAATATAAATAGTATAAATGGTACAACAATAGATACAACAATTCTTGATGTAAATCCTGCAACACGCATAACTTCTTTACCTTCTACAGGAATTTGTTTTAATCCCCATGAAGCCCATGATCCTCCAAGTATTATGAAAACCAATAAAACTGAAATAAGGATTATAGCAATGTTTTGATATATACCATAATCACCAGCAAAAAAGGCAAGCCATATTAATAAAAATATTAGCCATCCTACACCCATTCCAATTGATAATGTTACTGTCCAGCCTGGCGGTTGTGGATCTTTTTTATTTTTCATTTATCTCCCTCGCATTTCAAAAATCCATAACTAATTTCAATATTTAAATTAAATCCAAGTAGAAAAAAACATTAAGTAATATCTGTTTTCCAGATTGTGAAATTATGAATAATCCAGTTTGTCCAATTGATTATCGTTATGGTAGAAAGGAACTAAAAGAAATCTTTGGCGAAACTCGTCGTCTTCAATATCTGCTTGATGTGGAAGCAGCCCTTACTCGTGCACATGCAAAAATCGGTAATATTCCAAAAAGTGCTTCAGATGAAATTTCAAAGAAAGCATCTATAAAATATGTAAAGGTAGAAAGAGTTAATAAAATCGAAGCAGAAACAAAACATGATATAATGGCTATCACACGAGCACTTGCTGAACAGTGCAGTGGTGATGCTGGAAAATATATTCATCTTGGAGCAACAAGCTATGATATCGTCGATACAGCTAATGCCCTTCAATTTGCTGATTCAACTGAATTTGTAAGAAAAGGTTTAAGGGAGCTTAGAAACACTTTTGTTGGTCTTGCTAAAAAACATAAAAAAACTGTAATGGTTGGTAGAACCCATGGTCAGCATACTATCCCAATTACTTTTGGTCTTAAAATGGCAGGATATGCAATGGAAGTTGAAAGGCATCTTGAACGGTTATTTGAATGTAAAAGTAGACTACTGGTTGGAAAACTAACTGGTGCAGTTGGAACTGGTGCTGCACTTGGTAAAAATGCAATAAAGCTACAGGAAGAAATGCTGAGGGAGTTAAAACTTGGCGCAGAGGATGTTTCTACTCAGATTGTATGTCGTGATAGATATAATGAGCTGATTGGAGTTTTATGTAATATTTCAACTAGTATGGAAAAGTTTGCAACTGAAGTTCGAAATCTTCAAAGAGATGAAATTGGTGAAGTGGCAGAGGCATTTGAAGCAAAAAAACAGGTTGGCTCATCAACAATGCCTCACAAGAGAAATCCGATTACTTGTGAACAAATCTGTGGTCTTTCAAGAGTTGTACGCGGTTTTGCAACTCCTACTTATGAAAATGCAATTCAGTGGCATGAGCGTGATCTCTGTAACTCTTCATCTGAGCGTTTTATTATCCCTCATTCGATAATTCTAACAGATTGGATTGTTTATCAAACAAATACTGTTTTTAAAAATCTAAAGGTTTTTCCTGAAAAAATGAAGAAGAATCTTGAAATCTCAAAAGGTTTACCAATGGCTGAGTCACTTATGACAAGTCTAATTGGAAAAGGGATGGGACGAGGAGAGGCACATGAACTTATGAGGAAAACATCTTTAAGAGCGGTTTCAGAAAATAAAACATTAAAAGAAGCATTTATTGAGGAAAATAAAAAATTAAAGCTACTTACAGATAATGAGATTAATAATTCATTGAAACCAGAGAATTATCTTGGAGCTACTGAAAAAATTATAGATAGAGTCATCAAAAAGATTGAGAGATAAGATACTATGGACAAATTTGAAAAGATAACTGCAAATATTGAAGAAATCGTAACACCTGTTGAACTAAAAAATGCACTTTCTAAGGACAGGCCAAAGGGATACATTGGCTTTGAGCCTTCTGGAAGTGTACACCTTGGATGGCAGATATGCACCAATAAAATCAAAGATTTTATTGAATGTGGTTTTGATTTCACAGTTCTTCTTGCAGATTGGCATGCTTACATAAATGACAAGCTTGGTGGAGATATTGAAAAAATCAAGCTATGCGGAAAATACATGGAAGATTGTTTTGCCGCAATGGGTGTTGATACATCAAAGATAAAATTTGTCTATGCAAGTGACTATGTAAGTGACCCAAATTATTGGGAGCTTGTTTTAAGAACCTCAAAAGCTACCTCAGTTGCGCGTATCAAAAGAGCAATGGATATCATGGGAAGAGATGCAGATGAGGCTGAAAAGGACCTTTCAAAATTATTTTATCCTGCAATGCAAGTTTCAGATATTTTTTATCTAGATGTTGATGTTGCATATGGCGGTATGGACCAAAGACATGCACATATGCTTGCCAGAGATGTTTCAAAAAAATTAGGAAAGAAATCACCTGTTGCGATTCATACACCACTGCTTACTGGTTTACAAGCAGGCGGTCGAATGAATGCAATTGAAATGAAGATGAGCAAGAGCAAACCTGATTCTATGATTTCTATTCATGATGAGCCTGATAGTGTGAAAAAGAAGATAAATAAGGCTTTTTGTCCAGAAAGACAAGTTGAGGGAAATCCAATTCTTGAGATATGTAAATTTGTAATCTTCCCAGCAATTAGTAAAGAAGGTTTTAAAATAGAGAGACCTGAAAAATTTGGTGGAAATCTAGAATTTAAATCTTATGAAGACCTTAAAGATGCATTTCTTAAGGACCTGCATCCATTAGATTTAAAAATTGCTACTACTAAATACATCAATAAGATTCTTGAACCTGTTCATAAATATTTTGAAAGCCATCCTGATAATTATAATAAAATGAAAGAATTAGGAATTGTATCTATTTGAATAGTAGCTAATATAGTGATTTTTTTATTAACATAATAGATTTTCTAGCATCGGAAATGCATTTAGTATATATCGTAGGAAATTAAGATTTACAAAACTAAATGATTTGTAATTAACAGACACACTTGTTGGTTCTGATGCTGCTGATTGATCTACAAAACCTGTGTCTGAGTTATAAACAGCTGCTACTACTTCGATATTATCCTTTTTAATGTCACTAAATCCCAATAGTGCTCCAGGCCAGGTAACCTCAAAACTATATGAATTTGCAAGTGGTTGAACATCATTTTTTATTAAAGATAAATGACGGTCAATTGGCATACCGATAACTGCTTGATGATAAGGATCACCGGAATTTGTATCCCATCTTGATTCCTTTTCAACAATATATGTTCTAAGGTATCCGTAATAGTCTTCAGCTTCATTGCTTTTAACTGTAACACTTATCTTAAGTGTTCCTAGTCCAAGCCATTTTACGCTGATATCTAAACTAACGTTTGCTACCTCTCTTGCTCCACACAAATCAAGCCTATTTGTGTATTCATCAGGAAGTCCACCTGCTCCTATATATCTTGTAAAGTTTCCATCAAATACATAATTAGGGATATATTTTACATCAAGCTCACTGACTCTCTTTCTTGCAGCAATATTCATATCAGATACTAAGGATACATAATGAAAGTCATATTCTCCACTTTTGTATATGTCATTCATAACTGAAGCTGCCGTTGCACATGGCGGACACCATGTCTGAGTACATGCTTCAACAAAAACCGAATGTGTATATTCTTGAGTTGAAACATTCTTTTGTTCGATTACATTATCACCTATTGATGATATATCAAACGCTGCAACCGTTGGAATTATCAGCATCGTTATAATTATACTAACTAAGAAAATTTTTTTCATATTTTTGCCTCCGACAATAAATTATTAACAAATGTTAATTTAAAAAAGTTTTGTTTATTTGGTTACATAGGGTTCATAGCATCTTTCATTAATCCTTGTTTCACCGATATCACAACTGTCACATTCGTTGAATTCAACACGAATAATTGTGAATCCTTCATCTTCAAGAAGGGCAACCAATCCATATTCTCCATAATAATGAGCCGCACCAATTGTAAAGAAATATTGTGTATCTGAATTATTTGTTATAAGTTGTTTAATTCGCTTTGTCATATTAAGATTTCTATCTATTATTGATCTGTTAAAAAACTTCATATCAAACTCATCATTCTCATCCATTCCTGAGAGCATTAAATCCTGTAACACATCTAAGTTCCCTTCAATATAAGCATTTAGCATATCATCTGTTAAACTTTTTCCAGTATTTTCATAATTTTCAAGTTCGTCTAGGGTTTTGTTTAGCATATCTATTTGTTCATCAATTGAAAAACTGTCAAAGATACCAACTTGTTCATGGATTGTTTCAATTCCATCAGTATATTTTCCACTTGACGTTGCAATATTCCAAATATACTGATCCAGGGTGGGATTATTTAATAAATTTAAAATTTCGTCAAGAAGTATTAGTGTAGATGTGACCACCCATATCTTATATTGTGATAATAAAGATAATGAAATTCCTTTTGACTTTAGATAAGAATCAAGTCGATTGGCAACATCTTGTGGTAATAAATCATCAAGTGTTTGACCGCCTGAAAGTTTTGAAAGTTGGTCAGTTAAAATCTGTGTCGCGGTATCCATTTTAACTTCTGTATAAACAGCATCTACTTCATTGACTGCATCAAACACAACATCAGGAAGGGTTAAAACGCTTTCATCTGCAAGATGAACTGTCCCAAATAAATAGGAAGGATTATCCCCTTCTACTCTCCATAAAAGCGGATTAATTGTATATTCATATGTATCATCTTTTTCTTCTTCGGATTTTAAATTCAAATCCCAATCTATCACTAGATATGCTGTTAAAATAAGCATTACAATAATTATGAGCCCACTGATGATAACAAATATTTTTTTCAATCCCATCACTTCGCAACTTTACAATAGTTTTCCTTTTTTAAATATTATCTTAAACCAAAAACTATACAAAATTTTGTATTATACAATAAAAAAAGGAAATAAAAATAGATGCTACCAAAAATAATTATACATAATGTTGTAAGTTTGAATGGTTCTCTTACAGGATTTGATCCTAATATCGAAAAATATTATGAAATCGCTAGAACTTACAAACATGATGCTGTTTTAGTTGGATCAAATACTGCTAAAGCAGGACTTGAGATGTTTTATGATAAAATTACTCCTGAAAAAAAATCAGATTTCAAAAAACCTATTTTAAAATCAGATGATAAAACCCCTCTTTGGATTATACCTGATAGCAGGGGGATTTTACAAAATAAATTACATGTCATAAGACAATCAGGGTATTGCAAAGACATAATTGTACTAATTTCAAAAAAAACTTCAAAATCTTATATAAATTATCTAAAAGAACGAAATTATGATTATATTTTAACTGGGGAAGATCACGTTAATTACAAACAAGCATTAGAAATAATATATGATAAATACAATGTAAAAGCAATACGAATGGATAGCGGAGGAACATTGAACTCTATCTTACTTTCACAAGGTCTTGTTGATAAAATTAGTATTTTACTTTCACCTGTTATTGTAAGTAAAAGTAATAATTATTTAATAAAAAAATTAAATAAAGCATCTGAAAAAGGTAAAATTGATTTGAATCTTATCAAAAATAAAATTGTTGATAAGAATCATGTTTTGCTTATATATAAAGTAATAAAATAATATTTTTTATTTCATGCATGTATAGCATTTTTTATCATGAACACAAATTACCCCGCCACATCTAGGGCATTTCCATCTTTCTCGTTCTTTTTTTACAAAATTTTCAATACCATTTTTTTTGATATATTCTAAATTTTCAATCATGCTCATTTCATATTTTGTTCTGTATCTTTTATCAAGATTTTTAAGCCTTGTACATGGATATTTTTTACATTTATCTGAACAAAACTCTATTTTATTTTTTTTTAAAATGTCACAATGACTAATAATACATTTTCTACACTTTTTTGGTTTGGTAGCTTTCATCTCTCTGCATCCTAGACATTTATTTTTATCCCTAAGATAACCTAGACATATTCCGCAATTCATCCCACAAGGTGCAATAATTTCAAAACTTACATTTTGTTTATTAGACTCTTGAGACATATTATTCTATCTTCCATTTTTCTAGAAATTCTTTTGCTTTTTTTCTAGTTTTTGGACTTTCACTATCAAGTTGTTTTTTAATAAAATCATTAATTTTTTTCTTATCTTTTACTTCCTCATAATATTCATCAAATGCTTCAATTGCATATGCCTTAATCAGCTCTTTTTGTCTTCCAGTATGTGTATTATCAATATTTAGCAGCTTTTCAGTAATCTTTACTTGTAAATTGGGTTTTGCTTTTGCAATTTTACCTGAGTTACCTGCAATATGACCAGCGGTCATTGTCCTAAAATCATTTAGAATCCTGTAATAAATGTAAAATATCTTTTCAAACTTATTTTCTGTATCAACCTTTGTAAGATTTGCTATTATGCGAAGACCTATCAATTTTTTATAAGAATTATAACTTGAAATAAGATCAACAAAGAAATCCCATCGTGGATACAATACTTCAGGATTGTCCTCACTAATTTTTAATAAAGTCTTGAAACTAGGATATCTTACATTATCATCCTTTGATAATATATCTTCAAATAACTTTGCAAGTATTTTTGGGTCATTTATTGCTTCTTGTACTTTTTCATTATCAATTTCACTCATAATTTTAAGAATATTTCATATTAGTTTTTAAGGTTTAATAAAAAAAGAATAAGATTTAACTGTTTAATTAATTGTTTCTCTGTTAAATATTTATTCGTCCTCAAATATGAATAATTCATCAATTGTAGTTTGAAGCACTTTTGCAATATTATGCGCAAGGTTTAGCGAAGGATTATAATCTCCTCGTTCAATAAATAATATGGTTTCTCTTCTTACTCCTACTTTTCTAGCAAGATCTTCTTGAGTAAGATCATATCGGGCTCTGAGTTCTTTGATTCTGGTTTTCATCTTTATTTCCCTTTCAAAGCTAGATATAGATAAGATATCATAAAAGCAAGCCCCCCACACAGTACAACTACTGCAGTAACATAATGTCCTGGGAGCTCATAGTCAAATAATATCCCTGATAAAAGGGGAGCGCCTACAGCACTCCAAATTGATGCAATGAATCCATAATAACATGCTCTATAATTGGTTATTTTCAATCTTTCATCTTGAGCTGGAAAACCCTTTCTCATGTTTTTAATTCGATCCCATAGTATGTATACTGCAGAAATCACTAATATTATAACAATTAGAATTGAAAAAAGTTCACTTAATTCAATTGTTCCTGCGTTTAAAATATAGAATAATAGAGTTACTATAACTGCAGCTGCAATTCCTATACCTAACACGATTTCTAATTTATGTTTCATTTTTTCACCTTTTGTTATTTTTTTTTAACTTTTTTTTATATATTTCTAACATTTTGTTATATATATGTAACATTAA
>Ga0209536_100015452_pt1 | contig 10899 bp, 12 predicted proteins | sample DeeMarSeWOR28_12_FD_187461 | JGI IMG/M metagenome (GOLD analysis project Ga0209536, IMG submission 187461) | Marine sediment microbial communities from White Oak River estuary, North Carolina - WOR-2-8_12 (SPAdes) (version 2) | ecosystem: Environmental > Aquatic > Marine > Intertidal zone >... | reverse complement strand
GCAGATCGCCCAGCATGGCCCCCAGCGCCACCTGTAGTCCGATGCTCGCGGGCAGTCCGATAACAACGGCCGCCGCACTGGTACACAGCAACGCCGCGGCTATCCCGCGAATTGTCTTCGAGGGCCCCAGCCATGGCCGGCCATCTAAAAACAGGCGTCCACCATCCAGAGCGCGGCCCCAGCGCCGCCCGAACAGGTAGCGCGCGATGACGGGGGCACCGTTGGCAATCAGCACGAGTAACAGCAGCTGGCCTACCGCAATCATTATTGTTATTCGTTGTTACCGTCGAATTCCGCGCCGGCATTGTGGCGCAGGACTGTCCCGTCAACTCTACTTGCCCGGCGGCGAAATTTAAAGCGGGCTGGAAGGCGGGGTGGCCAGCTTGAGCCGTGCAATGACGCCGCGGTGATCGGAGAGCCCGGCAGGCAGAATTTCATGGGACAGGAATTCGAAGTGCTCGGATATCAGGATCCAGTCCAGACGTTTCGCCAGCGCGGGGAAAGTCTGCAGTTGGGGGTTGTGGGGCTGATAGGCTTTCAGGCGCAGCGTTTCGACAATCAGGCGCAGCACCGAGCCCTCCTCCTGCCAGTCGGTATTGAAATCGCCCATCACTATCACCGGGAGACCCCGCGCCCGCAGTGTATCAATCAGCTCCGCCGCCTGTTTGCGCCGCAGCGACGGGTTGAACGGGTCCAGGTGCAGGGAGACCAAATCGACCTGCAGAGGCGGGGCCCCCGGCCACTGGATTGCGGAAACAACAAACCCTTTCGGCAGAGGGGAGAGCCCCCGTTCGAAGGTCACCGCCAGCGGATCCCTGAGGTCTTTGTCCGACAACAGCGCGGTGCCGTAAGACAGCCGCGGTCCCCGCACGTGTTCGCCGCGCACATGATGAGCGAAAGCGCCGGTCTCGGCCAGATAGGCGACATGATTGAAGTTACCGCTCCAGAACGAGGGGCCATCGGCCTCCTGCAGCGCGACGATATCCGGGGCCTGCTGACGCAGCACAGCGCCGATTGCGTTGAGATTGTCGATGGCGGTCGAGGTGCTCTGAAATAGCTGGTGAAAGCCGTCACGCCGGGCATGGGCGATATTCATTGTCATCACTGTCAGCTGGTCCGGGGCGGAAACAGTTGCCACGGATTCCAGCCGTGGTTGCGGCGACATGGATCCGATGGCCGGAGCCGTCGGTGCGCCGCTGGTCGCACACGCCGCGAGCAGCAGGCTGCCCGCAACGCAGGTCCACAGCGTTATCAGCGCGTTGCGCGCGGCGTTCAGGGACTCGGGCCGGAAACGGCCAAACCGGCCTATTCTGTGCACTGCACGTTCGGCCGGCCCGACGCGGCGGTGGTCGGGCCGCCAACCCGCCCGGAACAGTAATCAGACAGGAGCTGGTGCAGCCATAGGCTGGTCGGTGTGGTGACGCCCGCCGTGTCGACAACCAGGTATGGTTTTCCGGTGAGCAGGCTGCGGCTGGCGGCCAGCTCGATGAAATCGTCAACCGTCTGTATTTTGTCCCTGAAATGCTCGTATTTGCGTTGCAGATGCTGAGCCGCCTCCGCGCCCCCATAGCGTGTCGAGTTGCGCAGGAACGTGTTTTCGGAGCTGGCAACGACATCGATCAGGTAGCGGATCGTCGCGTCGACAGCGGTTGGCGCTTGCCGCGTTGTGGCTTGCGCCACGAGCAGGGATGCGCCGCCAATCAGCGCTACTAAGAGTGTGAGCAGGGACTTCATGAGGAGATCGGTTGCCTGAGTCGATATGCCGCAAAAGAGCCCCGATTATACGGCATTCGTCCCGGCAAGCTCGGTTTTTTTCAGCCCCGGCTGGCGGGCAAGCGCCTCGGCGCAAGGATCTCCGTGCGCGGCCGCGCCAACAGTATCGTGGCAGGGGGTCGATATGGTATTGACAATGATTCGCATTTAGATCTACAATCCAACGACGTTCGGTGAGGGTGCAAGCGATGATAGTGTGTCTCTGTAAGCAGGTGAGTTGCAAAGATATACGCAGTGCGGCCGGCAACGGCGTACAGACACTGCGGGATCTGAGTCGCGAACTGGGAGTTGCGACCCAGTGTGGTAAATGCGCCCAGTGCGCGCGCGGCATACTGCAGGAAACACTGCACGACAGCAGTGGCGGGGGAGAGGTTGCGGCCTGACAAGGGCCAGATGGCGATCACCGGCCGGCCCGCCACGTTTCCCGTTGTGTCTGACATGATCTAGAATTTCATCACCCGTCTTTCATCCACGCCAATGCAACAGCACAGGAGCAGCACATGAAGGGTGACGAAAAAGTCATCGGCTATCTGAACAAGGCGCTGAGAAACGAACTGACCGCCGTCAATCAGTACTTTCTGCACGCCCGGATGTATGAGAACTGGGGGCTTGCCGAACTGAACGAGCACGAATACAAGGAATCCATCGACGAGATGAAGCATGCCGACGCGCTGATCAGGCGCATCCTGTTTCTGGAGGGACTGCCCAATCTTCAGGACATCGGCAAGCTGCGCATCGGCGAGGATCCGCAGGAGATGTTCAGGTGTGACCTGGAGCTGGAAATGGAGGCGCTGCCGCTGCTGCGCGAAGCGATAGCCCACTGTGAATCCTGCGCCGACTATGTCAGCAGGGGGCTTTTCAGCAGCATCCTGGACAGCGAGGAAGAACACGTGGACTGGCTGGAAACGCAGCTGGAGCTGGTCGACAAGGTCGGGCTGGAAAACTACCTGCAGTCCAAGATGTGAGCGCGGGCGGTCGGGCGGTTTGCCGTCCGCCAACGGCAGGAAATTGTGCGGCTTCATGACGGGCACCGCGCCGGACTCGACCGGCAGCGGAGCCATGTGCGGTACTTCTCGAACTGACCTGCTGTGAATGACAGCGACTGCACCAGTTTCTTGCAGTGGGCGCTGCCGCAGATGCGCATGCGCTGGGCGGGGTTTCGCAAGGTACGCAAACAGGTGTGCAAGCGGATTGCGCGTCGTCTGCGGGTGCTGGGTCTGCCGGGGCTGGACGCCTACCGCGGTTACCTGAGTGAAAACCCGGATGAGTGGATGGCGCTGGACTGCTGCTGCCGTATCACTATCTCCCGTTTCTACCGCGACCGGCGGGTATTCGATTTCCTCGGCGACACAGTATTGCCGTTACTGGCCCGGCAGGCGCTGCAACGCGGCGACACCCGCCTGCAGCTGTGGAGTGCCGGCTGCGCGGGTGGAGAGGAGCCCTACAGCCTGTTATTGCTGTGGAAGCGGCGGGCAGCGCCGCTGTGCCCGGGTGTCGGGGTGCAGATTCTCGCCACCGACACCGATCCCCCCAGTCTCGAGCGGGCCGCTGCGGCCTGTTACGGGCCGGCCAGCCTGAAGGACCTGCCGCCGGACTGGTGGGAAGCGGCATTTCGGCGCCGCAACAGCGACTACTGCCTGCGGTCCGGCTACCGCAGCGCCGTTGTTTTCCGCTGCCAGGACCTGCGCAGCCGCTTGCCGCCCCAGCGTTTTGACCTGATCCTGTGTCGCAACCTGGTGTTCACCTACTTCAGCATGGAGCTACAGCAGCAGCTGCTGGAAAGGTTGCAGCTGCTGCTGCAACCGGGAGGGGCACTGGTCATCGGCGCGCACGAGTCACTACCGGGTCCAGCCACCGGCCTGACTCCCTGGCAGGGTGCGCTGGGGATATTCAGACACGGCAGCGCGACCCCGGCACACTGACCGAGACCACCTGGCACGCTGCAGGCGCGTCAACAGGCGCGTGGAAGCGTCAGTCCCGGCATAACAGTGCGCGCACAGGCCGCCCGTACTTCGGCATACACCTGCAGCGGGTCATCCTGGTAGCGGCGTGAGAAGTGGAATGGCACCAGTCGTCCGACCCCGGCCGCGCTGGCGATTTCGCCACAGGCACGCGCGGTCAGGTGTCCGGTACGCAGCGACTGTTCCAAATCGTCTGCGACGAACGCCGCTTCACAGAAAAAGGTGTCGGCTCCGCGCGCGAACTCAGTCAGCCGTGCGCGGTTTCCGCTGCTGTCGGCAAGATCGGTGGCATAGACCAGTTTCTGTCCCGGCGTGATGTGCAGCAGCTGGAGGGCGAGTTCCCCGGCCTCGGCGTTGCCGCCGTCCGGCAGCTGAATCAGGGTGTCCGGCCGCTGCTCGTGCAGGGCGCGTTTCAAGGCGCCCAGCCAGGCACCAGCCGGCCAGCCGCAGGCCGCCAGGCGCTCCTTGCGTATATTGAGGGTTTGCGTGGTCTCAAAGGCAAACGCCAGCACCGGGATGCCGTGGTCCAGGGTCACGGCCCGCACGCGAAAGCCGCTGTCCTGCAGCAGGACGCCGTCCGATGCGTGCCGCGGTTCCACGCGTTGCACAGCGGCCTGGCCGGCCTGCAGTCGATGGCGCACCATCCGGTCAGCGTCCAGCTCAGTAACCTCGAAGCGCGGTCCGCGCGCACCGATGCGGTCCCAGCGGATGCCGCTGATCAGCCCCATGATGTGCCGGGTGAGCCCGGGCGGTCCGTACAGCCGGCACACCGCGGAGACGCCGATGCGCGACCGCAGCAGCCACAGAAAACCACCGATATGGTCGAAATGTGCATGGCTGATAAACACGTCACTGACCTGATGGGCGACGCGCGCCGGCAAACGCGCCGACTCGCCGAGGTCGAACAGCAGGCTACGCTTCTGGTGACGCAGCCGCAGGTGCAGCAGCGGATCGCCGAAGATGCCGTTCACCAGGGTTGCCGTGGCCGCGCTCAGTCGCGCCAGCGGGCGCGGACCGGTGTTGCCAGCCGGGCCGGCTGGCGGGAGCAACTCCGGTGGCGCTGCGAACCAGCCGGCGCCAGGTGTTGCGGGTGCCGCGCTGGCCAGCAGGCCATCGCCCCGGCGCTGCGCATCGCGTATCAGCAGGAGCGCTCGCTCGGGCGGCGCCACAGGCGTGCGCAGCCTCAGGGTGTCGCCTTCCCTGGCAACGATTTCACCCAGCCCGAGCGTGGCGTGGCTGCCGCCGTCCAGCAGCGCCACCTGCCGGCCCGCCCACGCCTGGCTGTCAGTGGCGGGGGGCGGCATGCCGAGTATTCGAAGCCTCGGTAAAGAAACGGCGTGTTCCGCTGCAGCGGCAAGATAGTTGTCCCACAGGCGGGTACGGGCGCGCTCGCGCGCACGCTTGCCGGGTCGGCGGGCCGCCGGGTCGGCGGGGACTAGCAGCACCGCTGCGGCGACGGCAGCCAGTTCCTGGGCCAGCGGCGGTGCGCTGGTGTCGCGCGCAAGGCACAGTACCGCGTCGGCAGCCAGTGCCGCGACCAGTGCCAGCAGCAGTTCGGCCCCGGCAGCGCCGCGCACCACGCCGGGTGCGTCGATCAACAGCGGTCCTGCCGGGGCACGTGCCGCCAGGCGGCGCACCGCATCAACTAACGGCAGCCTGAAGCGGCCCGCGTCCAGCGTACAAAGCGCTTCACAGCTGAGCGTATCCCAGCCATCGTGCGCCCAGGTGCCGAGGCTGACCGTGCCGGGCACACCGAACAGCGGCGAACCTGGATCGGCGCTGATGCAGGCGCAGCACTGTCCGTTCCGAACCAGTTCGGCTGCCAGTTGCGCAGCCAGGGTGGATTTGCCGGCCCCGGGTGCGCCCAGCAGCAGTACGCGTTGTCCGCGTGCAAACAAGGTGCGCACCAGCGGGCCGGGTTGCAGCGGCAGGACAGGAACGGGGCTGGCAGAGAGAACCATATCGATGTTGCATGTTTGCCCAAGACCGCTTGGGGCCTCCGTAAAGTCTAGCCCATAGCGGCTCCGGCCCCGCTTACCGGCTCTGCGAGCGTTGCTGTCAGCGCTGGCGGTGGTCGGTTGCGCCAGAAGTTCACGGCACGGTTTTATGCCACGCAACGCGAGAACTCGCCGGATTTGCGGCTAGAATCCTGGTTATGGCGAAGTTGTTCATCGTTGTGGGGATCGTGCTGGTGATTATCGGCATCGCCATCGGCTATGCGCCCTGGCTGTTCAGCTGGTTTGGCAAGCTACCCGGCGACATCCGCATCGAGCGTGAGAGCGGGGCGTTCTTTTTTCCTTTCACGTCCATGCTGCTGATCAGCGTGGTGGTGTCCCTGCTGCTGTCACTGTTTTTCAGGCGCTGAGGGGCGCAACAACTGTGCGCCGGAACCAGCAGATCGATGACCAGGGGCAGGTGGTCGGAGCCGATATGCGGACCGGTCTTTACTCGCCTGACTCTGGCGTCGCGACCAATCAGGCAGTGATCGATGGGGATCATGGCGGGAGGAAAGAAGCTCGGCCAGGTAGGCAGCAGCCCGAATCCCTCGCGGGCGCTGGTCATGCCGGACTGTTGCAGCAGCTTCGAGAAAAAGGGTGACCAGGGTGAGGTGTTCAGGTCGCCCAGCAGCACGGTGCGCGGTCCGAGCCGGCGCAACAGCGCCGCCGCCTGATGCAGCTGATCGTTGCGCACCGCGAACAGCTCGTCGCTGATCGGAGGTGGCGGATGGACGGCCAGCAGCGCGAGTCTGCCCTGACCGGTGGCGATACGCGCGAGCAGGGCAGGATAAGCGGGGTGGCCAAAGTCCAGCAGTTCGACGTCGTGCAGTGGCCAGCGGCTCAGGATACCGATTCCGAACGCCCCTTCGCGCACCACCAGCTGGCGGGCCGGGAAGCGCTCGCGCAGGCCGGCGAGTGCCCCGGCCCAGGCCGGGGTCACTTCTTCGACCACAATCACATCTGGCTGCTCGTCGCCGACCAGGCGCTCGAATTCGGCGTGGGCGCCGTTCGAGTATTGCAGGTTGGCCAGCAGCAGGCGCACCGGAACGGGCTCCGACGGTGCGGCGACAGCGGCAACGGCATGGGGTACTGACGAGGACATGAGGGCGTGGGCGTTGAGTGCAACCAGGCCCATCGCCAGCGCAGACCAGCGCAACTCGCGTCGGGCTGCGAACACCAGCAGCAACAGGGTGGCAACCGCCAGATACTGGGGGCGGAAGTGCGAGGCGAGCTCGAACAGACGGTGCGGTCCGCCGAAGAAACCAACGGCGCTGAGCAGCGCCAGTCCGGACAGAAGCAGTTTTGCGATGCGCCCCATGGCTACCTGCACCCCGCTCGGAAACCCCAGGCCATGAGCTGGCTGAATCGCCTTAGCGGGCCGCGCGTTCGCAGACTTATCGGTGCCGCTAGCCCGGCAGCCTCGCTGCGGGGCGCGTGGCAAACATCAAGTGTCTGAATATTGCTCATGATAAACAAAGCATAATACGAAATTCCTCGAGCGACATCGCAAGTATTGCTGGCTGTGGCCGGGTAGCGACTAGACGCCCCTGTACCTGGCGCTGCAATGCCCCACGAACTCGGGTTGCCCGTAACCTGTCATAATTATGCACAGGTCAATGCAGAGGTGTCGCGATGCGCGGGCACGGCTTGTTATGGTTGGTGGTCATCGCGCCTGGGCTTGCCAGCCCGGTGCTCGCTGCCGCCGAAATCTACAAGTGGATCGGACCGGACGGCGTGACCCATTACAGCGAAGCGGCGCCGGGACCAGAATTACCGGTCGTCGAGACGCTGGAGCTTGCGGATGTTGCCTACCCCCCACCCGCGGCGCCCGACTATCGGAGGGTGCTTGAAGTCGCCAAGCACCTCGAGGCAGGCAGGCTGGAACGGGAGCGCTTACGCCTGGAACGGCAAAGACTGCGGCAGCAACAGGCGCAGGCCGCCGCCCGCGACCAGCGCGAGTATGCCGAAAGAACTCGGTACTATCCTGTTTATCCGTACTATCATCATTACCTGCGCAAGTACCCGCGCCACAGACCAGCACCGGCGCCTTACCAGGAGCGGTATGACCACTATAGACCGCGCGGCGGTATACAGACGCGGGTGCCGGGAATGTCGAGCAGGTAGAGCGGGCGCTCGGGCGACGCATATACAGCGGGTAGCACATTATGGACATGGTTACGGAACGCGAGCAAATCCGGCTGCTGCAGGCCATGCCGATATTTGGTGGTGTGAGCGACGCTGCGCTGCGCTTTTTGATGAGCCTTGCCAGGGAAGTCGAGGTGCCCAAGGGAAGCTACTTTTACCGCGAGGGCGATCCCGCGAGTTCCGTGTTCGTGCTCGAAACCGGCAAGGTGGTGCTGATGAAACGTTGGCAGAACAAGGACCACGTCCTCAAATCGCTGGTCCGGGGCGACAGTTTTGGCGAGGTGGCCCTGATCGATCTGCAGCCCCGCAATACCTCGGCACTGGCAGAAGAATCCAGTCGGGCAATCGAGTTGTCAACCGAAGATCTCTATAAGCTCTACAAGAGGCACCTGGATCAATTCGCATTGATCTACATGAATATGGCGCGCCAAGTGTGCCGGCGGCTGCGCGAAGCCGATACCCGCGCGTTTGCCGCCGACATGCAGTCAGACTCAGAATGAGCGGCAAGCGCTGCCCGGCTTCGCGATGCATCTGCGCTCGCGATCCCCTTGGAATCGGCCGGCATGGTGCGCCGAGCTACGCCCCGCAGCAGCCATGCGATCACCGTCAGGGGTGCTAAAACATCAGGCTTTCTTCGACGGCATCGATACCCGCCTGGGCACATTTATGGTCCTCGTCGCCACCCGGCGCACCCGATACGCCGACGCCTCCCACCATGGTGCCACCTGCGGTGACGGGGATTCCGCCGCCGATCATCATCGCGTCTGCGACAAAACGCACTCCTGACTGTGCCTTGCCGGCCTCGGTTTCCTCTGCCATGGTGACGGTATCGGTGCGGAAACTCACTGCCGTCCAGGCCTTGCGGCGCGCGGTCTCCGGCGTGTGAGCGCCGGCCAGCTGATCGCGCAGGATCACCTGAACCACGCCGGCGCGGTCGACCACCGCAACCGCAACCTGAAATCCGGCTTTCCGGCAGCTCTGCAGGGTTGCCTGCGCGAGCTCGAGGGCGAGTTCAGGTTTCATGACCTTGAAGGTGGCGAGCCGCTCTTCAGCGGTGGCGTTGGACAGGCAGCACAGTCCGGCAAAGCACAGGCTGAACAGTTTCGGAGTGTTTTTCATAGCGAGTCTCCTGGCAGTGAATCCGTTTTGCAGCGCTTTCCCATTATAGGTGTCCCGCAGTGAAAGCGCGCGCCCTGCCAGCATACACCGGTCCGCCGGGAGGCGATTTGACAAAGTGCGGCTTGCTGCTAAGTGTCTAATGAGATGATTTTCGTCCGCTTTTGATCTGCATCAAGACGCGGCGGCGTCGTTCGATGCTAAATAGGCGCCAGCGATAACGGACTACCGGATAGCCGCGGACTGGTTCGGTATCGCGGGCTACCTCGCACCGGGTTGTTGGCCGACGGGAAATGCCGCGTATCAGTTGAGGTACAATCAAACCGGCCAGCCGACACCGGTTACCATCACCGCGAGGGGAGCAATCATGACAGTGATTCATTCGGATGCAGAATTCAGGGCAGTCCTCTCCGGGCTGCCTGTCGCGCAGCAGCGCAGGGTCGGTAAGCGCTTCCTGGACAGCATCAGCGAGCTGTCCGATAACCCGAAACTGGAAAAGTCGCTGGCGGTGGTCGATGCGCCGCAGGCGTCGGCCCAGGACATCGCGGAAGCGTTCCGGGTGGCGTCAACGGTGGCGCGCGACAGCTACACGCTGTGCGGTCGCGAGGCGGACTGGCGCCGGCAGGCCAGCCACTTCTTTGCCGCCGCCGCGGCCGCCTGCCTTGACGCGGCGGACAAGGAGGGACAGGGCGAGGAGCTCGCATGGACGACGGCCATGAATGCACGTATGGCAAGGGTCTGCGAAAAGATCGCTCAGGGAGAAGGCTACGATAACAGCGAGGTCGGCAAACAGTACGAAATCCTCAGAGCCTTTCTCGAGGACTCCTAGGGCCTGCCGGCGCCAATTGCCACGCGTTGTGCGGTGATTCACCGCCAGCGGAAGCTGTAGGAACCGATGGCGAGAAATATGAGCGTCATCACCAGTAGCGCCGCGATCTGTCCGGATACCTCGGCGAGACCTGCCCCATCGATCATGATGGCGCGGCACGCTGCGATCAGATGAGTCAGCGGGAAAAGCTGGGCCACTGCCTGCACCCAGCGATGCAGTCCGTCCAGGGAAAACCACACACCTGAAAGAAACATCATGGGCCAGCCGATCAGATTGAGCAGCCCGCTGGCCAGCTCCTCGCTCCTGACCCGGGCGGCGACCACCAGTGCCAGGCTGATCATGCTCACCGATCCCAGAGCGAACACCAGGAACAGGTCGAGATAACTGCCGAACATGCGGAACTCGACCACCAGGTCGGTGCCCGCGTACACCAGCACGGTGACGGCAAGGATCAGCCACAGACGGGACACCATCTGCGCGGCGAGAAACTCGAAAGCGGTCAGCGGCGTCGCTTTGAGCCGTTTGAGTACTCCGTTCTTGCGGTAGCGCACGATGACATAACCGACGCCGAACAGGGCGCTGAACATCATGTTCATGCTGAGTACACCGGGAACCAGCCAGTCGATATAGCGGATTTCGCCCCCGCTCACAATCTGCCTGGTATAGTCTGCGCCGCCGCTGCCCCGCAGAACCCGCTCCAGGATGTAACCGTGCGGAGAGCTGTCATTGATCCAGTAGCGCCGTGCGGCTGGCTCGATAAGCATGTCCAGCTGATGGCGCTCCACCCGGGTCACGGCGGATTGGCGCGAGCTGACCGGGATGAACTGGATATACTCGGTGTCGGTGAAGACGAGCGATTGCCGGTTACCCGCGCTGTCAATAAGGCCCACCTTGTAGAGGTCCAGTGCGTCACCGCTGAAGGCGAAGCCAAACGCGAGCACCACCAGCAGCGGAAAGCCGAAACTCCAGCCGAGTGCCGCACGGTCGCGCCAGTATTCCTTGTTGCGGGCGATCAGGATAGCGAGGAAACGGCTGGGTTTCAGCGTCATGCCAGTCAGCCTCTCAGTTCTTTGCCGGT
>Ga0209536_100015451_pt1 | contig 10900 bp, 6 predicted proteins | sample DeeMarSeWOR28_12_FD_187461 | JGI IMG/M metagenome (GOLD analysis project Ga0209536, IMG submission 187461) | Marine sediment microbial communities from White Oak River estuary, North Carolina - WOR-2-8_12 (SPAdes) (version 2) | ecosystem: Environmental > Aquatic > Marine > Intertidal zone >... | reverse complement strand
ATGGAACAAATCAATCATTCATTCCTGTCTGATGAAATGAAGAGGAAGTATATCGATGTTATTGAATCAAGATTCGAAAGACTGAGTTAAAGCTAAAGCAATACACTTTTTTATCCGTAAGAACCAAATAGCCTGGAGGACATGAAAAATCAATCTGCAGAAATGGCATTGGGACAGAAGATGGTACATCTCAAAAGGTATCTAAAGCTTTAGAATCCGAATGCCGGCAGAAACTCCCAACCATGTACCAGAGAATTGTTTTGGACGAGGGTTCGACTCCCCACGCACCTCAATCAAGCATTACCAAAGCACTCCGTCCGGGGGTTATTCTTTTAATACTATCTCCTGAAAGATTTCTTCAGGAGGAAGTGCAGGGTTCCTGTTAATTTGACCAAATGGAATTGGAGCGTCTTTTGTCCCGAACCTTGGTTGTCGCTGTCTTTGAAATCAAGATATTTTGACATTCCTTTTTCGGGAGATCGTCACGCACATGAAACAGGTGTGCATTCCAGGACGGCAAAGGGCATGTGGATGGTGAATGGCTTGTTGATCCCGGAGTTGTTTTTAAAGCAGGACTCCAGTTGAAGGGAAAAATCTGATTGATCGGATCCGTTCAGGAACATTTCCCAGTCGGGGATTAGCTCGTTTCTGGCGAATTGGTGATTCAGGAAGCTGCGGCAGCTTAGAAATGACATGCTGTACTTTCTGAACACGATCTCCGATATGGCCAGTCCCGCATTCTTAAGGATGGTCTCCACATCCTTCAGGGATCTTGCCCTGGATGCCTTCAGGGTGTTCCAGGCATCGGTCTCAGAGGTCAAGCTGCGCCTGCGGAGTGCTTCCTGGATCAGGGAGAAATATTCCTGCAGGGAATCCTTCAGTAGGATGCACAACAAAAATTGCGCGCTTGATCCGCTCACCCGTGCCGCTTCGCGCACGGTAGTGTTGAAATGCCCCATGTCCCTGTAGCTGCAGTGCAGGATCACCAGGTCGAAAAAGCGGTCTGCATAGGGGAGCTCTTCCCCTGTCCTCTGAAGCAGCTCGATATTGAATAATCCGAGTTTCCGGATGGATTCATTGTAAAAATCGGGGAGTTCTCTGTCCGGGAGTACTGCGTGAACGGTGCTTTGGGGTCCCAGCCTCTGGGCCAGCTCGAGGGTCCTGAACACAGAACCTGTACCCAGGTTAAGGACTTTCAGTCCGGGTTTGATCTTTACGGCAGCCAGCAGTTCCTGCTCCTGCAGGGAAACAGGGAAACTTCCATGGACAGTGTCAGAATTCATATTCAAAATGGACAACGGAATGGCTGACCGCCGAAATTACACCGAATCCACCTTCGATGTTGGAGGATACCAGGACCGGCTCGAACAGGATCTTGTCCTCGTTCAGGATGGTGAAATTCTGGGAATAGGATTTCATGTAGTCGAAATAGGCTTTTTCGATGGAATAGAGCCTAAGTATTACATTTGTCGTGAAACCTTTTTCTTCATAGAGCCGGAAAGAGGCCCTGACCGTTTTCCTGGTCCCGTTGAAGCCCTCATCCCTGTATGCAATGACATTGATGCCATCCAGGATATATATATCCGCATCCAGGTCTTCCAGTTCCAGGCCGATGGGGAAGTACTGTTCGTATTTATAGAAGTAGGCCCCTATCATATAGTGGTTGCCGGGTTCAGGCGGGTCCACAAATTCAATATCCGTATAGAAGATGGTCTCCTGGTCCGGCATCCGCACCACGGTGGTGTCATAAGCAGCGATTTCCACCTTGGGCGGGATTGTGACACTGGCCCGGACCGGTGTCACCCCGTTGCTCCTGACCTCGATCTGGTACGGACGTCCTTCCAGGGGGTGAAAGTTTGTGGTGAAGTAATTTCCGGCGTCGTTCTCCATGATGCTTGTGACAAAGGTGTCGTTGCGGTATATTTCCACAACCGCATCTTCTACAGGCACGTAACTTTCTATCGCAGGGGTGGTGGCTCCCGTGCTTTCGGAGACATTTACCCAGAGCCCCAAACCGGGAGACATGATGCCGTTCAGGACCAGCCTGGGATCCTTATCGTCGATCTCCAGGAAACGGATCTGTTCGCAGGAAAGAAGAAAGACCTGGCCCAGGAGCAAAAGGAAGAGGGATTTCAATAGCGTTCTCATGGCTTTCAGAATATGATCCTTACACTTAATGAGGGAATGATGGCGAACAGGGCAACCTGTTTCTGAAGTCTTTCGGCCTGGTCGCCGATTTCGTCTTCCCAGTATACCAGGTATGGGTTGAAACGGTTGTATACGTTGTAAACAGAAATGTTCCATACGGTGGACAATCGCTGATGCTCCCGCTGATAGGAAAGTGCCAGGTCCAGCCGGTGGTAGTCCGGCATGCGGGCATTGTTTCTTTCATCAATGACGTCGATAAAATCCACGCTGCCGCTTGCCGGGATATTCCAGTTGTAAAGGCTGTAGAAGGAAACAAATTTTTCGCTGGCAAGGGTATAGGCCATCCCCGTGGCGTAGATCCAGGTGGCGCTGGCAGTCAGCCTCGGGCTTATCTTGTAGCTTGATACGATGCTTAGCTGGTGGGTCCTGTCGTATTTGTAGGGGAAAGCCCGGCCGTAGTTGATCTCCTGAAAGGTCCGTTCGCTCTTTGACCAGGTATAGGCCATCCAGCCTCTCAGCTTCCCGCTGGTTTTATTGGCCATTATTTCCAGGCCATAGGATTGGCCTGAACCCATTTCAATGCTTTCCTCCCAGGCATTGTTTGCAGAGAGGTAATCCGCTCCCGAACGGTAGGCATAGATCTGGTGCAGGGTCTTGTAATAGCTTTCCAGGGTAAACTTGTAGCTGTCGTTCAGGTACCAGACGGTCCCGATGGTATACTGGTTGGAATACTGTGGCTTCACTTTTGAAGTGACAGGAAGCCACATGTCGGTGGGCAGTCCCATTCCGGAATGAGTCATCAGGTGCAGGTACTGTTTCATTCTGGAATAAGCGGCCTTGAGCGCCAGGTTTTCGGCAAGGGAGAACGAGGTGGAGAGTCTGGGCTCAATCGATGTGTAGGTGCTTTGCTCCACCTGGAAGGCTGAAAAGTGAAGCCCCACGTTGGAGAACCACCTGTTCCCGATGGCTAAATCGTCCTCGGCGTAAAGACGGAACTCGCTGGCATAAACCGGGTCATTGGTTTTGCTTTCATCAATATTCCCGCTGGGAGCCGGCACCTGTTCACCCCCCACGATGAAATAATCCTCCACCTTTTTATCCAGCATTCCCGTGTTGAAGCGATGGTATATATAGTGGGCGCCGAACTTCACATCATGTGTGGGGGAGGGATAGTAGTCGAAGTCCAGGTTCGCGGACAGGTCCCTGATGCCCGATTGATAGAGGACGGATTCGGTATGGACGGCATTGGGATCCCCGACTTCCTCGTTCAGATCGATGTCCAGGTCATAGCTGCTGTAAATGACCGAAAGATTGCTGAACAGGCGTTTGCTGTACACATGGTTCCAGCGGGTGAGCACGTTGATATTCCCCCAGTCTGCGCTGTTGTCCTCGTTGTCGAACAGTCCGCCATCTTCCTCCGTATACCTTTCCTCTTCAAAAAATCGGTCGTGCCCCAGGTAGAAGCTGAGATAGATCCTGTCCTTATTTCCGAGACGGGTATTGACCTTGGCATTGATGTCATGGAAAAAAAATCCGGGGATGTCTTCCTTTTGCCGGAACTTTTTTGGAAGCAGAAGATCGATGTAGGTTCTTCGGGCCGACAGGAGAAAAGAGGAACTGTTCTTTCGGATGGTCCCCTCCAGCGTTAATTTGGACGCAATGGTACCTATGTCAACGACGCCGTGCAGCTTCTTGCTGTCTCCTTCTTTCATCCTTACATCGATGACCGAGGAAAGCCTTCCCCCGTATCTTGCCGGGAATCCGCCCTTGATCAGGGTCAGGTTCTTGATGGCATCCGAATTGAATACGGAGAACAGGCCGAATGCGTGGTTTGAATTGTAGATGGGAACACCGTCCAGCAGGATCAGGTTCTGTTCGGGGCTCCCCCCCCTGACCACGATCCCGGTGGATGCTTCAGAGCCCAGTTGAACTCCGGGCAGGTATTCCATCATTTTCATCACATCGGTCTCTCCCAACAGGGAGGGCAGCCTTTCTATGGCGGCAACTGAAATGCGGCTGGCGCTGATGGCGGAACTATTCAGGTCATCCCGTTCGATACCGGAGCGGATAACCACTTCTCCGATCTCCATACCCGGTTCCAGTTGAAAAAGCAGGGAAGTGTCCCCTTCGATAAGCAATTCCACACGTGTGTTCTTAAAACCCACGTAAGATACCTCAAGGATCCGCCGGCCTTCGGGCACCGCAAGGCTGAAGAATCCATAGTTGTTGGAGATGGTGCCGCTGCGGGTATTTGCCAGGGAGATGTTTGCCCCGATAAGCCTCTCTCCGGTTTCCCTGTTTTCGATGAAACCACTGACTGTGAACTTTATCTGTTTTGTCAGGATGACCACTTCATCAATCAGCCTGTGGCGGATTCCGTTCTGGTCGAATGCACGCATAAATAGCTCCTGGAAGGTCATCTCTGTACTTATACCGGTCAAACGCACATGCAGGGGGATGGCCGAGGGTTCGAAAGAGAAAGTCAGTCCGTGCTCTTTTTCTAACACCTGGATTAATTCCTCCAGGCTGAGGTTTTCAGCTTCCAGTCCTAACTGCCTGTCCATCAGCCCGGGGATCTCCTGGGAGTGGACTGCCGGGTTTATGATGCAGGTTGCCAGGAACAGCAGGATTGTTTTGAATATGGCGTGCATGGCTGTGCTGTTTCAATTAATAGATGATGATCTTTTCGCCATCGATGCGGTAGCTCAGATCCAGTGTCATGGTCAGAATCTTCACAACCTCTTCCCATTCCTTGTTATTCCATGTAGCGGTCAACTGCCTTTCTTTGTCAACGGAATCCGAAAGGCTGATATCCCGTTTGTAATGCACCGAGATTGCCTGGCAGACCTTTTCCAGTGAAGTACCCTGGAACTTAAGGATCCCCGTTTTCCAGGCCTGAAAATTCGGGTCTTCGTTTAATCCTTTACTGTACTGGTTGTTGTGAGGAGAAAATACGCCCCGTTCTCCTGCTTTCAGCTGCACACCTCCGGATGGATCTTCCAAGGGGTGAAAGGATACCTTCCCCGTTTCTACCGTGACTATTTGTTCTTTCTCCTCCCCGGGGGAAAGGATGTTGAACGAGGTGCCCAGCACCGAGACCCGGGAATGGCTGATTTCGACCGTGAAATCCCTGCGTTTTTCCTTGCTCACTTCAAAGAAGGCTTCCCCTTCCAGGCGTACCCTTCGCTCTTTTGTGCCAAACCGGGAAGGATACGAAAGAATGGAATGTGCATTCAGCCATACCTGGCTGCCATCGGGAAGCTCCACCTGCGTTTTGTCGTCCAGTGTCTCCACAACAGCAAATTCGGCTTCGCTTGCCTTATGTCCCGAATACCTCAGGGCCATAAACCCCAATCCCAGGATCAGGGCTACGGAGGCCGCCACCTTCCAGTACCTTCCCATGAAGGAATTTCGTCCGGGCCTGATCCGCACCTGGTCCTTGTTTATGGCCGCGCTTATCCTTGACCAGGAAGTTTCGGGGCTGGCAGCCTTCCCGGAATCGTCCGACCGGGAAAGTTCCCAGATCCTTTTTATTTCTTCGAAGTATTTCCGGTTCTCAGCGGATTCGCGTAGCCAGTGGTCGAGCTTTTCCCTTTCCCGGGAGGAACACTCCGATTTCAGGTAGGCAATAATTGTGGCTTCATTCATGATGGCTGGATCTATGCTTCATATGCTTAGGACAGGATATTTTCTTCCTTGCCCTAAGCAGCGTTGGTTTTTTTCATAATTTTCATTCTGATTCGGGCTCCATGCACTCCACCGAAAGAAATATCCTGAAGGGCATCCGGGCAGGGGACCAGGCTGCTCTGAGAAAGCTCTTCGATCTTTATTACAGGGACCTGGTGATCTTTTCAGCAAAGATGGTGGTGAATACGGCCGTGGCCGAAGAAATGGTGGAGGACGTATTTATCAGGATCTGGCAGAACCGCGAAGAGCTTGATCTGAGCGTTTCGTTTAAAAGCTATCTCTTTGCCTCGGTAAAGAACCGTTCCATCAACTACCTGAAAAGCAAGTACGGGAAAATGCGCTTCGAGGACTTGGAACACGCCTCTCATTTGATGTCCGGCCCTGTACAGGATACAGAACTACAGGCAAAGGAACTGGGTGAGGCCGTTGCAATGGCCATTGAAAACCTGCCTCCGAAATGCAGGATCATCTTCCACCTGTCAAGGAACGCAGAGTTTACCACTGCTCAGATTTCGGAACATCTGGGAATTTCAAAAAAAACAGTGCAGGCCCAGATCAGCATAGCTCTGCGAAAGATCAGGGACCAGCTTGGAGACCAGTTGCGGGAATAGACCCGTGTCCTGAACCTGGATCTTGACCTTCTCGTACCCTTGCTTGCCTTCTAGATTGAGTGTATGTTCCATTTGCAACAGTCCCTTCAGTACTGCCTTTATCCTCTGCCGGCAGATATGCGCAAGAGCTTGTGTGCCATGAGCGTTGTTCCGGAAAGACAACGGTGCTAATCCAACGGTCTTCAATAGTGGATAATCCCCCGGATAGCGAATGCGTAGCCTGAAGGCGTAAACAACGTATCGTACTTATCGCTGATCCCGCCCACCGTATTTCCGTTGATTCCCCCCGCGCTAGCGATGGAATTGAATGCGATGGTGGCCACAATAACCACCGTATTGATAACAGCCAGTGTCTTTTTCACGCCTGGAGTGTTGGCAGCTATCCGATCCAATGTTATTTAAAGGCGATAAATCCTGCGGAGTGCATTTAAACAAAGCATCAACCAGCAGCAGGGTTACCAATCCTACCTATTCACATTTCAGGATATCCGCCGGATTTTTGTTGGCGGTCTTGACAGCATGGTACACAATGGTAAGGTAGGCAATGGCTATGGAAAGAAATACGGCCAGGATCCAGGCATATACCGAAAGGCTGGCCCGGTAGGTGAAATTCTGCATCCAGCTTCTGATGAACCAGAACGCCAGGGGCAGGGCAAGCGCCACGGAAATCAATACAAAGACCATGAATTTCAGGGAGAGGCTCCTGATCAGGGAAGCCCTGGATGCACCCATTACCTTCCTGATCCCAACCTCCTTGGTACGCAGCTCTGCATTGTAAGCTGTAATGCCAAAAAGACCCAGGCATGCGATCAGAATGGTGAACAGGGTGAAACCCTTGAACAGCTTGCTCATCTTTATTTCTGACACATAAAGTGTATCCAGGAAATCGTCCACAAAAGTGAAATTAATAATGGCATCGGGGACCATGCCCCTGACCGCGGCTTCAATCTCCTTAAGCTGATCCTTGACATTTCCCGGATGAAGCCTGACCAGGACCTTGCCGGACCATCCCCGCAAATTGTCGCTCATATTATACTCCAGGACCACTGGCTCCACAGGCTGATGCAGGGAGGCAAAATGGTAATCATTGATCACCCCCCGGATAATCCCCTCCCCACCGAACATAGAATTACCTGTTTTATCAATGGGATCTTCCAGTTCGAGAGCCTCAACGGCCTTTTTGCTTATTATGAACTTGCTGGACTGGGGATATTCGGAGGTGAAACCAGGACCTTCCACCAGTTCCAGGCCCATGGTCTCGATATAATCCTGGCATACCCGGATAAATCTCAAGGGACGCACGGGAGTGTCCGGATCACGATCTGTGATCTCCAGCGATTCCACACTGAGCCGCTCCCCTGGAATATCTGAAGTGTAGGCAACATTTTTTACCGAGGGCAGGGCAATCAGTTCTTCCTTAAAAGCAGCGGTGTTATTGGCCCTGTAAGCCCCTAAGGTTCCTGTAGCCTGGAAACTAACCAGGTTTTCCTTCTCAAAACCCAGGTTCTTGTCCTGGAAGTAGCGCATCTGCGTATAAATCCCGATGGTCGAGAAAATCATAAAAACAGAAACCACAAACTGGAACACCAGCAGGACCTTCCGGATGGTATGCGCCTTGCTTTTGGGATCCTTCAGCCCCTTCAGGGAAATTACCGGATTAAACCGGGTCACAAAGATCGCCGGATAGATGCCCGAAAGAAATCCCAGGCCAAGCGTAAGAGCTATAAAAATTAGCAGGTTGGATGAAGAAAAAATGGTGCTGAGCCCGAAATTAAGCTCCGACAGCTGATTGTAATAGGGCAGGAGCAGGTCCACCAGCAGGATGGCCAGGAGCCCTCCAAGCAATGAGGTCATCAGGGCTTCGGCCATGATCTGGACCCGGATCATGGAGCTGCTTGATCCGTTGACCTTTTTGATCCCGATTTCCTTGGTCCGTTTCAGGGCCAGCGAAGTGGCCAGGTTCACATAGTTGGTTCCGACCACAATGAGGATGAAGATAAGCGAAACCAGGAATACGATAATGTAGGTGATGTTCCCGTTCACCTGGACTTCCTCCTCCAGGCGAGAGCGCAGGTGGATATCCCGCACCGGCTGCAGATGAAGAAGCTGTTGCTCCAATATCTGCGTGCTATCGTCATACACCGGCGCATAGTAATGGTAAGTGAATTCATCCATTCGGTCCTGCACCGACTCAAAACTGGCATTCTCTTTCAAACGGATATAATTGTACAGTCCGGCCCATCCCTTTGAGTAATACAGATCTTCCAGTCCGGCTTCCACCATTCTGGCCCGGATGGTTTTCATGGGCACCATGAAGCTGTAGTTCAGGTGAGAATTTTCAGGGCAATCGGGGATCACTCCCTTTATGGTGATGTACGCTTCCCCTCCGTCGATCTGCAGCTGCTTGCCCATGGGATCTTCCTCGCCGAAATAGCGTTCAGCCATGGACTCAGTAACAACAATCGATAGCATATCCTTGTAAAAATCTATGGGATTGCCGGAAATCAATTCAATGCCGAATACATCAAAGACAGTAGAATCGGCGCTAAATCCATGGGCCTCCTCGAATTGTATGATCTCTCCGTTCGCATTCTCGAAACTGAGTGCCAGGTTCCCGATGGGCCGCAGGCGGGCTGCATGCTCAATCTCGGGGAAGAATTCCTTGATCTCATAGAACAGCGGGGTGGAAGTGGTGGCCCAGTGCCTGGGATTCTCACCGAAGTTCTGGTTTGTAATCCGGTATACGCGGTCCACATCGGGAATATGTTTGTCGTAACTGGTTTCGTATCGGATATGGACGATCAGCACAATGCTCACCGCAATGCCCAGGGCTATGCCAAGAATATTCAACAGGGTGGTAAGCTTTTGTTTGAAAGCTACTCTAATGGCGGTAACAATGACATTCTTAAACATAGGGTTCAGTTTTGCTCTCATACAGCCCTAAATTTATGCCATAAGCATTAATATCCTAATAATAAGGATATTATAAAAGAGTGCATGGTGCGTTGGGTACAAATTGCCCATTAATGGACAATCAATAGTCCAGAAATGAACAATTCGGGGAATTGCTTACATTTATTCCTGCAAAGCCAGGGTAATGAAACGAAGCAATGCCGGTATATTGATCGTCGATGACGATGCACACATCCTGTTTTCTCTCAAAACCTTGCTGGAACGGCACTTCACCAGGGTATATACGGAGAAATCGCCCGACCGCATCCCCTCGCTGCTCAACGAAAAGGATATCGATGTGATCGTGCTGGATATGAATTATGCCTACGGGGAGACCTCCGGAGAAGAAGGGCTGGAGTGGATCAGGAGGATTCAGGAGAGCGAACCGGACCTGAGCATCGTCCCTATCACTGCCTACGGTGGCGTGAACATGGCGGTCGAAGCCCTGAAAGCGGGGGCCGTGGATTTCGTGCTTAAGCCCTGGCAGAATGAGAAGATTGTTTCCACCCTGAATGCCGCGATCAAATATACCCGGTCGAGCCGTAAGATTGCTATTCTTAAGGAACAAAGGTCCCTGCTGAACCGGCCTCCCGGATTTACTTCCCGCAGCTTCCTGGGCAGCTCTGCGGCCATGAAGCAGGTTTTCGAAAAGATTGAACGGGTCGCAGGTACCGAGGCAAATGTGCTGATCCTGGGTGAAAACGGAACGGGCAAGGAGCTGGTGGCACGATCCATTCATGAGCGTTCTGAACGCCGCAACGAAAGCTTCGTACATGTGGACCTGGGAAGCATTGCTGAAAGCCTGTTCGAGTCAGAGCTGTTCGGGCATGTGAAGGGCGCTTTTACCGACGCTGTGAAAGACAGGATCGGGCGATTTGAAGCAGCCCATGAAGGGACCCTCTTTCTGGATGAGATCGGGAACATTCCTCCCGGAATGCAGCAAAAACTGCTTAACGCCATACAAAACCGGGAGATACACCGTGTTGGAAGTCCGAAAGCCTCTCCCGTCGACATCCGGCTGGTGTCGGCAACCAACCAGGACATCTACAAGCTGACCAACCAGGGGCTGTTCCGAAACGACCTGTTTTACCGGATCAACACGGTTGAGATCCTCCTTCCTCCCCTCAGAAGCAGGCTGGAAGACCTGGAACTTATCGGCAATCATTATATCCGGCTATATGCCAAAAAGTACAAGAAAGACATCCATCCCCTCACGGAGAAAGTCACCCGCTACCTCTGTAAATACGAATGGCCGGGGAATGTCCGGGAGCTTCAGCACAGCATCGAGCGGGCAGTGATTCTGTGCAGCGGCCGCGAGCTTACCATCAAGGACTTCAACTTCAGGTCCTCCGTGGATGAATCGGTTCAGCCGGCTATCGGGGACTACAACCTGGATCAGCTGGAAAAATGGGCCATTGAAACCTGCCTGGACAAGCATAAGGGACACATTACCCATGCCGCTGCCGAACTGGGATTAACCCGGGGGGCCCTGTACAGAAGAT
>Ga0209536_100015450_pt1 | contig 10901 bp, 3 predicted proteins | sample DeeMarSeWOR28_12_FD_187461 | JGI IMG/M metagenome (GOLD analysis project Ga0209536, IMG submission 187461) | Marine sediment microbial communities from White Oak River estuary, North Carolina - WOR-2-8_12 (SPAdes) (version 2) | ecosystem: Environmental > Aquatic > Marine > Intertidal zone >... | reverse complement strand
AAGGAGCTGAGGAAGCAGTATCGCGTCGCGAGCGCCGAGGAGCGCGGTTACATCGCGCATGCAGGACGCGCGATTCGCGAGATGGAACGGGCTTGGCCCGCGGATGCGGCGAACCACGTCCGTCGCGTGCTCGTCGCCGTCCGTCGCGTGGGCTGAGCGACCGAGGCGGTGAAGTCGACTTCTTCACCTCCCTTCTCCATGCTCCCCCCCCGGTCCCTGGCTAACGGCGTTGCCTCGGCTGCTTCGCCATGCCTCCAAAGCCCTCCTCGGTGCACCCCGGTTTCTCCAAGCCCAGCGCTTCATTCCCCGCTCTCACGCCCTCTCCTCCCGCAACCAAGCGCCAGCGGAGCTGTCACGGCGGTTGCGGACGCTCCAGTTGCTTCGCGGTGAACGCGCCAGCCGTGGGCCGAGGAGACAGCTCTCGGACTCGGGTGAGAGAGCTGTCATCCACGGCACACAAACAAAGGAGAACACCATGAGCACCAAGAAGCACACCATCTACGTCATCAACACGACCGAAAGCGGCAAGACCTACTGGAACCGTGCGGGGGTCGCCTTCGAGAACAAGGACGGGAGCTTCACGTTCAAGCTCGACATCCTTCCTCAAACGAAGTTCCAGCTTCGCGAGGAGAAGCCCCTCGGCAACGAGGAAGCGGCGGCCGAGTAACGGCAGCCCGCGGCAACCAGGGCGCCCTGCCCTGGTTGCGCGCGGTCGTGAGATCTCGATCCCAGGTCATCGCCACGGAACCGAGCTCTTCCAAGGGCACGGTAGTCGCCGCACCCGCTTTTTCGGTCGTGCCTTGTTGGCTCCGTCCAAGATCACGAGGCCTGCGTACCGCCTGCCGGGAGTGCGGTCCAGTTCGCCTTGATCGCTCGTGCTGAGGACGACTTCCCGACCCCGGAGACACGGGAAAACAGTGGCCCCAAACGCCATTATTTGGCATTCTGCGCAAAGCGAATGGGGAACGGGGTACGGAAGCTGGATCGGTACGACGCTGCAACCGAGCCGGGCCGGCTCTCGCCGCGCTCGGTTGCGTGGCGGGAGGCATCCGAGCAGTCCACGCAGACGACGGTCGCTGGAGTACGCCCAGAACCGAACCGCTGGGGGCGAACGTGACAACTCACAGCATGGACGTCTTCTCCCTGAGAGACGCGGTCGTCGGCGAGTACAAGAAGTTCGCTAAGTCGTTCACGACGATCTACGCGGAAGACATCCGGGAGCAAATCGAGGACATCTATGCTCAGGATCGGTATTGGCCCGAACCGCTGATTCAAATCAATCCAAACTACAAGCGGACAACCACGGTCGAAGATCTGGTCAGAAGCAGCACTCTTCATCCCGACTGCGCGAAGATCTTTCGGACCTCCCCAACGACCGATGCACCGCAGGGTGAGACGCTATCGCTTTACAAGCATCAGGAACAGGCCATTGCCCTCGCCTCCCAAGGCGAGAGTTACGTCGTTACAACGGGCACTGGCTCAGGCAAGTCGCTTTGCTTCTTCATACCAATCGTAAATGCAGTCCTCAGCGAGAAGAGACATGGTGACGCTGCTAGAACGCGCGCCATCATCATCTATCCCATGAACGCGCTGGCTAATAGCCAGCTCGAAGAACTGAACAAATACGTCGATAACGTCCCCGGGCGACGCCCCGTCACCTTCGCGCGCTATACCGGCCAAGAGGACGAAGGCGAGCGTCGGAGCATTTCCGAGAACCCGCCTGACATTCTGCTCACGAACTTCATGATGCTCGAGCTTCTAATGACGCGGCAGGACGAGCTCGACCGCCGTGTCATCGGCAACTGCAAGGGTCTCAACTTTTTGGTGCTAGATGAGCTCCACACGTACCGCGGCCGACAGGGTGCGGACGTCGCGCTTCTTGTTCGTCGTGTGCGGGAGCGCCTGGCACCGGGCGGGCTTCAGTGCATCGGCACATCGGCTACGATGGCCAGTGAAGGCGCGCTCAAAGATAAGAGCAACGTCGTCGCCGAGGTCGCCTCCAAGTTGTTCGCGGCCGACATCGAGGACAGCAATGTTATCGTCGAGACACTCGAGCGTGTAACCGACCCATCCAAGACGGACGCCACTGTCAAGGCCTCCCTGGGTGCCGCCATCGACGCGGGGATTCCGGCCGACGTCACGGATGAAGCGCTACGGGCGCATCCGCTCGCGATTTGGGTCGAGACACGCCTAGGCGTCTCATGGTCCGACGTCGACCAGCGATGGCAGCGCGCGCGACCCCTCACCGTCACCGAGGCCGTCGAAGCCCTCTCGAACGATGCGAAGCGTTCTGTCGAGGCTTGCCGCAAAGCTCTGCGCGAGCTCCTCCTTGTGTCCTGCGTTCCTGAAGCCGACCGCACGAAATCTGCTCACGGCAGCTCACAAAGCTTCTTTGCCTTCAAACTACATCAGTTCTTCTCTGGCGCGGGGCACGCCTATTCAACGCTTGATGCGCCGGGCCGCCGCGTCGTGACTGTAGATGGACAACAGTTTTTGCCCGGCGACCCTGAGAAGCGCCTCTACCCAGTACACTTCTGCCGCGACTGCGGCCATGAATACCACCCCGTGCGCTACGTGACCGCTGATGGCGAGCGCATGTTCCTAGCGCGTGACATTGACGACGCAGCGCCCGTCCGGCCGGACGATGATGACCTCATCGACGACGAATCGGGCGACACATCCGACCGAGAGGTCTTTGGGTTCCTGACGCCTCACGCGCCAGATCCCGAATTTGCCTTCGAGGACCGCGAAGAAGACTATCCGGAGACCTGGCTCGAGTTCGACGCCGGTGGGAGTCCGCGTCTCAAGTCGCACTACCGGGGAGCCCGAGCGCAAGCGGTCAACGTCGCGCCAACAGGCAAGCTCGGATCGGGAATCCGGGCATGGTTTCTGCCCGGCAAGTTCCGCTTTTGCCTCCGATGCGGAGAGACCAAGGGTGGAGCGGCGAAGGATCGCAACCGCCTCGCATCTCTTTCGGCCGAGGGTCGCAGTTCGGCAACCACGGTACTTGTCGGCAGCGCGCTTCGCTGGATGCATGGCGAGGCGTCGGGTCTCGAGGAGGCAAAGCGCAAGCTCCTGGGCTTCACCGACAATCGCCAGGACGCGGCGCTCCAGGCGGGCCACTTCAACGACTTCCTCTTCGTCAGCCTCATCCGCGCGGGGTTTCTGGGGGCACTTGAAGCTGCGGGCCAAGCTGGATTGCGCAGTGATGAGCTGGGCACTGCGCAACAAAAGGCGCTCGGTTTCGACCGACCGAGCACGGAGATTCGCGCCGAGTGGCTGCTGGAGCCCGATCTGCGCGGTTTCAACCTCCAGGACGCCGAAGCTACCTTGCGCCAGGTGCTTGCCTACCGCGCTTGGTTCGATCAGCGCCGAGGTTGGCGTTTCACGAACCCCAATCTGGAGCAGCTCGGCCTCGTCGAGGTTGACTACCTCGGGATTGAGGAGCTCGCGGCTGATGACTCCCTGTACGCCGAAGCGCCCGACGTCTTGCGCTTTGCGGAGCCAGATGTGCGGGTTGCAGTATTTCGCGAACTCCTCGACCACCTCAGGAAGTGGATGGCGATCCGAAGCCACGTCCTCGATCCCACAGTGATCGAGCAAATGCTGGCCAAGTCCCACAGTCGATTGCGCGCTCCCTGGGGCTTTGGCATTGACGAACAACCGCGACGTGCGCGGTGGCTGCTCGTCAAGGCACCTGCGCGCCGCAACTTGCGCGACGAAGAGCTGATCGTCCGCGGTAGCTCACGAAGCTCGCTCGGCAAGGCACTTCGGAGCTCGAAGCTCTGGGACGGAAATGGAGCCATCCGCGAACTCAAGTCGAAGGATTTCGACGGTTTGATTGAAGTCTTGCTGAAGGCCGCCTCCACCCACGGACTCGTGTCCGAAGAAGTCACCCCATTCGACAACCAAACCGGATGGAAGTTGAACGACGCTTGCTTGGTCTTTCGCAAGGGCACCCCCGTTATCGACCCAAGACATCCCGATGAGAACGCGTTCTTTCGCGATTTCTATGCCAATCTAGCCGACACGCTGCGCGAGCCCGCACATCCCCTGTTTGGATTCGAAGCACGGGAGCACACGGCTCAGGTGGATGGCGAGACGCGCGAGATCCGCGAGAAGCGCTTTCGCTACGGTCCTAAGGAGCGCGAAGAGCTCGCCGCAGATGAAAAACGTCTCCGAGACATTGGAGAGGCCGTGCGGTTGTTGCCGGTTCTCTTCTGTTCACCGACGATGGAGCTGGGCGTCGATATCTCCGCGCTCAACGCGGTCTATCTCCGGAACGTGCCCCCCACCCCGGCCAACTACGCCCAACGAAGTGGTCGAGCCGGCCGGAGCGGTCAAGCGGCGCTCGTGCTCACCTACTGCTCGTCTCAAGGACCGCACGACCAATACTTCTTTCGAGAACCCAAGGCGATGGTCCACGGTGAAGTGCGACCGCCTCTGCTCGACCTGGCGAACCGCGACCTCGTCGAGAGCCATCTCCAAGCGGTTTGGCTTGCTTGCACGGAGGAGCCTCTTGACCCGGCAATCTCCGAGCTACTCGTCTTGCCTGACGCCGCGCGGCCTTTGCGGGCCGAGCTGCGCGCACCGATGGAGAAACCGGAGGTCGCGAAAAATGCCGTCATCCGGATCAAGGGCGTTCTCGATCTGCTTGAGGACCACCTAACTGCGGAGTTCGCGCCCTGGTATCCCGGACGTGACGCGTACGCGGAGGAAGTCGTCACGTCCGCGCTAGAGAACTTCGACAAGGCATTCAATCGCTGGCGTGAACTCTTCGCTGCCGCAGAACAACAGCGGGATGCCGCCCGCAAGACCATGGACGATTACGCGGCCCCGCAACGCGAAAAGCGCGCCGCGCAGCGTCGTCACGCCCAGGCGATCGACCAGCTCAACCTTTTGCAAAAGGGAGACAGTCAACGTTCTAGCGATTTCTACACGTACAGGTACCTCGCAACCGAGGGCTTTTTGCCTGGCTACAACTTCCCCCGTCTCCCGCTCATGGCCTACATTCCGGCAACCAGCGACGGAAGAGGACGTCAGGCTTATCTCCAGCGCCCACGCTTCCTCGCGCTCTCAGAGTTTGGACCGCGGAGCCTCGTGTACCACGAGGGTCGTTCGTACCGGGTCGTGCGTGCGCTCTTTTCTCTCGGGCATCGCGACAGCGCAACCGCAAGGGCCCAGCTTCCTACGATGACGGCTCGAATCTGCCGGACGTGTGGCGCCGGGCACTTCAGCGATGAGCTTTCCATGTGCCACGGCTGCGGCACTTCGCTCGGTACGGCCGAGCTGGTCAATCACATCTACCGAATCGAGAACGTGGCCACCCAGCCAACTGAACGCATCACTGCAAACGATGAAGAGCGGCAGCGCCAAGGATTTGAGCTGCAGACAATCTTCGAATGGGCAGTTCGCGACCGCGTTTACGATGTTCGCACCGGACTAGTCGCAGATGATCGAGGCAATGTCGTACGCCTCGCCTACGGCCCGGGATCTACCATCACCCGCATTAACAAAGGGCTTCGACGGCGCGCCAATCGCACTCAGTACGGCTTCCGTATCGATCCTGTCTCGGGCTACTGGGCGAAGAACAAGGATGAAACCGAGGAAACGGATCCGACGGCCTCTCCACGACAATGGATTGTGCCGGCAGTGCGCGATCGAAAAAACGCTCTATTACTCCAGCCGGACGAAGAAGGGCTCTCGCCGCTGACGCTGACGACCCTGCAGCATGCCCTGCTTCGCGGTATCGAGAACGTGTTCCAACTTGAGCAAGGAGAGATCCTCGCTGAGCCGATGCCGACGAGGGAGAACCGCAACGGCTTCCTTCTCTACGAAGCCACGGAGGGTGGCGCGGGGGTGCTGAATCGGTTCGTGGGCGAGCCGGAGACCGTAGCAGTCGTCGCTCGAATGGCGCTTTCGATTATGCACTTTGATCTCTCCGACCCCACGGCGCTGCCCGAGGATTCCGACGACCTGGTGGATGTGGCGAATACGTCCTGCGTCGCGGCCTGCTACGGGTGCCTGATGTCGTACTACAATCAGCCCGATCACGAGCTTCTTGACCGACGCGACAAGAAGGCGCGCGAGCTCCTGCTGCGGCTCGCTCGTGCGCAGACCACTATCCAAGAAGCTCCCGTCTCACGGCATCCAAGCGCGCGGCCCTCTGCTCTTTCCGGAGCAGACGCGGCGTTTGAACGCTGGATCTACCTCGCAAGCAAGCGGGAGTTGCCGCTGCCCGACCGCAAGCCTTTCATCGACGACGGCGTGGAGTTGCCGTTGATCTGGCGTGCGCATTACCTGGTCGCGACGTTTGACGCACCATCCGCGACGACGATAAACAGGATGCGCGATATGGGCCTAGAGGTAGTCGTGCTGGGAACGACCGAAGCCGAGTGGGCTGAATCCTTTGCGCGACTCTCTGAGGCCTTGGGGAACAAGGCATGACGGCAGTGACCTACACTCCCGGGAGCCTCGTGCGTGCCCGCGGTCGCGAGTGGATTGTACTCGGCGGCGGCGATAGTGAGATCTTGCGCGTCCGACCTGTGTCGGGCTCTGAAGAAGACCAAACGCTGATTCACCTCGCGCTCGAGGCCGACCCGGTCACTGAAGCTTCGTTTCCAACGCCCACCGCAGACCAGAGGGCCAGCCACGATTCGGCGCTTCTGCTTCGCGATGCGCTTCTGCTGTCACTTCGACGAGGCGCCGGACCGTTTCGGAGTTTTGGCCAAATTGCGGTCGAGCCACGCGCCTACCAACTGGTGCCCCTCTTGATGGCTCTCAAGCTCGACACGGTTCGGCTGCTAATTGCAGATGATGTCGGAATCGGCAAGACCATCGAGGCGGCGCTGGTCGCCCGCGAGCTACTCGACCGCGGCGATATTGATCGCACGACAGTGCTTTGCCCCCCGCACCTCGTCGACCAATGGATCACGGAGCTCGAGGCGCGCTTTCATATTCGGGCGGTTCCGGTAACCGCTGCCAGCGCCAGCAGACTTGAACGGAATCTCCCGCCGAGCGAAAGCATCTTTTTGGCTCACGCGCATACAGTGGTGAGCCTAGACTACATTAAGAGTGAACGACGGCGCAGCGAGTTTCTGCGCGCATGCCCTGACTTTGTCATCGTGGACGAGGCGCACTCATGTGCTGGCGTCGGTCGCGGTCGTCACCAGCGCTATGAGTTGCTCAAGGGTCTGGCCGAAAGTGCGAGTAGGCATTTGGTGCTACTCACAGCAACGCCCCACAGCGGCGATGAAGCTGCGTTCTATCGCCTCCTCGGTCTTCTCCACCCGGATTTTGAACGGCTTGTCGACGCCAAGACAGATGAGCACCCTCAGTTGCGGGAGCGCCTGGCACGCCACTTTGTTCAACGACGCCGCCCGGACATCTCGGAGTGGCAGGAGGGCACGTTATTCCCTCGCCGGGAGACGATGGAGCTCACGTACGAGCTCACGGGTGCTTGGGAGAAGTTCTTTGAACAAGTACTCGATTACTGCGCTGCCGTGGTGAAGTCTGCAGGCGGCGACTCGCATCGGGAGCGGCTCAACTTCTGGAGCACGTTGGCCCTCATGCGGTGTGCAGCCTCGAGCCCAGCGGCCGCTGTACAAGCCCTTCGAACACGTGCGGGTCTCGATGAAGAGGAGGACGCTGATGCCCTTGAAGATCGCGTGTTTGACGGTGGCTCTGATGCGCTAGTCGAGGATGACGTAGAACCGCCCCTCTCAAACGACGATCCCGAACTTCATGAGCTCATTGCTCAAGCCGAGGCCCTCAGAGGCCGCTCAGGCGACCCGAAGCTCAAGCTGCTGACCGAGCATCTCGAGCGACTCTTAACCGACGGTTTTAGCCCGGTGGTCTTCTGCCGCTACATCGCTACTGCTCACTATCTGGGCCGACACCTGGATGGACGCTTCAAGGGCGTCACCGTGGAGGTGGTCACGGGCGAGCTCACCTCGGACGAGCGGAAGGAGAAGGTGGCAATCCTCGGCGAAGCCGAAAAGCGCTTGCTGATCGCAACCGACTGCTTGTCCGAGGGCATCAACCTTCAGGAAGAATTCGACGCGGTCGTTCACTACGACCTGTCATGGAATCCAACGCGCCACGAACAGAGAGAAGGCCGAGTGGATCGCTTCGGCCAACCCAAGGAGGTAGTGCGCACCACACTCATGTATGGTGCGAACAACCCAGTCGACGGCGCCGTCCTCGAGGTCATACTTCGCAAGGCAAAAAAGATCCGCGAACAGCTCGGCGTGCCGGTGCCGTTGCCTGAAGAAGGCCACACCCTGACGCAAGCCCTCATGCGCGCGGTGTTCCTTCGCCACGGCAAGAATCGGAAGCAGCTGCAGCTAGACCTTGGCTCTACGGATGAGGCCAGAGCCATCGATGCGAGCTGGCAGGACGCAGCGAACAAGGCCAAGAAGAGCCGAACTATCTTCGCCCAGCGCCGCATCAAGCCCGAGGAGGTTTTGCCCGAATGGCACAAGACACTCTCGGCTATTGGCGGGCGCAAGGATGTGGAGCGCTTCGCCGACCGAGCTTTGAGCCGGCTTGGCTCCGGACTTGAGCCTATGCGGCGCGGCGCAAAGGTCCCGCTCGCGCCGCTACCCGAGGATGTCCGAGAGCGTCTCGAGGCGGAGGGTCTCACCGGAACGCTGCTGATCGACTTCGAGTACCCTGCCGCACCGCGCTGCCAACCTGTCCAGCGCAGTCACCCGTTGGTCTCTATCCTGGCAGAAACACTGCTCGAACGGACGCTTGGAAACGGCGCGGATAGCAGCAGCGATGCGATCTCCGATCCCACTGTTCTCGGCCGCGTGGGTGCCTGGGTCTCTGCCGATGTCTCGATGCGAACGACCGTTGTACTCTTGCGGCTTCGTCATCAGCTCGTCACGCAAAGAGCTGGCCGCTCCACCACTCTGCTTGTGGAGGAGGCGATGGCTATCGCTTGGACGGGCATTTCACAGCCTGTTTCACTCGAAGGGGTAGATGCTCTGGAGTTGGTTGCCGCCGCCCCCATCGCAGACCTACCAACCCACGTCCGAGACCGCGAAGTGGTGCAGGCACTCGAGCAGCTGGCGACTATGCAGAGCGATCTAGACTCTTTTGCCGAGCGTCGCGCTGAGGTGCTGCTTGCCGACCACCGCCGCGTTCGCGAAGCCGCCGGCGCCCGTGGCAGTTATGCGGTTAAGGCTCTCCTCCCAACCGATGTGATTGGTCTCTCTGTGCTCTTGCCCAAGGTCAACTGAGCATCATGGCGAAAGCACGTAAGGGTCGAAGGAAGAGCGGGCGAGAACCTAGCCCCGGGTCACGAAAGACCCGACGTATGCGGCGGCGCGCGGGGAACGCTCTGCTGGCGTTCGAGGCTATTGCCATCGAGGGCGGGTTGCTATCGCCGGATTGGCTCGCCCGGGCGGCACAGCTCGAAGCAGGCGATCAGAGCGAGACCGACTATCGCATCCCGAAAGGTCTCAACCTACGCGACGAGATCGGTCGCTACTGGCGGATCGCCCAGGCGCTCTGGAACGAGCTCGCCTCCGGTCGCGAGGCGGCTGGCGCCGATGAGCACAAGGCCACCGCACACTGCGAGCGCTTTGTGACCGCGCTGCTGCGTGATTGCTTCGGCTTTGGCTCCTTGATTAGCCTCGAGCCTGTCAAGGTCGACGATCGTCCTTATCCGATCGGCCATGCCGCCCTCGAAGGTCACGTACCGGTGGTCATCGCCCCGGCCGGCGTGGGTCTCGATGCGCTATCGTCCGCCTTCGGCGACGGCACGCGGCGTCGCAGCGCCTTCGGTTTGTGCCAGGAGTTCCTCAATGCCGAGGACGAGGCGCTCTGGGGCCTCGTGTGTGATGGGGTAACCCTTCGGATCCTCCGCGACAACGCAAGCCTTACGCGACCGGCGTGGATCGAGGCCGACCTGGACCGCATTTTCACCGAAGAGCGCTACGCCGACTTCGCCGCCCTCTGGCTTCTTGCCCACGAGACGCGCTTCGGCAAACCGGGGCAGCCGGTCACCGAGTGTGCGCTCGAAGCCTGGCGCGAAGCTGGGCGTGAAGAAGGAACGCGCGCGCGCACACAGCTTCGGCACGGAGTCAAACAGGCGCTTGTCGCCCTCGGTCAGGGCTTCCTCGCGCCCGCCGAGAATCAGGCCCTCCGCGTGGCACTCGCAAGCGGCACCCTCACGAAGGAGGCGTACTTCCATGAGCTATTGCGCCTGGTGTATCGGCTCATCTTCCTACTGACGGTAGAAGAGCGCGGTGTGCTTCACCCGGGCGACAGCGGCGAGGCGGAGCGCAAGCTATATGCTGAGGGTTACAGCTTGAGGCGATTGAGAGAGCGCGCGGCCAAGCGCAGTGCCCATGACCGTCACCACGATCACTGGCAGTCGATGAAGATCATCTTTCGCGCTCTCGCCAGCGGCGAGCCCCGCTTGGCACTTCCTGCGCTCGCCGGCATCTTCGGCAAGGATCAGTGCGCGACCCTTGACGCTGCACGCCTCGAGAATCGCTTCTTCTTGCTCGCGCTCTTTCGCTTGTCGTGGCTGCGCGAGGATGCGGGGCTCGCTCGCGTCAACTGGCGCGACATGGGGCCTGAGGAGCTGGGGAGCGTCTACGAAAGCCTGCTTGAGCTGGTGCCGCAGATCACCGAGGGTGGCCGCGCCTTCTCCTTTGCCACCGGCGCCGAGACCAAGGGCCACGCCCGCAAGACCACCGGCAGCTACTACACCCCCGACAGCCTGGTACAGGTGCTGCTCGACTCGGCGCTCGAACCGGTCGTCGAGCGCACGATTGCCGAGCACCCGAGGGACGCCGTCGAGGCGCTGCTCTCCCTCTCGGTCGTCGACCCGGCCTGCGGCAGCGGCCACTTCCTGCTCGCCGCGGCACGACGGCTCGCGGCCCACG
>Ga0209536_100015449_pt1 | contig 10901 bp, 6 predicted proteins | sample DeeMarSeWOR28_12_FD_187461 | JGI IMG/M metagenome (GOLD analysis project Ga0209536, IMG submission 187461) | Marine sediment microbial communities from White Oak River estuary, North Carolina - WOR-2-8_12 (SPAdes) (version 2) | ecosystem: Environmental > Aquatic > Marine > Intertidal zone >... | reverse complement strand
TCCTCGGGTGTCGGCCCCTGCGACGTACCGTTCAGGTACGCCTCGGAACCAATCCCGCGGTACCGCGGGACGGTTGCCAGGTGGCACGCCCATCTTCGTTGTCTCGCGGCAGCAATTCATGAAACATCCGGGTTAAGAGTGTACCTAGACTTCCAGTCTCAACCGGCTAATCTTAATTAGATTCTCTACTGGTATGTCAACCAGACTGAGTACAAAGACGCTAATCTTCCCCGCTCATCTCAAGCTATTCATCTCCTCGACTCTTGAGCTCTACTGTGACACTCTCCCCTGAGACCGTGCGCTGACTTGAACCGGGTCATGGTATTAATCACTTTTGTGATATCCCAATGAGCTTGATGAAACATATTCTTTCCAGTGTCTAGGAAACTGGTGCCGAGAATACACAAATCTTTGTATCCCCATCTTTATGAGACTGAATGAGACTGAAAACATGAGGATTGTGAGATGAAAGCACTCTGTCTTCGAATGAAAAAAACTAAATTGTTATTAGTCTTTGGCCTCGTGTTTACCTTTTGCATGGCAGCCCCACTCGCGCATGCTTCTTGGTCCTCCGGCGGGCCTTACGGGGGCGACATCAGCCATTTAACTATAGCCCCGAACCCTGACATTATCTATGCCATAGCCGGCTCCTGGATTTTTCAGTCGGCTGATGCGGGAGCTACTTGGACAGAAACGGATTTTCCTCCAATACAACTCCGAACCATTAAGGCTGCCCCCATAAGCCAGTGTCAGACGACATCCCCAACTCAGGAAAACGGTGAAGAATCCCATACTATCTATGTTGGCACCAACCTCGGAATCTACAAAAGCGTTGATGGTCTGAAGACATGGAGTCTGTTAGGACCGATTGGGGAAAGGGTGAATGCCATAGCCGTAGATCCAGCGAATCCGTGCGTTTTATTTGCGGTAACCGGAGACGGAATCGGGAAAATCTTCAAAAGCACAGATGGAGGAGAAACCTGGGAGCAAAAATATTCCTTTACAGAAATGAAGGTAATCCTCATAGACGTTGATAACTCGGATTACATCTATGCCGGTGGGCACGATGGCTTTTTCAGGAGCACGGACGGAGGTGAGAACTGGGAAAGGATAAAAATAGGGTCTTATGACCCAAACGAGTTCTCAGACCTTGCTATGACGCCTGCTGGTTACAATCCCAAGACAATCTACGCTATTGGACCCGGTATGCCTTCTGGCAAAATCTACAAAAGTACAGACCAGGGTGACAATTGGGAGGACCTGGGTGCACCCTCTGCTTTGCCTTTGGCTGTGGATCCCAACAATGCGAATGTCATTTACTCTGGTTTTTACAAAAGTGGTGATGGGGGTGAAAGGTGGTCTGAGAAAGCCACCGGCCTGCCGGAAGGAAGGCTGCTTTCAAGCATCTTAATTGATCCACGGAACAGTGCCATTTACCTTGGCTTCAACGAGGGTGCTGTGTTCAAATCAACAGATGGCGGAGATCATTGGAATTTCTCAAGTGATGGCATGACCGGGGAGATCAGCATTGCAGATCTCGCAGCTCACCCCACTTCTTCAGACACCGCATTTGCTGCAGTGAGTGGTGCTGGCCACAATCTGGCTAGGACCAACAATGGGGGTTCTTCATGGGAGTATCTATCAAACCCAGCCACCAATCTCGGAGCTGTTACCTTCTACTCTCAGAATCCTCAAATTATCTTGGCAGGTGACGGCCTCAACCTGTCTTTCCAGTTCTACCTATACAAGAGCACCGATGGTGGACAAAGTTGGCAGGACATTGTGTTCTTCACTTTCCCAGTTAGTAGGGACTGGACGGAGGTCAAAGACATTTTGATAAAGGGCGACGATCCAAACTCAATTCTTGTGGGAAGGGATTTTTTTTACACGAGTAGTAATGTTATTTCGGGCGAGGGTGAAGGAGGGCTGCATCTCACCACTGATGGTGGCCAGACATACCCGTGGAAACAGCTGGGATTTGCTACAACGGCCTTGGCAGTCGATCCAAACGATAACAATGTCGTTTACCGGGGAAAAAGACACATCGGGCAAGTTTTTCGCTATGTTGGTCCGTGGGGAGACTGCACTGTAGGGGAGGTAGTTGAATTTATCTACGAGGGGGGAACACGGATCGGGCAAGTCTGCACGGTTACTGGTACTCAAGGGAATTGTACTGTTGAAGAGATAACACCTGCTGGGGGCATCGGTGACGTGCGGGAAATTGAAGTGGGTGCGGACTCACAGGTTTATGTGGCCGCAAGTGACGGGTTGTGGAAGTGGAATGGTGCAAATTGGGCAAAGACGACCGGGCTCCCTACAGATAACATTTTCGCCATTGCCATTGATCGGTCCAGCAATCCTGAAGTCATGTACGTAGGCGCAGGGGGACAAGGTGTATTTTTCTCCTCGGATGGGGGAAGCACCTGGATACCTTTCAACCAGGTTTTGGGAAGCGTTTCTGTTACGAAAGTGGCCATAGGTGGTAGCCAACCAAAAATACTTTATGCCGGAACAAGTTATGATGGTGTGTGGAGTAGAAAGATACTGGCTGCCGGTGATGTTAACGGTGATGCCAATGTAGCTCTAGATGATGCTCTCCTGGCTCTGCAGGTCTGTGCAGGTTTGACACAAACATCTCCCGTCGAACTGGGAGCTGACGCAAACGGAAACGGCAATATCGGCCTGGCCGAGGCTATTTACATCATTCAGAAGGTAGCGGGGGTACGACAGTAAAAGGCTTTAAAAAAGGGAAGATTTCTCGAAAGCTAGCAACCAAGGGGCAGGATCGGGAATGATCCTGCCCTTCTTGGTTGGTTTTTATGAGAATTAGTATGCCTTGCGCCGTAATGCCCCTAGATTCTCACTTCTTACCGCTTACCGCTTACTGCTCACCGCTTACCATCTTACAATTCCTCTACCCTCAGCCAACCGAATAAATAAAGGTTCTGCTAAAGGTAAGTCTAGGGAACCGCCTTTCTCCCAAGCATAGCCCACCCGCATCTCTTCTTTCCGCCCAACGCTTAAATGCCTACCTCGCTCTTACTTCCTCGAAACTTTATAAGCTAGCATCCTCTATCCCCTATTACCTAAAGTGCTCAATATTGGAATTGTTTTTCCTATTCTATTCCCTAATACAGCCTAGTTTTGGCTCTGGGCTTTTTGCCAATGCAAGCTAACTAGGCTAAAATTAATAGAAAAAAATCGTAATATAGTGATCTGGCACAATTTCTGCCTTAGAATGAACCGGAACAGTGTATCCTGGTGAACTCAAACTAAGAGTTTGCCCGATGGGGAGCGTTATATACAGGAAGGTTAAAATTGCCTTCTTGTTAATTCCCCGCAAACCATAGGCGTACCATGCGACCACCAATTTGCGTCCCTCTGCTCGACTATCACTGCCTGCCTTCATGGGAGAGGACTGTTACGAGAGGGGCTAAGATTCTTTGCATAACCGTGCAGGCCACATGCGGCATGCTGATAAAGATAAGAACTACTCTGCTACTGGTTCTCTTTTGGATATACACGGGCATGCTCTCCTTTGCAGTAGCAGGCGAGCCCTTAGTATCCCACCTAGTGGTTACGGATGTCACGCCTCGTAGTTTTTCCGTTGTCTGGATTTCTTCCGAACCATCCATTTGCAGTCTGCGGGTATTTGACGATCAACATCAGGAATTGTCGGGCCTGTCACTGGTCTCAGAAAGTGGGCTCCACCCGCCGGCCGAAGATTTGGGAGTAATGAAGGTAACAGTTACCAACTTGCAGCCCAATACCACATATTATTTTCAAACGCTTACCACCAGCAAAGGGGATGGCAAGTTGACCATCTCTCCTTTAGAACCGACGAGTGTTCAGACCGAACTCAACAGTATAGTGGTCCATAACGATGTCCTCGCTCACCGTATCTTTCAAAGAGATGGAGAAACTGCGGCCCAAGGGGCACTCCTCCTTGCTGAGGTAGACTCGGGAAACTATCCGATCACCGGCTGGGTTGAGACAGGAGATTTTGCTCCCTGGGCTTTTGTGAACCTCGACAATATCTACAGTCGAGAAACCCACACGAATTTGGAACTGGCAGGGGGTGAGGGGCTCACCCTGACCAGCATCGGTGGATCTCTAGGGTTTAAACTGATAAGTGTAGCGATTCCACCAGAGACTGGTACGATTCAAACGCTTCAACCTTTGCCGTCCGAAGAGCAATCTACTCTCGCTATTGACGCTGACAACGACGAGATGTTTGATGATTTTGAGGTGACTTATGGTCTCGACCCACTGAATGCCAGTGATGCTCCATTAGATCCTGATAGTGACGGTCAGAGTAATTTGCAGGAATATCAGTTGGGGACCAACCCGCGGGCGGCCGATAGCGACGGAGACGGCTGTGATGATGGTGTAGAGGTAGCGGGAGGCAGAAATCCGACCATTTTAGATCCGCAGGGAGATTTGAACGCAGACTGCGCCCTCAACTTGCAGGATACCATCATGGCTTTACAGGTCCAGTCCGCCGTACCTCCCTCAGACAACATAGATCTCTCCGCTGACGTCGACGGAGACGGCAATATCGGCCTGGCAGAGACTATATACATCCTCCAGAAAGTGGCAGGAGTAAGATGACCTAGCCACGATGAAACCTGACAATTTATGCGTACTGTCTGCTGCCTCCTGCCGGCTGCCCGCTGTTTTACAATTCCTCTACCCGCAACCCTTTCTGCAGGGCACCTTCTCCTTTTGTGACCCTGGCGAGACATGTTTCTGGCTCTATGGCGGTGACCTGCAAAATCAGATCTTCATCGACCAGCTTGAACTGTTGACCCATCCTCACCCCTACCTTGGCTCCGATGTCGAGTTTGACCTGTTGGTCTTTGACCTCTGCAATCTTGCAACGAAGGGGGTAGAGTCTTTCGAGTTTTTCCAGGAGATCCTTAGACAGCTTGTCGCTCATAACCGAAGGGGGTACAGCACTTCCGAAGGATTCATTCACGGCTGCAGAGATACGCCCGGTCTCGGTCTCGATCAGACGCATAGAGACCTGGGTTTGCGCTTCGGAATAAAGGATTTGGCCGGAAAGAATGAGCCGGGCGGCAAGAATCCTGCCCAGGGACAGGGCAGTATTGCGGTCGACCATTTCAGAGCTGCCAAACTTCAACTCCTGGAGCAATTTATCCAAGAGGGCACGCTCCACTAACTGTACGCGACTTTGCTGAAGCACCTGATCGGCCATGCCCGAGGCAAGGAGTCGCTCCTCCCCTTCCTGCAGAGCGTATCCCTGGGTCTGAAATTCCATCATCCACATGGTCAATGGGAGGGATGTCCAGCCGTCAGACGGCAGGGCTCGTGGCGGTGATTCCATGCTCTCCAGTAGTTCCTTGACCATTTGGTCAATACGCTGCTGCTTTTCTTGATCCTGGGCCAAGACAAGCTTCTTGCGCGTGTCATTGGCAAGAGCAGCTAGAACATGATCTTCAGGTGTCAGTTTCTGGGTCTTTACCAGCAGATTCAGGGCCTCATCATACCTTCCCCCGTCCTCGAGAAGGAGAGCCTGGGATAGGTATCCCTGACTGCTTTGCGGAGCTATGTCAGTGGCCTGCCGATAATATGTGAGGGCAGTTTCTGGTTGTTTCCGCAAGGAGGCGATGCGGCCTAAACCCACAAGCGCTTCAGCTTTTTGCGAATCGGTCCCCTTAGGGGCATGGAGTGCCCTTTGATAAGCGTCTTCAGCCGTATCAAGTTTACCCTTTCTCAGATATATATTTCCCCGAATCAGATGGACCAAACAAGAACCGGGGCTTTTCTCCTCAAGGGTATTGCAACCATTTAGCGCCTCCTGGAAATTTCCCTGATGATAATAGGCCAGGACTGCCTTTTCTTGTTTTGCTATCTGTTTTTTCGACAGAAATAGATTGCCCCCGAGGAGCATGGCTGCCACAAGGAAAATCCCGGCCGCCAAACCCCACCAGAGTTTCCATTTTTTGGGAGCTTCCTCCTCAGCAAAATCTATGACCTCTTCCCTGGCCCTCACCCCTGTTTCGGCAAGGGAAACACGCTCGTGCTCGATTTCAGCTGGTGCTTCGAGCGCCTTTATTTGCTCCAGGTAACTGGAAGTGGGATCTCCATAGAGAAGATAGCTTGCCCAGACAATGGTTTCTTCACCGTAGTCCTTGATCAGAGCTTGACGGGACAGTCTAATAGCTTCACCAGTCGTGCTACCAGTCAAGAGACGGTTATAGAATTCCAGGGCAAAATGGCTGCTCGGTTCATCCAGTATTTCCCAGAAGGTTCCCACATAGTGTTTCACGCCCGCCAAGAGAAAACCGTTGGCCAGTCCAAAGATCTCATTCTGGAAGTCCCCCTTCAAAGACCACACCTCAGTGCGGGCAGACTGACAAGCATTGGAAAAGATGAGAGCTGGCATGGTTGCAGTACCTGCCATTTTAATGATGTCTTGCGCAGTGAGGCTGCCTTTGGTTAATCTCCAAGCGCTTTGCTCTGGGTTGTCCGGGTCGTAATCGGCATGGCCGGCAAAGTGGACAAGATCGAAATTCCTTATCTTTTCCTTGATAAACTCAGGGGTAATGTTGCCAGAGCGCATGGCAACGTTGATTAAATCCCTATGGTGATCCATATTATCGCGTATCTGGGTGCCCTCTTTATACGCAGCCTTTAAATCACCTTCGGGGTCAGCCAAAATCAACATTCTCAAAGGCCGAGCCAGAGCCCGGCTTCGGCCGCCGAGGATGGTTTGCTTGGTCCTGACCAACCTTCCCATGTTGAACCTTTGACAGAGAAACTCCTGGCCGTCATAGAGCAGTTCCCAGGGAATATGAACCAGGTGATCGTCAAGGTTAAGGCTCAGGTATTTGGCTCTGGTCTCCTTGAACTTTCCTTTGACACTAGCGGTGAAAAACTCGTCATAAAATACCTGGCCGACTTCCCTAAGCTTGATGAGGACTTCACGGGTGAGCTTCCCTTTGCGATTGGCTCTGTTCAGTGTCTCTACCATCTCACCGCACCGTTTTTCGATCCAATCCATGGACACAGGCATCTCCTCGTAATGCCGGATGGTAATCTCCTCGCCAGCCTTGTGCTCATGAACACTGATTTTAAGCCGATCTTTCTCACGGGCGACTTCAAGCCGAATTACCCTGAAGGGTTCTTTGACTTCCTTTTTTACTATTGCCTTGTGGGTTCGCACTACCGGTTTGATCTCTGAGACTATATCGTCCTCGCGCCATACAATTCGATAGAGTTCAAGCGGTGCAGCCTTTCCCTTAACCTGCACGGTGCCATGCAATCTACAGAGAATATCCTCGCTGCCACAAACTTCCTCATAGGCTGCTTTCGAGATGAGTATTTCGTCGGCGCCGGCCTGAGCTTGGATGCGTGAAGCCACATTAACCACGTCCCCGGCGATATGGACTCCGTCTGTCAGAAGCTCGCCCACGTTGATTCCGATTTTGACATGAATGTGATCTGCAAGATCAGTCTCGGAGTTGTATTCTTCCAACCCTTTCTGGATGGCGACGGATGCCTTAACAGCCGCAAGAGTGTCGGGAAAAGAGGCCATAACCCCATCTCCCATGATGTCCAGCACCTTACCTTCATTACTTTCAATGGTGGGCAAGACGATGTCGTGATGTTGCTGGATCCAAGCTCTGCCGCTAATGTCACCTCGTTTGTCCATGTATTGGGTAAAACCGCAGACATCACTAAAAAGAATGGTCATCTTTTTGCGAAACTTCTCCTTAAGCATCTTGTCCAGGCGATGTCTCTCGCGCATGACCTCTTCGATACTTTTGGATTGAGGCTCTGCTTTTTTTCCGTTATTTTCTTCCACTCTGAGTCTCCTTGATCTCGAAGTGATATATTCCGAGGATTGAGCCGTCTCTAGCTAGGGTGAGACTGTAGTGGCCAAATGTTATGTCCTCAAATAGAACATAAGCGCTCTCCGCAAGATATGAAGCAATCTCCCTTTCCCCCTTTTTCAGGGTTACCCTTATGGTCTTGCTGGCTGCATCGTCCGCAAGTATTCTTACCCGGATGTGGGCTTTGTTGTCGCCTATCTTTTCAATCTCGATCTCTGTTTCCACATCTTGGAATGTTTTTTTCAGGAGAACAAAATCCTTGGCCACCTTTCTCTTGGGACCCCGGACCGGCTGAGGCTGAAATTCCCCCCAGTTCTTGTGATTTAAAATGTCAGATATCTTGGTGGGAAGATCTCTGAGAGATCGTTCGATTCTTTCCGGCAAAGACTCAGATAGTAGCCAATCCTGACTGCGCACCAAACGCACAGCAGCCTCGGTCACCTCGGTTGGCACCGACTCCAACTCAGGCAGGTAGCCACCCAGCAGGAGGCTATTTGCCACGGCCAATTCCTCAAGACATATGTCGCAGTCTGAGAGGTGTCTCTCCATCTCGGAGCCCTTTTTCTCAGAAAGGCGCCCCTCGAGATAATCGGCAAGCATTTCATCAGTAGGACATGCTCTCTTCATCATGTGCTCCATTTTTGCGAGGTCTGAAAGGTTGAAAAGCGACCGCTAAGGTCTTGCAAGAAACGAATGCAAAACATATCTCTTGAAAGCGAGCCATGTTGTATAGAAATGTTGTTATTCAGATATTTCATTTTCACTTTAAATAGACACAAAGTTTAGATTTTTCTTGCAAATTAGAACTAATTAGTTTCCATCCGGAAACCAAAGATTTCCGGCTGGAGCTGTCAGTGTTCAGCAGTCAGCATTCAGCTTAAATTATTGGATTTATTTATATCTAGCTGAAAGCTGAACGCTGATGGCTGATGGCGCGAGTCCGAAAACTGTTGTTTTCGGATGAGCACTAATTACTTGTAGCAGAGACCACTTGCGCTCTCAATCTCTGAATAGCCCGGTGTTTAATTATGTAGACGTTTTCGACGGAAACCTGCATGGCAGCAGCTACCTCGGCCACAGGAAGGCCCTGATCAAAATGAAGCTTCATAAACAAGCGATCACGGGGTGAGAGATTTTGTATTCCCTCACGCAAAAGACGCTCCTTTTCAGCCCTTTCAAGGAGAGCCACACCATGGCATTCATCTCCTTTGAGGCCATACACTTCGTCCAGAGCTATTAGTGCGTCTCGACAAGCAATGGAATCAATACCCTTTTTTCTTAAATGATCCAGCACTGTTCGCACCGCGATCAATCTGATCCATGTTGCGAGACTACACCCGTTTTTTCCCTGATACTGTCTAAGTTTTTTGCCTCCCTCCTCGAAAAGTCGCAAGAATACAATGTTGTGGAGATCATGGAGATCCTCTTTCGTATAACGAACATGTTTGACTATGAAGGTGTGCTGAACAGCTTGATAGACAAGGTTCGAAAACCGTCGAACCAGAGCCTCTCCTGCCTCCCTGTCGCCAGCAAAACATTTGGCCAGAAGGCCGCGGTCTTCCGCGAGGGAGCTACTCATTCAGTTATTACCTTATCCAACCGTCTAATTGCCTTGGCCGCGGGATCCAGAACTTGAGCCTTTGACATCTCAGGCAACACCTGTGTTACCTGGGCCCTTCCAAGGATTTCGTTATCCGCACCCAATATCTTACCGCTCACCGGATGTTCTATGGGGTATTCACGATAGACGATTAATCTTCTCTGGAGCTTAATTTCGCCCTGTCCAAGATCGGTAAATATCTGCTTCCCTTTGCTCTGAATAATCAAGCCACCCAGCAGGGGGAATTCCCGATGAAACTTGATTGCCATGCCCTCTGCCAGAGATATCAAGGCAGGCAGATCTTTAACCTCGTTGTAAACATCCTCAGTGGCTATGATCTCTGATGTCTCTGTATCAATCATGCGGGCAATTATTTCGATGCCTGTGCGAGTCTCAATAATGCTCCCGGTGATAACGGTCTGGGCTGCCAGTAAGCGACCCAGCCTGAGTGCAGTACTTTTGTCGATGAGGTCTGAGCGGCTAAGTTTTTGCTCCTGTAAGATCAAATCAAGCTTATCCCTTTCCACCACCCGAAAACGATTTTGCCCCACCAAGGCATCGATCATGTTGTCCTGAAAGGAAAGGCTCGCTTGGGAAAGCATCCCTTTCTGCTCGAAAGGGTTGACCGCAACGCTCAGTCGTTCCGCCAACTGTAGGGCCTTGGGGATTAGTCTGATGATGGAAATTCTTTTGCTTGCCAAATTGCCGGATTCATCTCTGGCCTCAACTATAAATGTGTTTTCCCCTTCTTGAAGCTCGGCCAGGTAGCTGAAAAAAATACTTTGACCCTTGCGGCGCAAGATCGGAATGTTATTAATCGTCAGGCTGTCAATTTTGCTCTCGTCGCTCACCTGGCCTTCCAGATATACCTTCTCTAAGTAAACTGTCTGGGAATCGGTCCATCCCTTGAGCACAATCGTTGGTGGGCGGGTATCGCTGGAGCCAAAAAGGCCTGCCATCAGGCCTTCATTGACTACCACATCAGCGCAAGCAAGAAGTAAGGGATTGCGGATTGCGCCCGTCCGCCTCGGCTGAAGCCTCGCGACCCGCCCGCCTCGCCTTGCTCGCATGGCGGGCGTGGTGCCGGGTGGGCTCGCATTGCGGGCAGGCGCAATCCGAAATTTCCTCCCTCTGCCCCATGTTTACCCCGTGAAATTCGCCTGGGGCGACTATTTCACTGGGGCTCCAGTGGCGGCAGTTTCATTATGGTTATGCTTTTTCTGCTGGCTCCTGACTCCTCGCCTTTAAATCCGCAATCCGCAATCCCAAATCCGAAATCCGCAATCCTAACCCTGACTCCTCGCCCTTAAATCCGCAATCCGCAATCCCAAATCCGCAATCCGCAATCCCAAATCCGCAATCCCAACCCCTGACTCCTCGCCCTTAAATCCGCAATCCGCAATCCCAAATCCGCAATCCCAACCCCTCTCTCCTGAATTCTG
>Ga0209536_100015448_pt1 | contig 10901 bp, 9 predicted proteins | sample DeeMarSeWOR28_12_FD_187461 | JGI IMG/M metagenome (GOLD analysis project Ga0209536, IMG submission 187461) | Marine sediment microbial communities from White Oak River estuary, North Carolina - WOR-2-8_12 (SPAdes) (version 2) | ecosystem: Environmental > Aquatic > Marine > Intertidal zone >... | reverse complement strand
TCCTCGTCGATTATAAGATGACGATAAGCCAGGGCAGGTCCATCGACGTGAGGCTCGTGTCATGGGCCTCGGACAACTACTATCGATGGATCTGCGTCATGTACGATGCCGACGCCGGGTACGGCACCATCAACTATCGCCTGGGCGGGACGGAGCGCAACATCGAGTACAGCCAGGACTGGGTCCGCGACAGGTGGTACACCGTCAACATCACCGCCACGTGCAGTCCGTTCACAGGCTGGGGTTCCAGCCTCCCGGTGGCGAATAACTGTTCCTCGTACTCCGGGTCAGTTTCCGTACTCGGTGGTGAGCCGAGCTACTCGTGGTCCATGACCGCGGGCGGCCTGCCGACCAACGTTCTCTTCTGCGGCGGATCTGCGGCGAACTGTAACATTGTCACGGCCGCAGAGCCGGTTCTTTCGTCACCTGGAGCATACAATTTCACAGCGCAGGTGGCGGACAGCTGCTCCAGCGGTTCCCAGACCACATCCAACCCGTTTTCGATTACTGTTGCTGCGGATGCCTGTTATTCCGCCGGGATGCGGCTCGATAACCAGACTGGCAGCACCATGGGTTTCCGAAGGGACAGTGGGGCCTGTCAGCCCTGGAATAACAACCAGCGGTTAAGTGCCGATGTGGGCGCGGGGCAGGCCATCGATATCTATACCGACGCCACCTGCGGGAGTTTGTGTGCAAGCACGGAGTATTGTGAAGTCAAGGCGATTGATACCGATGGCGACTGCCGGACCGAGATGACCTCTTGCGGTACATACCAGGACCGATAGTAAGAATCCGGCTGGACGGGTTGATGGGTGCAACCGGTTTCGTGGTGGTCTAACCGGAGGTCTTCTTCACCTGTTCATCCGAATCCCAATCTGTTCGTAACGGGCAGGGTTTCTGAAAACGCATTCTTCCGGCTCGAAACCCCTAATCACTGGACGTAGAGGAGGAGGATAGGGCGGCAGGACCTGACGGCGGTCATCTCTGGAGAAGGTTTGCCCTCAATGAAAAGGGGACCCGATGCACTACCGGGTCCCCATCGGGCTTGACCTGCTGCCGGGGGTTACGGTGCCCGGTCGAAATAAAAGAGCAGGGCCACGCTCGTATTGGCTGTCCAAGCGCCCTGATTTGTTGTTCCGGCGGCCGCATAGGTGGCCAGCGCTTCAGCCGCGCTGACGACACTGGGTGCGGCCGTTACAGCGCGGACAATACCTGTTGTCCCGTCCGCGACCCCGTCAATCGCGGTATCGAAAGATTCCACATATGCAATCTCGTCTGCCGTAAAGGCAGTGGCGCAATCTGCGGCTCTGCAAATCGTCAGCACGTTCTTGGCGTTCGCGGGTGTACCTGTACTGTCGCTTCCCAGAAAGACATAAAAGGTGAAGGAACCGAGGGTGACTGTGCTGGATGGCGGGTTGATAAAACTCGCGGCATTGATATCTGCGAGGGGGTCGTCGGTGCCCGAACCACCCTCACCAATGATCCCGTCCGAGTCCGTGTCTCCCGGAAACTTGCCCTTTCGATCAAAGTAGGTCCAGGAAGCCGTCTCCCATTCCCTCCCTGCCTCGTTGATGAATTTCTTCGTTCTGGCATTGCTGATCAGGTCCTGACCCTTGAGGACCGCGCCCAGGATGATGCCGATGATCACCATGACAATGGCAAGTTCGATGAGCGTAAAGCCCCTTTGTTCTCTGAAACGTTTCATACGGTCTCCTTTCCAGTTCATGCCCTTCCGGGCCCGCTTTCGATATTCAAGGGACAGACGCGTTCCGACTAAATCAGAACCGAATCCATCCTACTTAGATGTATCGACTTCAGCGAACGGCAACTTAAGGGAAAAAAGAGGATTCTGTGCGCAGAGGGGGGATCAGGGCTTCATGTAGAGGATGACGGTACCCCCAATCTCATAATCCGTTTCAGCCATGAAGGTGCCGGTATCCCATTCACCGTCGTCATACTGCTCGTCAAGGGATTCGGCCACGTCAGTGGGTATGGCGGACATGGCAATCCAGTTGGAGACCACGTTGTTCACCGTCCCGTGGGCCAGGGCCACGGTACCGCCGAAGGGATGCCCGGGGTTATTCCGTCTGGATCCCGTGATGATGTTCGAGAGCCGAAGGTGTCTCCAGGCGTTGCAGCTTTCCTCTCCGATGATTTCGTCTTCCGTGCAATTGAATATGAAATCACCGTCAATTTCTCCGTCCGCATTGCCGCTGACCGCATCGGTCCACCGGGTGGTGGCCCGGTCATCGTCACCGGGAAGCCTCTGGTACTTGTCGAAATAAGTGTAATAGGCGGCCATGGTTTCCCGGTAGAGATTGTTGGCCCGCTTGATCTTGGAGTTGTTGATCAGTTCATCGCCCTTGAGAACCCAGACCAGAATGATGCCGATGATGACGAGCACGATGGCCAGTTCCACGAGCGTAAACCCCCGGCCCCTCTGCAGATAACCCCTGATGGTCTTCAACGACATAGCGCAGTTCCTTGTTCCTGAGGCAATTGTACTATAACCATCGGCAGGTACAGAAAAAAATGAAACAACCGATAACTGATGCATGAGTCTCATGGCCGACCTCCTTGCCCGTGTCCGGAAATCCGAAAAGGGCAGTCAGGAGATCCCTCCCCAGCTTCGTGAACTGGTGGGAAGACAGACCGGTCGGCCCCGGAGGGTTCGATGGGCTCTTTTGGCCGGTCTGCTTTCTGCAGGTTCAGTGATCGGGGGTCTGTACCTGGTCTCCTATCTTGAAGACCAGGGGACGTCTGGTCCGCAAAGACCAGCGCGTGCGATCCGACGCACGGCCGAGCAGGAGTCCGTGGCGCCGGTTCAGGCCATTGCGGAACGGGCCAGGCAGACAGCGGACATACCGGAGTCCGGACCAGCTCCCACGCAACAGGGGGGGCAGACTGAATCGGTGACGGCATTTGTGGAGGCGTCCAGGGTCGCGACAGGCAAGACCCGCAGTTCAGATATTCAACCGAAACACAAAGCCGTGGACCCCAAAGGTGGCGCTCGGTCCTCCTCACGCAAACCTGCTACCGGCGTAGACCGGCCTGTCAAACCTCCACTGGTCTCCGACCGGATACAGACCCCCGCCGTTGCCGTGTCCGGTATGGGCGGTCATGACGCAGAGGTTCCCCCTGCAAAAGAAACTGTGATGACGGCGCCTGCGCCCGGACTGCTCGAGTCTTACCTGTATGCAGGACGCGAGAACGACCTCCGGGGAGACCCTAACGCAGCCCTCGAAAACTATCTGAAGGCCCTTGAGTTAAGGCCGAAGGACCCGGACATTCTGAACAGGGTGGCCTATATGTATTTGAAGCTTGGACGAGCCGGAGATTCCCTGGAGTACTCGGAAAAAGCGGCAGCCCTTCGGCCCGGATTTACGTCTGCCCTCGTTAATGCCGGGATTGCCTGCATGGCCATGGGTTCACCCGAACTTGCCCGGGGATACCTTGTCCGTGCCGTCGAGGCCGAACCTGCAAACCGGAATGCCTTGCTCAACCTGGGCCTGGCGTACGAGAAGGATGGGAATCACGAAGAGGCCATGGCCACCTTCAGACGCCTGGCGTTGACTGGAGACCCTGAAGCCCCCCTCCACGAGGCGCGTTTGCTTGAAAAGGGGGGGCTGGTTGACGAGGCAGTTGAGATATACGAGGGTGTGCTTCGAACGGCTGATCTGCCCCCGGAAACAAGGGAAAGGGCAGAAGCCCGGATCAAGGCCCTTTCTTCCCGCTGATCCAGGAAGCCATATTCACGTTCACATGGCGCACCTTCTTCATTTCAGGTAGACGGCCAGGTCCGTCGTCTTGTAATGCCGGCACCGTATCATTGAAGACGGTCAGCCACGACGCCTGCATCATGCAGGGATACCTCTATGACGCTCTCCGCAACCCAGCCCACTCGTCCATCTGTCGTTTGGGCCAGGTACCACAGTTCGCCCCTTTCAGAGAAAGCCCTGTCCACAAGGAGCAGGGTCTCATCACGGTAAGCGAGGGAGAGCCTTTCGCCCCTCATGCCCGGTGTCTTTCTTATATTGGCTGCACTGGACGTAATACGTCCCTGTCCAATTGCCCGAAGACTGGTTTGACGCAGGTAAGGACGGGCAGAGGGTGGCGCATAACCCAGGGGCAACTCCACGTCAGATTTCGGGTTCATATGGGTCTCAACAGGAACGGTGGGCACCGCGACCGTTTCCACTGAAAGCCGATCACCCTCGCGACGCTCCGCTTGCCTTTCCCCGGTTCTGGTAATTACGCCTGACTGTTCTGCGGGAATGGAATCCTCGTTCACGGGTCCCTCACCATGGGGGCGGGATAAGAGGCCCAAGGGAACATTGATAACAAACTGAAACGCCAGAAACGCCACCACAACTGTGGACGCCCAGAGATAGACCGGCCGAAGCCTGAATCTTGTGGGGCTCCGTTCAAGGTCGGGGTTCAGGCTTTGCGCGGCGTAATCCACGTGCGCGGCCTTGACCCGCATGGTTTCATTGAGATAGGCAGACATGAGTGACCGGGTCGCCAGGGTATTGATCAGCCTGGGAATGCCCTTGGACTTGGAAAAGATCTTCTTGACCGCTGAATTGTCAAAGCGGACAAACCCCCGGCCCGCCTTGGACAACCGGAAGCCGATATAGTCCCTGGCTTCGTCTCCACCAAGGGGCGCAATGCTTACGCGTGTGACAATCCTCTGGTTGAGTTGCCTGAGCTTGTCTGATTCCAGCCGGGTCTGAAGCTCGGGTTGCCCGATGAGTACGATCTGCAGGAGTTTCTGCTTGTTCGTCTCCATATTGCTGAGCAGTCTCAGTTCTTCCAGAGTTTCGTCCGGAAGGTTCTGGGCTTCATCCACCAGGATGATCACAAAGCGTCCTTCTGCGGACTTCCGGATCAGGAAATCCCTGAAGGTCCGGAGAACCTCGTTCTTGTTGGTGACCGGGTGTTCGATGCCCAGGTCCTCAAGCACGGAAACCAGGAAATCTTCCGGTGACAGGCGGGGGCTCAGGATCATGGCGATCTCGGCACGTTCCTTCCACCTTTCGATAAATACGTTCAGCAGGGTGGTCTTGCCCGTGCCCGGTTCGCCGGTGACAAGGCAGAACCCCTCCTTGTGTTCCGTGCTGTGATTCAGCGAGAGCAGCCCCTCGTTGTGGCTCCGGGCGAGAAAGAAATACGCGGGGTCCGGGGTCAGGCGAAAGGGTTCTTCATTCAGTCCATAGTATTCAAGGTAATCCATCAGATCGCTCCTGAGGCTGTCACCAGGTCGTAAATGGGAAGTAACAGCCCAATGATAATGAGGGCGAACATGCCCCCAAGAACGACAATCATGATCGGCTCGAGCATCTTGCCCAGCCGTTCGGAAATTTCATCCAGTTTCTTCAGATAGAAATCCGAGAGAAAGGCAAACTGATCTTCCAGGGTGCCACTGGATTCGCCGATATGCACCATCCGCAGAAGCATGGCCGGAAAAAGGGCCTTGGCTTTCATGGCATCTGAAATGGAGGCACCCGCAATCACATCTTCCTTGATCTCCAGAATCGCATCTCCATATACACGGTTGTTGACGACCTCTGCCGTAATATCAAACGACCGGTCAATGGTCAGGCCGGCACGGATGAGAATCCGCATCTGCTCGGCAAAGAGACCGAGGGCCTTGTTAACCATGATGAGCTTCAGGATGGGCAGCCTGATCTTCAGAAGGTCCAGATAGTATTCCGGCTGGTCGTATCGCCTGAGAAACTTGGCTACCAGAAAGACCACAATGGGCAGGAGGATCAGGATGGGCCAGTAATCCTGCATGAAGTTGCTGAGCACGATCAGAAACTGTGTCACCGCGGGGGTCTTGATATTCATGTCCTTGAAGACCGTGAGTATCTGCGGGAGCACGTAGACCAGCCAGAAGACCATGGCGCCGGTTGTGGTCACGAGTGCAAAAACCGGATAGATGAGGGCGGATTTGATGGCCGCAACGAGTTTCTCGATATTCTGGAGGTGGTGCGCGATGTCCGTAAGACTGCCCTCCAGGTTCCCGGTCTGCTCGCCCACACTGACGAGGCGGATGAACATGTCGGGGAAGATATCGTCGTTCATGCGAACCGCGTCGGAAAATGAACTGCCCATGCTGACGTTGTGGCGGATGTTTTCAATTTTGCCCAGAAAGTACCTGTTGTCGGTGGTGTCCGCAATATCGGTGAGCGCCGTAAGGATCGGGAACCCGGCTCGGAGCATGACAGAGATATTGTTTGCGAACTCGATGAGTTCCCGTCGCTTGACCTTGCGGGCGTTGAATTTCCTGGACACCGCGGCCAGCCAGGGGTTCTGGGCCGAGATGCTGAGGATGTGAAGGCCTGCGGAACCTGCCGTATCGTAAGCCGCGTCCAGGTCAGGGGCCTCAAGGGCGCTACGCACCACGGTGCCTTCGCTGTTGATCGCTTTGTACTGGAACAGGGGCATCAGCCAAGCACCCTCAGGACTTCATCGATGGGGATGGTTCCAGTCTTGATCTTGTTCAAACCGTCTTCACGGATGAAGTGCATGCCGTGCTCGACGGCGGCCTCCTTGATGGTCTTGATGGACGCACCCGTGGAAACCAGGTCCCGAATCTCATCGTTGAAAACCATGATCTCTCCGATCACTGTTCGGCCGGCGTAACCGGTCTGGCCGCAGGCTGCACAGCCGGTTCCCATCCAGCTGTTCGGAATATGTTCCGTGATGCCGATCATCCCGAGGCGAAGGTAGTCAGCGTCCGTGGGCGTATACTCCTTCTTGCATTCGGGGCAGATCTTCCGGACGAGGCGCTGGGCGACAATGGCCATGAGCGAGGCGGAGAGGAGAAAGCTGTCCACTCCGAAGTCGAGCAGCCTGGGAACGGACGTGACCGCATCGTTGGTATGGAGGGTCGAGAGGACCAGATGCCCGGTAATGCTGGCCCGTACCGCTATCTTGGCGGTTTCTTCATCCCGGATCTCACCAAGCAGGATCACATCCGGGTCCTGACGCATGAAGTTTCGGCCGGCCAGCGCAAAATCGTAACCCGCCTTGTTGTTGACTTCAGTCTGCCTTACCAGGCTCAGCTTGTATTCCACCGGGTCTTCCACGGTCATTACGTTCCGTTCCAGCAGGTTGATTTCCCGGAGCGCCGCGTAAAGAGAGGTCGTCTTCCCGCTGCCCGTGGGCCCCGTGATCAGGATGATGCCGTAAGGTTTCTGGAACACAGCCTGGAGTTTGCGGACGCTCTGGTCATCGAATCCAAGGGCTGAAAGACGGACTAGGGGGCCCGAGCCTGCGAGGATGCGGATCACGATGTTCTCGCCGTAGATCGTCGGCACTGTGGAGACGCGCATGTCAAAGGTCTTGTTGAAGAAATTGAAACTGAAGGAGCCGTCCTGGGGCAGTCGCTGTTCGGCGATGTTGAGCTCGGACATGACCTTGACCTTGGAGATCACGCCCGCCTGGGCTGTTTTCGGGTAGCACAGTCCGTGCTGAAGTACGCCGTCGATACGGTAGAAGACGTGAACCGTCTGTTTCTCGGGCGTGATATGGACGTCCGTCGCCTTCTGGCGAATCCCGTCCATGATGATGAGTTCCGTGAGGGTGGAGATATTTCCGGAAGAGACGGTTTCAGCGTTCCGTATCTCATCCACCGCGTTCTTCAGGCGAACCTGTATCGGGTTCTCCATGAAGTAGTAAGAGCGGTCTATGAGATCCTGGAAGGAGTCTGAATCAATGACAAAGACCTCTGGAGGGGACTTGGTGATCTGGGCGGCGGTATCCACGGCATGCACGTTGCTCGGGTTGATGAGGCCGATGGACAAACGTCCTTCGCGATAATCAATGGGCATGAACTCGATCCGCTCCGCCATGTCCTTGGGAACGAGTTTCAGTGCCTCTTCGGATATGGTGCGTTCATTCAGGTCCAGATAGGGAACCCCGGCCTGTTCGGAGAGTGCCTTGGCGATTTCGGCTGATGAGACGAAACCGAGTTTCATGAAGGTGGTTCCGAGCAGATCTCCCGTCATCTTCTGCTGCGCAATCGCCACCCCGATCTTCTGCTCTGTCAGAAGACCCTTGTCCTTCAGGAGTTCGCCGAGTCGCTTGGGTGCAGCCATGGTCAGTTGTGCATGCTCACCACGGGTTTGAGCAGCAGCACGAGTTCCGTTCTCTGGTCCACGGTTTCAGTGGATTTGAAAAGGTAGCCGAGCAAGGGGATGCTGGAGAGAAAAGGCAACCCCTTTTCCTGCTCGGTCTGTTTCGTGCTGATCAGGCCGCCGATGATGATCATCTCCCCATTCCTCGCCCTCACTGTGGTGCTCAGTTCCCGGAGGTCCACTGTGGGCAGGGAAATCTGGAGGCTGGACGCGCTTCCCGAAACACCGAGGCTCTTGTCCTCAAGCTGAATCAGGTCTGACGTGATGGGCGTGACCGTCATGGCGACATTGCCTTCGGGCGTAATGTAGGCACTGATCCCGATCACCAGTCCTGAGAGGATGCTGCTGGTCTCCACGGAAAAGTTTACGGTGCCCGTCGTTCCCGTGGACGCGGTGGTGGTATCAATCTTGGAGATGAAATTCACATTCCGTCCCACGCTGAGCAGGGCTGTCTGTCCGTTCATGAGACTGACCCGAGGATTGGAGAGCACGTTCACATCTCCCTGGGTCTGGAGGGCCCTGATGAGCGTCGCAAAGCGAAGGCCGCTAATGTTCACGTTCAGGAAGGGTTCCGTGGAATCAATGACGTCGGTGAGCTTGACCCGGGACGATGCCCCACTGGTGTTGTAAGTGCTCACGTCCACGTCACCCAGGCGGTCCACGTTATCGACGAAACTCCAGTCAATGCCGTATTTCAGGCCCTGGGAGAGCTGAACCTCGAGAATCCGTGCCTCGATCAGGACCTGCCGGTTCAGGCTTTCGCGTATCCTGGAGAGGACCTGTTCCACGCGATCCAGCGTGCTCTTCGAGGCCGTGACCATGATGGTACCCGTGATCCTGTTGATGCTGTAGGAGGGAGCGGGGCCACCATTTGTCTCGCCGCCCTCGGCCTCGAGGATTCGGGCCAGGGTATCGGAAACCGACTGCCAGAGGTCTGCCGAATCTTCGGGTACCTTGCCTTCGATGTTCAAATCTCCGGTCATGGAGGACGTCCCCTCGCTGGCGCCGCCCAGAATGTCGCCACCAAGCTTCAGGGAATAATCATTCACCACAAGGGGGTGTCCGAACTCCCAGATACGGGTGTTCTGGGCCTTTACCCTGAGAATGTTCTTCTGAATCTCGTAGAAGTAGTCTACGGAGCCGAAGATAATGGCCAGGGCCTCGCCCGCAGGAATATTGTTGAGCGTGATGGTGACCGGCGTGTCGGGATTTACTCCTTTCTCCATGACCATGTTCAGGTGAATGGTATCGGCAATGATCTTGACCACGTTCCGAAGGGTTTCGTTACGAACCGATATGGAAACAAGCCGTTTCGTGAGTGGTGAAATGTCCTCATTAACAGGCTCGAAGGGGGGGGAGGCCGGGGGCTCTGCCGTGATGTCGGCGGAAGCCCTGGCCACAGGAACAGCCGGGACCGTGCTTTGCTCCATCACCGCCCCAAGGTCCAGCATTTCGTAACCGACCTCCCCGGCGCCGGGGAGGGGGGGAACGTCGCCTGCCATTGTAGAAGCCGGGGTGAGCAGGCCTAAACAGCCGGCCAGCAGAACGCCCCTTATTGCGATTCGAGGATGAGCCATGACCTCTCTCCATTCTCTTTGAGCGAAACCTTGTCCCGCTCGATTCGTTCAACTCTCTTTCCGTTCAGGGCCGTCCCCTCTTTCACGAACTGGTTACTGATAACGGCCCGTTTGTCTTCTTCCGTGATGAAGATTCCAGAAACCCGGTACGTCTCCTCTGCTTTCCCTCGGGCATGGGTTGTGCCGGAGGAGGGCCTCGGCGTCTTCTTCATTACCTTGAAAGGACCTTTGATCAACGGCGAGTACGCCAGACGTTTCCGTTCCCGTATTTCAAACTCAGTGGCGGATGCCCCGGGTCGGAACCGGCTCACTGTCTTCTCCTGGGAGGTTAATGGAATGGATACGTCGAAAACCGTGGCCGCGTATACCGACAGCACCACCAGGCCAACCGGCAGGAGAAGGAGTGATGCCTGAAGATGCTGTCTCTTCATGGGGTCATGGGTCTCCACGCTGAGTCACGAGGCTGCCGGTCACTTCACATTCGGCCGTGCCCGTACTTGTCTTCTGGAAGGAAAATGACTTGAAGGAAAAGAACGGGAAGCGGACGCCCTCGAGCTGGTCCAGAAGCTTTACGAGTTGGAAGTAGTCTGAATAGTCAAAACTGACGACCAGCGGCAGCCTGGGCTCCGCGTGTCCTTCAATGTTCGAGAAGGCAACATGAGCGGCATCAACCCGGCTCCGGATGTTGTCAAGCCCCGAGAGAAGCACTTCACGGTAAGCGTCTTTTCCCTTGTCCGGGGGAAGGTAAGCGTTGACCCGATCAATCTGTTTCTTCAGGAGGTCCGTTTCCTTCCGGATGATAGTCTTTATGGTATCCTGGGTACTGGGATGAATCATCACAATGGAAACAAAATCCGCATTTAACAATTAAAAAAGTTGCTGAATATATGGGATATAATGATCAATACCATTTTTCAAGGATCTATAAAAAACACAGAAAAATATCTCCATATCAGTATAAAGTATCACTGGAGCTGGTGTTTCAACGCAGCTCTGGGTCTCATTCGGCTTATCAACTGTCGTTCCGCAAGCATTCTGGTCAGTGCAGGTCCTGGTCTGCTCGCTGTCAGTGCATATTGACCAATTGCCGCATGTCCAGGACACAGTACAAGGCGGTGGAGCATGAGCCCCTGTGTACTCATAAGCTCCAATATCAAATTCTGCACTTCCATTATTGTCT
>Ga0209536_100015447_pt1 | contig 10902 bp, 9 predicted proteins | sample DeeMarSeWOR28_12_FD_187461 | JGI IMG/M metagenome (GOLD analysis project Ga0209536, IMG submission 187461) | Marine sediment microbial communities from White Oak River estuary, North Carolina - WOR-2-8_12 (SPAdes) (version 2) | ecosystem: Environmental > Aquatic > Marine > Intertidal zone >... | reverse complement strand
ACGAGGTTTGCGTACACACTTTGCGTCGCCTTTGCCTGGCTCAACGTCAGCGCCAGGGGCAAGTAGCCATCCTCCAGCAATCCGAGCGATTGTGAAGTTCGATGGTGCTGCAAGAAGCTGAGTCCGCCGACGACGCCAAACGCCACGAGCACGACGATGTACCCGAGCACGATGCGCGTCGGGATCGTCAGCCATTTTCGGCGTGCGGGGCGAGCCACCCGTCGATCCTAAACCCACCTGGATCAGTTGACCAGGGCGTCCGACTTGCCGACCGTTTGCCCCTGGCGAGCGTGATACTCCACAGCTGCGCGGACGAAACTCGTGAAAAGCGGGTGCGGTTTGTGCGGCTTGCTCTTGAACTCCGGGTGGAACTGGCAGCCGATGAAATGCGGGTGGCTCGGAAGCTCGACCATCTCGACGAGCCGCTCGTCAGGCGACAAGCCCGAGAGCACGAGGCCGCCGCGCTCGAGGTCTTCGCGGTACTGGTTGTTCACTTCGTACCGGTGCCGGTGCCGCTCACTGATTTGAAGCGAGCCGTAGATCTTCGCCGCCAATGAATCGCTCTTGAGGGTACACGGGTACGCGCCGAGCCGCATCGTGGCGCCCTTGTCTTCGATGCCGCGCTGGTCGGGCATGATATCGACGACGAGATGCTTCGCGTCCCGCGCAAACTCTGCGCTGTTTGCCCCCGCAAGCCCACACACGTTCCGTGCGTATTCGACGACGGCCATCTGCATGCCCAGGCAAATCCCGAAAAACGGAACCCCGTTTTCGCGCGCGTACTCGATGGCACGGATCTTCCCCTCGGAGCCGCGGTCGCCAAATCCGCCCGGCACGAGGATCGCGTCGTGGCGCCCGAGACGCGCAGAGAGGTCGCCGCTTTCGAGCTCTTCACTATCCACGTAGTCCAGATCGAGCTTCACGCCGCACTCGAGTGCCGCGTGCACCAATGACTCGTGAAGCGACTTGTACGAATCCCGAAGGTGGACGTACTTTCCGACGAGTGCGATCGAGACGTGACTACGATCGGGCGCGAGGGAGCGCTCGACCGTGCGCCGCCAAGTCGACAGATCCGGATCGCGCGACCAGATGTTGAGCCGCTCCGCGAGCAGTCGATCGAGGCCTTGCTCGTGCAAGGTGAGCGGGAGCTCGTAAATTACACGCACATCGGGTGCCGCGATGACCGCCGCCACCGGCACGTTGCAGAAGTGCGCGACCTTCTCTTTGAGCTTCCGCGGAAGCTCCCTGTCGACTCGGCACAGCAAGATCTCGGGCTGGATGCCGAGGCCGAGCAGCTCCTTCACCGAGTGCTGCGTGGGCTTGGTCTTGAGCTCGCCGGCTGCGGCGATGTGCGGAATCAGCGTCACGTGCACCGACACGCTGTTCTGCGGCCCGAGCTCTACGCGCAACTGACGAACGGCCTCCAAGAACGGAAGCGATTCGATGTCGCCGACCGTGCCGCCGATCTCGACGATCGCCACGTCGACGTTGCGAGTCGCTTCGCGCACGCGTGCTTTGATCTCGTCGGTGATGTGCGGAATCACCTGAATTGTCGCCCCGAGATACTCTCCACGGCGCTCCTTCGCGATGACCGAGTCATAGATGCGACCAGTCGTGAAGTTGTTCGCCTTGGTCATCGTCGCGTTGGTGAAACGCTCGTAGTGACCGAGGTCGAGATCCGCCTCGGCCCCGTCGTCGGTAACGAACACCTCGCCGTGCTGGAAGGGCGACATCGTGCCGGGATCGACATTGATGTACGGGTCGAGCTTGATGTTCGTCACCCGCAATCCTCGTGCTTCGAGGAGTGCGCCCATCGAGGCGGCCGCTAGGCCTTTTCCGATGGAGCTGACAACTCCCCCTGTGACGAAGATGAACTTTGTGTGTCGCGCGTTCATCCGGTCGGGCTCCTAGAGCAGTGCGCGTAACGCGCAACAGAACGACCCTAGATGCACCTCCAGGCCCTGTCAATCCGGTAAGAGCGTCGCCCGGGTTAAGCCCGTAGTTCCAAAGCGCTCGCGCAGCGCCTGCGTCGTGGAGGCCAGGCGCTCTCGACGCTCGCGATCGGCGTCGGGGAAGAGCTCCTCGCCCGGGCTGTCGGAAAACATGGACGCCGAGACCCCGGTCAATCGGACGCCGGATTTGAGATCGTCGAAGCGTTCCAGCAGATCGCGTGCGGCCCGGAAGATCGCGTCGGTGTCCGACACCGCGCGGGGGAGCCGAGCTTGCCGCGTGCGAACTCGATGGTCACCGTACTTGATCTTGAGGGTCACGACCTGCGCCCAGAGTCCTTTGTCGACGAGGCGATCGGCCACCTCCATCGACTGTCGGAGGATCGGTTTCAACATCGACTCCTTCGTCGTGAGATCGTGCTCGAAGGTCGACTCGGTACCAATGCTCTTCGGAGGTGAGCCTACCACGACAGGCCGATCGTCGTTCCCACGTGCGAGCTCGCGGGCGACCGGTCCCCAACTTCCAAGCAACTGCTCGATCGTCATCGCGTCGAGGCGCCCGAGGTCGCCGATCGTCCGTAGCCCGGCGGCCCGGAGCTTGACGCGCGCCTTCGGACCGACCCGCCACATGCGCTCGAGAGGAAGAGGGGCCAAGAACTCGGCGGCTTGGCCTTCGGGCACGATTGTCAAACCGTCAGGCTTGTCGAGGTCGCTCGCGATCTTCGCGACGAACTTGTTGGGGGCGACGCCCGCGGAACCGGTCAGCCCGGTCTCGTCCAGGATGTCCTTCTTAATGGAAGCGGCGATCTCCGGCCCGTCCCCAAAAAGAGACCGGCTGCCCGTCACGTCCAGGAAGGCCTCGTCGACGGAAAGTCCCTCCACGAGGGGCGTGTAGCGCCGAAACACGGCAAAAACCTGCCGGCTCACCTCCAGGTACCGACTCCTACGTGGTGGAACGACCACCGCCTCGGGACAGCGCCGCAACGCCTCGACCATCGACATCGCGGAGTGCACCCCCGACGGCCGCGCCTCATAGGAGGCGGCGGCTACCACACCGCGACGGGAACGCGCACCCACCAACACCGGTCGCCCACGTAAATCGGGGTCGTCCAGTTGCTCCACCGACGCAAAAAACGCGTCCATGTCGAAGTGGATGACTGTACGCATGTGCTCTTTTGCGAACGTACCGCAAGAAGCCTTGATATGCAGCGCGATCCAAGGGTACCGTCCCGCGCTATGGCGGAACCGGGCAAAGAGAACCCCTATGAAGGCCCATGGGGGCCGATTCGGCGGATAGACGACTGGATCTTCACGGTCGAGATGGGCATCCTGTGGACGTTCCTCGGCGCGTCGGCGATCATGGTCTTTCTGGACGTGGTGTACCGGCGGCTCGCCGCGCCGGACAGCAAGGTCGCCGAGCTCGCGGCTCGTATCTTCGGCGTCGAAAGCCCAGAATCGAAGGAGACGCTGACGACCTTTGGTCCTATCGTCACCGGGCTCGTCGGCATCGGTCTCGTCTACTTCGCGTTTTGGACGGCCGAGAAGCACGCGTCCGAGGGTCGAGAGCAATCGCGTGTGAAGCCGCTCGTCGAAACGGTCCTTGCCTGCGCGGGCTTTGGCCTCCTCGGTTGGATCATGCTCCAGCGCTCCGTTGAATCGCGTTGGTTCTACCTCCTTCTCTACGTATTGTGTGCCGGGGTTTGGCTCTTCCAGCTGCTCCGAGAACGCGCCGATGGATGGGTCGGCAAGCTCGTCGGCTTCGCTGTAGTCACGGCGCTCTACATCTACGTCATCGTGGGCTACTTCCCCGACGGCTACAGCTGGTCCAAAGAGCTCTCGCTCATCATGCTGCTCTGGGTCGGCTTTCTCGGTGCTAGCGTTTGCGCCCATCAAGGCAAGCACATTCAAGTCGGCGCGCTCAAGAAGGTGGTGCCGCCGTCGATGTCACGCTTCACCGACGCCATTGGCTATCTCCTGACGGCAGCCTTCTGCTTCTTCATGGCACTGCTCGGCTACGAGTACGCTTCGGAAGCCCTCCAGCTCGAGGGCCGATTCGAGCAAACCAACGTCCCGGACTGGGTGGCAACGATCGCGGTGCCCGCGGCGTTTGCGATGACGATGATTCGCTACATCGCCGCCGCCTTCAGCTCCATCATGGGCGGCTCGTACGGTGCCGCTCCTGAGGAAGAGGCCGTCGCTGCGGCGGCGCAAGCCTCGAAGAAAGGAGCGGAAGGATGAGCGATACTCGCGAGCGCAAGCTTCCGTTCCTGATCATGATCGCGATCGTCCTGTTCCTGCCGTTCCTCGGCAAGGGCGGGGTCCTCGCAGCCGCCATCATCGCCGCAGCCCTGGTAGGCGCGCCGCTCTTCGTGCTGATCGGCATCGCTACCCTCGGGAGCCTGTTCCTCTGGAGTGGCTTCCGAGACCCGATCCAGTTCACGATCGTGATCGAGGGCATCCGAAGCCTCGCCGATAGCCCCACCCTCCTTGCCATCCCGTTCTTCATCATGAGCGGCGCGGTCATGAGCCGCGGAGAAATCAGCCAACGCCTCGTCGACTTCGCCCAGGCTCTCATCGGCTGGGTCCCTGGCGGCATGGCGATGAGCGGCGTGATCGCGTGCATGCTCTTCGCAGCGATCAGCGGCTCGAGCCCCGCCACCGTCGTCGCGATCGGCACCATGATGGGGCCCGCCCTGATCGCTGCCGGTTACCAGGAGCGCTTCTCCCACGGCCTGCTCACGTCCGCAGGCTCGCTCGGCATTCTGATCCCGCCCTCGATCCCGATGATCGTCTACCCGATCGTGAACCAGACCGCGGTGATCGAGGTCGAGCGTCTGTTTGCTTCGGGATTTGGTCCCGGCCTCGTGATGGGCTCGATCCTGATCGGCTATTCGTTCTATCAGGGCATCACCGACAAGGTCCCGACCGAGCAGTTCAGGTTCAAGAAGCTGGCAGCGGCCACGCGAGACGGTTTCTGGGCATTGATGTTCCCCATTCTCATCCTCGGCGGCATTTACGGCGGTATCTTCAACGCCGTCGAAGCATCCGCCGTCTCGGTCGCCTATGCGGTGGTGGTCGAGGTCTGGCTGCACCGAGCGCTCAAGTTGAAGGCCATCCCTGGCATTTTCGGAGAGACCGGTGTGTTCCTCGGGTCGTTCCTGGTCATCATGGTCATGGCGCTCGCCCTCGGGGAGTTCCTCGAGAAGGAAGAGATCCCGGCCCTCATGGTCGAGTGGATTCAGAGCAAGGACCTCGAGTACTGGCAGTTCCTCGTCTTGCTGAACCTCATCCTTCTAGCCGTCGGAATGATGATGGACATCCTCAGCGCGATGTTCGTCTTCGTGCCGTTGCTCGCGCCCATTGCAGCCTCGATGGGTGTCGACCCGATGCACTTCGGCATCATCTTCATAGTCAACCTCGAGATCGGTTACCTCACCCCGCCGGTCGGCCTCAACCTCTTCGTCGCGAGCGCGCTTTATGAGAAGGGTTTGGGTCACGTCATACGCAGCGTGGCGCCTTTCGTGGGTCTGATGTTGATCGGCCTCGGTATCGTCACCTGGTATCCACAGGTCTCGATCGGGCTCGGCAATGCGATCATGGGCGCCGATCCCAACGCGGCGGTCGACGAAGATGGCGACGGTGAAGCCGATGCTGGCAGTGGCGGAATGCCGACCATGGAAGAAATGATGCGGGAGGCCATGGAGGCCGACGACGACGAGGAAGAAGAAGAGGACCTCGAAGAGGACGACCTCGAAGAGGACGACTTCGAAGAGGACGACTTCGAAGAGGAAGAGCCCTCGGACGCCATCGAGTGAGCGCGGCTGCACCGACTCCTGAGCCGTGATAGGCTCGCTCGCCCGATGGCGTACACCGTTCTCGCGAGAAAATATCGGCCTCAGAGCTTCGGCGACCTCGTCGGTCAGGAGCACGTCGCCCGCACGCTCAGCAACGCCATCGAGGCCGACCGCGTCGCGCATGCGTTCCTCTTCACTGGCGTTCGTGGGGTTGGCAAGACGACTACGGCGCGCTTGCTCGCCAAGGCGCTCAACTGTGAAAACGGGCCGACGCCCACTCCCTGCAACGAGTGTAGCCCCTGCACCGACATCACCGCCGGCATCGACGTGGACGTGCAGGAGATCGACGGCGCTTCGAACAACAGCGTCGAGGACGTGCGCCGTCTCCAGGAGTCCCTGCCCTACCGACCACAGCGCGACCGCTACAAGATCGTCATCGTCGACGAGGTGCACATGCTGTCGACGGGCGCGTTCAATGCGTTCTTGAAGACACTGGAAGAGCCGCCCGACCACGTGAAGTTCATCTTCGCAACCACTGAGAGCCATAAGGTCCCGGTGACCATCCGCTCGCGCTGCCAGCAGTACGACTTCCGGCTCATTCCGCACCGACTCATCGCCGAGCGTGTGGGGTCAATCCTCGACGCCGAAGGGCTGTCGGCCGACGAGGAGGCAATCTCGGTCGTCGCACGCGAGGCGGCCGGCTCGATGCGTGACGCGCTCACACTCCTCGACCAGCTCGTCGCCATCTCCGATGAACGCATCACTGCGGACACCGTCGCCGCGAGCCTCGGCATAGCCGCCCGGGAAGCCCTCTACGAGGTCGCCCGCGCGGTCCTCGAAGGCGACGGAGCAGGTGTGGTCCATGCGGTGGACGGCCTCGCCGACAAGAGCGTCGACATGCAACATTTCGCGCGCCAATTGCTCGAGCTCATGCGCGATCTGGTCGTGCTCAAGCTCGGCGCCGGCGACCCGGCCGAGTGGGTGCCTGAGGAGCGGCAAAGCGCCGAGGCGCTGATCGACGGAATCGACATCCTCGAGCTCCAGCGTGCGTTTCGCGCCACGTCGTTGGTGATGGACGAGATGGCGCACAGCCCGAACCCGAAGTTGATGCTCGAGATGGGGCTCGTGCGCGTCGCGACACGTCCACCGCTTCAGTCCGTGTCTGAGCTGCTCGCACGGCTCGACGCGCTACAGGGGCAGTCAGGCGCGACCGGTGGTTCCTCGGGTGGCTCCCGTCCGCGCACCCCCAAATCGAAGCCTGCGCCCTCCCGACCAAGCCCCAAGGCGGAGGCCAAGACTGAACCCAAGTCTGAACCCAAGGCTGAGCCCAAGCCTGTAGCCAAGCCTGCTCCCGAACCGAAGCCCGAGGCAAAGCTACTAGATCCCAGCCAGCCGATCATGCCGGCGACCAAACACTCCGGCGGTTTTCAGACGAGCAGCGGTGAAGTCCTCACTCCGATCCGCCGCGCCGCACTTCAAGAGTGGGAAGAGATGGTGGGCCGTCTCGAGCAAGAGCAGCCCGCGTTGGCGGCCGTGCTCGAGCATGGCGTCCCGAAGACTGTCGGCCCCGAGCGAATCGTTCTGTCGTTCAAGCACGGCTCGTTCTACGGCCGGCAAGCGCAGTCGCCCGAATCCATCGCTGCCATCGAGCGGGTTGCGGAGCAGCAGCTCGGCACACGCCCTCAAGTAGAGATTCGATTCGACGAGAGCGAGGGGGCGACCCGGACCGTGGCGGCGGTGGCGGCGCAGCGTAAAGAGGCCGAGCTCGAGGCCAAACGCAAAGAGGCGCTCAACCATCCGCGCGTTCGGGACGCAATGGACGTCTTTCCCGAGTCGGCAGGCAAGCTAAACGTGCACATCGAAGCAGAGTGAGAGGGAAGAAATGAGCTTTCGTGGCGGAATGGGTGAGTTGATGCGCCAGGCGGGGCGCATCCAGCGCAAGGTCGAACAACGTCGTGAGGAGCTCAACGCACAAACCTTCGAAGCGAGCGCGGGTAACGACAAAGTCATCGCCATCGCCAACGGCGTGCCCGAGCTCACCGAGATCAAAATCGACCCAGAGCTTCTGCAGCAAGAGGACATGGAGATGGTGCAGGATCTGGTCGTGGCTGCGGCCAACGCCGCCCTCACGAAAGCGCGTGAGCGTGTCGACGCGGAGATTGAAAAGATCACCGGCGGCCTTTCGATTCCGGGGGTCGGCTAGCCGATGGCGCCCAACGACCCGATCGCGTCGTTGATTGCGCTCCTTTCGAGGCTTCCGGGGGTCGGTCAGCGCACGGCGGCGCGGCTTGCGTTCTACGTACTCGAAGGCGACGCCCAGTACGCGCATGCGCTCGGACAAGCGTTGAGCACCATTCACGCCGAGGTCACGCGTTGCGAGCTCTGCGGCAACTATGGCGCGGAGTCGCGCTGCGCGATCTGCCAGGATCCTCGCCGCGATGAGAGCGTGATCTGCGTCGTGGCGAAAGTACCCGACCTCATCGCGCTCGAGGCGCTCGGAAGCTTTCGCGGCCGGTACCACGTGCTCCACGGCCTCCTAGCCCCACTCGACGGGGTCGGCCCAGACCAGCTCCCTCTCGATGCGCTCGAACGGCGCATCAGCAACGAAGGGGTCAAGGAGATCATCATCGCAACGCCCCTCAACGTCGAAGGGGAGGCGACGGCGCTCTATGTTGCCGATAGCCTTGGCGCGATGCCTGTGAAAGTCTCACGCATCGCCGCGGGCGTGCCTCACGGCGGCGAGCTCGAGTTCACCGACCAAGTGACCCTCGGCCGAGCCCTCGAGGACCGCCGATCGGTTCGATGACGCGCTAGAACCAGGCGAAACTACCCATATTGCGGGGTCGAATCGACAGCGTTGAATCTTAGAGCGGGCCGGCTCGTAGAACACGAGAGGTCCCAATGCTCCGAATACTTCTCCCTCCAGTCATCGCCGCCACCTTCCTGCTGACGAGCGCCGAGGCCGCGCGCGCCGACGTCGTGGTCGTCCCCAGAAACAACGACAGTGATCAAGTGGTCGTCAAGACGAAGCCGCCGACGATGGTCGTGGTCAAGCATAAGGCAACGAACCCGCCCCCTCCGCCCCCGAAGAAGCAAGACCGAAAGCTCGGCCTACACTTCGACGTCGGCGGCACCTTCGGCCCCCAGGTTTCGATGGGTGGTTTCAACGGCGCGCTCCGTTTTCGGCCGAAAGAGCATATCGGAATCGATCTGGGGTCGGGGTACTTCGCGGGTCACGGCTACCAAGGCTTCTACCGGACCGAGATACCGCTGACGGCTAATCTGCTGTTCTTCCTCAACCCCCAGCACAAGTTCCAATTCTACTTCTTGCTGGGTCCGGGCGCATCGTTCGGCCGGGTCGACACGATCACCGGGGTTCGTCGCATGACGCATATCGGCGGCCAAGCTGGGTTCGGCGTCGAGCTTCGACTGGCGCCAGCGTTCGCTCTCAACGCGGACGTTCGGGGCGTCGTACGCCATCGTGTCGATAACGACCCTCGCCCCGAGTTTTTCGACGGGGTGCAAAGTACCGACACGTCCGCTGGAGCAATCGTCACTTTCGGCGGGACGTTTTATTTCTAGCGAGCAGCGCGTCTACTGCTGCGGCGGGCGGCTTCGGCGGCCGCTGAACAGCTTCTTGAAGAAGCCGTCGTCCTCTTCTCCGGCTTCTTGCGGAATAGCGGGCGGCGCCGTCTTCATGGCGTCGTCCTCGCCCACCTTCTCGAGCTCTTCGAGGTCGTCCTCGTCCACCAGCAGGACGAAGTCAGACTCGTCGATGATCTCGACCTCGGTCACCTCGTCGTCCCAATCCGCATCCGCATCCGCCGCTTCGGGCACGCGCGTCTCCGCCGTATGAACGTTGGCAGAGGGGAGCTCGACGGCGATCCCTTCCGAGAGGGCGCCAAGCTCCGAGTCGACCGCCTGCAAGTCCGCGGGCTCGCGACCGGCAAAGCGGTTGCGCACGTCGGAGATCTCTTCGTCGCTCTTCCCGAGCTCCGCGAGAGCCTGGTCCACCCCAGCCAGCTTCTCTTCAGGAGTGCTCACGTAATCAATGTCACAGGAAAACGGGGTCTCGTAAAGTCTTTCGGCCGAAAACCAGCTCAGTCAGACTCGGAAAGGCGGGCGATTTCGGCCTCCAGGAGGGCAATCCGGTCCTGCCCCCAGGTGGCGTAACCCCCGATTTGCAAGGACGGCACCCCCCAAAGCCCGAGCGCGCTGAGCGTGTCTCGGTTCGCCTGGGCCTTTTCCTTCCAGGTGCCGTCTTCGATCGCCCCCCGGACATCGGCCTCGGCGATGCCAGCGCGGCCCGCAAGATGGATCAGGTCGGGAAGATGGGCGACGTCGCGCGCCTCGGCCCAAATGCCCTTTGCAATCGAGTGCACGCGCTCGAGCTCGTCAGCGCTCCCCTCGATGCACTGGAAGAACAGAGCCATGCAAAAGCCGATGCCCCTCCCCAGGGGATCGCAGACGTGACCGAAAGGAATGCCAAGGCGATCGGCCTCCCGCTTGGTGTCGAGTGCGATGTAGAGGCGCTTGGCCTTCGGGACCTCGAGGCCGCGCATGACCATTGGGAGCACCGGTCGCACCCGCACGTCGACGCCGTAGCGGTCCCGAAGTGCGATGAGCTGCGGAAGAACGACGTAGGAGTATGGGCTGCGAAACGAAAAGAACAGATCGAGCTGCAGCGGCTCCTTGGGAGGCAACGGGATCGCCGACGCCAGGTGAGAAGACGGTTCGGCCAACAGCCGAAGGGAGCCTTCGAGCCCTTCACGCTGAAGCCTGGTCTCGAGATGGCAGAGCCTGTCGATGCCCCAGTACCAGTCTCCCCCGTAGTACAGCATGCCGGGTTGGTAGTGCCCTGCTCGTTCGAGAGCGTCGTAGTTGGCCTCGAGGGCAGGCCGCACCGACTCGCCAGATAGGCCACCGTAGCGTTCGACGATGCCCGCCATGGCCTGGCCGTCCTCGCGCCAAACCGCCTCACCGAGCTCGATCGCGATTTGCACCTGCTCGTCCGGAGGTCGAGGCTCTAGCAACACCGCGTGCGCGCGCCGGACACGGTCTTCTGGCGGAGGTGATGCATCGCTCGGAAAGCTCAGACCGTGGCGTTCTGCGAGGATTGCGGCGTCGCGCATCGCGTGGTGGAGAAGCATCTCCGGCGC